>Ga0302325_10007931_pt1 | contig 23429 bp, 24 predicted proteins | sample Palsa_T0_2_FD_201948 | JGI IMG/M metagenome (GOLD analysis project Ga0302325, IMG submission 201948) | Peat permafrost microbial communities from Stordalen Mire near Abisko, Sweden - Palsa_T0_2 | ecosystem: Environmental > Terrestrial > Soil > Palsa > Peat permafrost | place: Sweden: Abisko... | reverse complement strand
CCCCGCCGCCCGATCGGGTCCTTTCTCTTCGTCGGCCCGACCGGGGTCGGCAAGACCGAGACCGCGAAGCAGCTCGCCGCGCAGATGTTCGGCAACCAGGACGCCCTGGTGCAGATCGACATGAGCGAGTACATGGAGAAGTTCTCCGTCTCGCGCCTGATCGGCTCGCCCCCGGGCTATGTCGGCTACGAGGAGGGCGGCCAGCTGACCGAGTCGGTCCGCCGCCGGCCCTACGCCGTCATTCTCTTTGACGAGGTGGAGAAGGCCCATCCGGATGTCCTGCAGCTGCTCCTGCAAATCCTGGAGGACGGCCGGCTGACCGATTCGCTCGGCCGGACGGTCGACTTCCGGAACACGATCATCATCATGACCTCGAACATCGGGGCGCAGCTCCTGCAGCGCCAGACCTCGATGGGCTTCTCAGCCGCCGCCTCAAGCTTCAACGACGCGGAGAAGATGCGCGAGAAGGTGCTGGAAGAGGCCAAGCGCGTCTTCAAGCCGGAGTTTCTCAACCGCATTTCCGACATCGTCTTCTTCCGCCCGCTCGACAAGGCCGACCTGGTGAAGATCGTCGAATTGGAAGTGAGCAAGTTCGCCAAGCGCCTGGTCGAGCGGAAGATCGACCTCGAGTTCACGCCCGAGGCGAAGGAGCTGCTGATCGACAAGGGCTACGACGAAAAGTACGGCGCCCGGCCGCTGCGCCGCGCCGTCGAGCACTACCTCGAGGATCCGCTGGCTGAGGCCATCCTGCGCGGCGACGTCAAGGAGGGCGAGACGGTGCTCGTCAGCCGCGACGGCGACAAGCTGCTCTTCATGCAGCGGACCCCGCCGGCCCCGGCGCCGGGAGTCGCTTCGTAGCCACCTCGAGAAACGCCTGCAGCACGGGGTCGGCCTCCGCCGCCTTGCGCCAGCCCAGGACGAGCCGGCTCTCCGGCGCGGCACCGATGAGGGGGCGAAAGACCACCTCGGGCGGCAGATGCCTGGCCTCCGACGGAACCATGAAGGTCGCGCCCATCCCGGCGCGGACGAGCCCGACGCCATTGGCGCGCGGCCAGACCTCCTCGGCCACCCGCGGGGTCACGCCCGCGCGGGCGAAGGCCGCGAGGACGCGGTCGTAAAAGCCCGGGTTGTGGGACCGGGGAAAGAGGATGAACGGGGTCGAGGCCAGGTCGCGGAGGCGCAGCCGTGGCCGGCGGGCGAGGGGATGGTCGGCCGGCAGCAGGACGCCGTTGCGCTCGCGCAGGAGGGTCCGCACATGCAGGGCCGGGGCCGGCGCCTCCGGATGGAAGAAGCCGCAAGCGATCTCGCCCGCCTGCAGCGCGGCCAGCTGGGCGGACGTGGGGGATTCGTTGAGCTCGACCCGGATCCCCGGATGCCGCCGGTGGAACTCGCGCAGGATCCGCGGCAGGACGGTCGCCATGGCCAGCCCGGTGAAGGCCACGCGCACGCGGCCGATCCGCCCCTCGGCCACCGCGCGCAGCTGGGCCGGAACCGCGGCGAGGGCTTGCAGCAGGGGCTCGAGTTCCCGCGCGAGCATGCGGCCGGCGGGCGTCAGCTCGACCCGGCGGCGGGAGCGGGTGAAGAGAGCCATCCCCAGCGATTTCTCCAGCTGGGAGATCTGGCGGCTGAGCGCCGGCTGCGCCACGGCGAGCGCCTCGGCGGCGCGCCGGAAATGGAGCTGCCGCGCCACCTCGCGAAAGTACACGAGGTGCCGCAGTTCGAACGGGAATTGATACTCCCTGGGCATCACTGGAGGATAAATAAGTATTTTCCAGCTATGACAAGTCCGTGGTATAGTCGCCCCATGCCTCAATCGCTCTTCGAAAAAGTCTGGGCGGCCCACGCCGTCCGGCGGCTGGCCGACGGCCAGACGCAGCTGCTCGTCGGCACGCACCTGATCCACGAGGTGACCAGCCCGCAGGCCTTCGGCATGCTGCGCGACCTTGGCCTCCCGGTGGCCGTGCCCCACCGCACCTTTGCGACGGTGGACCACATCGTGCCGACCGACCAGTTCGCCGAGCCCTACCGCGATCCGCTGGCCCAGGCAATGATGCAGGAACTCCGCAGGAACTGCGCCGATTTCGGGATCACCTTCTTCGACCGCGCCAGCGGCAAGCAGGGCATCGTGCACATCGTCGGCCCGGAGCAGGGGATCACCCAGCCCGGCACGACCATCGCCTGCGGCGATTCGCACACGAGCACCCACGGGGCTTTCGGCGCGGTCGCCTTCGGCATCGGCACCACCCAGATCCGCGACGTCCTGGCCACCCAGACGATGGCCCTGGCGCCCCTGAAGGTGCGCCGCATCAACGTGCGCGGCCGCCTGCGGCCGGGCGTCTACGCCAAGGACGTCATCCTGCACATCATCCGGACCCTGGGGGTCAACGGGGGCACGGGGTTTGCCTATGAGTATGGCGGCGAGGTCTTCGACCGCTTCTCGATGGAGGAGCGGATGACCGTCTGCAACATGTCGATCGAGGGCGGTGCCCGCGCCGGCTACGTCAATCCCGATGAAACCACCTTCGCGTATCTCAAGGGGCGCCCCTATGCGCCCAAGGGGGCCGCCTGGGACGCGGCGGTCGCTCGCTGGAAGGCCGTGGCCAGCGATCCGGGCTGCCGCTATGACGACGTCGTCGCTATCTCGGCGGACGACATTGCGCCCACCGTGACCTGGGGCATCAACCCCGGCCAGGGCGTCGCGATCACCGAGTGCATCCCCGATCCGGCGAAGGCGAAAACCGCTGACGAGAAATCCTCGATCGACGAGGCCCTCGCCTATATGAAGCTGACGGCGGGAGCCCCGATCAAGGGCACCAAGATCGACGTCGCGTTCCTCGGCTCCTGCACCAACGGCCGGCTGAGCGATTTCCAGGAGGTGGCCAAATATCTCAAGGGCCGGAAGGTCGCGCCCGGAGTGAAAGCCATCGCGGTCCCCGGCTCCCAGGGCGTGGGCGTCCTCTGCGTCTCGCTCGGCCTGGATCAGGTCTTTCGCGACGCCGGATTCGAGTGGCGCGAGGCCGGCTGCTCGATGTGCCTGGCGATGAATCCCGACAAGCTGATCGGCGACCAGCTCTGCGCCAGCTCGTCCAACCGGAATTTCAAGGGTCGCCAGGGCAGCCCGACCGGCCGGACCATCCTCATGAGCCCCGTCATGGTCGCCGCCGCCGCCATCAGCGGCGCCGTGGCCGATGCCCGCGAAGTCTTCCAAACCTCCTAAACCATGTCCCTGCCCAAAATCACCTCCGTCACCGGCCGCGGCGTGTGCGTCGCCGGCAACGACATCGACACCGACCGAATCATCCCGGCGCGCTTCATGAAGTGTGTCACCTTCGACGGGCTGGGAGAGTTCCTCTTTTATGACGTCCGCAAGCAGCCCGACGGCGCCGACAAGCCGCACGTCCTGAACGAACCTCGTTTTCGCGGAGCCTCGATCCTGTTTTCCGGCGCGAATTTCGGCTGCGGCTCCTCCCGGGAGCACGCGCCGCAGGCGATCCATAAGCACGGCTTTCGCGCGGTGGTGGCCGAGAGTTTCGCGGAGATCTTCTTCGGCAACTGCACCACGCTCGGCATCCCCTGCCTGACCGCCAGCCGCGAGGACATTGCGAGGATCTCCGCCGCCATCGAGGCCGACCCCGGCGCCGAAATCACCGTGGATGTGGCTGGGCTCGAGATCCGCTGCGGGAGCCTGAAGGTCAAAGCGGCGATCCGGGCCGCCGCGCAAGAAGCCCTGGTGCATGGCCGCTGGGACCCCATTGGCGAGCTCCTGGAGGGTGCGGCGGCCGTGAAGGCCGCCGCGGCCAAACTTCCCTACATGGCTGCCTGAGCGTTTCTGCGCGCCCGGCGGATTGGGGACAATCCGCCCTACCACGGAACGAGGTAGGGCGGCCTGAGGTAGGGCGGCCTGTCCCCAGGCCGCCGCGGCCAGCCCGCCCGCCCGGGCTGGAAAGAGATGCCCCTGCGGAGGTTATCAGCTTGGCGGACCTGAAACTTCCGAACATTCTATGGACCTTTTTGTGGATTAACGCGTCAGAAGGCGCACTCTCTTCATCTTATGGTCCTTGGCATGATTGATATTCTCACGGGAGCCGGCTACCTGATTTACCCATTGGGCCTGTGCTCGGCGGCAGCCGTCTTCATCATCTGCGAGCGCGCGTACGCGCTGCGCCGGACCGCGGTGATGCCGAATGACCTCGTGGACGCCGTCGTGGCGGCCAAGCCGTCCCTGACCGGCGGCCGGCACACGGTGCTCGCCCGGATCGTCGAATTCGCCGAGCACAACCCCAATGACGAGGGCGCGCTCAAGGCTTTCGCCCGGCTGGAGGTCAATCGAATGCAGCGGGGAGTCCCTTACCTCGACGTCATCTATGCCGCCGCGCCCCTGATCGGCCTGACGGGCACGGTCTCCGGTTTGTTGCGGGTTTTCTCGCAGATTGATGCGTCGACCGGCCTGCCTGATCCGGTGCAATTCACCACGGGCGTCGCGCTGGCCCTCTCGGCCACGGTCATCGGCCTGTCGATAGCCATCCCTTCGCTGATCTGCGCCGGCTACCTCTCGCGCAAGATCGACAACTACGCGGCCGAGCTCGAGGTGCTCCTCGAGCGCATCCTGCGGCGCTCCCGCGTATGAGCTCGCTGCTCACCAGCCATCAGCGCCGCCGGCCCGAGCTCAACCTCGTGCCGCTGATCGACGTCCTCGTGATGCTGATCTTCTTCACCTTCGTGACGATGCAGTTCAGGTCGGCGGTGACGATGAACATCACGCTGCCGAAGATGGACTCCGCGGGCAAAAGCCAGTTCAAGGGCTCGGTCACCATCGACATCGACAAGGACGGAAACATCGCGGTGAACGACAAGCGGGTGCCCGACGACCAGCTGCTGCCGCTCCTGCAGCAGGTGCACGATGCCGACAAGGACACTCCCGTGCTGATCAAGGCCGACGAGACCTCGCAGCTCAAGAAACTGGCCTTCGTGATGGACTCCTGCAACAAGTCCGGATTGAACAAGTTCACTTTGCAGAGCCGCTAGACCTCCGGCCGGATGTTCATCGTCATCACCGGAGTCACGCGGGGGCTCGGACGGGCCCTGGCGGAGTGGTATATCGCCCACGGGCACACGATCGCCGGCTGCGGCCGGAACGGTCCCCAGATCTTCGACCTGCGGATGGCCCATCCCGAGCCGCACAGCTTCGACGCAGTCGACGTCTCGCAGCCGGTGAAGGTGCAGCTGTGGGCCGAGCGGGTGCTGGGCGGCCGGGCGCCGGACCTTCTCATCAACAACGCGGGCGTCATCAACGAGCTGGCGCCGCTCTGGGAAGTGCCGGCCGACAAGTTCAGCCAGCTCATTTCCATCAATATCCTGGGGGTGGCCAACGTGATCCGGTCCTTTGTCCCGGCGATGGTCGCGAAGAAACACGGAGTCATCGTGAATCTTAGCTCGGGCTGGGGGCGCAGCGTCTCGCCCGAAGTCGGTCCCTATTGCGCCTCCAAGTGGGCCATCGAGGGCCTGACCAAGGCCCTGGCCGAGGAGCTGCCCAAGGGGATGGCGGCGGTGCCGCTCAATCCCGGGGTGATCGACACCGAGATGCTGCGCCAATGCTGGGCGGATGGCGCGGCGTCCTATCCCAAGGCCGTCCAATGGGCCGAGCAGGCAGCACCCTTCATCCTCCAGCTCGGGCCCAAGGACAACGGCCGGTCGGTTAGCGTCAGCGGCTACGAGGCCTGATCGAGGTAGCGCGCCTTGTCCCCCCAAGGCGCCGGGCAAACTGCTGACGCGGACGGGGCCGCCGGCGGATTGGGACAATCCGCCCTACCTCTATAGCATCGGCCGGTGCGGCTCGGTATCGGCGTCATAGTTGACGCCCGGCAGGCCGAAGCCAAAGAGCCGAAGGAAATCGCTGCGGTATCCGGCGATGTCCGTGAGCGCGGCCAGATTCTCGGTCGCGACCTTCGGCCAGATCTCGCGAACGGCGGCCTGCACCTCCGGCCGCATTTCCAGGTCGTCCAGCCGCACGCGGCCGGCCGCGTCGAAGCTGGGCCCGCCGGGAGCGCAGAGCTGCGTGGCGAACAGCCGCTGGATCTGCTCGGCGCAGCCTTCGTGCAGGCCGCGGGCCTTCATGATCTTGTAGAGGATCGAAATATACAGCGGCACCACCGGAATCGCGGAGCTGGCCTGGGTGACCAGGGCCTTGTTGACCGAAATGAAGGCGCTGCCCCCGCTCGCCTTGAGCCGCGCATCGATCGCCGCGGCGGCCCGCTCGAGATCGTTCTTGGCCAGGCCGATCGTGCCGTTCTTGTAAATCGCCCAGGTGACTTCGGGACCGATGTAGGAATAGGCGACGGAGCGGGCGCCGGGGACGAGCAGGCCGGCTCCGGCGAGGGCCTCGATCCACATCTCCCAGTCCTCGCCGCCCATCACGGTGATCGTGTCGGCGATCTCCTGCGGGGTGGCCGGCTCGATCGTGATGTCGCTGACGATGCCCTTGTCCGTATCCACGGTCTTGTTCGAATAGGGGGCGCCCACGGGCTTGAGCACCGACTTGTGCACCGCGCCGGTTTTGGGATGCACCCGGCGGGGCGAGGCCAGTGAATACACGACCAGGTCCACCGGACCGATGTGGGCGCGGAGATAGTCCACCGCCTGGCGTTTGATATCGTCGGAAAATGCGTCGCCATTAATGTTGCCGGCCTGCAGGCCCGCGGCACGCGCCGCGCGGGTCAGGGCGATCGAGTTATACCAGCCGGGCGTCGCCGAGCGGCCTTCCTCGGAAGGGCGCTCATAGAAGATGCCCAGGGTGTCGGCGCCGGAGCCGAAGGCCGCCGTCACGCGGGAGGCGAGGCCGTAGCCCGTGGACGCACCGATCACCAAGACCTTCTTGGGCCCGCCCGGGAAGGCGCCTTTCGACTTCACGTAGTCAATCCATTCCTGCACGTGCGCGGCGCAGCCCTCGGGGTGCGCGGTGACGCAGACGAATCCGCGAACCTTGGGTTTTATGACCATACGCCGCAAAGTGTTGCGGCGCGGGAGTGGGTGACAAGCGGGAAGTGCCGCGATCTGGCCGGGCGCAGCGCCGCCGCCGCTATTCGCTCAGCATGACCATCTTCCCGTGCGGCTCGGGCATTCCGCCCTTCGTCTCAAGAGTGATGGCAAACTTGTCCACGGAGTTGATCGGCTTGACCGTCTTGAACATCACATGGGCCTCTCCGGTTACGGGATTGATCGACACAACGCCCGCGCTGATCGGCGGTTCATTGGGGCCGATCAGCCACAGCTGATAATCCATTCCGGTCGCCGGCATCTCCAGCTTCGCCAGCGTGAGCATGCCCTCCTGCTCCATGGGATTCCAGACCGCGACGGCCAGTGCTTTGGGTGAATTGCCGAGCATCGAGGTCAGGGCGGCGATTTTGAACTGCGCGAGATCTCCTTCCTGCTTTAATTTCTGGTTGAGCTGGGCGATCTGCCGTCCCGCATCCTCGGCCTGGCGGGTGGCCTCGGCGAATTTCTGCTGCGCGGTCTCGACATCCTGCTTCAGCTGGGCGAGCGCTTGGCGGGATTCGTTCACCTGGCGGCTGGCGTCGGCCAGCGCCTGCTGCGCGTCCTCCAGCTGCCGCTGCCGGACGATGCGCTCCGCCTCCATCCCGTTGCGAAGGGTGCGCAGGTCGATTTCGGCCAGTTTTTGCTGGTCGCTCATGACGGCATTCTCGGAACGGAGTGTCCAGGCGAGCCGCGTGGTCCAGAGGGCGGCGACGGCCAGGCAGGCGGCGACGGCCCAGGGAATCAGGCTCGGGAAAGGCAGCACGGGGGCGCGGCGGGCGTGGGCGGAGGTCAGCCCATCCCGAGCCGCTTCGCGGCCGGGCTGGCCAGCCGTGCGCATGGCCAGGGAGGAAAGGATCCGCGCCTTGAGCTCGGCCGGAGGCTCGACCGGGGGAGCGAGGCGGGCCAGGTCAGCCGCGGCCGTGCGCAGTTCGCCAGCCATTCGGGTCAAGGCGGCATCGCGGCCCAGTTCCGCCTCGAAGTCAGCCTTTTCCGCGCCCTCGAGCAGGTCGAGGGCGTAGAGCGCGGCGAGTTCCTCCTGGCGTTCGTCGATCATAGGCGCGGGGCGAGCGTGTCGCGAAGTTTGACCAGACCGCGGCGGATCCGTGCCTTGACGGTTCCAAGGGGCTGGCGCAGCCGGGCGGCGATTTCCTGCTGCGTCAATCCGCTGAAAAAGGCCAGTTCCAGGGCGTTCTGCTGGTCGGGGGGCAGCGCGGCCACGGCCGCCCGCACCGCCTGCGCCTGGTCGTGCCGCGCCGCCGGATCATTGGCGTCGGCGCCCGTGATCGACTCAAAATAGCCGAGGTCGGCGGGCGCGGCCTGCTCCAGCAGTTCGGCGCGGCGCTGGCGCGAGCGCAGCCGGTCGATCGACCGGTTGCGGGTTAGGGTGACAGCCCAGGAAAAAGCGGTGCCGCGCTCCGCGGCAAAGACAGAGGCCTTGTCCCAGAGCGTGATGAAGACGTCGTGTACTATATCCTGGGCCTCCGCCGCATCCTTGAGGATGTGCAGCGCGGTTGCGTAAAGCGGCCGGGAGAAGCGCTCATAGAGCTCGGCCATGGCCTCGTTTTCGCCGCCGGCCATGCGGCGCACCAGCCGCGCATCTTCCGAACTGCGCTCATCGGGTGAAAGCGTCGCTTCCGGGGAACTCATACGCCGCGAACCCCCCCGCCCGCCGCCCTCGCCGGACATGGTCCAGGCGAAGACGTTCGGAGCATAGGAGGGAGCAAAAGCCATTCTCTCATAATACGCGCGGAGTTGAGCGCGGGATGCCCCGGGAGGCAAAACTAAAGCAGAGCCATGCCAGTGAGCCCCAGGATGATAAGGAGGGTGAGAAGGGCGAGGATCCGCCGCTCGGTCTTGGTGACGGCAAAGGGCACGAGGAAGATGATAACAAGGCGCTCCTGCTGCATCGCGATTCGCACGCAAAGCTGCGGAGGGCAGCCACTCGCGCGGGGAGCAAAAGGCGCTTCCCGCAAAGGGAGGAGTCGGCCACGCTAATCAAGGATGAAGCTTTATTTCATGGGCATCTGCGGGACGGCGATGGGGAATGCGGCGCTCCTCGCGCGGTCGGCCGGCCATGAGGTCTGCGGCAGCGACACGGACGTGTACCCGCCGATGAGCGTTGTCCTGGCCGAGGCCGGCGTCGCGGTGAGCGAGGGCTACGATCCCGCGCGGCTTGAGCGGCTGAAGCCCGACCTCGTGGTCGTGGGCAACGCGCTCTCGCGCGGCAATCCCGAGGTGGAGTGGCTATTGGAGACCCGGTCGGTCCCGTTCACCTCGCTCCCGGCCATGCTGCACGACTTTGTGCTGCGGGGGCGCCGCAGCGTCGTCGTGGCCGGAACGCACGGGAAGACCACCACCACGGCGCTCGCCGCCTTCCTCTTGCGCGAGAACGGACGGGACCCCGGGTATCTCATCGGCGGCGTGCCGCAGGATCCGCCGACCGGCACGCGCCTTGGCTCGGCGCGGGATCCGTTCATCATCGAAGGGGATGAATACGACAGCGCCTTTTTCGACAAGCGCAGCAAGTTCATCCACTACGCGCCGCGGATCGCGGTCCTCAACAATCTCGAGTTCGACCATGCGGACATTTTTCGCGACCTCGCCGACGTGCAGCGCACCTTCACGCATTTCGTCCGCCTCGTCCCGCGCAACGGCTGCATCGTGCTGAACGGGGACGATGCCAACCTGGCCGCCCTCGGGCCGATGCCCTGGACCCGGCTCGTGCGCGTCGGCACCGGGGAGGGCAATGACGTGCGAATCGCGGATTTCGCCGAGTCGGCCGCCGGCGCCGAGTTCACGCTGTCCTGGAGCGGCGCGGAATGGGGCCGCGTGCGCTGGGCGCTGCCCGGGCTGTACAACGCGCGCAATGCCGCCATGGCCGCGACGGCCGCGGGCCTGGCGCTCGGCACCGCCGATCCCCTGGCGCTGCGGCTCGACGCCCTGTCCCGGTTCCGCGGAGTAAGGCGCCGGCAGGAGATCGTGGCCGCGTCGCCGGCCCTCACCGTCATCGAGGACTTCGGGCACCATCCGACCGCGCTGGCGGAGACGCTCCGCTCGTTTCGGGGGCGGTTTCCAGGGGCGACGCTGACGGCTGTCTTCGAGCCGCGAAGCAATACGGCGCGGATCCGAACGCTCCAGGAGGAGTTCATGCGGGCGCTGGCGCACGCCGATGAGGTCTATCTCGGTCCGGTGAGCCGGCCTGAGAAACTGTCCGAGGGCGAGAGGTTTGATCCTGCGGCGGTCGCGCGCCAACTGACAGAGCTGGGCCGGGCGGCATGCGCCTTTCCCGACAGCCGTGCGCTGTTCGACCGCCTGGCGGCGGATACGCTGCCGGCGGGCAACCCGGCCCGGGTCGTCGCCTTCTTTAGCAACGGGAGCTTCGATGGGATCATCTCGCGCTATGCGGCCGCCGCCCGCGCCGGGAGCGAAAAATCCCTTTAGACTTGAGCCGGGTGGAACCTGCGTTCTGCCTTGGGTGGTTACCCCTTATGATTAAACACGTTGGCGGGAGATTTGTCCGCGGGCTGGCCGCCGGCGTCATCGCCGCTGCGTCGGCGCAGTTCGCGAGCGCGCAGTCGAGCGCCACCGGCGAGGAAAGCCAGGGCATGCTGGCGAAAGTGTCGCCCGGCATCGTGCGGATCGAGGTGATCCAGCGTCGCCCGGAGCAGGGCCGGATGGGGAAGGGACGCGTCGGCGGCAGCGGCGTCATCATTTCGCCCCAGGGATACGTCGTCACCAACTGCCATGTGGCGGACAAGGGTGACTATTACCGTTGTTACCTTTCGGACGGCGAGGCCATCGAGGCCCACCGGGTCGGGCAGGATCCCCTGACGGACTTGGCGGTGCTGCAGCTCGACATGGACCGGCGCCCGGCCGGGGCGGCTCCGCTGCATCCGGCCGCCTTCGGCGACTCGAGCCGGGCGGTGGCCGGTGACACCGTCTTCGCGCTGGGCAGCCCCGCGCTCCTTTCGCAGGCGGTGACGCGCGGCATCGTCTCCAATCCGTCGCTCGTTCTGCCGGAGGAGATCAAGATCACCATCGATGGCGAGGATGTCGGCACGGTGGTCCGCTGGATCTTCCACGATGCGAGCATCTTTCCGGGCAACAGCGGCGGCCCGCTCGTCAATGGGCAGGGCGAGATCATCGGGATCAACGAGATCGGCATCGCCAACCTGGGCGGCGCGATCCCGGGAAACCTGGCCCGCGCCGTGGCGGACCAGATCATCGCCCATGGACGCGTGATCCGCGGCTGGTCGGGAATCACCGTCCAGCCCCGGCTGAAGGCCGATGGATCGCGTCCGGGCGTCATCGTGGCAGACGTCGCCCCGGGCTCGCCCGCGGCCACGGGTGGGATCGTGCCCGGCGATGCCATACTCTCCGCCGACGCGACCGCGGTCGACGAGGGCGAGGAAAGGGGAGTGGCGCAGTACAACCGGATCGAGCTCGGCAGGCTGCCCGGCGATGACTTTTCCCTCGAGTACGATCGGGCCGGGCACACTGCGACGGTGCATTTCAAATTGGCTCCGCGGGATGCGGCCGAGGCCGACGATGTCGAGATCCATGCCTTGGGTGCCGTGGTGCACGATGTCACCGCCTCGATGGCGCGCCGGGAGGACCTTCCGAATACGCAGGGGGTGGTCCTGGCCAGCATCCGGCCGGCCGGTCCGATCGGCGAGGCCGAGCCGCGCCTGGTGAGCGGGGACGTGCTCGTATCCGTGAATGGCGAGGCGGTGGCCAGCAGTGCTCAGCTGCGAACCCTCATAGAAAATCTCGCGACGGGCGCCCGCGGACGCCGCACCGTGCTGGCGAACGTTCGCCGCGGGGGAGCCCTGGTGGCTTCGGTCGTCCCGCTCACCACTGGGGACGAGCGCCAGATCACGCCGCAGGCCAGGAAGGCCTGGCTGGGAGTCGCCTCGCAACCGCTGACCGTCAAGCTGGGAACCCGTCTAGCCATCAAAGCCGAGGGGGGAGTCCGCCTCACGGAGGTCTATCCCGGCACCCCGGCCGCCGCCGCCGACCTCCGCGTGGGGGATGTCGTCCTGGCCCTGGATGGCGACCCGGTGACCGCGCGCAGGGCGGAGGATGCCGACGCTTTCTCGACCCAAATCCGCCAGTACGCCCCGGAGACCGTGGCCAACATGTCGGTGTGGCGCGATGGCAAGACGATCCAGGTTCCCGTAACTCTCAAGATGCAGCCGGTGCCGCCCTCGGAGATGCCCTGGTGGCACGACGAGCAGCTCGAGTTCTCGGTGCGCGACCTGGCCTTCGACGACCGGGCCGGCCTGCAGCTCGATCCGGCGCTCCAGGGAGTCCTGGTGGAAAGCGCCGACTCCGCGGGCTGGGCTTCGCTGGCCGGGCTGCACGCCGAGGACATCATCCTGAAGGCGGGCGGGCAGCCGGTGGCCACGGTGGCCGAGCTGCGCCGGGCCCGCCAGGAAGCAGCCCATTCCGGCCGCGACTGGTGGGTGCTTCTGGTCCAGCGCTACAGCCAGACCCTGTTTGTCGAGATCAACCTCAAGCCTCTTAAATCATGAAGCGTTTTCTCCTCCCGTTGCTCGCACTGGCCGGGATGGCGGGCCCCTCCTCACTCCACGCCCTGACCGACAGCGAGGCCGAGGCCGGGCGGGCTCTCATCAAGCGCTACGCCGACACGATCATTTCGGTCAACCTCGTGATGACCCTTAAAATCACCGTCGGGGACCGGACGATGCCGCCGCAGGAGGTTCGCAACGAGGGAGTCAACGGGACGGTGGTTTCGCCATCGGGCCTGACCGTCACCTCGCTTTCGGCCATCGACCCGCGGGCGGCCACGATGGCCCGGCTCCGCGGCAATGGCGCGACCGGTGGGCGCAACGTCCAGATGGCCGATACGGAATTCAAGGAGGTGAAGCTCCGGCTGGTCGATGGCACGGAGATTCCCGCCCGGGTGGTGCTGAAGGACCCGGACACCGACCTGGCTTTCATCGCGCCGGATGCCGCGGCGTCCGCCGGCCGTATTTTTCCCGCCGTCGACCTGCAGAACGCGGCGCAGGCCAAGGTCCTGCAGACCTACTTTGATGTCCTGCGCGCGTCGCGCGATCTCCAGCGTGTGCCGCTCGTGAACGCGACCACGGTCATGGGCATCGTCGAGCGGCCGCGCCGGATATTTCTTGTCACCACCGACTCGCCCGGCAGCCCGATTTTCGACGGCAGCGGCGCGGTCCTGGGGATCTGCGTGGAGCATATGAGCGCCGGCCGGGCCACCGGCATCGTCGTCTTGCCGTCCAGCCAAGTGGCGGAAATCGCCAAGCAGGCGGCCGTCGAGGCGGCCAAACCGCCGCCCGAGCCCCCGCCCGCGGCCGAAGAGCCCAAGACCGACGCCGCCCCGGTCATGCCTGCCCCGGTGCAGCCGCCGGCGCCGTAGAGGTCTCGGGATAAGCTGGGGTGCGCCTTTCTTCGAGGTAGGGCGGGCTGTCCCCAGGCCGCCGGCGACTCCGTCCGCGTTTGAGGTCCGCCTGGCGGCTTGGGACAAGGCGCCCGACCTACTGCGCCTGCTTGGCGAGCTTGTACTCGGAGGGGTATTGCCCGGCGGGAAGGGCCAAAAGGTCGTAGTCGTGTGACCCGGTGATGGTCACGCGGGCAAATTCTCCGACGGGAAGTTCGCGCGGCACATAGACTCGGCCGTCGATATCGGGTGCATCCGCCTCGCCCCGGGCGACGCCGGGTTCCTCGACCAGCACGGTGAGCTCGCGGCCGACCGAGGCCCGGCCCATCTCCGCGGCGATTTCCCGCTGCAGCCGCATCACCCGGTGCCAGCGCCGCTCCTTCTCCTGCGCCGGGACCTGGTCCGGCATCTTTCCCGCGCGCGTTCCCTCCTCCTGCGAGTAGCGGAAGACGCCCAGCCGCTCGAACCGGGCCTCGCGGATGAAGGCGCAGAGTTCGTCGACGTCGGCTTCCGTCTCTCCCGGAAAACCCACGATGAAGGTCGTGCGCAGCGCGATGCCGGGAATGCCGGCCCGGATCCGCCGGACGAGGTCGCGGATATACGCGCCGCTGGTCTCCCGCTGCATCGCCGCGAGCATCCGGTCGCTGATGTGCTGCAGGGGCATGTCGACGTAGCGCGCCACCTTCGGGCATTCGGCGATCGTCCGGATGAGCTCATCGCTCCAGTGCGCCGGATGGGTGTAGAGCAGCCGGACCCAGAAGTCTCCCGCGATGCCCTGGAGCTGGCGCAGCAGGGTGGTGAGCGCGGCGCCCCGGGACGAATCGACGGGGGTGCGGGGATTCGGGCGCTCCTCCCAGGTGTCCATGCCGAAGAAAGTGGTGTCCTGCGAGATGAGGTTCAGCTCCCGCACGCCCTCGGCGACCAGCTGGCGGGCCTCCGCCGCCACGCTCGCGACCGTGCGGCTGCGGTGCCGCCCGCGGATCTGCGGGATGATGCAGAAGGTGCAGGGATGGTTGCAGCCCTCCGCGATCTTGACGTAGGCGAAATGCCGCGGCGTCAGCCGGAAGCGCGGCGTGTCGTAGTCCGGGATGTAGGTCGAGCGGGGAGTGACGAAGCTGGCGGGGGCGGCGGCGCCCCGCTCCCGCGCATAGATCTCCGCGATGATCGGCGCGACCTGCGCGACCTGGTCGAGCCCGATGAAGGCGTCGACTTCCGGCAGCTCGCCGGGCAGGTCGCGGGAAAAGCGCTGCGCCATGCAGCCGGCGACGATCAGCTTCTGGCCCCGGCGCCGCTTGCGCAGGCCGCGCTGTTCGTGCGCCTCGAGGATGTGGCTGATCGACTCCTGCTTCGACGAATCGATGAAGGAGCAGGTGTTGACGATGACCACGTCCGCCTGATCCGCATCCGCCACAACCTGCATGCCAGCCTGGTGGAGGTGCCCCACCATGATCTCGCTGTCGACCAGGTTCTTGGCGCAGCCGAGGGAAATGAGGCTGACCTTGATCACCGGGCGGCCGTCACTTCTTTTTGGCGGCGGCGGCCTTGGCCTTCCTGCGTTTGAGGTAGGCGTGGCGACGTTTCCGTTTGATGATTTTGTTGAGTTGTTGGCCCATAGGGAAGGGACAGGGAAACGCTAACGGGCCCCCAGATCAAACCCCAATTGCCCCGCCAGGCTCTGCCGGCGGATGCCGTAGAACGACGCGAAGGCCCGGAGCCGGGCGGCCGCGCCGGAATCCCCGGGCGCCTGCGCGCGGATCGCCGCGATCATGAGGTTTTTCGCCGTGTGCTCGGTGGAGACGAATTCGAAGACGCGGGTGCGGTAGCCGGCCCATTCGAGGAGCTGCGCGCGCAGGGCGTCGGTCGCAAACTCGGCCTGGCGCTCCTGGAAAATCCCGTGCCGGAGCGCATCCGCCAGCACCGGTGGGGCGGTGAGCTGGCCGCGCAGTTCCTTCTGGCAACAGGGCGCGACAAGGATCAGCCGCACTTGGGCCGCGATCCCGCGGGCCAGCGCGTCGTCGGTCGCGGTGTCGCAGGCGTGCAGGGCGACGAGCAGGTCGGTCTCTCCCAGCGGCGTCTCGGCGATCGAGCCGGCGGCAAACTCCAGCCGCGGGGCGAGGCCTTGCTCCGCGGCCACCCGGTTGCAGAGGTCCACGAGGTCGGGCCGGACCTCGATCCCGCGCACCTGCGCGCGCGGGCCGAGCAGGGCGCAGAGGGCGAAGGTGAGATAGCCCTTGCCGCAACCCATGTCGACGACCCGGACGGGCCCGCTTTCCAGACCGGCCTCGCGCAGCAGATGCGAGACGAGTTCGGCAAATTTCTGGATCTGGCGGAATTTCGGCGCCATCCCCTCGCGCGGCCGGCCCCGGTCGTTCGTGACGCCGAGCGCCCGGAGCCAGGGGGAGTCCGCGGGAATGGGATGGTGCCGGGCTGCGTCGTGGGTCGGGTCCTCCGGCGCCGGGGCCGCCGGACGGGGTCCGGCCGCCGCCACGCTTAGCCGCGCCGATCCATCGGGCTCGCATTCGAGCTGGGCCGACTGGGCCGCGGTGAAGAGGTGCGCATGCAGGAAGTCCCCGCCGACCAGCGCCTCGAGTTCGTCCAGCGCGGCCGCCGGGGCATGATTCTTGGTCACATCCCGCGTCGCATGGCGCCAGAGAAAGGAAAGCCGGGGGCCGGCGCGCAGCGCGACAGGGCGGACGAAGAGGTTGCGGAGCGACGGGTCCGCGCCGCGGTACTTTCCGAGGGTGAGCTTGGACAGCGTGCCGCCGCGCACGGCCTCGCGCAGGAGGGCGAGAAAGCGCTCGCGGGCGGGCGGCGGCTTCACGGGGGCGGAGGGGTGGAGGGCAACCGCGCCAGGCCGGCCGCCGCCTCCGCGTTGGAGGGGTCGAGCTTGAGCGCGACGGCGTAGGCTTCGCGGGCGCCGCTCCGGTTCCCCGCCTTCTCCAGGGCCCGGGCCAGGACGAGGAAGGCCCGCCGGCCGCGCTCCGGATCGCGCCGGAGGATCTCGTCGGCCTGCGCCCGGGCGCGGGCACTGCTGCCGAGCGGCCAGGGCGCGCGCGCATAGAATTGCATCAGGCCCTGGCGGGCGTCGAGGTTGTCCGGATCGATCTGGACGGCCTTTTCCATCGCATTGCGCCCGCGCGTGGCGAAGGAGAACGAGCGGTGCTTGTCGGCCAGCTCGAGGCAGGTGCCCCCGTAATCGCCGAGATAGGTGGAATTGCCGGGCTCCAGCGCGACGGCTTTTTCCAGCCAGATGACCGCCGCTTCCCGCGCCTGGCTGTCGCCGCGGTGGCGGAGCGTCATGCCGAGGTAGTAGCAGGCGGCCGCATCCTGCGGGCGGGCGGCGGCGATCTTCTCCAGGGCCGCCCGGGCTTCGGGATAATGCCGCGCGCCATAGAGCCCGATCGCGCGGTCCAGCTCCGGATCGGCGCGCGCGGCGCCCACCAGGAGCAGGAGCAGGGAAAGGCGGAGGATCGGTCCCACGGACCTACTCGTAGCGCAGGGCGTCGATCGGATCAAGCTGCGCGGCTTTGCTCGCCGGGTAGTAGCCGAAGCAGATGCCGACGGCGCCGCTGAAGACAAACGCGGTGACAATGGCCACGGTCGAGATCAGCACGGGCCAGTGGTTGAGGTGCGAAAGGACCTGCGAGGCGGCGATGCCCAGCAGGATGCCCAGCGTGCCTCCCATCAGGCTGAGCACCACGGCCTCGATCAGGAACTGCATGCGGATGTCGCTCCCGTGCGCGCCCACGGCCATGCGGATGCCGATCTCCCGGGTGCGCTCCGTGACCGAGACGAGCATGATGTTCATGATGCCGATGCCGCCCACCAGCAGGGAGACGCCCGCGATCGCGCCGAGGAGGAACGTCATCGTGCGGGTGGTGGCGGTGGCCGCCGCGGCGATCTCCTGCTGGTCCTGCACGCGGAAATCGTCGTCCCTCCCGGCGGTGATGTGGTGGCGGTCGCGCAGGAGGTTGGAGATGTCCTGCTCGATCGTCGCCATGTGGTTGGCGTCCTCCGCCTGGACGTTGATCGTGCCGAGGTAGGACTGCCGGGAAAAGCGCTTCATCGCGCTCGTGTAGGGGATGAGGATGAAATCATCCTGATCGGTGCCCTGGAGGGAGAAGCCCTTGGCGGCGAGCACGCCGATGATCTTGAAGGGCAGGTTCCGGATCCGGAGGGTCTTGCCGAGAGGGGCGCCGTCGGGGAAGAGGTTGGTCACGATCGTCTGCCCGATGATGCAGACCTTGCCGTCGCTGCGGATGTCCTGGTCGCTGAAGTTCGCGCCCTCCGCGAGCGGCCATTGGCGCATGGCGAGATAGTCCTCGCTCTCGCCCATGATGCGCGTTGCCCAATTGAGGCCGTTGGCCAGGACCTGGGCCTGTCCGCGGATCTCGGGGCTGACGCCGGCGATGTCCCGCACCTGCGACTTCATCTCCGCGGCGTCGCCGAGGGTCAGGGTGCCCGCGCCGCCGTAGCCGGAGCGGGCGCCCGCCGTGGTGGCGCTGCCGGCGAAGACCAGGATGATGTTCTGGCCCAGGCTGGCGATCTGGGCCTCGACCTGGGACTCGGCGCCGTCGCCGATGCTGACCATGGCGATGACCGCGCCGACGCCGATGATGATGCCGAGCGCGGTCAGGATCGAGCGCATCTTGTTCCGGCGCAGGGCGCGGAAGGCGACGAAGATGGTGGAGAAGAAACGCATGGGACCACGCTCAGGCCGTCAGCTTGTGGGCGGTCTCCGCCTCCCGCAGCTTGCGCAATTCAGTTTCCGCGATCATGCGGTCCTTGATCAGGACATCGTTGACCAGCTGGCCGTCGCGCAGGATGAGGTTGCGCTTGCAGTAGTGGGCGACGTCGAGCTCGTGCGTCACCATGAGGATCGTGATCCCCTCCTCGTTGAGCTTCTGGAAGACGCCCATGACCTCGATCGAGGTCTTGCTGTCGAGATTGCCGGTGGGCTCGTCGGCGAGGAGGACCTGCGGCTGGTTGACGAGGCCGCGGGCGATGGCCGCGCGCTGCTGCTGGCCGCCGGAGAGCTGGCTGGGAAAATGATCGGCGCGATTGGCCAGACCGACGATGTCGAGGCAGTGCATGGCGCGCTCCTTCATCTCCTGCGCGCTGACCCGCCGCTGGCCGTAGAACATCGGCAGCTCGACGTTTTCGAGGGCGGTCGTCCGGGCGAGCAGGTTGAAGCCCTGGAAGACGAACCCGAGCTTCTTGTTCCGGATGTCGGCCAGCTCGTTGCGGTCGAGCCGGGAGACGTCCGTGCCGTCCAGCAGGTAGCGACCCTCCGTCGGCCGGTCGAGGCAGCCGAGCAGGTTCATGAGCGTGGACTTGCCGGAGCCGCTGGCGCCCATCAGGGCGACAAATTCGCCCTTTTGGATCTCGATGGAGACGCCGCGCACGGCGTGCACCTTCACCTCCCCGGAGTCGTAGACCTTGTGGATGTTCTCGAGCTGGACGACGCTGCTCATGGCATGACGGGGACCGGGGCGGGAGGCGGGACGCTCCGGGGCGATCGCTAGCGGCCGCCGGGACCGCGGCCAAAGGGGCTGGCCCCGCCGGTCGGTGCTCCGAAGGCCGAGGCCTGATTCACTCCGGTGATGATGACATCGCCCTCCTTCAGGTCACCGCTGAGAATCTCGGTGTTGGCGCCGTCGGTGATGCCGATGCGCACGCGCTGAAGCTCGGGCACGGCGCCGGGCACGTCGCCGCCGGGCAGGCGGTAGACCTCGCGGAAGACCGGGGCGTCGCCTCCGCCCGCGCGGCCGCCGCCCAGCATGCGCTCGGGCAATTCGATCCCCTTCGCCTTGGCGAGTTCCTGCATCTTCTGGAGGACCGCGGGTGAGGGAGGCCCGCCGCCCATGCTGTATCCCGCCTCCTGCATGAGCTCCTGCATGGCCTTGCGGCGGTCGGCCGGATTCAGCTGCTTGGCCGCCTCCGGGGGCTTTTCCCCGGGAGCGGCGGGCTCCTGGATTCGGGTCACCTTGATATCCTCCGGCATGCGGAAACGCAGGGCGCTGTTGGCCAGGCGCAGGGCATTCGGGCGCCGGGTGACGATGATCGAGGTGTTGGCGGTCATGCCCGGCTTCAGTTTCAGGTCGGAATTATCCACGTTGATCATGACGTCGTAGATCACGACATTCTGCTGGGTTTGGGGCGCGTTGCGGACCTGGTACACCGTGCCGTCGAACTGGCGGTTCGGATAGGCGTCGACCGTGAATTTGACGTCCTGGCCGTTCGCGACGTTGCCGACGTCGGCCTCGGCGACCGAGGCGTCGATCTGCATCTTCGTCAGATCGGCGCCGATCTCATAGAGCGTCGGGGAGCTGAGGGTGGCCGCCACGGAGTTGCCGATGTCGATGTCGCGCGCGATGACGAAGCCGTCGAGCGGCGCGGTGATCTGGCAATAGGAGAGGTTGGTCTTGGCCGTGTCGAGGGACGCCTGGTTGATCTGGATCTGCGCGGCCGCTTCCTCGACCAGGGCGGCCTGGGTATCGTAGTCCGATTGGGCGAGCAGGCCCTTGGCCAGGAGCGCCTTGTCGCGGCTCAGCGTGACGTTTTGCAGGTCGTAGTTGGCCTTGGCGTTGGCCAGGTTGCCCGCCGCCGACTGCACGGCGGCCTGATAGGCGGTGGGCAGCAGCGTGGCCAGGAGCTGGCCCTTCTTCACCGTGGCGTTAAAATCGGGCCCCCACCAGGTGACGTAGCCGGAGATCTGGCTGCTCACGAGGACGTCGAGCAGCGGCTTGATGATGCCGGAGGCGGTCACCGTCTGCACGATCTCGCCGCGACCGACGCTGGCCGTGTAAAACTCGGGACCCTTTTCCTTGTGGCTCTGCCAGTAGTAGAAGCCTCCACCGGCGGCGGCGAGAATGACAAGCAGGGTGATGAGGCCGGTGGTGCTGCGCGGTTTAGCCATTAGGGGTTGAAGTTGGAAAGCTATGGCAAGCTTGTCATCTGGATGCGCTGCCAAGACGCAGCGAGGCGGCAAAAGTTGCGCAACTCAGTGTCTGGCAGCGAAGGCCCGCTTGAGCTCGGCGGCGACATTGGGCGGCACGAAGTGGGACACATCGCCGCCGTATTGAGCCACCTGCTTGACCAATGACGAGCTGGTGTAGCTGAATTGCTCGTTCGGCATCACGAAGATGGTCTCGAGCTCGGGCAGGAGGTGCCGGTTCATCAGCGCCATGTTGAACTCGAACTCGAAGTCGGAGAGGGCGCGCAGGCCCCGGATGATGGCGTCCGCCTTCTGGGCGTGGGCAAAGTCGACGAGCAGCCCTCCGAAGGTGGTCAATTCGACATGCGGGAAGGCCGCGAGATTGGGGCGCAGCATGTCCAGCCGCTGCGCGGCGGTGAAAAGCGGCTCCTTGCCGGGATTGTCTGCCACCGCGACCGTGACCTGGTCGAAGAGGCGCGCCGCCCGCCCGAGCACATCGAGATGTCCGTAGGTGATGGGATCGAACGTGCCGGGGTAGATGCAATGGCGCATGGGCGAACGGCCAGACAAGCAGTTCCGGGGGGGCGCGGAAAGCCGGAAGTTGCTTCCCCCCCTCTTCTGCCTTCTATCTTCTATTCCGCCTCGCCCATGAGCCTGCCCAACGCGATCACCCTCTCCCGGATCCCGCTGATGTTCGTCATCGCCTGGCTGATCTACCAGGAGTGGCTCGGCGCGCCCTCGCTAGCCTTCTGGCTTTTCATCGCGGCGGCCCTCGGCGACTGGCTCGACGGCTATCTGGCCCGTTCGCGGGGGCAGATCTCGTCCTTTGGCAAGCTCATGGACGCGCTCACCGATAAGATCATGGTGCTGGGACTCATCATCGTCCTCGTGGACCAGAAGCAGATCTGGGTGGGATTGGCGCTGATCACGCTCGTCCGCGAATTTCTCATCACCGGCATGCGGATGGTGGCGGCGACGAAGGGGGTGGTGGTGGCGGCGGACGGCGGGGGCAAATCGAAGACGATCACCCAGCTCATCGCGCTGGGCTTCCTGCTGGCGGCCCCGATGGTCGCTCGGGATTGGGCGCATTTCGCCTCGCGGGATCTGCAGGAATTTTCGTCGGTCGTGCACCGCATCGGCGTGGTCGTCTTCTGGATCGGCACGGGCCTGGCGGTCTGGTCGGGCGTGCGGTACATCATCCGGCACCGGAAGATGGTCTTCGCCGCCGCCGAGCAATGAAGCTGGCGCAGCCGGCTTGGCCGCGCTTCCTGCCGACGCCGGTGGTGCTGGCGTGGGCGACGCTGGGGCCCATCGGACGCCGCCTGCCGGCGCCCGGCACCTGGGGTTCGGTCGCCGGGCTGCTTTATTTCACCGCGGTGTTCGCGGATCGGGTGGGCACGGTCGGCAACCTCTTCCTCAGCGCCCTCGGGGGCTACCTGGCCGTGGCGCTGTGCGGCGAGGCCGAATTTCGGATGGGGCGGAAGGACCCCGGCGAGGTGATTCTCGACGAATTTGTCGCGATGCCGCTTTGCTTTCTCGGCTGGCCGGCCCTGATCGATCCGCTGCCGGCGTGGGCGGTCTTTCTCCTGGGCCTGGGGCTCTTCCGCCTCTTCGACATCGCCAAGCCCCTGGGCATCTCCCGCCTTCAGGAATTGCCGGGAGGGTGGGGAATCGTGATCGACGACACCGCCGCCGCGCTGGCCGCCTGCGCCGTGATGCACGCCGGCCAATGGGCCTGGCACCTCGGGCACCCGAGCTAAGCCGGCTAAGGCAGCACCACCAGGTTTTCCGCTGGGACCTTGACGAGCAGGCCCTGCCGGAGCACGTCGACCGAAAGGACGACCCCCTGGGGATTGGCGGGATCATCCACGAGGCCCTCGAGGCCGTGCAGTGCGCCGCCGACGACCCGGACGCGGCGGCCGCGGGACAGCAGCGGACGCAGGACCAGCTCGTAGCCGGAGGCGATCATCGCCTGGACGTCGGCGAGCTGGCGGAGGAACCCGGCCTCGTCCGCGACGGGCAGCGCGCGGGCGAGCAGGTCCTGCTGGTAGATGCGCGCCTTCCGCTCGAGGGGCACGCGGGCGAAGACGTACCCGGGAAAGAGGGGCTTGGTGAAGCGCTTGGTCTGCGTGGCATAGCGGCGGATGCTTCCAACCAGCGGCAGGTAGTGCTCGAACCGCTCCGCCGCCAGCAACGCGGCCAATTTCTTCTCGCAGCGCGGCCGGGTGTGGCAAACCCACCACGCCGCCTCCGGCGGGGTGGTGGGTTTGTCCCCCGCAGCGCGGAGCGCGAAGGAGGACCCCCCCGCTGTTGCAGGCTCGACCGTCACCCGGTCACCCTTTCAGCAGGAAGCGCACGGCGGCGTGGTAGCCTTCCAGGCCGAGGCCGCTGATGAGCGCGGTGCAGGCCGGGGCCGTCAGCGAGATGTGGCGGAATTCCTCCCGCCGGTAGATGTTCGAGATATGCACCTCGACGGTCGGCAGATGGGCGCCGAGCAGCGCGTCCCGCAGCGCCACGCTGGTGTGGGTGAAGGCGCCGGCGTTGAGGACCAGGCCGGCAAACTGGGCGTCGGCGAATCCGGCGATCCGGTCGATCAGCTCGCCCTCATGGTTCGACTGGAAGAACGCCAGCTCGGCGGCGCCGGCGAATTCGGCGCGCAGCGCCTGCTCCAGGCCCGCCAGCGTCGTGCTCCCGTAGATCTCGGGCTCGCGCTTGCCCAGCCGGTCGAGATTGGGTCCGTTGATGATGGCGATCTTCTTCATGGAAGACAGGTAGGGTTACAGCGGATTATCCGTCGGGATGAAGGACCAAGGCAACCCGAACTTGGCGCCCAGCTCGGCCGCCAGCGCCCGGACCGCGTGGACCTCCGTCGCGTAGTGGCCGCAGAGGTAGAGATTGAGCCCCTCCTCTTGCGCCCGGTTGAAGTGCTCCTCCCGCAATTCGCCGGTGACGAGCGTATCCGCGCCGGCGCTGGCGAGCGCGGCGACGGCGCTGTTGCCGCTGCCGCTGCAGATGGCGACCTCCGCCGGCGCCTCC
>Ga0302325_10007930_pt1 | contig 23430 bp, 22 predicted proteins | sample Palsa_T0_2_FD_201948 | JGI IMG/M metagenome (GOLD analysis project Ga0302325, IMG submission 201948) | Peat permafrost microbial communities from Stordalen Mire near Abisko, Sweden - Palsa_T0_2 | ecosystem: Environmental > Terrestrial > Soil > Palsa > Peat permafrost | place: Sweden: Abisko... | reverse complement strand
AACTCAGCGGCGAGATCGACGTGTACACGTCGCCGAAGGTCAAAGACGCAATCACCGAGTTGATCGACCAAGGCCACTACAATCTCGTCATCAATCTCGAGAAGGTTCGCTACATCGACTCGACCGGACTCGGCGTGCTCATCGGGGGCCTCAAACGAGTCCGCGAGCATGGCGGGACCGTGAACCTCGTGTGCACGAACCCGCAAATCAAGAAAATCTTCGACATCACCGGGCTCGTAAAGATCTTCGGGATCTTCGATGATGAGGCGAGCGCGAAAAAGGCGTTCGCTTGAGCGATCCGGTGGCAGACGCGACTCGCGACGTGGTCGAGTTGCAGATACCCGCGAAGGCAGAGTGGGTCGCGGTCGCCCGCCTGGCCGTCGCGGCGGTGGCGAATCGGTTGGACTTCTCCGTCGAGGACATCGAGGATATTCGGCTCGCGCTCGCCGAGGCGTGTACGAGCGTCATCCGTCACGCGGGCGAGGGAGATCCGATTCGCATCCGGTGCGAAGCCGGGCCCGACGAGCTCTCGGTGACCGTCGGCGGCGGTTCGTCCGTGCGCCTGCAGGGCGACGTCCGCAGCGAAGACGGCCTCGGGCTCATCATCATCCAGTCGTTGATGGACACCATCGAATATCGCGCAGAGCCGAGCGGCATCGTCCTGCAGATGGCAAAGCGCGTCGAGAAGCGGTGACCCCGCGGAATACCGATTCGGGCGGCCCGCAGCAGGACGACGAGCGGTGGGACCGGCGGCGGGCGCGTGAGGCGTTCGCAAAGTTTTCTCACGCCCGGGTTGCTCTCGAGCGCGGCGACGCCGACGACGGGACCCACGAGCGGCTACGCGAGGAACTGGTCGTCGCGCACCTCAACCTCGTCCGCTTTCTCGCGGTCAAGTTCGCAAACCGCGGTGAGGCGCTCGACGACCTGATCCAAGTCGGCACCGTCGGTCTGCTCAAGGCGATCGATCGCTTCGACCTGGAGCGCGGCGTCGAGTTTACGACGTACGCCACGCCGACGATCGTCGGCGAGATCAAGCGCTACTTCCGCGACAAGGGCTGGGCGGTCAAAGTGCCACGCCGTCTGCAGGAGCTCAACCTCAGCGTGAACCGCGCCGTCGAGCGCCTGACGACGAAGCTCGGACGCTCGCCCACCGTCACCGAGCTGTCCGAGCACTTGGGCGCGACCCAAGAAGACATCCTCGAGGCACAGGAGCTCGGGCAGGCCTACAACCTGCTCTCGCTGGACACCGAAGTGGCCGGCGAGGGGGACAAGAAGGCGCACACGCTGGCCGACTACGTGGGGCAGGACGATCCCGGCCTCGAGATGCTCGAGGACCGCGCGAACCTCGAGCGCGCCTTCGCCGTCCTCTCCCGGCGCGAGCGTATCATCTTGTTCCTGCGCTTCTACGAAAGCGTCTCGCAGACCGAGATCGCGAAGCGCCTCAACGTCTCGCAGATGCACGTGTCGCGGCTGCAACAGAAGGCGCTCGAAAAGCTGCGCGAGGTGATGCAGGAGCGGTAGCATCCCGCGGTGAGGCGGCCCGCCGGGCGGGCGCCATGATATCGGCGCGTGCCTCGCGAACGGAGCATGCCGAAACTATGACCAGTCAAGAGCTTCGCGCGTCGTTCGTCGACTATTTCGTCTCTCGGGCGCACGCGCATCTTCCGTCCGCCAGCCTCATCCCCGACGTGATGTCGACCACGCTGTTCACGATCGCGGGCATGGAGCAGTTCGTGCCCGTCTTCCTCGGCGAAGTACCCGCGCCCGCGCCGCGAGCGGTCACGGTCCAGCGCTGCCTGCGCGTCGCCGGCGCCAAGAGCGACATCGAGAACGTCGGCCGCACCGGGCGCCACGGCACGTTTCTGGAGATGCTCGGAAACTTCAGCTTCGGCGACTATTACAAGCGCGAGGCGATCCTGTTCGCGTGGGAGTACCTCACGCAGCACGTGCGGCTCCCGGCCGATCGCTTGTACGTGACGGTGCACGTCGGCGACGACGAGGCGCAGCACCTGTGGGAAACCGAGGTCGGCCTTTCGAGCGCGAAGATCACGCGCTTCGACGAAGACAACTTCTGGACGATGGGCCCGACGGGGCCGTGCGGCCCGTGCTCGGAGATCTTCATCGACACCGGCGCGGAGCACGCGAGCGGGCCGGACGATGTCGGCCCGAACCTCGGGAACCGGTTCACCGAGATCTGGAACCTGGTCTTCCAACAGTACAATCGCGGGGCCGGCGGCGCGCTCCGCGAGCTCCCGCGCAAGGCGATCGACACCGGTGCGGGATTCGAGCGGATGCTTGCGGCCGCGAACGGCAAGGTCTCGATGTATGAGACCGACCTGTTCACCGACCTGATCGCGGCGCAACCGCCCGTCGGCGCGAGCCCGCTGGATGCGGCGGAGCAGCTGGTGCGGCAGCGTATCATCGCCGATCACGCGCGTGCGGTGACCTTTCTGATCGCCGACGGCGTCTATCCGTCGAACACGGATCGCGGATACGTGCTACGATTCTTGATCCGGCGCGCAATTCGCAACGGACGGCTACTCGGCTACCCTGGCGGGTTTCTGACGGAGATCGTGCCGGCAGTCGTCGCGTCGCTGGCGCCGGGCTATCCCGAGCTCGCGATGGCACAGAACCGCGTCGCTGCAGCGCTCGGCGCCGAAGAGGTCACGTTCAACCGGACGCTTGAGCGTGGGAGCGAGATGCTCGGCCGGCTGATAGAGGCGGCGAAGACGGGCGGCGGCGCGCTGGCCGGCGCGGACGTCTTCGAGCTCCACGACACGTACGGATTTCCGTCGGAGCTCACCCGCGAGATTGCGGCCGAGGCGGGCGTCTCCGTGGACGTCGCTGCCTTCGATGCGGCGATGGACGAGCAGCGCGAGCGCGCGCGCGACGACGCGAAGCGCAAGCGCGCGGTGGTGTCGGTCAGCCTCGACGGCGACGGGGCGGGCGCACCGGGAACGGTCTCGGCGACGACGTTCACCGGCTACGACGGCCTGGAGACCGACGCCACGATCGTCGCCATCCTCGTTGCCGGTTCGCCGGCCCTGCGCATCGGCGCCGGGACGGAGGCCGACCTGATCCTCGACCGCACGTCGTTCTACGCCGAGAAGGGTGGACAGATCGGCGACCACGGGACCATCACCGCGAACGGCGCGCGGTTCGACGTCGCGGACACGCAGTTTTCCGGCGACACGAAGCTGGTCGCGCATCGAGGGACGCTCGTGCGCGGCGAACTCGGTGTGGGCGACGCCGTGCACGCGGCCGTCGCTCCCGAATGGCGCGAGGAGATCCGCCGCGAGCACACCTCGGCGCACCTGCTGCAGCGCGCGCTCAAAGACGTGGTCGGCGACGACGTCGCGCAGGCGGGGTCGTGGGTCGGAATCGACCGGATGCGCTTCGACTTCCGCGCACCGGCGCTCGGCGCGGAGCAGCGGGCTGCGGTGCAGCGGCGCGTCAATGCGCTCATTCGCGCCGACTACCATCGCGATGTGATCGAACTCCCGATCGAAGCGGCGCGCGAGACGGGTGCCGTGACGATGGTGGGCGAGGACTACGGCGACCGCGTGCGCGTCGTGACGTTCGGCCCGTCCAAGGAGTTTTGCGGGGGGACGCACGCCGAGACCACGGGCGAGCTCGGCATGTTCATCATCCTCTCCGAGTCGTCGATCGGCAGCGGCGTTCGACGCATCGAATCGGTCGTGTCCAAAGCCGCGGAGTCGTACGTCGAGCGCCAGCAGAACGTGATCGCCACGCTATCCGAGTCGCTCTCCACGAAGCCCGACGACGTGACGGAGCGGGTGAGTCGCCTCCAAGCCGAAATGCGCGACGCGCAGAAGGCCGCGGCCGAACTCCGGGCGCGCTTGGCGGCCGCCGATGCGGACGCATTCGTCGAACGTGCTGAGACCCTCAACGGTCGCAAGCTGATCGCTGCGGTCGTGCCGGACGCCGGCGCGGAGGGGCTGCGGAGCCTCGGCAACGCGATTCGGGCCAAGGTGCGCAGCGGCGTCATCGCGCTCGCGGGCGTGCAGGACGGAACGGTCTCGCTCCTCGTCACCGTCAGCGACGATCTGACGAAGGCCGGCGTGCATGCCGGAAACCTCTTGAAGGTCGCGGCGCCACTCGTCGACGGTCGCGGCGGCGGTGCACCCGCACAGGCCCAGGGCGGCGGCAAGAACCCGGCGGGCGTCCAGGCCGCGCTGGCTGCAATCAGGACGGCGCTCGCGGCGTGAGGCCGTGGCTGGTGGGGCGCCGCGTCGCGGCGCTCTGCGCCCTGCTGGCGGTCGCGTGTCCCGTCGACGTCGCCGCGCAGCGCGCGCAACCCACCGCGCAGCCGCTCGAAACCGCGGCGACCGTCCTCGCGAAGTACGAGGCGGCGATGGACCGCGCCAAGGTCCCTGACGTCGTGCGTTTCGAATATGCGGTGGAGCAAGTCGGGCCCCGCAACATCGCGCAGACGCACCGCGTGTACCGCAGCGGGCTCACCGAGCGCGACGAGTTGCTCGCCGCCGACGGGCTCGCGCTGGCGACGCCCGAGATTCGTATCATCCGCGATCGGGTGAACCGCTACAACGTAACCACGCTCGCACCGCGGGCGAAGGACTACGCATTCTCGCTGCTCGGCGAACAGTCGGACGGCGCCCATACCGACTACGTGTTCGCAACGAGCGCGCGCGCGCCGGCCGCATTCACCGTCGACTCCGTCACCATCGACGGGCTGGTCCACCTCCCGCGCTCGATCGCCTACACGGTCTCCGCCGGCGGGGTGCGCGGGCACGGGACGCTCACGTTCACGAAGGCCGACAAGTATTGGGTCATCGAGGAAGCCTCCGCCACGGCGCGCATCGCGGGGAAGGTTGCGCGCGAGCGCATCGTCTTCAGCCGCTACGACTTTCCGCGTTCGTTGCCGGACTCCACGTTCATCGAGCCGCGGGCGGGACCCGCGCCGGGACCGTAGTCAGCCTCAGAACGTCGGAACCAGCTCGACGCGCCGGTTGAACGCACGCGACTCCGCGTCGTCGCTGCGGCGCAGGCGGTAGGTCTCGCCGAAATGGCGCTGCACGATCCGTTCGCGCGCGACGCCGGCCCCGATCAGCGTTCCCGCAACGCTCTGGGCGCGCCGCCGCGAGAGCTCGAGGCCGCCCGCTTCGTCCAGCCGGTCGTCCGCGTGCGCGTCGACGACGACGGCGAGTTCGGGCCGGCGCGCGAGCAGCGCGATCAGCTCGTGGAGCACCGCCGCGGCGTCCGGCAGCACGTGCGCGGCACCTTCGTCGAAGTGCACGCGGTAGACGACGCGCGCACCGCCGGCGAGCGCGTCACCGACGGCGCGCTCGTACACGCGGTAGTAGCGCCGCCACCCGCCGGATGCCCGTGCGACCTCGTTCTGCGGCATGCCCTCGATGTACGCGCGCAGGCCATCGAGCATCGCGTGGTATCCCGCCAAGACACCGGGGACCCAACCGATGGAACTGCGCGTCAGCGTGAACTCGAGGCGGCATCCCGCGTCCTGCGGGACGATCTCGAAGCGCATGTCGCCGAGCGCGATCACGGAAGGCGGCGCAAATTCGGTGATCGTGCCGGCCAGCGGAAAGTGCGTGGTGGGGATCGTGTAGCGGCCGCCCGGACGCGGCTCGATGTCGACGATCGGCAGAAACCACGCGTTGAGGCCGTCCGGCGTGGAGACGGCAGCCCACACGCGCTCGGCTGGAACGTCGAACGTGCGCTCGAAACGTACCGCCTCTCGCCCGAGAAATCGAAAGCCCAGGGTGCTCTCCATCGCCGGCTACAGCGCCTGCCGTTCGAGGGACGCCCGCAGGGTGTCCAAGTGGCCCGTGACGCAGCCGTCGACGAGTTCGAGCCGCCCATCCCGCGCGGCGTACCGGGCGAACGCCGCGTTCTCGACCGGTACGGTCCAGAATGCATCGAGCCCGCGACCGAGCGCGTCGAGCATGGCAACTCGGCAGACGGCGTCGTGGGTGACGACGAGAACGTCATCCTCGGTCGATGCGATCGTCGCGGCAAAATCCTGCCACCGCGTCCGCACGTCGCAGACACGCTCGCCGCGTTCGAACGCTACGTGCGCGGGATCCTCGCGCCAGGCTCGATAGCGTGCCGGATCGTTCGCCGCGATCTCGCCGCGATAGCGGCCCTCCCACGTGCCGTGCGCGATCTCGATCAATCGATCGTCCCGTTCCACCGGCACGTCGAGGATGTCGGCAGAGAAGCGGGCCGTCGCAGTGCAGCGCAGCAGCGGGCTCGCGATGACGCGCTTAGGGAGGCGTGCATCGGCCGCCAGGAGTCCCGCGAAGTGCGATGCGAGCGCACAGCCCTGGGCAACTCCGAGCCCCGAGAGGGCCGACTCCAGCCGACCCTGATAGCGGCCGACGGCGTTCCACGTGGTCTCCGCGTGACGCGCGACGTAGACGGTGATGGCGCTCACGCGCCGTTCGGGGGGAGCGCGATGGTTCGCACGCTGGTGAACCCGGGGATGGCGCGCAGACGCGCGACGGTGTCGGCATCGGCCGGGCGGTCGATCGACAGGATCATCGCCGCGTCCCCTCCGATGCTGTTCCGAGAAACCTGCATCGCAGAAATGTTCACGTGCGCCTCGCCGAGGACCGTGCCGATGCGCCCAACCATCCCCGGAACGTCTCGGTGCTGCGTCAAGAGCAGCGACCCCGCGGGTACGGCATCGACTTCGTAGCCGTCGATCTCGACCAGGCGAGCCCCGCCGGCGGAGGCGGTTCCCGCGATCGACGTGATGCCGCCCGCGACGCGCAGGCGCGACGCAAACGGGCCGGACGCCTCGTCGCGCCGCACGTCGACGGTCAGCCCGAGCTCACTCGCGATCGCCGCGGCGTTCACGATCGAGACGCGGCGGTCGGTCGTCGTCTGCAGCAGGCCGGAGAGGAAGGCCACCGTCAGGGGCTCCGCGTTCGCCTGGGCGATGAGGCCCTCGAGGGCGAGCGTGAACCGCGGCGACGCAGTTGTGGTGGCGAGCTGTGGATAGAGGATACCAAAGCGATGCGCGAGGTCGACGTATGGACGCAGCGTCAGTGCGTCGGCTCCGTCGGCGATCGGTGCGTTGACGGCGGACGCGGGCGGCGCGCCAAGGAGCACGCCGGCGACGTCGGTCGCGAGCTCGACGGCGATGCGCTCGAGGGCCTCGCTCGTCGAGCCACCGATGTGCGGCGTGGCGACGACACGAGGATGCCGGTGCAAGCGCGCGCCGGTTCCACCGGCCGGCGGCGGCTCCTCCGCGACGACGTCGAGCGCGGCGCCGCGCAACGCCCCGCCGTCCAGTGCGTCGAGCAGCGCCTGCTCGTCGATCACGCCGCCGCGCGCGCAGTTGACGAGCAGCGCGTGGGGCCGCAGCAGCGCGAGCTGCGCCGCGCCGATCATACCGCGCGTCTGCGCGGTCAGCGGCACGTGCAGGGTGACGATGTCCGAGCGCATCAACAACTCGTCGAGGGGCAGGAGCGGTGCGTCGAACGCATCCGCTCGCGCGGCGCTGATGAAGGGGTCGCTTGCGACCAAACGCATGCCGAACGCCTTCGCGCGGACGGCGACCGCGCTCCCGATGCGCCCCAGGCCGACGATGCCCAGCGTCTTGCCGGCGAGCTCCGTGCCGACGAGTGGCTTGCGATCCCAGACGCCCGCGCGGAGCGCCGCGACGGCCTGGGGCGTATGCCGGCACAGCGAGAGCAGCAGCGCGAACGTCTGCTCCGTCGCGGCGAGCGTGTTCGCGCCGGGCGTATTCAGCACGACGATCCCGGCCTCGCTGGCCGCGGACACGTCGATTGCATCGACGCCGACGCCGGCGCGCGCGACCACCGCCAGGCGCGGACCGGCCGCGATCAGCTCGCGATCGACGCGGGTCTCCGAGCGGACGATCAGCCCGTCGGCATCGGCCAACGCAGCGCGTAACTGCTCGCGCGAGGACCCGACGAGCGAGACGACCTCGATCCCGCGCTCGCGCAGCACGGCAAGGCCGAGCTCCGCAAACGGCTCGGCCACCACGACGCGGGCGGCCGAGCCGTCCCCCGTAGGACTACGCCCTTCGCGCTCCAAAGGCGTCACGCGGTGCGCACCACGTCCAGCATCCCGTCCGGGGACACGGAAGCAGAACCGAACGTTCCCTCAGTTCCGGCGCGCGCGGCCGGCGGCGCGCTACCTGCGCTCGGCGTGGGCGTCGTCGCCACCATCCTCATCCTCATCAGCTCGGGCCTCCGAGCCACGCCGTACAACAACTACGTGCTGCTCGCGGACGCGTTCTTGCACGGGCGCGTGTGGATCGACTGGCCCGGACCTTCGATCGACGCGTTGCACCTGGGCGGCCGATATTACGTGATCGAAGCGCCGTTCCCCGCCCTGCTCGTGCTCCCGCTCGTGGCGGCCTTCGGAACCCACGCGAGCCAGACCGTGGTTGCCGCCATCCTCGGCGGTGTCGCGGTCGGCGGGGCATGGGAGATCGCGACGCGGCTCGGCGTCGGCGCGAACACGCGGCTCGTGTTGGTAGCATTCTTCATGGTCGGCACCGACCTGTGGTGGTGTTCGATGTACGGCGATGTGTGGTTCATCGCCCACTCGAGCGCCGTCTGCTTCACGATGCTGGCGCTCGTCGAAGTCCTCGGCAAACGGCGCGGCTGGATCGTCGGGCTGTGCCTCGCGTGCGCCGTGGAATCGCGCTTCAACGTCGTCGTCGCGCTGCCCGCGTTTGCCTACCTGGTCGCGCGCGCCCGCGACGGCGCCGGCGCACGGCGCCAGATCGCCGGCTTCTGCGCCGTGCTCGTCCCCTTCGTCGTGGGATGGATCGTCTATAACGAGCTGCGCTGGGGGGTGCCGTACGACATCGGCTACACGACCTGGTATCATCAGGACGAATTGGGCGACCCAACCGGTTCGCCGTTCAAACTGAAGTATGCGCCGTTCGAGCTCTGGTCGTTCTTCGTCGCGCCGCCCAGGTTCGGGGCCGGGTATCCGTGGCTGCTCGCGCCGAACGCCGGCATCGCGCTCACGTGGACGAGCCCGGCGCTCCTGATCGCGTTCCTCGCGCGGCAGCCCCGCTACCTCGTCGTCACGATGTGGCTCTTGATTGCCGCGATCTGGCTGCCCGAGATTCTCTATTACGCGAACGGAGCGTCGCAGTTCGGTATGCGCCACGCGCTCGATTTCGAACCCTTCGTCTTCGTCTTGATGGTGCTCGGCCTGCGCCGGCGCATTCCGCTGTGGGCCGGCGCGTTGCTTGGGTACTCGATGGTGTTCGGGTTCTGGGGCCTCTGGTTCTGGCGGAATTTCTTCCGCCCCAACTACTAGGGCCGACGAGCGCGCGCATGCAAGCCCCACCGACGCCATCGCCACAGACGCAGCTCGCACCGGACGGCGCGACCGCGCGGCGCATCGTCGCGCTGCTGCGCGCGTTGTTCGCACGCATTCCCCGTTCCGTGATCGTGAGCGCGCTCGCGTACGTTCCGATCGCGATCGCGTCGCACTTTCGCTCGACGTCCTACAACAACTACGCGCGGCTGGCCGACGCGATCCTGCACGGGCACCTGTGGATCAACTGGCCCGGCCGCATCATCGACGCGGCGCAATTTCACGGCCGGCACTACAGCGTGGACGCGCCGTTCCCCGTCCTCTTCGTGCTCCCGCTCGCGCTGTTCTACGGCGAAGCCGCGAACCAAACGCTACCCGCGATGCTGCTTGGAGCGATCGACGTCGGCCTGGGCTGGATCCTCCTCGAGCGTCTGCGGGTCGCGCGCGGTCCAAGGATCTGGCTGACGCTCTTCCTGTTCGCCGGCACCGACCTGTGGTGGTGCGCGATGCTCGGAGACGTGTGGTTCTTCGCGCACGTCTGCGCCGTTGGCGCGACGCTGCTCGTGCTCATCGAACTCGCCGGGAAGCGGCGCGGCTGGCTCGTCGCCCTGCTGGCCGTCTGCGCGTTCGAGTCGCGGTTCACGCTGGCGCTCGCCGTCCCCGTGTACGCGTACCTGCTCGCCTCCGGCGATCTCGCGCGGGCGAGCACGCCCAATCCGGCAGCGGTTGCGCGCGGGCCCGCGCTGCGCAGCTTCGCGATCGTGCTCGCCTGCGGAGCGCTCTTCTGGGTCGGCTACAACGAGGCGCTGTGGGGGCGGCCGACCGACATCGGCCACACACTCTACTACCATCAGGACTCGTGGGGCCACGCGACCGGTTCGCCGTTCAGCATCGCGTATCTCCCCTACCAGCTGTACTCGTTCTTCTTTCAAAGCGTCGACATCTACGAGTGGCTTCAAGTCGTGCAGTGGCCGTTCTTCAAGGTCGATCCGCACGGGGTCGCGCTCACGTTCACGAGCCCGGCGCTCGTGCTGGCCTTCCTCGCCAAGGGGCGGCGCAGGCTGATCGCCGCGCTGTGGGTCGCGATCGCCCTCGTCGCCGGCCCGAACTTCCTCTACTACTTGAACGGCTGGTATCAGTTCGGGATGCGCCACGCGCTCGATTTCGAGCCCTTCCTGCTCGTCCTCATGGGCCTCGGCGTCCGCACGCACATGCCACGCTGGGGAGCGATCCTGTGCGCGTGGTCGGCGCTGATGGGCACGTGGGGGGTGTGGTACTGGGACGCATTCTTTCGCACCGGCGACTGAGGAGCCGACGCGCCGCGTCGCGCGCAGGATGGTTTGAGCCGACCGATGCGCGGGCAAGGTGGGCCTCGTGTTGGTAGGTGACGAGCCGGGCGCAGAGTTCGCTCTGCGACTGCACGACGACGGCCGGGTCGGACAGATCCACGTTTCCGGCGCGCTGGATGGCGCGGGAATCGAGCGTCTGGTGGAAGCGATGGGCGTCCTCTCGGCTCGGGCTCTGGTCGTCTCGCTCGAGCGCTGCTCGCGCTGCGCCCCATCGGGGCTCGCGGCGCTCGTCGAGGAGCACGCCCGGCGCGGCGGTGCGCTTTACTTAGTTGCGGCGGCTGCGGGCGACGTGCGGCGCACCCTCGACGCGGCGTGCCCGGCATGCGGCCTGCAGGTGTTCGCGAGCGATGCTGCGGCGAGCGTTGCGGCAGCGATTGCCCTGTCGGCGACGGTGTCGCTCCCGGATTAAGAAGCCGGCCGAACGGGAACGAGGCGTGCATGGGAATTCTGTCTTGGCTCGTCGTCGGACTCGTGGCGGGCTTCTTGGCGAAGTATGCCGTCCCGGGCGAGGGTCCCGGCGGCATCCTCGGTGACCTGATCGTCGGCATCGTCGGCGCGATTATCGGTGGCTGGCTCTTCAACTCCTTCGGACACATGGGTGCGACCGGGATCAATCTCTACAGCATCCTCGTCGCGTTCATCGGCGCCGTCATTCTCCTGTTCGTCCTGCGCCTGTTCACGCGGCGAACCGTCGCCTAGCCTCGCCTAGAGCACGCGGCGGACGAACAGGCGGATTCCGTTCGCGCGACCGGCGAGCCGGTAGTCGCGATCGATGATGCGTGCGAGTTCGGGGAAGGTCTCGTAGCCGAAGCGCCCTTTGCCGTCGAAGTCGAACGAGTCGGAACCGGCGTCGAGGAATCCGCGCGGGCGTAGCCGCTCGAGATCGCCGACGTAGCGATCGCGGAAATAGGCGACGTAGGGATTGTAGTTTTCGCTGTACTGATACTGGGAAATGGCGTCGCGCGTGCCGAGGAGCGTTTGCGTGGTGACGAAGTATTTCGGTCGCCAGCCCCAGATCGCGAGCCGTTCGCCCGGGTGCACGTGGGCCGCGATGAGTGCGCTCACCGGATCCGTCGCGCCGTAGAAATAGTCGCCGACCGACCCGAGATACGGGTACGAGCCGCTGCCCAGCGGATACGCCGCAGCGACGGTTGCCAGGACGAACGCGATCGTGACGGCGCCGCGCGCCGAGCCCGGCCGGCGCGCGCGCAACCCGGCGAAGGCGAGGCCGAGGCCGGCGGCGGCCGCGGTCGCAGCGGGAAGGACGGCGAAGAGTAGGTAGTTGAGGGAGCCGCGCCGCGGCGCCTCGATCGCCCACACGGCGCCCGCAAGCACCACAAGCGACCCCGCAAACGCGGCCCGGCCGAGCGACGAGATGCGCCGGTACGACACCGCTAGCACAACGGCGCCGAGTGCGGCGACTGCGAGCAACGTGTCGAAGAGGCGACCGAACCCCGGCGTCGCGGTGAGAAACGACAGCGGCTCGTACCGGTACAGGATGTATGCACGCGACGTAAGGATGTACGAAACCCAGAAGTCGTGCAGGCTTCCGCCGACCGCCGCCCATGATAGGATGAGGACGGGGGCGACCATGAGGCCCGCGCCGAGCCCGCCGAGCCTGAGTACGCGGCCGCGGATTCCGTCGGGAGACGCAGCCACGATCCCGGCAGCGGCGGCGGCGACCGTGAGGCCGGCCAGCGGGAGGGACTGCAGCTTCGCGAACGGCATCATCCCGGCGGCAACGCCGGTCAGGAACAGAAAACGGGTCGCGCCGTGCTGCCGGATCGCGACGCACAGCACCGCGAGTGCCAGCATGCCGAGAAAGATCGACAGATGCTCGCCGGAGTAGTGCACGAAGTGGTCTTCTCGCGCGAGCGCGAAGAACGCGATCGGGGGCAGTATCGCGACGCGCGCGAGCGCGGCGTCGAAGCACAACGCCGCGCATGCGTAGAGGGAGCCGATTGCGCCGAGTTCGAGCGCGAGGGCGACGACCCGTGCGCCGAGAAACGTGAGATGTAACCCCAGCAGCGCCGGAAGCATCAGCACGTAGGTGTTCAGCGGGCCGCACGTGTTGCCGTCGAAGCCGAGCCAGGGCACGGGGTCGTGGAGCGCCGTGATGGCTTGCGCGAGGGCCTGCGCCTCGTCCTGATTGAGCGGGTCGCGCACGAAGAGCGTCGGCCAGCGTGCAGCGAAGAGCGCGGCGGCGGCGAGGGCGAAGAAGGCGGCGGTCCACGCGCGCCGCGACAGACGCTCGTCAGCCCACCGCGAAACCGATCCCCAAACCGCAACGGCGGCGAGCGTCGCGAGCAGCGCGTCACGTAGCACGGCATACCGCAGCGGGTCGTCCGCCATCCAAACGAACGGATTCACGGGTCCGAGAACCCGCGCGCGAACGACGCAGCGTATAGGACGAAGAGGAGCACGTAGATCGCGAGCAGGGGGAGGGTCGGCACGGCCGGCTGCCACGCCGCCGCGACGAACGCAGCCGCGAACAACGCGCTGAGCGCCGCGAAGCGTGCGTGCGAGCGCGCCGTCATCCCGTATTCGCTCGCCGCGAACGCGTCGAGGCGTGGGGCGCGCGCGTTGCGCAGGCCGAGCAGCGCGCCGAGCGCCGCGAGGCCGACTCCGATCCAAGCCCACATGCCACACCAGGTACCGCGCTCCCGCGGCCTCCCCTCGTGGGCGAGTTCGCTTCGGACGGCGAAGGCCAGCGCACGAAGGAGGACCCCAGTCCGATGCCGGGACGTACGACGAAAGCAGGCGGGCGAGCATCCGCACCAGCGTCCAAGGCCGCGCCCGCTGCCCGAAAGGCGAAGGCCGCAGGCGCGGCGGCGCGAGAGGCCGAGGCTGCCGGCGCGGCGCAGGCGCTTGCGGAGTACGCGCGCAAGCGCGACTTTTCCAAGACGCCGGAGCCGTCCGGTGCGAAAGCCGTGCGGGTTCCGAAGGGGAAGCTGCGCTTCGTCGTTCAGATGCATCGCGCGACCAGGCTGCACTATGACTTCCGCCTCGAAGCGGATGGCGTCCTCAAATCGTGGGCCATCCCGAAAGGACCGTCCTTCGATACCGCCGAGAAACGGCTCGCGATGCACGTCGAGGACCACCCGCTCGACTACCGAGATTTCGAGGGCGTGATTCCCAAGGGAAACTACGGCGCCGGTGAAGTGATCGTGTGGGACCGCGGCTGGTACGAGCTGGTCGAAGGCACGAGCACGACCGCCGAGATCGCGAAGGGCAAGATCAAGTTCGTGCTGCACGGCACGAAGCTCAAGGGCATGTTTTCGCTCGTGCACATCCGCGGCCGCGGCGGCGAAGAAAACGCGTGGCTGCTGATCAAGGATCACGACGAGTACGTCGACCCGGCGTGGCGCGCCGAGGATCACGACGAATCCGTCAAGAGCGGCAAGACCCTCAAGGATATCGCGCAGGATCCGCGCGCGCCGCACTGGATCTCGCGGCCGGTCGACGCCCGCGGCGCCGCGCGGCCCGCGCGCACGCTCGAGCCGATACCGCAGGTCGCGCAGCCCGAGCTGGCGACGCTCGTCGACGCCCCGTTCGACGATCCCGACTGGCTCTTCGAGCTGAAGTGGGACGGCTATCGCGCGATCGCGACGGTCGACCGTGCGGGCGCCGTGACGGTCGTCTCGCGCAACGGCAACGATTTCCTCGGAAAATTTCCCGAGCTCGCGGACCTCGCGGACTCCTTTACCGAGCGGCCGCTGGTGGTGGACGGCGAGATCGCGGTGCTCGATGCCGACGGCAAGCCGTCGTTCCAAGCCCTTCAAAACCGCATGGATCGCTTCGGGCGCGCGCGCGACCAGGCGCGCCCGGTCACGTTCGTCGCGTTCGACCTTCTGTACGGCAACGGCCGGGATCTTCGTCGCGAACCGCTCGAGAAGCGCAAGGCCGCGCTCGAGTCGATCGTCATCCCCGGGCGCGGCGTGCTGTACAGCAAGCACGTGATCGGTACCGGCACGGTGCTCTTCGATTTTGCGCGCGAGCGTGGCCTCGAAGGGATCGTCGGGAAGCGCCGCGAGTCGCGCTACGTCGAGCGCCGCACGAAGGATTGGGTGAAGATCAAGACGCTGCAGCGGCAAGAGTTCGTCGTGGGTGGGTGGACGGAACCGCGCGGCAGCCGCAAGGGGTTTGGTGCGCTCCTGCTGGGCGTGTACGACGGCGACGAGCTGGTGCCGGCAGGTTCCGTCGGCACGGGCTTCGATGGGAAGAAGCTGGCAGCGATCTCGAAGCAGCTCGAAGCGCTCGAACGAGCGACCTCGCCATTTGCGAGGTCGCCGAAGACCGACACCCCAGCACACTGGGTGACGCCCAAGCTGGTGGCGGAGGTGACGTTCCTGCAGTGGACGCGCGACGATCAGTTGCGCGCGCCCGTGTTCGTCGCTCTCCGCTCGGACAAGGACGCGCGGGACATCGTCCGCGAGCGCGCCACCGCTGCGCGCGACGTCGCGTAGTGGCGCGCCGTACCGTCACGCCACTCGAGGTCGGCGGCCGCCGCCTCGAGGTCTCGAACTGGGACAAGGTCCTCTTCCCTGGCGACGGCTACACCAAGGGCGATCTCGTCACGTACTACCGCGCCGTCGCGCGTTTCCTGCTACCGCACGTCGCGGGCCGGCCGCTCACGCTCCAGCGCTATCCGGACGGCGTCGACGGACCGTCCTTCTTCGAGAAGGACGCCCCCCGCGGAACGCCCGACTGGGTCCGCACCCTCACGCTGCCGGCCGAGTACGGGCGGCGCGGCGAGGTGCGCTATCTCGTCTGCGACGACGAGTCGACGCTGGTGTTCGTCGCCAACCTCGCAGCGATCGTGCTCCACGTGTGGACGTCGCGCGAGCCGCACGTCGACTCCCCGGACCTCTTGCTGTTCGACCTGGATCCGGGCGAGGCGTGCACGGTCGCAACCCTCGGGCGCGTCGCGGTCGCATTCCACGATGCGCTCGACGGGATCGGCTTGCACTCGCTCGTGAAGACGACCGGCGGAGCCGGCTTGCACGTGATCGTGCCGCTCCAGCCGCGCTACGACTACGACGCCGTCAAGGTCTTCGCGGAACTGGTTGCGCGACGCGTGAACGGCGAACTGCCCGGTGCCACCTCGCTCGAGCGGGCGACGTCCCGTCGCCCCGCCGACGCCGTGTACCTCGATTACGTGCAGGTCGGCCGCGGCAAGACGCTCGTCGCTCCGTACAGCGTCCGAGCGCGCGCAGGGGCTCCGGTCTCCACGCCGCTGGCGTGGGACGACGTCCGGGCGATGGTCCGCAAGCGCGGCCGGGACACCCAGGCAGAGAATGCCCGATTCACGATTCGCAACGTCCCCGCGCGGCTGGCGGAGGGCGGCGACCCGTGGGACGCGGGAGCCGTCCGCGGCCAGCGGCTCGAGGGCGCTCTGACGAAGGCGCAGCGGGCGTGGCGAACGTGAGTTCGGTGGTTCTGCACGAGTTCGACCCTTGCGGCGAGAGGTGACCCGGGGGCGGCGCGAGGAGAGGCCGCACCATGGCGCACGCGATCTGGAACGGCACGATCAACTTCGGCCTCGTCACCATCCCCGTCAAGCTGCAGACGGCGATCCGGACGAACGACCTCCGCTTCAATTTCCTGCACAAGACGGACGAGGGGCGCATCCAAAACGTGCGCCGCTGCTCGCTCGACGGTCAGGAAGTGTCGTACGACGAGATTGCGCGCGGCTACGAATACGAGAAGGGCCACTACGTCATCCTGAGCGACGAGGACTTCGCGCGGGTCAACGTCGAGGCGACGCAGTCGGTCGACATCGTGCAGTTCGTCGACCTCGCGGAGATCAACCCGATCTACTTCGACAAGCCGTACTACCTGGAGCCCGAGAAGAAGGGCCGCCACGCGTACGCGCTGCTGCGCGAGGCGCTGAAGTCGATGAACAAGGTCGGTATCGCGAAGGTCGTGATTCGCTCGCGCGAACACCTTGCGGCCCTCAAGCCCAACGGCGAAGCGCTGGTGCTCGAGCTGATGCATTTCGCCGACGAGATCGTCGACACCGGAACCCTGGAGCTGCCGAAGGCCGACGATCCGCCCGAGAACGAGATGAAGGTCGCGAAACTCCTCATCGACACCATGACGGCGGCGTTCGACCCGGAGGCGTTCCACGATACCTATCGTGAGGAGCTGCTCGCGATGATCGAAGCGCGCGCGGCCGGAAAGGTCGTTCCGGAAGGAAAGCCCGCGCCGAAGCGGTCCGACAAGGTCGTCGACCTCATGGAGGTGCTGCAGAAGAGCCTGGAACAGACGCGGGCGAAGCGCGGCGCGAAGGCGACGGACGACGAGGCGTCCGACGACGAGGCGAAGCCGAAGCGTACGACGCGCCGCAAGCGGAGCGCCGCATAGCGCGCACACCGGACCCGGGCGGGTCCGTTTCGAACGCGCTCCGCCTCGACCTCTTGATCGCCGTCTGCGCGGTCCTGGTGAGTGCCGTCGTCGCCGCCGCGTCCGTGTGGCAGACGCGGGTGATCGCGAACCAACTCAGCGCGACCGTCTGGCCGTACCTCTCGTTCAACTTGACGGTGCGCGACGGCTTGCTCCGATACTGGGTCGAGAACGAGGGGCTCGGCCCGGCGATCGTGCGCTCGGCAACGGTGACCATCGACGGCAAACGGGTCGCGTCGCTGCGAGCGGTGGCGCTCTCCCTCGGGAGCGGTCGCCTGCCGCGGGGCTCGCTCAGCACGTCGTCGCTCGGAGCCGGCGAGGTGTTGCGGCCCTCGCAAGCGCTGGACATCGTCGTCTTCCAGGGAAAGGTCGCTCGCGCGTACGCGGCGGCGTTCCAACGCCGCGCGACGCTCGCCATCTGCTATTGCTCCCTGCTCGACCAGTGCTGGCGGTTGACGTCGCTTGCCGACAGCGCGATCCCGGTGCCGGTTGCACGCTGCGGCGAAGCGGCGGGCATCGGAGCCTAGCGCGCTACCAAACGAGCGGAATCAGGCGATACCGGACGACCGCGCGGTACGCGTCGTAGCCGCCGAGGTTCTTGGCCAGGAAGCGCTCCTCGTCGAGGAGCCGCCAGACGATGGCGAGCGTCATCGGGATCATCGCGAGGAGCCCCCACCACGAGCCGAGCGCAAGCGGCGTGCCGAACAGCATGACGAGCGCTCCGGCATACATGGGATGGCGGACGACCGAGTACGGACCGGTGGCGACGACTCGCTGACCGGCGCTCACCGCGATCGTCGCGCCGGAGAACGTGTTCTCCCGGAACACGAGAAAGACGAGCGCAAACCCGATTGCCACGAGCACGTCGCCCGCGAGCACGACGATCGGCGAAACGTGCGACCACGCGAAGCGGCGATCGATCGACGGCACTGCGAGCAGCGCGATGAACGCCGCGGAGGCGAGCACCTGGATGCGGGCCTGCAGCCGCTCCTTCTCCGCTCCGGGCCCGGCTTCGACGCGTCGTTCGAGCAGTGCGCGGTCGTGCGTCCACAGATACGCCGTGATCAGGGCGCACGACGCGGAGAACACGAACAGGTAGACCCACGCCTGCCAGAAGCGCAGCGTCCACGCCGGGGCGAACAGCAAGATTCCGAGCGCTGCTACCAGCTCGGAGAAGCCGGCGATGGTCGTTCGCGCAAGGCCGTCCATGCGCTCCAGTGTGCGCGAACGGTGCGCGCCGCGCAAGGCATGCACTGCACACGCGGCCCGGCCCGCCGATACCACGCCGCGAACGGCGCGACGAGCGGCCTGGTATGGGCCGTCTAGAACTTCGTCAGCGCTCGCGCGAGCGCTTCGTCACCGGCCATCTCCGTCGCGGAGGGAGCCGGTGCGAAGTGCAGCTTGAGGACGCGCAGCATCGCGGTGACCGGAACGGCGATGAACGTGCCGACGATGCCGAAGAGCGCGCTAAAGCCGAGGATCGACGCGATCAGCAGTACGGGCGAAAGGTTCACCTGGCTGCGCATGATGCGCGGGACGATCACGTTGCCGTCGACCTGCTGGATGACCGCGAAACCGACGGCCACGACCAGCGCCGTCTGCCATCCGTGGTACGCGAGTGCGAGCACGACCGAGGGGATGAACCCGATGATCGCGCCGACGTACGGGATGAAGTTCAGGATGCCGGCGAGCACCGCGATCAGCAGCGCGAAGGGTACGTGCGTCAGCGCGAGGAGTGCAAAGATCAGCATGCCCACGATCGCGCCGTCGAGCACCTGGCCGCGCACGAAGCTGCCCAGCACATCGTTCAGATCGGCGAGGATCGCCACGGCTTTGGGCCGCCACGATGCGGGCACGAAGCCGAGCGCGGCGCGCTTGAGGTCCTTGTGGTCGAAGAAGAGGTACGCCGTGAGGATCGGCACGATCACGACGCTGAGGAAAACCGACAGGCCCGACGTGAGGATCGTGAACGTGTGCTGGGCGATCGTGAATCCGTACTTCGAGGCGAGTCGTCCGAGCTCGTCCGGCAGCGTCGCGACGTAGGCTCGGAAGCCCGGCGGCAGCCGCGCGAGCCAGGTGTTGTTCGGGTCGGTGAGATCGCGCTGCGCCTGAATGATGATCTGCGGCAGGCTCGCCGCGAACTGCTGCGCCTGTGAGATGACGGGCGGAAGCAGTGCCCATCCCAAGAGGAACGCACCCGCGGCGAAAAGCGCGAACGCGACGCCGAACGCGGCGGGCGGCGCCATGCGCGACTCCAGGCGCCGGATCAGCGGCAGCATGATGTACAGCACGAAAATCGACGCGACGATGATCGTGCATGCCGACGACGTCGCGCCGAGCAACTTCACCGCACCGAAGCAGAGCGCGGCCCCAATCAGGACGATCGTGAGGACGACGAGCGCGCGCACGAGGCTGCGGTCCAACCCGGGATTCCCGCCCGGCCGGGGCTGCTGCTCTACCGACACGCGTCGCCCGTGCTCACGTCCGCAGTGGCGTTGCGGACCCCACGCGATTTTCCTGCGACGGCTGCACGATCAGGCGCCCTGCTCCGCAGCCTCGCGACGGCGCGCGACCAAGCCGAGCGCGAGGGCGATCGCGACGAAGAGCAGTGGGATGGTCGCCGTCCACCCCGAGCCGTAGAATGCCAGCACGCTGGTCGAGACCGTCGGTATCACGATACCCGCGATGCTCTCCATGGAAGAGCCGACACCGAGGACGGTGCCGCGCGCGTTCTCCGGGGCCGCGTCGGTGAGCAGCGCCGCGAGCGTCGCATTGGTGAGGGACATGCCGAGCGAGAACAGGACGACCGACGCCACCAGCACCGGTATCGCGTGAATGAACGGCATCAGGGCGAAGTAGGTGACCATGCTGACGAAGCCGATGTTCGATGCGGTGCGATTGCCGACGAGCTCGGTGAACGGCCCGACGACGAACAGTTGGAGTAGGACGCCGATCACGCCGAAGAGGGCAAAGACGTAGCTCGTCGTCTGCGCGTTGAGAGCGAACTGCGCCTGTAGCACCAGGGCGAACACGGCGAACCACGCGTACAGGCCGAGCGAATACGACAGCTTCTGGATCAAGACCGGGCGCACGCGCGGAATTTCGAAGGCCCGCGGAATGTCGCGCAGCGACGGGGCCTCGGTCTTCTCGCCCTTCTGGGCGACGTCTTCGGGGAGGAAGAGGACGGTGGCGAGCAGCGTGACGACCTGGAGGGACGCCGCCAACAGGAACGGCATCGCGTAGCCGAAGCGGCCGAGCAGTAGGCCCCCGGCCGCGGGGCCGAGCACCAAGCCGGCACTGAACGACGCCCCGACGTAGCCAAACGCGCGCGCGCGCTGCTCGGGTGGCACGCGGTCCGAGACGTACGCCTGCGTGACGCTGATGTTGCCGCCCGATATGCCCTCGACGATGCGCGCCGCGAAGACCCAGAAGAGCGTCGGTGCGAACGCCAGCATCGTCCAGCCGATCGTCGCGCCGATCTGGCTGATGATCAGGACCGCCTTGCGCCCGATCCTGTCGCTGACGTTCCCCCAGAGGGGACCGGCGACGAACTGGCACGCCGCGAACGTGGAGAACAGCACGCCGACCACCGGATCCGACGCGCCGAAGTGCTTCGCGTAGAACGGCATGATCGGAATGAGAATGCTGAACCCGAGGATATCGATGAACGTGATGCCGAGGATCGGCAGCAGCGTCGCGATCATCCGGTCTTGAGGAACGCGGCGATGATGCGGTCGCGCAGCGGCTCGGGGAGGCGCGTGATGACCAGCTGGATGCGTGCGTCGATGCCCACGAGGTAGCGGGCACGCGGCGTGGGCGCCGTCAGCGCGCGCTCGATCGCCTCGGCGACGCGCTCCGGTGGCGTGGCATTCGCCTTGACGTTCGCCGCGAACGCGCTCAGCGCGGTCATCCGCTTCTCGTACGGAGCGAGCGCCTCGGGGGCTAGTGCGCGAAGGCGCGCGCTCGACGTCCTTGCGCTCCGATCCCAAATCGGCGTCGCGACCCTGCCCGGCTCGATGACCGAGACGAAGATCCCGAACGGTCGCAGTTCCATGCGCAGGGCGTCGCTGGCGGCCTCGAGCGCGTGCTTCGACGCGCAGTAGGCGCCGACGAACGGCGATGCCGCCTTGCCGCCGATCGAGGACACGTTGACCACGCGACCGCGCGCGGCGCGCAGGAGCGGGAGGAACGCCTGCGTGACGGCGATCGCGCCGAAGAAATTCACGTCGAACTGCTCGCGCAGAGCGGCTGCCGGGAGAATTTCCAGGGGGCCTGCGACCGATATGCCCGCGTTGTTCACGAGGCCGTCGAGGCCGGACGCTCCGACCGCAGCGCCGACGGCGTCGCGCGCGGCCGCGATCGATGCGTCGCTCGTCACGTCGAGCGTCACCGGCGTCAGATTGGCGCCGGCGCGGGCGGCGAGGGCCGCACCGTCGGCAACGCGGCGGACGCCGGCAAACACGCGAACGCCGCGGCTCGCGAGGTGCAAGGCAGCGGCTTCGCCGATCCCGCTCGACGCGCCGGTGATCACGACCGTTCTCACGCGCGCGGCTCCGCTCTGCGCTGGACCATCGCCATCGTCGTCATCCTCAGCACCTCTCGATCGTGTTGGTTCTTCGTCACCACACGAAGGCGCACGAACCCGTTCGGCGTTGCCGTCGCCGCGCGCAGGGATTCGACCACGGCGGTGATGGACAGCGAGTCGCCGGGATAGACGGGGCGGCCCCAGCGCATGCGTTCGGCCGTGACGCCCAGCCCCCCGCTCGGCGGCAGGACGCCGGCGTCGACCATGAGACGCATCGTGAACGCGGCCGTCTGCCAACCGCTCGCGATGACGCGTCCGAACGCCGTCGATGCGGCCGTCTCGGGCCGGTGGAACACCTGCGGATCGTACACGAGGAACGCGGCGATCGACGCGTCGGTGACTTCGATGGAGGCACTGCGGAAGATCTGCCCCGCTTCGTAGTCCTCGAAGTAGTCGGGTCTCGGGTTCGGCATGGCGTCCGCTTACGCGAGAGGTCGCGGGCGCACATGGCGAGAGCGCACGCAAAGCGCGTTTTCGCCCGTCACCTGCCCGTCAGCGAGCGGGCTCTGCCAGGGCCGCTACGCCGAGCAGGCGATCTCTTGCTGCGCCGGAGCGTATGCCCCGGCTTCGAGTTCGGCGACGACCGACGGCCTGCTGGGGCGCCAGCCGAGTTCTTCCTGGGCGCGCTGCGACGCGACGCACTGATCCAAGGCGAGCGCGGCTCCAAACTGGCCCATGGCCTCGACGGGGGTCGTGGCGACCCGCCCGCGCGCCCCCGCGCCGCGGGACGCGGCAGCTGCGACTTCGGCCACTTCGAACGAGGTCTCGTCGGTCGCGTTGAAGATCGAGCCGCCCTTTGCCGCGCGCAGCGCCAGCGCGAAGCACTCGGCCAGGTCGTCGACGTGCACGCAGGCCCACCGGTTCTTGCCCTCGCCCACGATCATCGCCGCGCCGCGCTGCCGCGCCGACGTCGCAAACATCGCTGGAACGCCGCCGCCGTTCCCGTAGGGGAGGCCGGCGCGGATGACGATCGACCGGATCTCGCGCACGGCGGCATTGATGACGATGCGCTCGAGTGCGGGCCGCGTCGCCGCCAGCGCCGCCGGCGCCAGCGGAGCGTCCTCCGTCGCGGGCGCCTCTCCGGTGTTCCCGTAGACCCACGTGGTGCTGGTGTACAGCAGGGCCGTACCGGGTCGCGTGGCCGCGGCGTCGACGATCGCCCGGAGCGCCTTCGTGTCGACGGCGGTCGAGTCGGCGTCGGTAATCGACACCGCGTACACGATGGCCTCAGCGTCGGCGACGGCGGCGGCGAGGGTGTGCGGCTGTGCCGCATCGCCGACCGTGGCGCCGATGCCGCGCCGCATCAATTCTGAGCGCGCGCGCTCAGAACGGGCGACACCAACGACTTGATGGCCGCGTTCCGCCATCGCCGAAGCGATGGCTCCGCCGACGTAGCCCGTGGCACCAAGGATGACAACCTTCATCGCGTGTTCCGTTTCCCCGCCGGGGCGTGGCCGAGCGCTGGACTACGTACCTGCCTCGATCGGGGTGATGCGCAGCCTCAACAAATTCAATCGGCGCAGCACGCGCACGTCGACAGTGATGCCAACCTCTCGTTCGGTCAAAATGCGGTGAAGTGCGTCCAAGCTCGGCACCGGGCGCCCGTCCAGCTCGACGATGGCATCGCCATCGAGCAGGCCTGCCACGGCGCTTGGGCTGCCGGGTTCGACCGTGACGACGCGCACTGCGCTCTCCGCGCCGAGACCGAACTCGCGAACGAGGTGTCGCGGGATCGTCACGTCCTGCCCGGACACCCCGATGTAGCCGCGCCGAACCTTG
>Ga0302325_10007929_pt1 | contig 23430 bp, 15 predicted proteins | sample Palsa_T0_2_FD_201948 | JGI IMG/M metagenome (GOLD analysis project Ga0302325, IMG submission 201948) | Peat permafrost microbial communities from Stordalen Mire near Abisko, Sweden - Palsa_T0_2 | ecosystem: Environmental > Terrestrial > Soil > Palsa > Peat permafrost | place: Sweden: Abisko... | reverse complement strand
CTGCCACTGGGCCGGCGAGATACGAAAATTGCAAGCTGGCCGCGGTCAGCGCATTGGCGCGATCGAGGGAGACGTCCGCCACCAGGTGCGGCACAAACGCCCGTACTCCAGCCGTGGTTGCCGGCGATAGCGCTCCGGCCAGCGACGCTAGCAGGAAGACCTGCCAGACATGCAACCATCCCAGTGCGTAGAGCGTGGGAATCGCCGCGATGAGCGCCGCTCGGGCGAGGTTGTCGAAGCCCATCACCAGCCGCGGCTGGTAGCGATCCAGCAGACGCCCCAGGATCGCCCCGGTGACCACGCCGGGGAGGCCGAAGCAGAGGATGACCAAGCCCACCGCCGCACCAGAGCCGGTCAACTGCAGCACGAACCAAAGCAAGGCGATGATGGTGAACTGGTCCCCCAGATACGAGATGCTCAGCCCCAGCCAAAGCCGCTGAAACGCCCGATCGGTCACCTTCCTCTTCTTAGCGCTAATAGCGCGCCAGCTGGGTGAGCTGAATGAGGTTGCCGCAGGTGTCCTTCAGCATCGCAATGGTCGAGCCGGCCACCCCGGTGGGCGGCATCGTGAACTCGGCGCCGCCAGCCTTGATCCGCTCGTAGTCGCCCTTGACGTCGTCGGTGAAGAACATGGCCGCGGGCTGGCCCTGTTGAAACAACGCCTGCTGATACGCTTTGGCCGCGGGGTTGTCGTTCAGCGCCAGCTGCAGCTCAGTGCCGTCCGGCTCCTCGGGAGAAGCTACCGTCAGCCAGCGAAATGGGCCCTGACTGAAATCGGCTTTCTTCGAAAAGCCCAGTACCTCCGTATAGAACCGCAGGGCCTTGTCCTGGTCGTCCACGTATAAGCTGGTCACTTTGATTTTCATTTCTTTTCTCCTTTGTCACGTTCGCGGTTTGGGCCGCGTCGTCTTTTCCTTGCCTTTCTTCTTCGTTGGTGTGGATTGATCCATGCGGTCGAGGTGGCGTTCGAGAGCATCTACGTGAGCGGACCAGAACCGGCGGAACGGAGCCAGCCAGGCGTCCACCTCCTGAAATGGTTCGGGTTTCAGCCGGTAGAGACGGCGCTGTGCGTCCACCGTGGATTCCACGAAACCGGCGTCTCGCAGCACTCGCAGGTGCTTGGACACGGTCGGCTGCGGCATACAAAGTTGACGCTCGATCTCTCCAACCGACTGTTGTGACGAGACCAGCAGGCTCAATATCGCGCGGCGGTTCGGCTCCGCAATGACTTCGAAAACAGACTCCACTCTTTAAGTATACTTTACGGAGCATATATTTGTCAAGGCATATAAAGGTTGGAAGCGGTACGAACAACATGCCCAAGTGGCTGGTGGGCGCCCGCTTGAAAAAAATGAAGTGGTGCCGCTAGCGTCCCGACAGGTACCTGATAACATGGCTATTAGCGTGTAATTGCGCAACTCCGAATGCGGTCTCCACGCCGGTGGCGCGCATCGCAAGGTGCATCCGGAGGCTGGAATCGGGTACCATCTTGTGTCCGCATTACACCGGCTTTGGCCTCAATCTGCCCCTGAATGAGATGAACAATGACGATCGTCTAGGCGGGAACAGCGACGATCTCCGTCCCATCACGAGTTCGGCCGCAAGCGGCTGCAAGATGCCGCCACGCCGGTCGCGAAACTTGCCATTCGTCTTGTAGAGACCGGCTGGGATCTCTGTGAAATAAAAGGCTGCACGGGGCTCAGCTCGCTGCTTTCGTAAAGGTTGATGGATAAGGCAAGACAGCAGCGGCCTTCGGTTTACGAGTGCGGAACTCGTAATGCTCAATCTTGACCGCTGCACTGTTCGAATCGCTCCGGACCACCCAACCCTTGATTACCAGCTTCATCAAGCACTTGCCATCTATCAGCGCCGGCCACTCCGCGGTTACTTCCACCGGCGTGCCGACGCTCAGGGCGTGCTCTGTTGTAAACCGCATACCGCTGCTGCTGACATTCACGGTCTTTCCGACACCGTTCACGCAACCTGTGCGTCCAGACAGGCATTTGTAGCATACGTCCTGTCCGATTGGAAACCGGCGGCGCGCGCGTCGCTCGGCTGGAACACGAATCGTCTCTACTTGTGACACGGAAGGAACCGATCTTCACCGAACTCTACCACCGTCGCGCCTCAGGCCCGATTAGGCACGATGATAAGGTGTTCGTGGTCAGTGAGCCAGTAACCAGCCGAACGAACGTGGTTCGTCGCGTAGCAGTGCCCGGGCTCTGTCCTTCACCTAATGACCTGCTACATTCGGCACGCGGTTGTTACTAACGTCTTCTCGGTGCAACACACTGAGCGTCCGCTCGCCGGACAGGCAAAACAACATGTGACACTCTGGACCCCAATGGGACGCGCCGCATTCCTGTCGCCGAGGCCTCTTGACTGACAACTACTTCGCGCTGGTCCGCCAAGCCGGCTCATCTTAGCTCCCGGCGGGAACATGCGGCGGCTTACTGAATCGGCAAGTAAACCGTCGGTGCGCTGTAGCTGGCGCCCATTAGATCCATCATCAACAGGCCTAGGGGCTGTGCGGGCCCTGGCGTCGTGGTGGCAGGAATCTGAATGGTCACCGCATAAAGCCCCAACGCATTCGGTTGATAAATCGCCGAGACCACGGCGTTGCCTTGGTTATTCACGCCCGCATACAGCGCCCCCGCTACGATCTGGCCAGGCTGGCCAGGCACGCCGGTAGACGCGTTGGGCGCCGTCTGGCCCAGGCCCGTGGCGAAAAATGTAATGTTCTCTCCCCGCTGGGCCGGATTGGAAGCGCTGACGTAGCTGCCATCCGGACGCAACGCCTCCGCCAGCGGGTAGTTCGTGCCATCGGCCGCCAATGTTCCGTTGGTGAAGATGCCTGGGGCTAACGGATTGACCGTGATATTGCTGAGACTGGCCGAACCTTGCGGCGTTTCGATTGTTATATTGTCCGTTGTCCCAGGTAGCTCTTCGAAAGGCACCTGCGCGTTGATCTGCTGGTTCCCGTCCTGGTTCACCAGCGCCAGGATCGGTGCGGGGATTCCATCGAAGGAGACCGAATAGCCGGCCATCTCCGTGGGATCTGTCACGACGCCCTGGATGGTGGGTGTAAGACCCGGCCCAATGAGAGTCACCAGACCGCCCGGCGCAATGCCCGGGGTGAAGCTGGCGGAGTTCAGGATCGCCGGACCCTCCGGACCCAGTGGCAGCGTGGTCAGCGTAAAAGTGGCGGTTGGGGGATTCTTACCGGAACCAATTATCGCAGAAACCTTGAAGGTTCCCGCAAAGGGTCCCGCCGATGTAACCATAACAGAGGCCTGGCCATTCACGCCGGCCGTCACCGATGTGGCGCTCAGCGTCTGAAGGCCGCTGGTAGTGAAAACCACCGGCGCGAAAGAGGCTGGATTTCCCGCTTTGTCCAAGAGTTGCACAACCAGGGGAGCGCTGAAAGGCGTGTTGATCGCTGCGCTCTGGTTGTTGCCGGAAACAACGCTAACCGCCGTGGGGGGAATACTGGACAGGACGGTAAAGGTAGCCGACACCGAGCCTACGGTAATCTGCACTGTTATGGTGGTGCCTCCCGGGCTAATTACATATCCCGCGGCAGTCGCCTCGCCGGTCACACTGGTAACAGTGCTGGCGCTGGTCAAGATGATAGATCCCGATGTTACGCTCCAGGTGACCGGCAATCCGGGAATCGAATTCTTGAAAGCATCGGTCACCTGCACGAGAAATGGTACCGGAAGGGTTGTACCCGTGGGCACAACCTGATTGTTGCCGCTGAGGATGTTGATTTCAGCGGCGGGGCCCGGCTGGATAGTCAGCGTATAGGGGCCAAAGTTCAAGTCGGAGGCGCCGTCAACGATGGCCTCCGGAACGGCGATCGTAAGGGATTCAGTTCCCGGCACCCCATTGAGGACCACATTGCAGGTGGCCAATCCAGTGGCATCGGTCAAGGCCAAGCCGCCACCCGCCGGACTCGCGCAAGTGGTGTTCGGCAGGTTCACATTGGAACCCGTGCTCACACTGACACCGACGTTGGGTACCCCCACACCAGTGGTCAGGAAGACCCGCACCAATACCGGATTCGGAAGGGTGGCGCCCGCTATGCCGGTCAAAACGGTCGAGGGAGCAGGCTGCAGAACCTGAGCAACGAGGGGGCTGAGGGGCGGATTGCACGGTGGTGCGCCGCAATACTGCACATCCATAAGCAGGGTCGTGATATAGAAACTCTGAGTGACTGTAATTGGATTGCCGTTTGCGTCCTTTGCGCCAGTAAGGGCGCTGGCAGTCACCGTTGCGCCCGTATTGAAAGCCGCGATGGTGGGAACAAATGTAATGGAAGCCTGTCCTGTAGAATCTGTCGGAACCACTACTACGTTCGCGCTGGAGCCTAAGGGCGACGCCAGCCCCCCTATTCCGGATGTTAGAGTGAAGGTCACCAAGGCGTTCGTCACGGGGTTCCCATTGGTGTCGGTAGCCAGCACCGTAAACGGGGAAACGCTCCCCAAATCCTGAGTCTGGGGGTTCCCTAGGATAACCTGACCTTGGCCAGATACGATGCTCAGCGCAGAGGGCGTGCCGGTTTGGGCCGTCGCCACATTCATTGTGAAGGTTTGTTGCACCGGTCCAACGGCCGCTGTTATCATGATCTGCCCGATGTCGGTAGGAGTGACTCCCGCCGTGAAAATGGCTTCTGCATAGCCATCCGCACCGGTAACTGTATCGACGGGCGTGACGGTTGCGGTTCCGCTGCCGACAGTGAAGTTGATACCAGTCCCGCTGATGGGGAGACCGTTTTGGTCCAGCGCCCGCACCACCAGCGGCAAGGAGGTGCCGCCGGGCATCAGCGCCTGGTTGTTGCCATATATCAAAGCCGTCGCCGGCGTGTTGTTGGTAAACGTGGGGGCGAAATACGCTACTGCTCCCGGCGACGTCGAAACCAGCGAAGTCTGTTGGGTCAACAGGGAGGAAGCCGGATCGATCCGGTACAGGTTATCGATCCCGGTTGACGACGTGTCATCCAGGGCTGCGTTGGACACCGCGAACATAAACTGGGGATAGTTGCGAGCTGGCACTACAGTTCCGAGGGCGTTCACGGAAGCTGGAAAACCCAGATCGTTGGAGAGAGCGACCGCCGCCACCGCCGCCACGTTGACGTTGGCAATCACAGGTATTTCGAGAGACAGGCCGCCATTGGTTCCAATCTGCAAAACAAACAGCGACTGCGCGCCGCTGGAGAATGCGTAAACTGTTGCCGCAGAGGCGACATACAGGCTGTCGAAAACCGCGCTGGCGCCGGTGAGGGGAGACGTTTCGAGGGCGGTGAGCCCGGTGAATGGCACCGAGCCTTCGATCAGGTGATCGTTGAGATTGAGCAGCAAAACAGCCGGTTGAGTGGCGAAGGTCTGGTTGGCCGCCAAGGCGTAGTTGCCGTCCGGCGTGAACACCAACTTGCCCGGCGTGGCATTCACCGCTATTACACCGCTAGGAGTGGTGGCCAGGGTCGCCGGATTGATTTCCAGGATTTGGTTGGGGGCGCTTACGTAAAGCAGCGCGTTGGGGCCCAGAGCCAGACCTTCGGCAGACCCAGCGATGTTCAAAGTGGTGGTTACGGCCAGTTGAGCCAGGTTAATGGCCGCCAGATAACTGCTCCCATTGTAGGTGGCCAGCGCATAAGCCGTCCGGCTGTCATAGCTGACGGTAACGCCTACGATGGCCGCGCCGCTGCCTACTGCGATGCCGTTGGGCGTCAGATCGACGTTGCTACCGGTGTCGATAATGTGCACCGCGTTTTCGCCCACCACCAGGCGGCTGCCGTCCGGCGACAGCGCGGCGCAATTCAGCGGATTGGGAAAGTTCCCAATGGCGTGTTGGCTGGCAAACGTAGATCTGCTTGCAGGGTGCAGTACTGTAATGGCGGGTCCGGAGTTATTTGTGATCAGGTACAGCTCGCTGCCATCAGCTAGGCTCAGGAACTGAAAGGCACCCGGCACCGATAGACTTGTGCCTAAAGCCAGGGTCGCAGAATCGAAAAACGAAACGGTCGGGTCTTGAGATACCGTTGTGGGTCCCTGGAACGTCACCAGGAATTGCGCCTGCAAGGCCGTCGCCGAAGCGGCGGCGCTCAACATGAAGTAAAGTATGACTTTTGAAGATCGTATCATAGGGGCACGTTTTAGCCGGCTCGATAGGAGCAGGGGCGATAGCAAAAAGGCAGGAGCGGGATGTCCTGCTCCACAAAAACCAGGCGCTAGCCATGCTGTTCTAGGCGTGTCCAAGATCCAGCCGGACTCTCATCAGGCGAACCGTGGTACTACGCATCCTGCGCCCTGCCGGCACACCGATGCCCATCCGCGGTGGAGTTGGCCGAATCCAGCTCCCTGAACGGCGAACTATGTCACTCGGATCATCGTACTATGTGTCGGTGGAGCGAGCAATAACAATAATAATAATTTTCGGTTACAGCCGTCTTTCATCCGACGCGAGTTTGGCGGCGCGAGCCCCCATCTCGAGTACCGATGGCACGGAAAAACTGACACTCAATTGATATTGGGCCTTCATCAATTCGTCACACGCCGTGAACTATACTTCTCGGTGGCCGCGTACATTGCAAGACCCAAGTGCGCTGGCCGCTCAGCTATCGACTAGCCGCGTTCCTGTTGCGGCCAGTCTGGATCCCTAGGTTAGGCGGCAGGATTCCGAACCGCACCGTGGCGCTGGGTCCGCGTCCGCAACCATAGCAATTAACTATTCGAACGAGAAGGAAAAAAGGAGATCACGAATGAGACAATCGAAATTTCTGTCCGCGGCTCTGTTTGCCGCCGCGGCGTTTATCGCAACGCCCATAGTCAACGCTACCACTGTCAAAGTGGTGGGCGCCGGCTCTTCCGCCATGTGGCAGTCCGCAGCTCTCGGAGCGTTCAACCAGCTGGCCGGCGCCGGGGCCGGGCACTTTACGGTCAAAGGATCTTGCCCGACTAACGGCAACTGCGCTCAGATCCACGATTCGCGTAGCGCGTCGATCCTTCCGGAGGGCGGAAGCCTATGGGTTGTTTGGAATGCCGCGCAAACCGACGCTTGGGCGTATCTCTCGGTGGATTCGGTAGTGGGCAATCGCTCATATTTTGCGACTCCCAGAACCACATTGCAGATCGACCCAGAAACGGAAACCGGCTCCGGATTCTCAACAAACCTGATTTCGTCCACCCTTTGGGGCGCCGATGCCGCCAACATACCGGCCGCCGTGTATACCGCCCTGAACAACGCCGCAATCACCACGGCGTTCACAGACATTCGTCCGGAAGACGCGAAGTTTGCGAGCTGCCGGACGTTGGATGAGTTGGTCACGACCAGCTACGCCGGTCTGGGATATGGAACCGGAACAACATGCTCAACGCTCATCGGAACGCAGATCCTGAGCGCCTTCTCCAGTACGGTTGCTAACCCGGTGAATTTCAACATCAAGGGCACCGACCCCTTTACCGGGGAAACCATTAAGCCTTTCTACACTATAGATGTGGGAGCGTCGCCGATCGTGTTTCTCGTCAACCGCACCAACCCCAATGGGCTGGGTTATGGCGGCGTCGGCACACCGGTGATTACGAATCTCACTGTGCCCGTCGCGCAAAAGCTGTGGAGCGGCGCCGAGTGCGACACTAATGCGTTTGCGGCCGCCGGTCCTCCGACGGACGTGCCCGTATTTGTGATGCAACGTGAACCTATGTCCGGCACCATGAATACGACTGAGTTCACCACGTTCCGCTGCGGAAACACCGCCGGGACCGCCGGGACCTGCCCGGTCACCGGCAACACCAGCTACCACAATTCGCAGGAAAAGGGTGTGAACCCGACGCTGGGCGGCGCTAATAACCCGCTCAATCTGCCATGCACGGCCGGCGGCGGCTCGCGCATGCGCGCCATCGGCACCGGCGAGATGGACGGCACCGCGGTCTTCAACACGAAGGACTCCATCGGATACAGCTTTTGGGGCTATGGCAACGTTTCGAAGCTTGCCGGCAGCTCCAACTACGGTTACCTCACGCTTTCCGGCATTGATCCGATCCAAACCACCTACAGCAACGGCGAATTGCCGGTTTGCACCAGTTCGGCTGGCAGCGGTGTATGCCCGGCCGCGCCCGGTACGTCCTTCCCCAATCTTCGCAATGGAACGTACACGGCTTGGTCGGTTCTCCGCGTCGTGACCGACAGCAGCGGCGTCAACCTGACCAACAGCAGTATTTTAGTGACCGCAATTCAGGACAACGTCAATTCCACGGTACCGGACTTCGTTCCGTTCAAGGCCGTGGGCGACGACCCCGGATTGAGATATTATCGCTCGCATTTCCTGCAGTCCGGCCAAACGCCCAATAACGGACTGAGCGGCGAAAGAGAAGCTGGCGGTGACGTGGGCGGTTGCATCGAGCCCGTATCAGCGGCGCCCGGCATTCTGAGCTGCCACCAGTAAGCTCACCCTTAGCATTCCCCGCGGCAGACCGACTCTCCAGGCCGGTCTGCCGTTATTCCGATGCACAGGGCATCCGCAGTCTGGACGCTTGTTTTCCTTGTATGTCAACTTCAGTGAAATCACTCGCCTCAACGATAATCGCCGCCTTATGTTTCAGCGCATGCAGCATCGCGCAGCAGGTCCCAGCAGGAGGTATCGCTCACACGCCGTCCGGGAAAGATGGTGCTATGCCACTTTCTTCTGCCAACGGCCTGAAGATACAAGAAGCACTGCTCGGTGAACACGACGACTATCCGACTTTTACACGCGACATGATCCGGTTAACGTGGCGCACCGGTGACCCGATCGACCTCTTCCTGATCCTTCCCAAGGGCCAAACGAAACCACCCGTTATTCTCTACGTTTATAGTTATCCTACAGACGCGAACCGTTTCATGAACGACGACTTCTGCAGATTCCTGGCGCAGGGCGGTTTCGCCGCAGCCGGATTTGTATCGGCGCTGACCGGTGAGCGCTACCACGACCTTCCCATGCGGGAGTGGTTTGTCAGCGACCTGCCCCAGGCCTTGGGCAATTCGGTGCAGGACGTTCAAATGATGTTGAATTACCTGGCCACCAGGAGCGACGTGGATGTGACACGCGCGGGCATGTTTGGAGAGGGATCGGGCGCCGCCATCGCTATATTGGCGGCAGCCGTGGACCCGCGGATCAAGGCGCTCGACGTAGTGGACCCTTGGGGAGACTGGCCGGACTGGCTGGCGAAATCGACCTTCGTGCCGGAGGACGAGCGTGCAAGCTACGTGAAACCGGATTTCTTGAGGAACGTGGCGCCTTTCGACCCGGTTCAGTGGCTTGGCCAAGTCAAAATTCCAGTGAGGCTGCAATTCCTAAGCGACCCGCAAGTCACTCCTCAAATCGCCAGGGAGCGGATTACCGCGGCCGCGCCGAAACAGACAAAAGTCATTCCATACAAAGAAGCCCTAGCGCAGTACAAGGCGGCGAAACTAAAGTTTTTCGACTGGATCAAGGAACAGCTTCGGCCGGCGCTCGTTCAGTAGTGCCCGGAAAAGGCGGGAACGAAGATTTTGAAAACGGCAATCAATACTCTATTGAGTTTCATAAAATACCGACCGGCTCGTCACCGCATTTTGCGAGACTCAGGAAGCTTACTGGCGTTGATCGTGGGTTTCTCGCTGGGCGCCTATTCACAAGCTCCTGCGGGCGCGACTGGGATAGCGGGTACGGTAACGGACCAGAGCGGTGCTGTTTTTCCGGGCGTCACGGTGACGGTTCTGGGCGCGGCTGCAGCGCCCCAAACCGTGGTGACCAGCGAGCGTGGGGAGTACCTGGTCGCCAACCTGCCCCCTGGATCGTACACGGTCTCCATCTCGGCGCGGGGATTCAAGAACTTTGAAAAGACCGGAATCAACGTCGCTGCCGGAGAAGTGACCCGCCTAGAAGCGACCCTGGAGCCAGCCGAAGCCAGCACTTCGGTGGACGTAGCGGGCCAGAACGCCGCTGGGGTAGAAACGGATACCGCCCAGGTCTCGGGCACCATTACGCAAAAGGAAGTGGTAGAGACGGGACTCAACGGCCGCAATTTCACCCAATTGATCGCGCTGGCGCCCGGTGTGAGCAACCAGACCGGCCAGGACGAAGCCAAAGTCGGCGTGGTCGGCAGCACGAAGTACAGCGTCAATGGCGGCCGTGTCGAGTACAACACTTTCGACGTGGACGGCTCCGACCTGCTGAACGTGGGCATCAACGGCTCCAATAGCACGCTCATTGTGTATCCGAGCCTGGACGCGATCCAGGAGGTAAAGGTACTGACCTCCAACTACGGTGCGATGTACGGCAGGACCGCTTCCGGCACCGTTCTGGTGGCGACCAAGACCGGAACACAGAACTTTCATGGGGACGGCTATTACTTCGGCCGCAACGAAGCGCTGAATGCCCGGAATTTCTTCGACGAGACTCAGGGCGCGCCGCTCTATCGGCGGTCCGACCTGGGTGGGACCATCGGGGGCCCCCTGTATATTCCCAACCACTACAATACTCAGAGAAGCAAGACGTTCTTCTTTTTCTCCGAGGAGTACCGGCTGGAGAAATCGCCGTATCAGTACAACCAGGCCGTTCCTTCCATGGCCGAACGCAGTGGCGATTTCAGCGACGTGTGTCCAGCGGTTGGAAGCAGCGGCTATCCTCATTTTTCGCGAACCGCATATCCGGATTGCCCGAGTACGGTCACGGTCCCCAGCCCTAACAATCCCACCATCGGAATCGCTTTCCCGAACAACCAAATCAACAGCTATAACTCGCTGCTGGACAGAAATGCGTTAGCGATTTTAAATTCGGGCGTTATCCCCGCACCCAACGCCACTTCGGGCTGCAACTCGACCATCGGATCGTGCTACGATACCTCGGTCTCTCCGCCCACGCACTGGCGCGAAGAACTCTTCCGCATCGATCACAATTTCACCGAAAAAACGCGGCTGACCTTTCGCTACATTCACGATTCGTGGAATACGATCGTTCCCACCCCCCAGTGGGGCTCCATCCAGAACAGCTTTCCGACCATTGAGAACAATTTCGTCGGGCCGGGCATCAGCATGGTGGCGCGTCTCACCCAAACTTTATCGCCCACCCTGTTGCAGGAGTTTTCTTTCAGCTATACAAACTCCACTATCACGCTGGCGGACACCAACGGTCCCGGAGCCGAGTGGCAGCGGCCCGCCGCGCTGGACGAGCCATGCGCCGTGGAAACTAACTCTCTAGGCGCTTCTGCCAATCAGTGCCCAATCGGATACCTGTTTGATAAAGGTTTTGGCGGAAAGATGCCCGGCGTGGTGATCGGTGGAACCAATAGAGAATACGGCGGCGCCGGGTTCGCAGTGGATGCCGGCTACATGCCCTGGAACCATTCGAACCCCATCTACAACTTTGCCGACCACTTGAGCGAAGTATTCGGTAAGCACAACTTCCAGTTCGGCGGACAAGTGCTCGTATATCGCCGGAATCAGACCAACTCCGCGATCGGCGCGGCCACCGGCGATGAGCAGGGTGTTCTAACGTTCACCAACGTGGCAAACTACAATACTACAGGCAATGCGTTCGCGGACTTCCTGTACCTCGGCGCCGGCCCAAACGAGGTCAACTATGTCAAAAGCTTTACCCAGGATAGCGCCCAGGGTATCTACCATCAACGGTACCAGGTAGCCGAACCATACCTTCAAGACGACTGGCGGGTGAACTCCCGTTTAACGGTTAATCTGGGTTTGCGTCTGAGTCTGTTTGGAACATATTCCACGCCTAACCAGAACGAATATAATTGGGTCCCTGGCGCATTTAGCCAGTCCATTGCGAATTCGGTCATCATCAATAACTACACCGGCGCATTGGACTATAGCCAGATAGATTCGATTACCGGAGCGAATGACCCAGTCCCGCTGAACTTGGCCAATTTGGACCCATCCCTCACTAACGGGTTGGTGCACTGCGGGTTCGGCGTAGGGGCGCTATCCAGTCCCAGTTCCCAGATGAGCCTGCCCGCCAGTTGCATGAAGGGTCACTTGTTCAATTGGGCGCCGCGCATCGGCTTCGCTTTCGACCCCAAAGGCGACGGCAAGACGTCCATCCGTGCCGGTTACGGAATCTTCTACGAGCACGGTACCGGCAACGAGGCCAATACCGGTTCTTTGGAAGCGAGTTCGCCGTTGGTCCTGAACATGACTCAGAACTTTCCCACAGCCTACGGCTGCATAGGAGGCGTGGATACCAGTCATTGCGCGCCGGCGGCTGCATTCCCCCCCAACGTCACCAGCATTCCCACGCAGGCCGTCTGGCCTTATGTGCAGCAGTGGAGCCTTAGCGTACAGCGTGAGTTGCCATCCAGCATGGTGGGGACCTTCGCGTATGTGGGGAGCAAAGGGACGCACCTGACGCTCGAGACCAACCTCAACCAGATACCGCCGGTACCGGCTTCGCAAAATCCCTATAGCCGGGGTGAGCCGTTCCTGCCGGTGGTGAGCCTCTATGGTACGGTAGCCGGCGATTGCGCGACTTTTAGCGGAACTAACATCTTCACGCTGACGAACGGGACCTCCATAGCGCCCGGATCGCCCGGCTACAACAATCTCCAGGCAGCTTGCTACGGTCAGCTATTACCTGGCGAATTGCCCGACCCGAACAGCCTTCGCCCGTATCCCGGTATAGGAAACATCATCGCGCTGGAGAACGTTGCCAACTCGACGTACAACGCCTTCCAGATGACGCTCCGGCGGACCGCCGGACCACTGACCTTGGGCGTCTCTTATACCTACAGCCACTCACTCGACGATTCTTCCGACCGCTCCGACTCCACGTTCGTCAATTCCTATGACCTGGAGTCTAACAGGGCAAGCTCCAATTTCGACCAACGCAACCTCCTGAACATCAACTACATCTATGAGCTCCCGTTCTTGCAGTTCTTAGCCAGTCCGATCGGACAGATGTTCTCGAGCGATGGCACCGGCCAGGTATCCGAATCCACGCAGAAGGCTTTGAAAGGCTGGGAGTTGTCCGGCATTACCACGTTCCAGTCGGGTACCCCGTTCAGTGTGGTGAATGCGGGCAGCGGGGTCAACGACATTTCGGTGCCGGACAACGCCGGTGTGGCGAACAACCTCGGGCTAGGATCCTATCCGGATGTTGTGGGCAATCCCCATTCGCCGGTCCCGTCGGCGGGCAACAACGGGTCTAGCATCGGACCGCTGCTTCTGAATCCGGGCGCCTTCGCCGCGCCCACCGGGCTGACCTTCGGAGACGCCGGGCGGAACGCACTCAACAATCCGAACCGATTGAACTTCGACATGGCTCTGCTAAAGCACATCAAAGTTCGGGAAAACTCCGAACTGGAGTTGCGGCTGGAGACCTTCAATACTTTCAACCATACCCAGTTCCGTATCTACGATTCAAACCTCGGGAATCAATCGAACAATACCGTCAGTTGTTATGGCGGCGCGAGTGTGGGTTACTCCGCGGCTGGCGGCGGTGGGGTAGACTGCCTGACCGGCAGCGCCTTCCTGCATCCGGTCGACGCTCACCGTCCGCGCACGGTGCAGTTTGGGGTAAAGTTCGCCTTCTAGGAACCCGGTATGGCAGTGACTGACTCTAGACCAGCGAGACAGGAGACAACATGAAGACGCTTTTTGCACTTATTGCGATTTTTAGTCTGTCCGGGACCACCGGATTTGCGCAACCTACGGTCGCCCAAATCAGCAACGCGGCCAGCCAGAGCCTCTCGGTGCCTGCGCCGAATGCCGCCGTGAACGGCTGGAACACTCTGCCAAATGGCTCCATCGCGCAAGGTTCCTACTTCACCATATACGGAAATGGGTTCGGGGGAGATGCCTCGGTATGCGGCGCCAGCTTTCAAAGCTGTATCTGGAGTCCCTACCCGTTGCCGACTCAGATACAAGGCGCGTCGGTGAGTGTCACCGTTGGACAGAATGCCCCTGTGGCGGCGTACCTCGAATTTGCCGCCCAGCTCAACGGGTTTTCCCAGATCAACGCCGTGTTGCCTTCCACCACGCCGGTGGGGGCCGGTACCCTAACTGTGACTTACAATGGGCAAACCAGCGCTGCGGTTCCCGTCAACGTAGTGGCTAGCTCTTTCGGAGCGTTTACACTGAACGAAGCTGGCACCGGCCCTGGCATTATCACCGATGCGAACTATGTCGTAGTGACGCCCTTCCACACCGTCACGCCGGGGCAAGCCGTAATCCTTTGGGGCACGGGCTTGGGTCCCGCACCCGATCCCGCCACTGAGGCCAGCGCCGCGCCGTGTCTAGCCGGTTGCGATTTGCGCGGCCCTAACCTGTCAGTCACCGTTTGGGTGGGAAATCAGCAGGTTCAGCCAGCCAATCTGATATATGCCGGCCGGGCCCCGGGGTTTACCGCGGAAGACGAACTTGTATTCTACGTTCCCACCAATGTGACGACGGGCTGCCATGTCGGCGTGGCGGTCCAATCCGGCCCCCCGAACGGAACCCAGATCACTAGCAACATCACCACCATGGCTGTGGATCCCAACGCTGCCCCCTGCCGGGACGCCGACGGCGTGAATATGAACGATATTGCCTCTTTGGTGCAAAGCAACGGATCGGCGAATGTCGCCGCCATCGGGCTGCTCAGCAACTTCTGGAATATCGACGTGGGCAGCGGGATCTTCGTCCAGTGGGATAACGATACGGTGGACGGCCAGATCGGAACATTCGACACGTCGGCCCTACAGTCGTTCCGGGGCTTCACGCGGGTGCCGTCGGTGAACAGTTGCACGGCGGTTCCTTATCTTGGCTATCCGCCGCCGGCAGACCCCGGGCTGCGTTATGTCAAATACCTGGATGCCGGTCCCGCCTTGAGTATTCAGGGACCCGTGGGAACACAACCCGTCCCTAAAAATACCAACGGCAATGGGTACGATGGCCTGGTGGGCGGCGCCACCACCGCCAACGGAGGAATCCTGGAGCAACAAGGCGAAGCACCGTTCTACTGGAACTCCACACCGAACGGCGACGGCACTTTCAACGTGACAGGGATTGCTTCCGGTACTTACACGGTGACTGGCCCGGGCGGCGCGGATGTGAACGCTCTCACGAGCACTATCGATATTTCGTCCGCAGCCGCGGGGTTCGTGTGGACCAACGCGACCACTTTCGACAACCAGACTGCGACACCTCAGATCCTCCGTAACACGGCGCTGAATATCACCTGGACGGGCGGAGATCCGCAAGGTTTCGTGGATATTACCCTCGTTGGTTCCATGTCGGAGAATATACTACCTTCCACGACCAGCCCGGAGCCCGCTGTGTACGTCGAGTGTGTCGCACCTTCTAGCGCCGGGTCGTTCAATGTGCCTACCTATGTGCTCGAAGCCCTGCCGGCAGGCGCCGCCGGGTCGGTGATAGCCGGTATGGTACTGGTAGGTCCGGTCAGTGCAGTGACCAAAATCGCCACGCCGCCCCAGGGTTTGGATGCGGCATATTTGTACTACCGCATCATCTCGGGATATAGCGTGCAATGGCAATAAAGGGAAAGGGGTAACCGGTTGACCCAGGTTATGGTAACAGCAGCTTCGTGGGGCAGACCATCGTTTCTTGTGGTCTGCCGGGCTCCAGAGAGCATCCCATGCGCGGCAGACGATCGTCCTGCCCCACAGCGCCGCGGCGATGAAACGGATAGCCACCTAAAGGGAATCTAAAATGACTGACAAATTACAACACAATCGCCATCGTTTATCGAGAATCGCCGCCGTGCCCCTCGGGTTGGGACTCGCAATTGTATCCACCATGATAGCCACGCCGCCGGCCGTGGCGCAAACCTTCAAATTGCTCTATGCATATACGGGTGGCACGGATGGCGGGAGTCCCTGGGGAACTCCTCTATTTACCGGGGGCGATATTTACGCAACGGCCTTCTCTGGAGGCAGCCCGTCGTCAAACGGAGCCGGAACAGTCCTTGAGTTCGTTCCCATTGTCAGCATCGGGTTCCCCTTATACGATTTCGCCGGCCAGCCAGGCGATGGCGCTACTCCCATGGCCGGTGTGATCACTGACGGGAATGGCGACTTCTTCGGCACCACTACCCAGGGCGGCTTTCAGCAACGGGGAACCATGTACGAAATCAGTCAGGGCACCGAACTCGTAATAACTAACTTCAACGGATCGGATGGCGCAACTCCGGAAGGTAACCTGCTGATGGATGAAGCCGGCGACCTCTACGGTACCACGAGCCAGGGCGGAGCCAACGATTCCGGGACTGTATTCGGGTTCACTGCATACGGTGCCTTTGCCCGGCTTTATAGTTTTGGCAATCAACCGGGCGACGGTGTAGGTCCGGCATCCGGCCTGGTACTGCGCGTGGACCAGAGTACGGGCACCCCGTACCTATTCGGGACCACGACGGAAGGCGGCACGCACAATTGGGGTACGGTATTCGCTGTGAACCTATATACTAGAGCGGAAACGGTGCTGTACAGTTTTCAGGGCGCACATGATGGCGGGACTCCGGTCGGGGGGCTTGTCTTGGATACGAAGGGCAACGTTTGGGGTACGACCTCGGCGGGCGGCAACGCCAACGGCACTGCCGGCAACGGAGTGATATTCAAACTGAATATCGCGAGCAAGCAGTACACGAAGGCCCACATTTTCAGCGGAGCCGACGGCTCGCAGCCCATGGCCGCATTGACTCCGGACGGACACGGCAACTACTATGGCACGACCTACGTCGGCGGGGCCCACGGTTATGGCACTGTGTTCGAACTGACTTCGACCGGTGTGCTGACCACCCTCTACAGCTTTACCAATGGGACGGACGGTTCGTATCCGTACGCGGGTTTGGGCATCGACTCTTCTGGCAACCTATATGGCGCCGCCACCGGCGGCGGCCAGTACGGATGGGGGACGCTCTTTGAAATCACGCCGTAGCTGGGGCCCCGGCTCCGTCCCTATTTTGTAGGTCGCCGGTTCCCTCGCTAGAATGTGAATCGTGCGGAGAACTGGAACACGCGGGGAAGGCCATTGGGGCTAATCTCCTGCAGGGCGCCGAAATTACCCGCGCCCGAGTTCGGCACCAGATAGCAGGTCTGGCTCAACGATACCCCGTCGCCACAATTGGTTCCGATCGGGTTGTATTGTAGTTGATTGATCCCATCGCCGTTTTGCACGTAGTAGTTGGAGTGGTTCAACAGATTGAACGCTTGCGCTTGAAATTGCAACTCCTTACCTTCCCCGATCGAAAAACTGCGAGCCAACGAAACGTCGACTCGCTCCAGCCACGGCCCATAGAATGAATTCAGGCCGATTCCCGGCGTGGGTCCGCCGCCGTTGATACCCGCCGCGGTGTTCGCGGTATCTTCGTTGAAGGCCGTATCGTTCAGGTTGTCGTTGCCAGTGACAGCGCAATTGCTGAACGACAGGGTCGGACTGGTGCACGCGGGACTTATCAAACCCGCGTACGGACGGCCGGAAGAGAACTCCATGACGCTGCTCAGCCTCCAGCTCGAGAGTACCGCGCGGCCGGCGCTCGAACCGCTGAGTCTCTCCAACCGCGGCCGGTATACACCGGCAAAGCTCAGGCGATGCCTCTGGTCCAACAGCGAAGGAGCGTGGGTGTTGCTGAAATCGAACTGATTGTTGAAGTCCATGCCATCCAGCATGATGCTCTTGGCGAACGTGTAAGAAAACTGCAGGAAAAGATTCTGTGACATGCGGTGCTGCGCCTGCACGAACAACGAGTTGTAATAGCTCTGCGCGGGGCTGATCAGCTCGTTGATCTCTCCGAAGTTGGGATTGATGCGGCCTTCGGTCAGCAGGCCGTTGTCCATATTCGGCAGCGTGATGGTCTGCCCATTGCAAGGCGCCGAGACCGTTCCCGGTGGACATACGATGTAAGTCGTCGTGCCTTGCAACGGGTTCAGGTTCAAGTCGTAGGCGCTGCCGGAAAGCAGATGCAGAGCGTGACTGAACATAGTGCCGGCACTTACCGTTGTGTTTTCCGAAATCTCCCGCTCAATCTGCAAACTGGCCTGCAATACACTGGGCACCCGAAACTGCGGAGAGACCAGGGAAATGTCGGGAGAAGCCTGGAACAGCGAGGAATTGCCCGGGATGATACTGGGAAACAACGGTATCTGTTGGTTCGGCGCCAGATCCGAATTGAAACTGGCGCTTACTGAAGACTGCTGCGAAGCCAGCCCGTTCGAAACCACCGCGTTCCGATAGTTCAGGCCGTTCATGTTGTCGTAGAACTCCCCGAATCCTCCGCGCACCACCGTCTTGGCCGCGGGTTGCCAGGCAACTCCGAAGCGCGGCGCCAGGCGCCGAAACTGGTTCGGATACTGTCCGGTAAGCGGAAACGCCGGATTTTCCGCAGGCTGCGGGTAAACCTGGAAATCCTCGCGCAATCCGATTTCGAGCGTCAACTGCGGCAAAACCCGGAACGAGTCCTGCGCGTAGAATCCGTAGTAAGGCACGGCAAAGGAAAAGACTGGGTTTCCCGCAGCCTGACTGAAAAGGGCATATTCACCCAGCGCAAAGCTCTCCAGATTCGAGAATTCATAACTGCCGAGGAACGACCCGAACTGCACGTCGGCATTCGGGTCCGCGCCGCCAAAATTCGTGTCTACATCCCGGGCGCGGTAGAAGTCGAAACCGAATTGCAAGGTGTGCTTGCCAACTACATAGTCGACCCGGTCGGCCAGAGACCACTGCCTTTCAAAAACCCTTCCCACGGAAAACGGGGCGTTGCCTAGAGTGAACGAGGCCGGGCTATCCAGTATCACCGTGGGAAGGTTTGCAGCCTGGCCGGTGGGCGTTGCGATCTGGTTGTCGTCCGAGAAGCCCGCGTGGAATTCGTTCAACAGTCTGGAGGAGAATGTGTGAGTCCATCCGAAGCTGGCTTGGAAGTCGCGTACGTAATCGTTAGCCAGCGTTTGCGTCCCATAGACAGCCACGGGACTCACGGTGATGACGCCTCCGGGCGAATCGAACCGGTTCGCGTTGAAGCTCAGGAACAGGCTGTCGCGGGAACTCGCCTGGTAGTCCAGCCGGGGCGTAATTACGAAATCGTTTTTCTTTCTCGGTTGAACTCCCAGATTCAGGTTCAGCGCGTTCAGGGCGTTCGACACTTGCTGGAGATACACCCGATTGTTCGCGTCGGGCGCGCTGTCGTTGCCCGGCACCGGGTAGGGCGCATTCGGCGGAGGCAACGGCGTTCCTTGCGGAATTCCGAAATTATCGGGCAAGTCCGCCGCCGCCGCCGACATTGCCGGGTTGATGACGGAAATCGGATCGTTTTCCAGTTGCTGCTCATAATCCACGAAGAACCATAAACGGTTCCGCAAAATCGGCCCGCCCACTCCTGCGCCGAATTGCTGCAAGGCGTCTTGCGGCTTCGGGAAGCCGCTGGCTACGGAGAGGGCGTCGTTGGCTCCGGTCGCGGAGTTCCGGTTATAGTAGAACGCATTGCCATGGAACACGCTGCCCCCCGACCGCGTCACCGCGTTAATAAAGGACGACCCACCGCCATAGATTGCCGAGTACGGGCTGACCGCGACTTGAAACTCCTCGATCGAGTTCTCGCCATACAGGTACGGGATGCGATAACGGCCAAGAATGTCGGCGAAGTAGTTGTTGGTCGCGTTGGTCCCGTCAACGCTGAAGACGTTGGAGCCATTTCCATTGGCATATCCCGAGTCCTCTCCGCCCTGTTGCCCGGCGATGCTTACGAGGCCCGTGTCGCCGTCAGGGCTGGTATTCGGAGTGAGTAGCGTAAAGTCGGTGTAACGGCGCCCGTTCAGCGGCAGTGCCTCGATGGACGACCGCTCCGTCACCGTACTCTGGGAGGATTCCGCCGGCCGCAGCAGCGGCGCTGTCCCAGTTACCCGAACCGCGTCTTTGCCGGCGCCCACTTGCAGTTTGATGTCCTGCAGCGTGGTGTTTCCCACCAGCACCCTTACCAGCCCTTGAACGTCGCGAAAATTCTTGAAACCCGCCGTAATGGAATAGGAGCCCGGCGTGAGCACGGGAAAGCGGTAAAGTCCGCTGCTGTTTGTCTCGGCGGATTGCTTCACACCGGTCTCGAGATGCTGCACTACAATCGACACTCCCGGAATCACCGCGCCGCTTTCGTCCGTGGCCCGTCCGCTGAGCGCGCCCGTAAAAACCACGTTCTGGGCGATCAGCGGTACGCATCCTGCCAACGCCCCCAGCACAATCAAAAAGTTGCATACGGCCCGGCGATTGGGCAACATCCTTCGGCTTGCTCGAATGATAACTTTCCTTCTCATGCTCATCTCCAGTTTATATACGTCCGGGCCTTACCTGCAAAATATAGCGAAGGGCGGTTACAAGATGATGAAACCAGGGTGTCCGGCCTGAGAAATCTGAATCTGCGCCCGCCGCTCCTGCCGGTCGCCGTCACCACGTGATTGAATCAACGCCAACCCGGCAATTGACAATCGCTTGTAACAATCCGGGTATAGCATTACCGGTGAGATTCCGGTTCCGATGTCTCTACGCTGGCTTCCAGCCAACGGGGGTGCGCCAGGTCTCTTGAATCGAGGGCACTAATGAAGAAATCGAGGGCACTGATGAAATTAGTTTCCAGAGCTCAACGCGCTCGCTTGTCCAATGGCAAGCCGGCGCTGAGCATATTGGTGGCGTTCGCGGCGATCGCCGCAGTACCAGTCGCCGGCGAGGCGCAGACCCCGCCGGCCCCGGTAACGCCGATCCAGCACGTGATTGTGATCTTCGGCGAAAACCGCAGCTTCGATCACGTCTTCGGCACCTATGTTCCCCGCAAGGGCGAGACCGTGTGGAACCTCTATTCGCTCGGGATCGTCTGTGCCGATGGCACACCTGGCCCAAATTACGCCAGATCCCATCAGTTTTCCGCAGTGGACAGCACTTGTACACCATCAACCCCGGCGACAAGCAGATTTACGCTAACATTCCACCTCCCGGCACTACCAGCGCGCATACCGCCCCGAGCGATACCGGCCCCGCTCCGTTCGCGACCGTGGCGGCGGCTCAGCAGTACGAACCGGACCTGCCCCTCTTCCAGGACGTTGGCCTATATTACGGCGAGCTCAGGGATTCACGAATTTGTGACGCAGACGTTATTCGCCTCTCACAAAGGTGTTCTAAGCTCGTCATGAGACGGACGCTAAGAATCCGGAGCTCGAATTCGCGGAGGCATCGAAGTGACTCAAGACGCGCTCGGCCATCTGGAAAGGCATGTTATGGAGGTGCTGTGGGCGCACGGCGAAAGCAATGTGCACGATGTCGTCCGGCGGCTGGGGCGGCCGTTGGCGTACACCACCGTGATGACGACGCTGGACAGGCTGTTTAAGAAAAGCCTGCTGGTGCGGCGCAAATGGGAGCGGGCATTCTTGTATGCCCCACGTTGGACGCGCCGGGAATGGGAGCGGAAACGCGCTGGCGACTTCGTGGCGGGCTTTCTGGCCTCGCCGCAGGCCTCGGGCGATCAGTTGATCTCGTCGCTGGTGGACGCGGTCGGCCAATACGACACCGCCCTGCTGGATGAGTTGGAAAGGAAAATCCGCAGCAAGCGCAGAGAATTGCGCGGAGGGGGAAATGGATAATGCCATTTCTTGTGAGGTTCTTGTTCGTTAGTCTGGCAACTTACACCCTGGTCCATTTGGCGCTGGGCATGATCGTCTCGCTGATTGCCCGGCCGGCGGTCCACATGGGGGAGCGCATCCGGCCGCATTTGGCTGCCCGCGGTCTGCTGGCTTTGCGCCTGCTGCCGGCGGTGGGCGCCGCGCTCAGCGTGGCCGTAGTTGGCGTACCCAGCTACCTGTCCAATGAGCCGGAGGCCCCCACTGAGCGCGTGGGTTATGGATGTATGATAGTGGCTCTGCTGGGTCTTGGAATGTGGGCTGTCTCCATCGCGCGGGGCTTGCGCGCCGCAGCCTCCTTCCGGAGCTTCTCACAACATTGCGGGCAAGCAGGGCGCTTGGCGCACCTGCCGGGAGCGCCCGCCCCATCGTACATCGTTGACAGCACCGCACCGCTGCTGGCGCTCGCCGGGATTGTTCGTCCGCGGCTGGCGATCTCACGCGGAGTGCTGCGCGTATTGACGGCTGAGGAATTGGCGGCGGCCTTGCGGCACGAACGCGCGCACCGGAGTGCGCACGACAATCTGAAGCGCCTATGCATCCTATCGATGCCCGGCATCCTGCCGCTCGCGGCCGGCACCCGGACGCTCGAACGCGGCTGGAGGAAGTTCGCCGAATGGGCTGCCGACGACCGCGCGGTGGCGGGCAGCGAGCGCCGTTCGTGTGCGTTGGCCGCGGCATTAGTGCGCGTGGCGCGCATAGCCGCCGACTCGCCCCGATTCTCCCTGGCGTCGTCTTTGTTGGGCGATACGGACCAACTTGAGGCGCGCGTGGATCGTCTCCTCCGCGCGGCTCCGCCGGGACCACGGATCGCCGGAAGATCTACTCTGGCGCTAGGTGCGGCCCTGCTAATGTCGGGCTCACTCGTGGTGGCGATCCTGCAGCCCGCGGCGCTTTACTCTGTGCATCAGGTCCTGGAGCGCCTGGAGCATTTTGTGGAGTAAGCACGCGATCAAACGAACTTCCCGATTTCTTCATGCGAAGCTGACGAACGAATTGGCCGGGCGACCGGAACCTACCGCCCGACGTAACTTGCGCCATGTGGGCGGATTCCATCAAGTCCCGGCTGGAGTTCGTTGCCGTCCGGAGTATCCGTCATCACGCCGCTGGCATTCTTGATTCTAATGTGATCCCATGCCACTCCTGTTGTTAATTGCAATCGCGGCATTCGGTTTGGCATCGGAACGGCCGTTGCCGGATTTCTCAGGAAGCTGGAAGCAAAGCAATGAGCTATGCTCGCCGCAGCGTACCGGCGAGGTGACGTTGAAGATAGAGCACCGGGATCCGGAACTGGTTGTCGAAACCACGTCGAAGGGACGGGTCGCGCGGCGCGCTTTGCAGCGCTACACCACGGACGGAGTCGAGTCGAAATCCATCGGCGCCGATGGCGACGAATTTCATTCGGTCGTGGTTTGGAAGGACGGCTCGCTGGCGTTCGACATTGTCGAGATCGAGGACGGCAAGCGATTGAAATCGACCGAAGTCTGGCGCCTTATCGGCGGCGGCAAGACCCTGAAGCGGGTGCGGCGGGCGGCAAGGCCGGCGGGCAAACGCTGGTCTACCTCCGTACACAATAAGCCGCCTGTCTCATCACAATTGTGCTTGGATGCCCAGCGGCGCCCCAATGTGCAATTTTACGTTTTGCGTACCCGTACTGTCTGCGTCCGCAGTTGTCTCAAGTCTTTCGCCAGATATTAACTTAAATGGGGTATCCATTTGACTCAGGTGACCCCAAGATGTAGTATGGCGGTCTATGGAGGATTACCCGCGAAATCTGGCCGAATTCGAAGCCCGCTTCTCGAACGACGCG
>Ga0302325_10007927_pt1 | contig 23434 bp, 22 predicted proteins | sample Palsa_T0_2_FD_201948 | JGI IMG/M metagenome (GOLD analysis project Ga0302325, IMG submission 201948) | Peat permafrost microbial communities from Stordalen Mire near Abisko, Sweden - Palsa_T0_2 | ecosystem: Environmental > Terrestrial > Soil > Palsa > Peat permafrost | place: Sweden: Abisko... | reverse complement strand
GCCTACTCGCCACTCGGCAGGGGCTTCCTGTCCGGGCGCTTCAGCTCGCCGGATGAGCTCGACGAGGGCGACTTTCGCCGCTACGGGCCGCGCTTCACGGGCGAGAACCTGGAGCAGAACCTGAAGCTCGCCGAGCGCGTCAAAGAGCTCGCGGCGGAGAAGGGCATAACAGCGGGTCAGCTGGCGCTGGCGTGGGTGCTTCACCGCGGCGAGCAGATCGTGCCGATCCCCGGCACCAAGCGCGTCTCCTACCTGGAGGAGAACCTCGCGGCCGCGGACGTGGTGCTGAGCGAGCAGGAGGTCGAGCGGATCGCCGATGCGATACCCGTGGCCGCCGGGGAGCGCTATGACGAGGCGGGCATGCGCGGCGTGAACATCTGAGGCCGGGCGCCCCCGCGGGCTCGCTCGCCGGCCGCTGCGAGCGTCAGTAGCCGACGGAGTAGAAGCTCACGTGCCTGCAGCCGTCGAGCTTCCAGTGGGGCAGCGCGTGATGGCTCGTGAACACCACGATGCCGGGGTTTTCGCAGTGGATGATCCCGCCGTCCTCGTGCGCGTGCACGACCGTGTCGGGGTTCGAGCCCGTCCACACGTAGTTGCGGGTGTCGTTCGCGTAGATGAAGTTGGGGCCGTTGCCGGCGTGGATCACGGCCGTCTGGGTGGACTCGCCGCTCGGACGGTAGTCGCCCCAGATGACATCGCCTGCGTTGCCGCCGTAGATCGTGTCATCGCCATAGCCCCCCAGCAGGTAGTTGTGCTTGCCGGGTACGCCGCGCAGCACGTGGTGACGACCGGCGGGGCCCTTGTCCATCACCAGGTGCTGGTCCGAGGGCCAGCCGGCGTGGCTCGTCATCGCCGCCGCCGAGGCGGCGAACACGAGCGCGAACGCGCCCAGCAGGAGCAGTGTGAGGATCCGGCGAGGGTTCATAACGTGGTTGAGCATGGGCATGGCATCGTCGCCCGCGGGTCTAGCACGACGTAAATGGGCCGAACTAGGTCATGCGGCCAGCGCGCGAGAGGTGTGGCGCCGAGGCGCAGTCGTGCGCCCGTGCTCTGCCCTGCGTGAGCGCTAGGGTGGCGTCAATGCCGCTGATACCCATGGTTATCGAGCGAACCGCGCGAGGCGAGCGCGAGTTCGACATCTACTCGCGACTGCTGAACGAGCGCATCATCTTCCTGGGGACGCCGATCGACGACCAGGTGGCCAACCTGATCGTGGCGCAGCTCCTGCACCTGGAGAGCGAGGACCCCGACAAGGACATCTCCATCTACATCAACTCGCCCGGCGGCAGCATCTACTCGGGGCTCGCGATCTACGACACGATGAAGTTCGTCAAGCCGGACATCCACACCATGTGCGTCGGCGTGGCGATGTCGATGGGCTCGCTGCTGCTGGCGGCCGGCACCAAGGGCAAGCGCGCGGCGCTGCCCAACTCGAGGATCCTCATCCACCAGCCCTCAGCCGGCTTTCAGGGCCAGTCGACGGACATCGAGATCCACGCGCGCGAGATCCTCAAGACGCGCGAGCGGATCGATCAGATCTACGCCGAGCACACGGGCAAACCGGAGGAGGAGGTGCGCGCGGACATGGAGCGCGATCGCTTCTTCTCAGCCGAGCAGGCGCGCGACTACGGCCTGATCGACCGGGTGCTCGACAGCCACTGAGCGGCCTGGCGAAGAGCTTGTCGGCTCTGACCAAACGCGAGCGCACGATCCTGGCGCTGCTCGCGCTGCTCACAGTGCTGGCCGGTCTCGCCAACTACTCCGAATGGGCGGCCGTCCCGCGCTTCGCGATCGCCACGCTCGCGCTGGCGGGCCTCGCGTGGGTGGTGTCGTTCGCGACCGAGCAGCTCGGCGAGCGCTTCGGCCCGGGCGTCACCGGGATGCTGCAGTCGACGCTCGGCAACCTGCCGGAGCTGTTCGTCGTGATCTTCGCCCTTCAGAAGGGCGAGCTGATCGTCGCCCAGACGGCCATCATCGGATCGATCCTCGCCAATGCCCTGCTCGTTCTCGGCCTGGTGATCGTGGTCGGTGCGCGCCGCGCGCCCGACGGCATCATGCGCTTCTCGACACGCCTGCCGCGCGACACCGCCACGCTGCTGCAGGTGACCGTGTTCATCATCGTGCTGCTCGGCCTCTCGCTCGCCGCGCACGACCCCGCGAGCCATCACGTCAAGTCGATCTCGATCATCGGCGCGATCTGCCTGCTGGTCGTCTACGGCACCTGGGTGGTGCCCTACCTGCGCACCGACACCGCCCCTGACGTTGGGCCGGCGCCCGGCCGCGGCGACGCGGACGGCTCGCCGCCGGCGGGCCCGGCCTCGCCGGCCGCAGGCGCTGCGCCAGTCGCAGGCGACGAGGCCGCGGAAGACGTGAGGCCCGGGCCGCGCCTGTCGCTGGCGTTCACGCTCACGCTGCTCGTCATCGCGGGTACGGCCTCGGCGTTCGTCTCGGACTGGTTCATCAACGGCCTCGAGCCCGCGATCGTGAAGCTGCACATCTCCCAGGCCTTCGCCGGCCTCGTGATCGTCGCGATCGCCGGCAACGCGGTCGAGAACGTCGCCGGCCTCGTGCTCGCGTCGAAGGGGCGCTCGGACCTCGCGATCTCGGTGGTCAAGAACTCGGTCGCGCAGATCGCCGCCTTCCTGTTCCCGCTGCTCGTGCTCGTGTCCTTCGCGCTGAACACCACGCTCACGTTCGCGCTCGCGCCGATCTACATCGGCGCGCTGCTGCTGACCACGCTCGCGCTCGCGCAGATCACCGGCGACGGCGAGGCCGCCGCGTTTGAGGGCTGGGCGCTGGTCGCGCTGTATGTGATCCTCGCGGCGTTCACGCTCTACGAGTAGCTCTCGACCGGTCCGCGGTGTGCGGTCGACCCCACCCGCGCAGGTCAAGGCGCCCGGTTCGCCAGCCGATATTCCGAGCATGTGGCTGGAACGCATCGTGGGTCGTACCCACATCCCGGTCGCCCCGCTGCGCCCGGGCGAGGTGCGGACCTACGGCTACCTGCGGGCCGTGTTCCTGCTGGCGATCACGCTCGCGCTGGTGGGCATGGCCTCGTCCCACAAAGACGTCGCGTCCGTTGTGGTCGCCGTCGCGCTCTGGATTCCCTGCGTGTTCTTCGGATCGCGTTCTGTCGTGCGCGTCTCTGACGCTGGCCTCAGGGCCGCTGCACTGAACCGGGGGCGCACGTTCACGCCATGGTCAGAGATTCGGGCGTTCACGGTCGCATCGGGCTGGGGCGGCGCCTCAGAACGCGTCGACATCGTCCGGGTTGACGGCCACACCGTGCCGCTCGATGCGCTCAGCGCCTGGACGCGACGGCGTACCGAGATGTACAGAGACGCGCTGGAAGCCGAGCGACGCTTCGCCGCCCAGCGTGGCGTCGGGTAGCCCCTCGATCCGCACGCGCAGCATTGCCGGCACGCGCCCGATGGCGGGAAACGCACGGCGACGCGGCCCCGGCAGGGGCCCCATCGAAATCAGCCTTTCGCGAGGCCCCCGAGCACCGCGCCCGCGAGGCCCGCGGCGCCGACTGTCGCGGCGGTGTTGCCGTCCATGCCCTCGAGCGGCGCGATGAACAGCGTCTGGATCGCGAGGCGTCCGGGGCCGGTGAAGCGGTTCCACGTGAGCTTGCCGCCGCCGCCGAAGATGCCCGACTTCAGGCCCATGGTGATCGCCTCGAGCTTCACCGACGGATCCTTGAACAGCCACCCGCCGGCCTCCACGTCCAGCTGCTCTTCGGCATCGAGGTTCACGAGGAACACGTTGCCGTGCCCGTGTAGCCACACGAGCGCATCGCCCTCGGTCGCGCGGAACTTGTCCATGAAGAAGCCCGAGCCGCCCAGCACCATGTTCTGCACGCCCTTGATGCGTTCGAAGCTGTAGTCGAGGTTGTCGGTCGCGGCGATGAACTGGTGCTCGCGCACGTCGAGCCCTTCGCCCTGCTTCAGGTGCAGCGGCACGCACTGCCCGGGCGAGTCGCGCGAGAAGGCCACCCGTCCCTGGCCCTTCGTGCGCGTGACGAAGAACTCGAGGCCCGCGATCTTCCGTTTGACGGCGCCCGGCAGCTTCTTCAGCTCGATGTCCAGCTGCGTCTGCTTCCATAGCAGCACGTGGTGCTCGAACATCACGGGCATCTGCGAGACCTCGATCTGCAGCTCCGGAACCAGCTCTCCGCGGACGTGGTAGGTGACGCCGGCGAACGTCTCATCGTGAACGCTTGCGGGGATCGGCTCGGGCAGGTGCATGGCGTGCCTGACTCCTTCTCTTCGATGGCCTGGACGGGTGGCCCGAGCTTCGCGGCTGGCCCCGGCGCCGTCAAGGCCGCCCGCGCAATTCTTCCCGTGGCGGTACCGCCGGCGCAAGCGCGCTAGACTGCTTGAACCTCGCGCCTAGGCGGGGTTTTTCTTCGCCCTGGGCCACCGTCCACGACTACGCAGGGATTTGCAAATGGCACGCGGAGACGTTCGAATCGCTATCACCCTCGCGTGCGAGGAGTGCAAGCATCGGAATTACCAGACCAATAAGAGTAAGCGCAACAACCCCGACCGGATCGGGCTGCGCAAGTACTGTCGCTGGTGTCGCAAGCACACCAGCCACAGGGAGACCCGTTAGCGCGGGAGCGCTCCTGTGGCCCGTGACCGCAAACGCGCAAAGCAGCGCCGGGAACGCCGGGGCGGAGCGGCTGCAGGCCGTGCCGGCTCCGGGGCACCGAGCGATGACGCCCAGCCGACCCCTGCTCCGGACGACGCCGAGCCCGTCGTCGACGCGCCCAACGGCGCTCCGCCCGAGCATCACGTCGAGCCCGGCACGATCGAGCGCGCCGACGTGCCCGCTGCGCTCGACCACGCCTCCGCCGAGGTCGACGAGTTCGACGCCGCCATCGTGCGCGGCGCAGGCGGCCTGCCCGCCTCACCGGAAACTCTCTCCGAGGCCGAAGTCGAGGCCGAGGCCCTCGGCGAGGGCGACCTCACCGCGGATGAGCTTCAGGAACCCGCCGGCAGCGCTGTGCGCCGGGCACCCGGCGGCGGCGGCCCCGGCGGCGGCGTCAGCGCCGAGCAGGCCTCCGGCGCTCCGATTCGCAAAGGCAACCGCGCGATCGGCTTCCTGCGAGCCAGCTGGGCCGAGCTTCAGCGCGTACAGTGGCCCGACCGCCCGCAGGTCTTCCAGGCCACGGCCGTCGTGCTCGTGTTCGTGGCCATCGCCGGCGCCTATCTCGGCCTGGCCGACTTCGTGGCCAAGGAAATCGTCGAAGCCGTTCTCTAGCGGCAGCTCAAGGGTTCACTGAAATGTTTCGCTGGTACGTCGTCAACACCTACTCCGGCCATGAGAACAAGGTCAAGGACAACCTCGAGCACCGCGTCGTCTCGCTCGGCCAGCAGCGCGCCGTGCGCAACGTCGTCGTGCCCACCGAAGCCGTCTCGGAGATGAAGGACAACCAGAAGGTCACCGTCGAGAAGCGCACCATGCCCGGCTACGTGCTCGTCAACATGGAGCTCAACGAGGACTCCTGGGGCGTCGTCAAGGGCACCCCCGGCGTCACCGGCTTCGTGGGCGCCTCCCAGGAGCCCGTGCCGCTCACCCAGGTCGAGGTCGACCGCCTGCTGCACAAGGAGGTCGCGACGGCCACCCGCACGCGTGCGCAGTTCACGATCGGCGAGTCCGTCAAGGTCGTCTCCGGGCCGCTGTCAGACTTCTCCGGAGAGATCTCCGAGATCAACGAGGACGCCGCCAGGCTCAAGGTGCTGGTATCTATCTTCGGTAGAGAGACCCCCGTCGAGGTGGGTTTTGACCAAGTGAAGAAGTTGTAGGTGGATTGAAATGGCGAAGAAGGTACTCACAACGATCAAGCTCCAGGCCAATGCCGGGCAGGCGAGTCCTGCGCCGCCGGTCGGCCCTGCGCTGGGCCAGCACGGGATCAACATCATGGAGTTCTGCAAGGCCTTCAACGCGCAGACGCAGAGCGAAACGGGCACGGTCATCCCCGTCGTGATCACCGTCTATGAGGACCGCTCGTTCACGTTCATCACCAAGACTCCGCCAGCTGCCGTGCTGATCCGCCAGGCGCTCAAAATCCCCAAGGGCTCGGGCGAGCCCAACCGCGTGAAGGTCGGCACCATCACCGAGGCCCAGTTGCGCGAGATCGCCGAGCGGAAGCTCGACGACCTCAACGCCCACGACGTCGAGCAGGCGACCAAGATCATCGCGGGCACCGCCCGCTCGATGGGAGTGGACGTGGCCTGATGAGCGCTCACGGACGCCGCTACTCAGAGGGTCTCGCCAAAGTCGATCGCGAGCGCGAGTATGAGCCCGGCGAGGCCGTCGGCCTCGTGCGCAGCCTCGCCACCGCCAAGTTCGACGAGTCGATCGAGGTCCACGTGCGCACCGGCCTGAACGTGCGCCACGCCGACGAGCAGCTGCGCGGCACCATCGCCCTACCCAACGGCCTCGGCAAGGACGTCAAAATCGCCGTCTTCGCCCAGGGTGAGAAGGTGGGCGAAGCCGAAGCGGCCGGCGCCGACGTGGTCGGCGGCGACGACCTGGCGAAACGCATCGAGGAGGGCTTCGACGACTTCGACGTCGTCATCGCCACCCCCGACATGATGTCCGTGGTCGGCCGTCTCGGACGCGTGCTCGGGCCCTCCGGCAAGATGCCCAACCCGAAGGTCGGCACCGTGACGATGGATGTGGCCAAGGCCGTCGAGGAGTCCAAGTCCGGCAAGGTCGAGTACCGCACCGATCGCACCGCCATCGTGCACCTGATCATCGGCAAGGCCAGCTTCGACGAGCGCCAGCTGCTCGAGAACTATGCCGCCGTGATCGAAGAGCTGATCCGCGCCAAGCCCGCCGTCGCCAAGGGCCGCTACCTGCGCTCGGTCACCCTGACTTCAACCATGGGCCCGGGCGTCAAGGTCGACCCCAGCCGCACACGTGACATCATCGAGGAGGCGCCCGCGGCGAGCGTCGCCGCATAAGTACGCCACCCACAGGCCAACCAGAGACCCCCGGCGTGCGCGCCGCGGCCGATCATCGATCGGAGCTGCGCACGTAAGACCGGGACAGGAGCCCAATGAACCGAGACCAGAAGGCAGTGGCGATCGCTGAGATCGCCACCAACATAGACGAGTCCCAGGCGGTCTTCGCCGTCGACTACCGCGGCATCACCGTGCCCCAGGTGGCCGAGCTGCGCGCCAGCCTGCGCGAGGCCGACGCCACCTTCACGGTCGTCAAGAACTCCCTCACCGAACGCGCGGCCGACCAGGTCGGCGCCGATACGCTCAAGGAGTTCCTCACGGGGCCCACCGCCCTCACCTTCGTGCGCGGCGACGTGGCCACGGCCGCCAAGGCCCTGGCCGATCATGCGCGCGCCACGCAGCTGCTGCCCTTCAAGGGCGGGCTGATGGAAGGCGCGCCGCTCGACGTCGACCAGATCCGCTCGCTCTCGCGCCTGCCCTCCCGCGAGGTCCTCTACGGACAGCTCGTCGGCGTCGTGGCCTCGCCCATCGGCGGCCTCGTGCGCAGCCTCAGCGCCCTCATCGGAGGACTCGCCTCCGCGCTCGGCCAGGTGCAGGAGAAGAAGGAGTCCGGCGAGATCCCCGCCGGCGAGCCGCCCACCGCGGCGGCACCGGCGGTGGAGGAGCCCGCGGCGGAGGCCCCGGCAGCGGAGGAGCCCGAGCCCGAGGCAGAGGCAGAGGCACCCGCCGCGGAGGAGCCCGCCGCAGAGGAGAAGACCGAGGCCGCAGAGGAGCCCGCGGCCGAGGCGGCCGTCGAGGAGCCCCAGGCCGAGGAGCCTCAGGCCGAGGCGCCCGCAGCAGAGGAGCCCGCAGCACAAGCTGAGCCGGCGAGTGAGCCGGTCAAAGACGATGACAACAAGGCGGACGCTTCGGCTGAGACACAGTCCGATGACGCCGACGCGAATCCCACCAAGGAGGACTGACGAAGATGGCCACAGCCACAAGCACACAGGACTGGATCGAGGAGCTCAAGGGCATCTCGGTGCTCGAGCTCGCCGAGCGGATCAAGGCGCTCGAGGAGGAGTTCGGAGTATCGGCGGCCGCCGTTGCGGCCCCGGCGGCGGCGGCTGCCGGTGGCGGCGACGCCGGCGCGGCCGAGGAGGAAGAGCAGAGCACGTTCAACGTGGTGCTCACCGAGGCCGGCGACAAGAAGATCCAGGTGATCAAGGTCGTGCGCGCCGCCACGGGGCTCGGCCTGAAAGAGGCCAAGGCGCTCGTGGACGAGGCTCCCAAGCCGGTCAAGGAGGGCATCGAGCGCGAGGAGGCCGACAAGCTCAAGCAGGAACTGGAGGAGGCCGGGGGCACCGTCGAGATGAAGTAGCCGGCGGGACCCCGTTGCCCGCGCGCCCCGGCGCGGCGGAGCATCGAGTACCGGCTAGAGGAAGAAATGGGCTCCGCCGACGGCGGGGCCCTTTCTTTATCCACTTTTAACAATTGCCCCGATTTTCCGGTAAAGTGCCCTCCGCTGACCGATAGCCGTAGCCGCCCGTAGCGAAAGGACGTCGCGCCACATACGCGATTGTCGAGGGTGGGGTCCGTGAGTGTTGGCAGCCCCTTGAGGGCGTCGATAGTCTGTGCTATCTTGTCTGGTCGCGCTTCGGCGCCCTCCTCTGCCCGTTTCTCGCCCTCCGAAGGAGTCGTTTCTTGGCCGCTGCAGATGCTCTCCGGACGCGCCGAAGCTTCGCGCGCCTCAAGAAGACAGTTGACGTCCCAAACCTCATTGACATACAGCGCCGCTCGTTCACGTGGCTGACCGACCCCGTCAAGGGCGGCCTGCGCGAGACGATCGACGACATATCGCCGATCGAGGACTACACAGGCAACCTCGCAGTGCAGTTCGGCGAGTTCACATTCGATGAGCCCGTCGCCTCGCTCGACCAGTGCCGTGAGAAGGATCTGACCTACGCCCGCCCGCTGACCGTGACGGTCGCGTTCATCAACCGCGAGACGGGAGAGATCCGCGAGCAGTCCGTCTTCATGGGCGACTTCCCGTGGATGACCGAGCGCGGAACGTTCGTCATCAACGGCACCGAGCGCGTCGTGGTGACGCAGCTCGTGCGCTCCCCCGGCGCCTACCTGATGGAGCCGAAGGACCGCGAGAAGCAGGTCTTCATCGCGAACCTGATGCCCGCCCGTGGATCCTGGCTGGAGCTTGAGATCGACAAGAAAGGCAAGGTCTTCGTGCGCATCGACCGCAAGCGCAAGCTTCCGGTGACCGTGTTGCTGCGCGCGATGGGCTACGCGAGCGATGAGGAGATCCTCAAGCTGTTCGGCAACTCGCTCTACATCCGCAACACGATCGAATCCGACACCGAGGTCACGCGCACCGAAGAGGGCGCGCTGATCGAGCTGTTCAAGAAGCAGCGTCCCGGCGAGCCGCCGAGCGTGGACAACGCCAAGGCGCTTCTGAACCAGCTGTTCTTCGACCCCAAGCGCTACGACCTCACGCGCGTCGGGCGCTACAAGCTGAACTCTCGCCTCAAACAGAGCACCGACCTCGACACCCGCACGCTGACGAAGGACGACATCATCGCCCTCGTCAAGGAGCTCGTGGAGCTGCCGAAGATCCTCGGCATTCCCGAGGACGGCGAGGTCGAGATCAAGGACTACGCCGCCGAGGCAACGAGCATGCCGCGCGAGCCGGTCGCCGAGCACCTCGACGAGTACGAGCACTTCGGCAACCGCCGCCTGCGCACCGTCGGCGAGCTCGTCCAGGAGGCGTTCCGCATCGGGCTCTACCGCATGGAGCGCGTCGTGCGCGAGCGCCTGACGACCGAGGACGCCGACACGATCACGCCGCAGACGATCATCAACATCCGACCGGTCGTGGCGGCGCTGAAGGAGTTCTTCGGCTCATCGCAGCTGTCGCAGTTCATGGACCAGACCAACTCGCTGGCGGGGCTCACGCACCGCCGTCGTCTCTCCGCGCTGGGCGCCGGTGGGCTCACGCGCGAGCGCGCGCCGATCGAGGTGCGAGACGTGCACCCCACCCACTACGGGCGCATGTGCCCGATCGAGACGCCTGAGGGACCGAACATCGGCCTGATCGGCTCGCTGTCCTCGTTCGCCGAGGTCTCCGAGTACGGGTTCGTGACGACGCCCTATCGCGTCGTCAAGGACGGCGTGGTGACCGAGGAGGTCCAGCGCCTGGACGCAACCCAGGAAGAGGAGCTCCTGATCGCGCAGGCCAACACGCCTGTCGACCCGAAGACGGGCAAGCTCAAGGGCACCGAGATCCTCTGCCGCACGCAGGCCGGCCAGTACGTCACGGTCGGGCCGAAAGACGTCGACCTCGTGGACGTCTCCCCGGAGCAGATCTGGTCGGTTGCGACCGCGATGATCCCGTTCCTCGAGCACGACGACGCCAACCGCGCGCTGATGGGCTCGAACATGCAGCGCCAGGCGGTCCCCCTGCTGAAGGCCGACGCTCCGCTGGTCGGCACGGGCATGGAGCGCCGCGCGGCACTCGACACCGGTGATGTTCTCCTCACCAAAGAGACCGGCACCGTCGAGTACGTCGACGCCGACCAGATCGTCGTTCAGGGATCTGCAGGCAAGAGCGAGGAGTACGAGCTGCAGAAGTTCATGCGCTCCAACCAGGGCACGCTGATCCACCACAAGCCGCGCGTGAAGACCGGCCAGAAGGTCAAGGCCGGCGACGTGCTTGCGGACGGCTCCTCGACCGACAAGGGCGAGATGGCGCTCGGCAAGAACCTGATGGTGGCGTTCATGTCCTGGGAGGGCTACAACTTCGAGGACGCGATCATCCTGTCCAAGCGCCTCGTGCAGGACGACGAGCTCACCTCGATCCACATCGAGGAGTACGAGATCGACGCCCGCACGACCAAGCTGGGCGAGGAGGAGATCACCCGCGACATCCCCAACCGCTCAGAGGAGTCGCTGCGCAACCTCGACGACCGCGGCATCGTGCGCGTCGGCGCGGAGGTCATCTCCGGTGACCTGCTCGTAGGAAAGGTGACGCCCAAGGGCGAGACCGAGCTGACCGCCGAGGAGAAGCTGATCCGCGCGATCTTCAAGGAGAAGGCGCGCGAGGTCAGGGACACATCGCTGAAGGTTCCCCACGGCGAGGGCGGCGTCGTCATCGACGTGAAGACCTTCAGCCGCGACGCCGGCGATGACCTGCCGCCGGGAGTCAACGACCTGGTACGCGTGTTCGTGGCCAAGAAGCGCAAGATCTCCGAGGGCGACAAGCTCGCGGGCCGCCACGGCAACAAGGGTGTGATCTCGAAGATCGTCGACCAGCAGGACATGCCGTTCCTCGAGGACGGCACCCCCGTCGACGTGATCCTCAACCCGCTGGGCGTGCCGAGCCGCATGAACGTCGGTCAGATCCTCGAGACCCACCTCGGGTGGGTCGCCGCGCAAGGCTGGTATGACGACGGCTCAGACGCGCACAAGATCTCCGAGCAGGAATACGGCAACGGCAACGGCCACGGCAACGGGCACTCCAACGTGGCCGGTTCCTCCGGGCGCGTGTATGTATCAACGCCCGTGTTCGACGGCGCCACCGTCGCCGACGTGGACCAGGCGCTCGTCAGCTGGCAGGACGAGCACAAAGGCCGTATCCGCATGGACGTCGACAAGAGCCGGCGCGTGGGCGAGCAGGCCTCCGGCAAGATGACGCTGTTCAACGGCCGCTCCGGTGAGCCGTTCGCCGAACAGGTGACCGTCGGCTACATGTACATCCTGAAGCTCCTGCACCTGGTCGACGACAAGATCCACGCGCGTTCGACCGGTCCCTACTCGCTGGTCACCCAGCAGCCGCTGGGCGGCAAGGCGCAGTTCGGCGGCCAGCGCTTCGGCGAGATGGAGGTCTGGGCGCTCGAGGCATTCGGCGCCGCCTACACGCTGCAGGAGATGCTCACCATCAAGTCCGATGACACGATCGGCCGCGTGAAGGCCTACGAGGCGATCGTCAAGGGCGAGAACATCGCCGAGCCATCGGTGCCCGAGTCCTTCAAAGTGCTGCTCAAGGAGATGCAGTCGCTGGCGCTCGACGTCAACGTCGTCTCCGAGGAAGGCCAGCGCACCGAGATGCGCGATGAAGACGACGACCTGCTGCGTGCCGCCGAGGAGCTCGGAATCGATCTCTCCGGTGTCCGTGCCCTGGCAACGGACGCGACAGATGAGACGTTGGAGGGCGAGGACGCGACCGACGCCGAGGCGCCGGCGGCGGATGAGGCCGAGGGCGTCGGAGGGCTGGCCGAAGCCGAGGCCGCAGAGGAGTTGATCGCCGATGAGGACACCGAGATAGACATAGAGGACCTGGACGCAAATCCCGTTTCACCCGCGAGCGAAAGCTAGAACATGATCGATATCAATAACTTCGACGCAATCGAGATCTCTCTCGCGTCCTCCAAGCAGATCCGCAGCTGGAGCTCCGGCGAGGTCATCAAGCCCGAGACGATCAACTACCGGACGCTGAAGCCTGAGAAGGACGGTCTGTTCTGCGAGCGCATCTTCGGTCCCACCAAGGACTGGGAGTGCTACTGCGGCAAGTACAAGCGGGTTCGCTACAAGGGCATCGTGTGCGAGCGCTGCGGCGTCGAGGTCACGCGCTCGAAGGTCCGCCGTGAACGCATGGGCCACGTCGACCTGGCCGCGCCCGTCAGCCACATCTGGTTCTTCAAGGGCGTGCCCAGCCGCATCGGCTACCTGCTGGACATGGCGCCCAAGGAACTCGAGAAGGTCCTGTACTTCGCCGCGTCGATCATCACATGGGTCGATGACGAGGCGCGCACGAAGGACCTGGACACGCTTGAGAAGGAGGTCAACAAGGTCCTCGACGGCTACACGGCCGAGCGCGAGGAGCGCGTTCTCGAGCTCAGGGAGTCGCTCAAGCGCCGCGAGAAATACCTCTCGAACGCCAAGCAGACGCACTTCAACGACGACGACCACCTGTGGGCCGACTCGCTCGACGTGAACCTCTCGAAAATCTCTGACGAGGAGCGCGAGAAGCTCTTGAAGGAGCTGCGCAAGGCCTTCGACGCCGACATCGCCGACACCGAAGCCTACATCGAGGATGCGGCCGAGCGGATGCGCAACGTCTGGGAGCTCTTCAAGACGATGGAGCCCAAGCAGATCGAGCACGACGAGACGACCTTCCGCGAGCTGAAGGAGCGCTTCGGCTCCTCCTACGGCTTCGGTGAATACTTCCGCGGCGGAATGGGCGCGGAGGCTGTGCGCGACCTGCTCCAGCAGGTCGACCTCGAGGCCGAAAGGGTCGAGCTCGAGGACCAGGTGAAGACCGGCAAAGGCCAGAAGCAGGCGCGCGCCGTAAAGCGCCTGAAGGTGGTCTCTGCCTTCATCCAGTCCGGCAACAAGCCGGAGATGATGGTCATCGACGCCGTGCCGGTGATCCCACCGGAGCTGCGCCCGATGGTGCAGCTCGACGGCGGGCGCTTTGCGACCTCAGACCTCAACGACCTCTACCGCCGCGTGATCAACCGCAACAACCGCCTCAAGCGGCTGCTCGACCTCGGCGCGCCGGAGATCATCGTCAACAACGAGAAGCGCATGCTGCAGGAGGCCGTCGACGCGCTGTTCGACAACGGCCGCCGCGGGCGTCCGGTCACGGGACCGGGCAACCGTCCGCTGAAGAGCCTGTCAGACATGCTCAAGGGCAAGCAGGGGCGCTTCCGCCAGAACCTGCTGGGCAAGCGCGTGGACTACTCCGGGCGCTCGGTGATCGTCGCCGGCCCCTACCTGAAGCTGCACCAGTGCGGCCTGCCGAAGATCATGGCGCTCGAGCTGTTCAAGCCGTTCATCATGGCTCGCCTGGTCGAGCGCAAGTCCGCGCAGAACATCAAGGCGGCCAAGAAGATGGTCGACTCGATGATCGGCGAGGTCTGGGACGTGCTCGAGGAGGTCATCCACGAGCACCCGGTGCTGTTGAACCGTGCGCCGACGCTCCACCGCCTGGGCATCCAGGCGTTCGAGCCGCTGCTCGTCGAGGGCAAGGCGATCCAGGTTCATCCGCTGGTGTGCCACGCCTTCAACGCCGACTTCGACGGCGACCAGATGGCTGTCCACCTGCCGCTGTCGGCCGAGGCACAGGCGGAGGCGCGCATCCTGATGCTGTCCTCCAACAACATCCTCTCGCCGGCACACGGCGCGCCGCTGGCGACACCGACCCAGGACATGATCCTGGGCGCCTACTACCTGACGTACGGTCCCGAAGCCGAGGAGCTCTCGAAGATCGACCGGGCGACCCACGATCCGCGCCCGCACGTGTTCCGCACCGCCCAGGAGGCGGAGCTGTCCTACGAGGGAGGCGTGGTGAAGCTGCACGACCTCGCCGAGTTCCGCCCCTACGGGCGTGAGGGCGGCCACGTGCTGACGACGATCGGGCGCATCATCTACAACGACCGCATCGAGCGGGCGCTGGCAGAGGCGCTGGGCGATGAGTTCGACGCCTCCAAGTACACGTTCGTCAACCAGTCGATGAAGAAGCGCGACACGACCCGGCTGATCGACATGCTCGTGCAGACCTACGGCGCAACGACCATCTCGCTGGTGCTCGACGCGTTCAAGGACCTGGGCTTCAAGTACGCCACCCAGGCGGGCATCACGATCTCAAAGAACGACGTGGTGATCCCGCCGGAGAAGCAGTCGATCATCGAAAAGTACGAGAAGATGGTCGCGGAGATCTCAGACCAGTACGACATGGGCCTGATCACCCAGGAGGAGCGCCACGAGGCGGTCGTCGAGAAGTGGAACGCGGCGACCGACGAGGTCGCCGAGGCGATGGTCGCGAACCTCGAGACGCTGAACCCGATCTTCATGATGGCCAACTCGGGTGCTCGTGGGTCCTTCAAGCAGATCCGCCAGCTGGCGGGCATGCGTGGCCTGATGGCCAACCCGAAGGGTGAAATCATCGAGCGCCCGATCAAGGCCAACTTCATGGAGGGCCTGTCGGTGCTCGAGTACTTCATCTCCACGCACGGCGCGCGAAAGGGACTGGCCGACACGGCCCTGCGTACCGCCGACTCCGGCTATCTGACGCGCCGTCTGGTCGACGTCGCGCAGGACGTGATCATCCGCGAGCCCGACTGCGGGACCGAGGAGTACATCGAAATGCCGGTGTTCAAGGACGGCGGGGAACCGAACGACGGTCTCGTCGGGCGGATCGCCGCGCTGCCGATCACGACCAAGCGCAGCCGCATGCTCGCCGAGCAGGGCGCCGAGATCGGCCGGGCAGAGCTCGCCGACATGGTCGCGGCGTTCGAGGACGACCACGAGAAGGGCAACGAGGTCACCGTGCCGGTGCGCTCGGTGCTCAAGTGCGAGGCCGTCAGCGGCGTCTGCCAGGCCTGTTACGGGCGGGCGATGGCCACCGGCGCGCTCGCGCAGATCGGCGACGCCGTGGGCATCATCGCCGCGCAGTCGATCGGCGAGCCGGGAACGCAGCTGACGATGCGGACGTTCCACACCGGCGGAGTCGCCGGAGCGGACATCACGCACGGTCTGCCGCGCGTGGTCGAGCTGTTCGAGGCGCGCAAGCCGAAGGGCCTTGCGAAGATCGCCGAGCAGGACGGCGTGGTCTCGATCGAGGAGACCGACAAGGCGCTCACGGTCGTCATCTCTGACGAGGCCGGCGAGGAGCACCGCCACGCCTTCCCGCGGCGCACACGGCTGTTCGTGGCCGCCGGCGAGAAGATCACGGCGGGCCGCCAGCTCAACGAGGGGTCGGTCTACCCGCACGAGCTGCTGGCCATCCGCGGACGGACCGAGACCGAGGTGTACCTGGTGAAGGAGGTCCAGGAGGTCTACAAGTCACAGGGCGTGGACATCAACGACAAGCACATCGAGCTGATCGTGCGCCAGATGCTGAAGAAGGTGCGGGTCGACCAGAAGGGCGACACCGACTACCTGCCCGGCCAGTTCGTGGACCGCTTCGAATTCGCGAAGGCGAATGACGCGGTGATCGAGAAGGGCGATGAGGCCGCTCAGTTCGAGGACATCATCCTGGGCATCACCAAGGCATCGCTGAACACCGACTCCTTCCTCTCGGCCGCCTCCTTCCAGGAGACGACGAAGGTTCTGACCGACGCTGCCCTCGAGGGCAAGACCGACCGGCTGAACGGGTTGAAGGAGAACGTGATCATCGGCAAGCTGATCCCGGCGGCGACCGGGCTGAAGCGCTACCGGCGAATTGAGATCGAACCCTCCGAACCGCTGCCGCGTGCGATCGACGACGTGGGGCTGCTCGACCAGGACGAGATCGCCGCCGAGCTGGGGCTGTCAGGAGCCGACGGCTTCAATGGCGGCTACGGCCAGGAGTTCGACGCGGACCTCGCCTCGCTTGAGAAGATCGGCGCCGGCAACACCGACCCGGGCTTCGTCGAGGAGCTCGCGAACCTCGAGGTTCCCGAGGAGCCGAGCGGAGATTAGGTAGGACGGGCGGCCAGGCGAACAGCTCGCCTGGCCGTTCAGCACGCTGAGCGCGACGTCCGGCGCTCGGGTGTGTTGTCCTGTTCAGTGATGCACGTGACCGCCACGCGGCGGATGACGCGTCGGACGCTCATCACGGCTGCCGCCGGCGCGGTGGCCGGCGGGTTGGTGCGGCCCGGCGGCGCGATCGGAGCGCTCGCAGCTCGCTCGCCGCTCACAGCCGCAGGCGCCGGTGCGGATGAGCCGGTCCGCTTCCAGCACTGGGTCGGGACGCTGGCCGGGTCCGGCGTGACCGTCCAGCTGGGACGAAACGCCGACCTCGCCGGGGTGCAATGGACGGCGCCCACGTGCACGACGCCGGGGCACACCGCGCCGGCGGGCGAACCGGAAATGCGCTTCCGCAGGGGTGACGGGAGCTGGAGCCGCTGGGTATCCGCGGGCGCGCACGGCCACGGCCCCGACGCCAGCGCTCCCTCGGACACGCTCACCGGCGACCCGGTGTGGAGCGGGGGAACCACCGCCGTGCAGCTGCGCGCGGCTCGGGCGCTCAGCGGGGTGCGCCTGTGGCTCGTGGACGTGAGCGAGGGGCGCGGCGCGCGCCTGCAGGCGCTGGCCTTCGGTGGCCCGTTCGCCTCCGCCGCTGCCCTGCCACTGGCGACGCCGGTGCTCGCGGCCGGCGCGGGCCAGCCGCCGATCATCGCCCGCCACGCGTGGGCCGCCGGGGTCTCCCCGCCGCGTGTCGCGCCCGAACTGGGCGATGTGGAGCTCGCGTTCGTGCACCACACGGACAACCCCAACGGCTACACGCCCGGGGAGGTGCCGGCGATGCTGCGCGCGATCTACGTCTTCCACCGCTTCGTGAACGGCTGGAACGACATCGGCTACAACTTCGTGCTCGACCTGTTCGGGCGAATCTTCGAGGCCCGCGCGGGCGGCATCGACGACCCCGTCGTGGGCGCGCACGCGGGCGGCTACAACATCTACTCGACGGGCATCGCCGTGCTCGGCACGTTCTCGGAAGTGCCGGTCTCCTTCGCCTCAAGGCAGGCACTCGAGCGGCTGCTGGCGTGGAAGCTGTCGCTGCACGGCGTCACGGCGATCGGCAGGGTGACCGTGCGGGTCGACCCGGAGGGTGCCCGCTACAGCCGCTTTCCCGCCAACGCGCACGTATCGCTCCCGCACATCGCCGGTCATCGCGACGCCGACACGACCGACTGCCCCGGCGATGCGCTCTACGGCGAGCTGCCCTCCGTCCGCCGCAGCGTGGGCCTGCTGGCGGGGCGTCCCGCGAAGGCGACGCTCGCGCTGCTCCCCGCCGCGGCAGCACCGCCGGCTGCGAGCGAACCGAGTCCCGCGGGAAGCGAACCGGTCGCGGGTGCGCCGAGTGAGACCGCACCCGCCTCGCCGTCGCTGACCGGCGCGCTGTCGTTCCTCGACGGCACGCCGATCACGGGAGCGCCGGTGGAGATTCAGGTGAGGAAGGTGTCTGAGAGGGGGGTGGTGGTGCTCGAGCAGACGCTCGCGCTCCTCACCACGGCGGCCGACGGAGGCTGGTCGCTGCCGGTCACCACCACACCCGCCACGCGCGAAGGCACGTCGCTGCGGGCGCTCTGCCCGGGAGTGGCGGGCGTGGCGGGCGCGCCGGGGGTGCCGGCCGCCGTCTCAGAGCCGCTCTTCCTGCCCGGGGGCGTCGCGCTGGTGCCTACGCCCGCTCCGGCTCCCGCTGCTGCTCCTGCGCCCACGCCGCCAGTTGCTGCGCCTCCCGCGACGTGAGCCCGTCCTCGGGCAGCGTCTGCACGAGCAGCGTCGGCGCGCCACGTTCGGCGGCCCACTCGTGACAGGCCTCGTTGAAGGCGTCGTCGATCCAGGCCAGCGGGCGGGCTCCGGCGTAGGCGTCGATGGCCGCGAGCTTCCAATGGGCGTTGGCGCGGCCGGGCGAGCGCTCGAAGCGCAGGAAGGGCAGCCCGGAGGGCAGGCCGAGCAGGCGCGGCAGGTGCTCCTCGGCGCGCTCCTCCCAGCCGCTGGCCCACACCAGGTCGAAGTCCTGGTGAAGTTCGAGCAGGTGCGCGGCGGCGGTGGCCGAAAGGAAGTGCGGTGTGCCGTCGATCGAGTGGAAGCTGCCTGTTGGTCCAGGCGTACTGGACGCTCCTGCAGACCCCCCGGGCTGAAGCAGCGGCGAGCCGAACAGCGAGATGACTCCGTCGATATCGACCAGCAGCAGCGGCTTTTCTGGAGTTTCTGTCATGCTCCTCGGCTCGCTGGGGGGGCGGACGGTTCTTTAGCTCGCATACAGGTTGGACAGGCAATGTGCCTGCTATCGGCCGAGGCAAGTAAAGCAGTCGGGGGTACTGCCGATGGATTGACACCGGAGAAGGTCACAGCACCCAGAACCGGACACCAGCAGCAACCGAACTCACCACCGACACCGATCTTCCCCGACGATGCCCACCCTCTCCCGCCAACCACTCCCCGCTGAGCTGACCCATGGCGCTTGATCTCGGCATCCTCCTCGCCCTCGCGTGCGCCTTCGTGGCGAACCTGGGCTTCTTCTTCAAGTACCGCGGTGCCAACTCGGTTCCGAGGATCGACCTGCGCCACCCGCTCCACTCCGTGCGGGTGCTCTATTCCTCGAAGTGGTTCGCGCTCGGCATGATCATCGCGACGGCGAGCTGGGGCCTGCACGTGGCCGCGCTCGCGCTGGCGCCGATGTCGGTCATCCAGGTATCGCTCGCCGCCGGCGTCGTGTTCATCGCCGTGATGGCGGACCGGTGGTTCGGCTTCAAGGTCGGCCGCCGCCAGTGGATCGGCCTGACGCTGACCGCGGCGGGCCTCGTGATGCTGGGTCTGACGCTTCCCGCGCTGCACGGCGCGCACTCGCAGTTCTCACAGGCCGCGATGATCTCCTTCGAGGCCGCCATGTTCGGGATCGGCGGCCTGTTGATCATGGGACCGCGGATGGGTGGCCCGGTCGAGCATCACGGCGTGATGCTGGCCGCCGCCGCCGGCATCCTGTTCGGCGTCTCAGACACCTCGATCAAGGCGCTCACGGGCATCACCGCCGCCCACGGCTTCGTCGGTCTTCTCTTCAGCCCATGGCTGATGGTCGCGGTTGCGGCCTCGGTCGTCGCCTTCTACGCATCCGCTCGCGCGCTGCAGGACGGCGAGGCCGTCCCGGTGATCGCCGTGACGGGTACCGCCGCCAACATCGCCGGAATCGCCGGCGGCATCCTCGTGTTCGGCGACCCGATGCCGGCCAGCCCCGCGGGCATCGTGATCCAGGCGGTCGCATTCGTGCTGGTCGTCGTGGCCTCCGCGTTGATGCCCTCGCCCCGCGCAGCGCAGGCTCCCGCGGGCGCATAGCGCTCCACTGCGCAGCGCTGCTAGCATCCACGCCCGATGCCCACGACCTCTCAACTCGTCCGCAAGGGACGCGTGTCCCCCAAGAAGAAGCTCGCGACCCCGGGTCTGAAGTCCGGAAGCGGACGCAAAAAGAAAGTCGCCGCGCCGCAGCGGCGCGGGGTGTGCACGCGCGTGTACACGACCACCCCGAAGAAGCCTAACTCCGCGCTGCGGAAGGTCGCGCGTGTGCGTATCTCAGGCTCGATCGAGGTCACGGCCTACATCCCCGGCGAGGGGCACAACCTGCAGGAGCACTCGGTGGTGCTGGTGCGCGGAGGCCGCGTGAAGGATCTGCCGGGAGTTCGCTACAAGGTCGTGCGCGGCACGCTTGACGCGGCCGGCGTGAGCGATCGCAAGAAGGCGCGGTCGCAGTACGGCGTGAAGAAGAAATAGGAACCCATGCCCAGACGCGCAGCCGCCCAGATTCGCCCCGTTGAGGCGGATTCGATCTACCGCTCAAAGCTCGTGCAGCAGGTCATCAACAAGGTGATGCTGGACGGCAAGAAGTCAACGGCCGAGAAGATCGTCTACGACGCGATGGCCCTGTTGGCCGAGCGCAGCGACAAGGACCCCGTGGAGACGCTCGAGGCCTCGATCCGCACGCTCACCCCCTCGCTCGAGGTGCGCTCACGGCGCGTGGGCGGCGCGACCTACCAGGTGCCCGTCGAGGTGCCCTCGAGGCGCGCGCGCACCCTGGCGGTGCGCTGGCTCGTGGAGTTCGCGCGCGGGCGCCGCGAGAAGACGATGGCGCAGCGCCTGGCCAACGAGCTGACCGACGCAGCCGCCCAGCAGGGTGGCGCGTACAAGCGCAAGGACGACATTTACCGCATGGCGCAGGCAAACAAGGCCTTCGCCCACTACCGCTGGTAGCGGGCCGAGGACCGGCGCTGGCCGGTTCGGGGATGCGAGCGAAGCGAGTGTCTCCCGGTTCGGCCTGTGTCCTCGCTTCGCTCGTGTGCAGAGCGCACTTCGCTCGCTGCGTCCTTGGCTCGCTTGATCCTCGACCCGCTTACGGGCTAGCTCCGCGGGTCAGTCGGTTTTGGAGGGAGGGTCCCGCGGGATCTCGTGCTGGACCGCTTCTTCGCTGAGGCGGCCCAGTTCCTCGTCGCTGAAGCTTCCCTCTTCGCTTGCGAGCAGCTCGCGCGCACGCTCCAGATCGTTCTCGTCGACGAACACGTCCTGCGCGCCCGAGAAGCCCCATTCGGGGCCGCCGATGGTGCGCTGGGCGATGGCGGTGATGCCGGCGGCCTTCAGGCGCTCGACGATCAGCGCCGCCTCGGGCTGGCTGGTGACCGTGGTCACTTTCTTAAGTGCGTCGGGCATCTGGCGTTGAGCCTATCGCTGGCCGGGATATTGATGTGGGCCCCTCCGGGGCCGCGTCGAATTGCGTTGCGATCGCCATCGCGGATTTCGGGATACTTGGGCGGGAGATGTCCGAGGAGTCCACGACGCCCGACCTGGTGAAGTTGAGCCGTCGCTTGCGCGAGGCCGGTCGCGAGTTCATCAAGGCCCACGATCGGACGGCGGTGGTCATACAGGAAGCGGCCGAGGCCGGGATGTCTCCCGATGCGATTTCGCAGGCGAGCGAACTTTCGTCCGAGACGGTCAGCGCGTTCTTGCGGGCCGGCCGGGACTGAGGCACCGGCTTCACGGCATAACCGCGACTGAGCTTCGCTGCCTCCGAGCGCCGGAAGCTACTGACCCCGATCTGTGAGTCACATATGGGCAGCCACTGTAGAAACCGGACTCGGTACGCTGCGCCGTGATGTCGTTGTTCAAGGCCGAGATTGCTGATAACCCCAATGTCGTTGTGAGCCTTGGCGACGATCTCGGTGGACAGTCGTCACCGGTGCGAACAGCCCGCGGGTCCGGAAACACCGAGGACGCCGCCATTGAGGCGGCGTGGCGTGATTGGGACGAGAAACACCCCTCGCCGCGCCCTGGCCCTGATGAGGTGAGCGTCCGGGTCATGAGAGTGGACTGATCCGGACTGACTCGCCCATGTGTGAGGTTGGTCACACGCCCCTTGAAGAATAAGATTTGGTACCTAAGCTTTAGGTACCGAATGGCTTCTCCTTCCGCGACATCCGACCCCGCCTTCCACCCGGAGGCCAGCGATCGCATAGAGCCCTACGTGTGGAAGATCGCCGGCGTGGTGATCCTCGGGATGATCATGTCGATCCTCGACACGACGATCGTGAACGTGGCGCTGCGCACGCTGGGCGGTGACCTGCACAGCTCGCTGGCGCAGATCCAATGGGTGATCACCGGCTATCTGCTGTCGCTGGCGGCGGTGATCCCGATCACCGGCTGGGCCGCGCGGCGCTTTGGCGCAAAGCGGGTGTACATGACCTCACTGGTGCTGTTCACGGTCGGCTCGGCACTGTGCGCGATTTCGACGAGCACCACCGAGCTCGTGCTGTTCCGCGTGCTGCAGGGCTTGGGCGGCGGCATGATCATGCCCGTCGCCCAGCTGATCATGGCTCAGGTCGCGGGTCCCAAGCGGATGGGCCGGGTGATGGGCATCGTCGCGATGCCCGCGATGCTCGGGCCGATCCTCGGGCCGGTCGTCGGCGGGACGATTCTCGAGAGCCTGCACTGGTCGTGGATATTCCTCGTCAACGTTCCGATCGGCTTCCTCGCGTTCTTCCTCGGCTGGCGGATCATTCCGCACACCGAATCGGGTGAGGCCGGGCGCCTTGACGTGGTCGGGCTGGCGCTGCTGTCGACCGCCTCGACCGCCATCGTCTACGGCCTGTCACAGCTCGCCACGCACACCGATCTGCTCGCCTCGGCCGTCGTCGTGCCGATTGTCGCGGGCCTTGCACTGACCGGCGCCTTCATCTGGCACGCCCTGCGCGTGGAGCGCCCGCTGCTGGACGTGCGGCTCTACAAGAACCGCATCTTCGCGGCCGCGTCGTTTACGACGTTCGCGCTCGGCGCCGCGCTGTTCGGGGCGATGATCCTCGTTCCGCTCTACTACCAGGAGGTTCGCGGAGAGAGCCTGATCGCGACCGGCCTGCTGGTCGGGCCCCAGGGTCTCGGCATGCTCGTCGCGATGCCGATCGCGGGGCGCCTGACCGATCGCTTCGGCGGCGGGCGCATCGCCCTCGGTGGCGTCTCGGTGCTGTGTCTGAGCACGATTCCCCTCGCCTTCATCGGCCCGAGCGCATCGATCGTCGGGATCTCGACGGTCCTGCTCGTGCGCGGGATCGGCATCGGCTTCTCGTTCATGCCGGCGATGACCACCGCGTTCGCCTCGCTGCGCCCCGATCAGCTCTCCGACGCGACGCCGCAGCTGAACGTGCTGCAGCGCATCGGCGGTGCGATCGGCACGGCGGTGCTCGCGGTGGTGCTGCAGCGCGCCAGTGGAGTCGCTCCGTCGGTCACGCACCTCGCGCACGCCTTCAACATCTCCTACTGGTGGTCGTTCGGGATCGCCGCGATCGGCCTGGTCCCGTGCGTTGTGCTGCTGCGCGCTGAGCACCCGCGCCTCAAACTCAGCCGCGCGGCCGCCAACGCCGAGGCGGCCGCCGAGCCGCTCGGGGTCTAGGGAGCCACGCATGAGCACGCCCGTCACAGCCACGCCGCCGGCCAAGCCGACGAAG
>Ga0302325_10007925_pt1 | contig 23443 bp, 18 predicted proteins | sample Palsa_T0_2_FD_201948 | JGI IMG/M metagenome (GOLD analysis project Ga0302325, IMG submission 201948) | Peat permafrost microbial communities from Stordalen Mire near Abisko, Sweden - Palsa_T0_2 | ecosystem: Environmental > Terrestrial > Soil > Palsa > Peat permafrost | place: Sweden: Abisko... | reverse complement strand
TTGCAATCGGGGTCGGCGCCAACACCACCATCTTCAGCTGGCTGCGCCCGCTCCTGATGGATCCCCTGCCCGGGGCCGGCGATCCCTCGCGCCTGGTGGCGGTCGAGAATTTCGCCGGCAATGGAAACGCGAGCTCGGGGCCGCTGACCACCTCGTTCCTCGATTTTCGCGACTACCGCGACCATCTGAGCCTCCTGGACATCACGGCGATCGGAAACGGGGCCCTGGCCCTGGGCGAGAACCGGAACAGCGAGCGCATCTGGTGCGAGCTGGTGTCCGGAAACTTCTTCGACGTTCTCGGCGTGAAGCCCGAGGCCGGTCGGTTTTTCTCCCAGGCCGAGCGGGCGGACGCGCAGAACACCTACCCGGTCGCCATTATCAGCCATGTTTTCTGGCACACTCATTTTAACGACAGCCCGTCCGCTATCGGGTCGACGCTGCGGATCAACCGCGTTTCATTCACGGTCATCGGGGTGGCGCCTGCGGATTTCCACGGCACCCAGACGGGCTTCGCCTACCAGGTCTGGCTGCCGCTCTCGATGTACGGGGAGGTGACCCACTCGGGAACGTGGATGCTTCAGGACCGCAACACCCGAAATTTCACGATGCTGGCCCGCCTGAAGCCGGGAGTGACCGTCGAGGAGGCCGGCAACGAGGCAGGAGCGCTTGCCCGTTTCATGGCCATCGCCAATCCCGACGCCGACAAGGGCGTGGGTGCGACGGTGGTTCCCCTGTGGCAATGGCACTACGGCCCGCAGCAGACGCTGCTGAAGCCGGTGGCGATACTGATGGCCGCCTGCGGGCTCCTGCTCCTCATCGTCTGCGCAAACATTGCGAATCTGCTCCTGGCGCGCGCGACCGGCCGCCAGAAGGAATTTTCGCTGAGGCTGGCGCTGGGCGCGAGTCCCCGCCGGCTCGCCTTCCAGCTCCTGAACGAATCATTGCTTCTGGCCCTGGCGGGATCGGCGGTGGGCCTCCTGATCGCCCGCTGGCTTGGAGGGGCCCTCGAGTGGCTTCTGCCGACCATTTCCGGCCCGTCGATGGTCCAGCCGCCCCTCGCCGGCTCCGTGCTCGGCTTCACCACGGCGCTGGCCGTTGCGGTCGCGGTCATCGCCGGCGTGGCGCCGGCCCTGCACGCAGCCCGTTCCAACATCGACGAGGTTCTGAAACAGAGCGGGCGAAGCGGCGCCGCGGGGCCGCAGTCGCACCGCCTGCGGGGCCTCCTCGTCATTTCGGAGGTGGCGCTCGCCGTGGTCGCGCTGGTCGGCGCGGGCATGTTCCTGAGGAGCTTTCAGGCGCTCCGCCTGATGGCTCCCGGCTTCTCGCCGCAGGGACAGGCGCTGGTGCAGTTCAACCTGTCCACCGCGGGGTACTCGCACGAGCAGGCCGACTCCTTCTATCAACGCCTGACCGAGCGGCTCCTGCGCCAGCCCGGCGTGACCGGGGTGAGCTGCGCCGATACGGAACCGCTGGGGTTTCGGGGCGGAAACTGGGAGGCGGTCGAGGTCGAGGGCTATCAGCCCGAGCGCGGCGAGAACATGAAGACCTACCGCAACCTCGTCGGTCCGGGATACTTCGACGTCATGAAGATTCCGCTCGTCGCGGGCCGCGACTTCGACCTGCGCGACAATGCGACGTCTCCGGGGGTGATGGTGGTCAGCCGGCAGTTCGCGGCGCGATTCATCCCGCACGGCGACCCCATCGGACGCAAAGTCCACGGTTGGGGGCGATGGTTCACGATCGTCGGGGTGGCGGGGGACATCAAGATCCACCAGGTCAGCGAAAGCGTCGTCCCTTTCTTCTACATTCCCATCAGCCAGGTCTATCGCCCTGAGTACGGGCTGACCTTCCATGTGCGCACCCGCGGCCCGGTGGACGAAGCGATTGCCGCCGTTCGCCGCGAGACCGCGGCGATCGATCCCACCCTCACGATTTTTGACGCGCAGTCGATGAGCGAATATGTCTCGGGTTCGCTCTTCGGGGAAAAGGTGGCGACCAGCATCCTGGGCATTCTCGGGGTCCTCGGCCTGGGCCTGGCCGCAATGGGACTCTACAGCGTCATGGCCTACTCGGTGGCGCAGCGAACCAACGAGATTGGGATCCGGGTGGCTCTCGGCGCGCAGCCGCCGGACGTGATCGCGATGGTGATGCGCCAGGGAATGGGCCTTGTCGCGGCCGGCTTGCTCGCCGGAACAATCGCCGCCTTCGTCCTGGCGCGGCTGGCTTCCTCGACCGACACCATGGTGCGGCCGGCCGATCCTCAATCCTACGCGGTGGCGGCGCTGTTCACGCTCCTGATCGCCGCGCTTGCGGTGGCCGTTCCGGCATGGAGGGCGCTCCGCGTTGATCCGATCGAGGCGTTGAGGAACCCTTAGGCGCCGGCGGCGGCGCGCTGACCGGCGACCAGGAAGCCTACTGGATGCCCACCGAGCCGTTCACGCTCTCGAAGAGCCGCTTTGAATCGAAGCCGACGCCGTCCTTGAACACCGTTTCCGTCTTCCGGAGGTCGGAAATCGCCTCCGCGGGGTTGCCGTCGACGACTACCAGGTCCGCCGCCTTCCCGGCCTCGATGCTTCCGGTCTCGCGGTCGATCCCGAGGAGCCGGGCGCCGTTGCTCGTTGCGACCTGGATCGCCTCGACGGGAGTCAGCCCCGCCTCGACCAGGAGTTCAATGGCCCGCCAGTTTCCGTAGCCGGCGATGACGCCGCCGTATCCCGTGGGATCGGTTCCCACCACAAGGAGACCTCCCGCGCGGAAATACTTCGACTCGAGCGCCATGTCCTTGGCCAAGGCGTGCACCGCCATCGGGCTGTTCTTCGCGTTCACCGCCGCCCAGTTGGAGAGATAGGTGTCCTTGAGCGGCGGCGAAAGGGCGGCCAGCTCGGGGGCCCCGTCGATGCGCCGACCCGGCGTGAAGGTCTCGAAGATCGCGAGGGTCGACGTGACCGCCACGTGCTTCGCCACCAGCTTCTGGATGAGCGCGGTGATCTCGGGACCGTCGGGATTGAGCACCTCGAGGCTGCGGTACGTGCCCACCGGATTCGACGGGTCGCCCGGCTTTCGGCCGGCGATGAAATCACTCATCGCCATGAAGCCGTGCTCCAGGTCGTCGATGCCGAGGTCGGCCGCCTCTCCGTAGCTCACCTTGCCGATGTGTCCGGTGACCTGCAGGCCGCGCCTGTGGGCCTCGGCGATCGCGGGCCCCATGATTTCGGCCGGAAGATTGATGTACATCTTCGCCGAGGTGAACCCCTCGTCCGCCCAGTAATCAATCATCCTCACCGCCGCGGCGGCGCTGCCCACCGGGCGGATCTGGGAAATGTTGGTTCCCTCCCCGTCAATGTACGGCAGCGTCAGGTGGAGCTTCGGCCCGGGAGCGCGCCCCGCGTCGATGTCGGACTTCACCTCCAGGTCCGTATACGGCTCCAGGCTTCCGCCGGTGCGCATCGACGTCACGCCCGCCGCGAGGTAGAGCCTGGGAAACGAGAAATCCATCTCGTTCGCGTGAAAGGGCCCGTGGAAGATGGAGGAATAGAACAGGTGCTCATGGACCATCACCAAGCCGGGAAGGACCGTCCTGTGCGAGAGGTCGACGACAAGGGCGTCCGGCGGGACCGGAACCGTCCCATCGGGGCCGAGGGCGCCGATCCTTCCGCCGCGAAGGATCAGGGTCTGGTTCTCGACGGCGGGGTGGCCCAGTCCGTCGACGATCCGCGCGTGCTCGAGCGCGACGACGGGCGCCGTGACCGAGGCGAAATGTTCGGCCGGCCGGGACCTGGCCGCGGGGAGAAAAAGGACGGCGGATGCCGCGAATGCGGCAAGGAAGGGGCGCAAAGTCATGAAGGGGGCCGGCGGCAAAGACATCAATGCAAGGGGACCCGAAAGACGGCAAGAAATCTGCTGACGAACGGGTCTTTTCCTATATGCATTCTGCGAGTTGATGGCCTTTCACCCGCCCATGTCCCGTGCGCCCCGCCTGGCAGGGGCGTGTACGCAAGCTTCCCTGGGGGTCAACGGGCGCGCGGTTTGAACGCAGGCGTTCCTCCGGACTGAGCCCACCCTCCTGCCGACCCATGCCCGACAAGTCAACCGACGGAGAGCACCCGACGACACTGCTGGACGACGACATCTGGGAGGATCTCCTCAATTTCATCGAGGAGAAGCGCGTGATCCCCATCGTGGGCCCGGAACTCCTGAAGGTGAAGACGGAATCGGGCCCGCGGCTCCTGATGGAACTGCTGGCCGAGAAGCTCGCCGCGCGGCTGGGCGTCGACCGGGCCCCGCTGGCAAAGCCGCTCGTGCTGAACGACGTCGTGTGCAGCTACCTCAGGGGCCACGGCCGGCGCGAGGAGGCCTACACGCGCCTGCGATCGATCATGCGCGAGGAGGCGTTCACGCCGCCGCTGCCCCTTCTGCAGCTCGCCGAGATCACCGACTTCAACCTCTACGTGTCGATGACGTTTGATCCGCTCCTCGAAATGGCCGTCAACCAGGTCCGCTTCGGCGGCGCGTCCAACACCGAGGTCATCGCGTACGCGCCGAACCGGGTGGCCGACCTGCCAGTCGAACGGGAGGACCTGCCGCGCCCCGTGGTCTATCACCTCCTGGGCCGCCTTTCCGCGTCGCCGACGTATGTCATCTCCGACGAGGACATGCTCGAGTTCGTCTGCGCGCTCCAGAGCGAGCACCTGACCCCGGAGAGGCTTTTCCACGCGCTGGAGCACAACCACCTCCTCGTGATCGGAAGCGACTTCTCAAACTGGCTGGCCCGGCTCTTCCTGCGCATGACGAAGCGCCGCCGCCTCTCCGACCCCCGCGACGTGGGCGAGATCCTCGCCGACAACCACAGCCTGCGCGACGAGCGGCTCGTCTCGTTTCTGCAGCAGGTCAGCGTGCGCACGCGGCTCTTCTCCGGCGCCGAGGCGTTCGTGGCCGAGCTCCACCGCCGCTGGACGGCCCGCAGGGGCGCCGGCCGCGCGGACGGACAGGCCGCCCCGGTGCGCTTCCTGCCTCCCGCGCGCGAGATGCCGGAGCACGCCGTGTTCGTGAGCTATGCCCGCGAGGACCTGGCCGCCGTGCAGAGTCTCAAGGAAGGCCTCGACGCCGCCGGCATCACGACCTGGTTCGACCTCGACCGGCTCGAGAGCGGCGACGACTACGACCGCAAGATACGCGGCAACATCGCCCGCTGCTCCTTCTTCGTGCCGGTCGTCTCCGCCGCGACGCAGCGGCGGCACGAGGCGTATTTCCGGCGCGAATGGAGCTACGCGGTCGACCGCACCCGCGGCATGGCCGACGGCGCCGTCTTCATCCTTCCGGTGTGCATCGACGCGACGACCGAGGCCGAGGCTATCGCCCCCGACAAGTTCAAGGCGGTGCATTTCGCCCGCCTGCAGGCCGGCGCGCCGACGGCCGACTTTGTCCAGCGCCTCCAGGAACTGTTGAACGCCCAGCGCGCATGAAGGAAGCCCCACCGCTGGCGACGGTCGACGCCCAGAACCCGTGGCTCGGCCTTGTCTCATTCACCGAGGAGACCCGCGGCTATTTCCACGGGCGGGAGGAGGAGGCCGCGGAACTCGGCCGGCGCGTGCAGCGCAAGCTGCTCACGGTGCTATTCGGCCAATCCGGCCTCGGAAAGACGTCCATCCTGCAGGCCGGACTCGTGCCCCGCCTCCGACCCGAGGGATTCTGCCCGGTCTACGTGAGGCTCGATTACGCCCCCGACTCGCCGCCGCCCGCCGAGCAGATCAAGCGCGCCATGTTCGAGGCAACGGCGGCGGCCGGCACGTGGACGCAGTCCGGCGCGGCCCGGGCCGGCGAGACGCTCTGGGAGTTCCTGCACCACCGGGACGACGTGCTCAAGGACGCCGGAGGGCGCACACTGACGCCGATCCTGATTTTCGACCAGTTCGAGGAGATCTTCACCCTCGCGCAGTCCGACGACGCCGGACGGCGGCGCGCGCAGGAGTTCCTGGCGGACCTCTCCGACCTGGTCGAGAACCGGCCGCCGGCGGCGCTGGAGGCGCGCCTGGAGCGCGACGAGACCGACGCCGCGCGCTTCGACTTCGCCCGGGCCGACTACCGCATCCTCATCTCGCTGCGCGAGGACTACCTGGCGCACCTCGAGGGCCTCAAGGCCCTGATGCCCTCGGTGACCCAGAACCGGATGCGCCTCGCCCGCATGACGGGCGCCCAGGCGGTCTCCGCCGTGAGGGCCCCGGCACCGCACCTCGTGAGCGAGCCGGTGGCCGAGGCGATTGTCCGATTCGTCGCCGGGGGCGCCGACCTCGCCCGGGCCGAGGTGGAGCCTTCGCTCCTCAGCCTCATCTGCCGCGAGCTGAACAACACCCGGCTCTCACAGGGGCATGCGGAGATCTCGGCAGACCTGCTGGCCGGCTCGCGCGACACCATTCTCTCAGAGTTCTACGAGAGGGCGCTCGCCGACCAGCCGCCGGGCGTGCGCGTGTTCGTCGAGGACGAGATGCTCACGGACTCGGGGTTCAGGGAGAGCGTAGCGGAGGAGCGCGTGCGAAAGGGGTTCGCGGCGGCGGGGGCCGGGGCCGACGCGCTCGCGACGCTCGTCAACCGCCGCCTGCTGCGGGTCGAGGATCGGCTGGACCTGCGCCGCGTGGAGATCACGCACGACGTCCTCTGCAGCGTCGTTGCCGCCAGCCGCGGCATCCGCCGCGAGCGCGAGGCGCTCGAGGAGTCCAGGCGCCAGCTTTCGTCGCAGCGCGAGCGCGAGGCGGCGACGCAGCGCGCCCTCATGCGCGCGCGCGCCGTGGCCGCAATCTCCGCGACGCTCATGCTCGTCGCCGCCGGAAGCGCGGTCTTTGGGTGGATCAACCTGCGGCGCGCCCGGGAGGCCGAGGCGCAGACCCAGGCGGCCAGGGCGCTCACCGAGAAGGCTCGGAGCGAGGCCGAGAAGCTCGTCGGGTTCCTCCTGGAGGACTTTTATGAGGAGCTGCAGCCCACCGGCCGCGTGGAAATCGTCGGCAAGCTGGCGGACAAGGCCGTCGCCTACTATGACGACCTGCCGCCCGAGCTCATAACGAAGCAGACCGAGCTCTACCGCGGGATGGCGCTCGTCCGCAAGGCCGCCGCCATTTCCGCGAGCGGCGACACCGTGGGCGCCGTCCGCGTCGCCAACGAGGCCGGCGACATCTTCAGGCGCCTGCGGTCGGGGGGCGACTTGGGAGAGGCGACCTCCCTGGGACTCGCGCTCTCGCTGTTCACGAGGAGCACCGCCGGATTCAGCCGCATGAGCAAGGAAGACCTCCAGGCTGCGGCGGACCTGCTGAGGCCCTTTGTGGCCGCGGGGCACGCCTCGCGCTCGAGCCGGCTGGCGCTGGCCGACATGCTGCAGTACGCCAGTTTCGAGGTCGGCCTCGACGAGGGAGTGGCCAAGTGCGAGGAATCCCGGAAGGTGCTCGAGGGCATGGGGGCACTCAGCCTGGCCGACCTCACCGCCGCCTCGATCTACGGCGACGTGTGCGACACCGAGTCCCGCCTCAGCCTGAGCCTCGGGAAGCTTGATGATGCGGAGCGCCTGTCGAAGTCCGTCGGGGAAATCGCCGAGAAGGTGCTCGCGCGGCGCCCCGGCGACCTGAGGGCCATGAAGGACCGGTTCGAATCACCCGATGTCCGGGGCCGCGTCGCCAGGGCGAGGGAGGAATATGCGGCGGACGAGGCGTTCCAGCGCAAGGCGCTCGAGGCGGCAAAGGATTACACCCGGTTCAACCCGGCTGACGGCGACGGCTGGCTGGCGTTGTCGGTCAGCGGCAACCAGGTCGCGAACGCCCTCCTGAACCAGGGCCTAGTGACGGGCGCGATCACGCACTGGCATCAGACGACTGAGGCGGAAAAGGATCCCCGCAACACCTCGGGCTCGGAAGGCAACATCTACGAATCCTGGCGCAACATCGCGCGACTGGAGGCCCAGCGGGGGCACCTCGACGCGGCCCAGGACGCCCTGACGGAACTCCACCGCTCTGCCGAGAAATTCAAGTCGCAGGAGGGCGTGGACGAGGCCTTTGCCGAGGCGTCAGCCGTGTGGGAAAATCTCTACGCGCTGGAAATCCTCGCGACCAAGGGCGACTACGAGTCAATCCGTTCCCTGGCCCTGGCGCTCGACGAGCGCCTCCAGAAGATCGCCCCGAAAAACGCCCTCACTCGGAATATTCGGACCGAGGCCATCCGACAGGCCCGCACCTGGATCGCCGTGGCGGCACTGCGGACCGGCAGGAGCGAGGAGGCCTTGTCGGCCGCAAAAGGGCTGGTGGATCGCCCGTTCGTCAGGGCGATGGATGACAAGGCGACGGTCGACGCCGAGGTGGAGCGCGCGAAAACGCGGCTGGGGCAGGCTCTGATCGCGTCCGGCCAGAGGACCGGGGCCCGCGCGACGCTCTCGGAGGCGATCGCCTTCTACCGAGTCCGCCAGGCCAACGGAGCGGGCTCGACGCAGTTCAGGCAGGATTTCGGCGCCGCCCTCTTCCAGATGGCCCGGGCCCAGGACGACGGCGACGCCGGGCGCGCCCAGAGGCGGGCCCTGCTCGACGAGGCCCAGAGCATGCTGGGGGGGCTTTCCCAGGAGGCCCAGCAGCTCCGCACCAGCAGGGAGCTGATCGGATGGGTCTCGCAGGACCTCGCGAATACCGGCGGTTGAGCGGGCCCGGGGCGGACCCCCTCCGCAGGCGCGGACCGCCAATCCCTATGATCCCAACCGATCGATTCGACTACCCCCTTCCCGCCGAGCTTGTCGCGCAGACGCCGGCCGCGCGCAGGGACGGCTCGCGCCTGCTCGTCGTCGACCGCGGCGCCCGCACCGTGGAGCACCGCATGTTCGACGAGCTTCCCGGCTTCCTGCGGGCCGGCGACACGCTCTTCCGGAACAACGCCTCGGTCCTGCCCGCAAGGCTCATTGGCAGGAGGGCCACGGGCGGGAGGGTCGAGTGCCTCCTCCTCAGGAGGGACGGCGCGGCCGCCGGGCCCGGTGAACTCTGGCGGTGCCTCGTTCGCCCGGGCCGCAGGCTTGCGCCGGGGACCACGTTCAATGTGGCCGGGGGACTCCTCTCGGGCACCGTCGAGTCGATCGTGGGGGATGGGGCGGTGCTCGTGCGGTTCGAGGCCGCAGGCGGCGAATCCGTGATCGGCGCCGCAAACCGCGCCGGGGAGGTTCCCCTGCCGCCCTACATAGAGAGGAAGGACGCCTCCCGCCGCGAGGAGGACCGCGAACGCTATCAGACGGTCTACGCGGATCCCCGACGGCAGGTCGCCGTGGCCGCGCCGACCGCGGGCCTTCACTTCACGCCGGAGCTCCTCGGAAGGATCCAGGCAAAGCGCGTGCGGACGGCGGACCTGACCCTGCACGTGGGCCTCGGGACATTCCGGCCCATCGCGGCAGCAACCATCGAGGCGCACCCCATCCACAGCGAATTCTACGAGATACCGGCCGAAACCCAGTGCGCCCTTTTCCCGCCTCTCCAGGGACGGCGCATCGCCGTGGGGACGACAACGGTGCGCGCCGTCGAGGATTTCCTCTCGGGCCACGGGGCGCCCCTGGACCGGGATCACCTGGCGGACGCCTCCCTGTTCATCTACCCGCCGCGCTCCTTCAGGGGTGTCGACGCGCTCATCACGAACTTTCACCAGCCGCGCTCCACCCTCCTCTGCCTCGTCGCGGCCTTCCTGACGCCCGGGTCCGTGGACGGAATCGGCTGGCTGGCGGATATCTACGCCGAGGCGGTGTCGCTGCGCTACCGCTTTTTCAGCTACGGCGATTCGATGCTCATCGTGTAAAAGCGGCTGTTTGGGTTGAATTTACGCGGAATCAGGGCCATGTGTGCCGACGCTCCCCACATTCCTCCTCCCATGAAATTCCCCTCAAAGATCCTCGCGCTCGTCGCCCTCGGTTCCGGCCTCGCGACCGCGGCATCCGCCGCGGTCGAAACCTACGTGATCGACCCCGTCCACTCGTCCGTGGCCTTCAGCATCCGCCACTTTGTCAGCAAGGTGCCGGGAGCCTTCACCAAGTTCAGCGGCACGATCCTCGTGGACCGCGACAATCTCGAGAACAGCTCCGTCGAGGCGACCATAGACGTGGGAAGCCTCAACACGTTCAACGACCACCGCGATGCGGACCTGAAGACGCCCATCTACTTTGACGCGGCGAAGTTTGCCGCGATCACCTTCAAGAGCACCTCGTGGAAGAAGACCGGAGACAACATGTTCGACGTGACGGGCGACCTCACGATCAAGGGGGTCACCAAGGAGGTCGTCCTCAAGACGACGCTGCTGGCGTTCGGCCGGGGGATGCGCGGGGCCCAGCTCTCGGGCTGGGAAGCCACGACGACCATCAAGAAGTCGGACTTTGGGGTCACGGGTCCCGCGATGCTGGGCGCCGCGCTCGGCGACGACGTCGCCATTTCGATCGGGGTCGAGGCCGACATGAAGAAGGACGCCGACGCGTCGAAGTGAGCCCCGACGAGCTTCAGGCTCTCATCGAGGAGGCGACCTTCGACTATGTCTCCGGCGACGCGCCGGCCGCGCTCGCAAAGCTCGCCCTCGCGACGGCGCGGGCTCCCGACTCGTTCGAGGCATGGCATGCCGTCGCTGAAATCAACCTGAGCCTGCGCCACCTCGACGAGGCGCTTGCGGCCGGCGAGCGCGCGCACGGGCTCAGGAAATCGGACCCGCTCGTGATCGCCACCCTGTCCCGGACGTGGATGGAGCGGGGGGACAAGGCGAAGGCCGAACACTACGGGGCCATGGCCCGGATGCAGAGCTGGAAGGACGAGCTGAGCGCACCCCCCCAGCCCGATGCAGGCGGGTTGCGTTGATCCCGCCCGTTGACATGGCCGTTGGGGCTTCGGTATTTTGGGGCAGACAGGCAAATTGATGGATACCCCCTCCTATACATTGGAGTTCGAGAAACCGCTCCGCGACCTCGCGCGCCAGCTCGACGAGCTCCGGCAGCAGTCGGTCGAGACCAACGTGGACAGGGTCAAGGAGGCCCGTGCGATCGAGAAGAAGATCGAGGTGACGCAGAGGGACATCTACTCGAGCCTGACCCCATGGCAGAAGGTGCTCCTGGCGCGCCACCCGAAGCGGCCGTACGCGCTCGATTACGTCTCCGCGATCTGCAGGGGATTCCAGGAGCTCCACGGGGACAGGCAGTTCAATGACGACCGGGCGCTGGTGGGGGGCACCGCCTTCCTCGACGGCCAGGCCGTGATGATCATCGCGCAGCAGAAGGGCCGCGATCCCAAGGAGAGGATCACGCGCAATTTCGGGATGCCGCAACCCGAGGGATATCGCAAAGCGCTCCGGATCATGAAATTGGCCGAGAAATTCAAGATCCCGGTGCTTTCGTTCATCGACACGCCGGGCGCCTACCCGGGCGTCGGTTCAGAGGAGCGCCATGTCTCCGAGGCGATCGCCGTCAACCTCCGCGAGATGGCCATGCTGAAGACGCCGACGATTTCGGTCGTCGTCGGCGAGGGCGGCTCGGGCGGCGCGCTCGGCATCGGCGTCACCGACCGCGTGCTCATGTTCGAGAACAGCTACTACTCGGTGATCACCCCCGAGGGGTGTGCGGCGATCCTGTGGAAGGATGGCTCCGCCGCGCCGAGGGCCGCGGCCGCCCTGAAGGTCGATGCGGACGACCTGGAGAAGCTCGGCGCGGTCGACGAGGTGATCCCGGAGCCGCTTGGAGGGGCCCACAACGACCCCGCGAAGGCCGCTGGCGCCCTCAAGTACGCGATCCAGAAGCACATGAACGACCTTCGCGCCCTCGACATGGATATGCTCCTCGAGACCCGCTACCAGCGCTACAGGCACATCGGCACCTACGAGGAGGCCGGGGTCATCAGGTCCTGACGGGGCGTCAGCGCCGTACCGTCAGGAGCTCGATCTTGGCGGCCCGCGCCATCGCTGGGTCCACCTCGATGAGGGCCGCGGACATCCGGACGTCGCCCGTGGCCACCTCGAATCTCCTGGGCATACCGTCCATAAACCGGGAGATGACCGGCGCCACCTCGCGCCCGAGGACGCTCGCGTAGGGGCCGGTCATCCCCACGTCGCACATGAACGCGGTGCCCTTGGGGAGCACGCATGCGTCGGCCGTGGGCACGTGGGTGTGCGTCCCGAGGACCGCGGTCACCCGCCCATCCAGGTGCCACCCGAGGGCCTGCTTCTCCGACGTCGCCTCGGCGTGGATCTCGACGATGATCGCGTCCGCCTGGCCCTTGAGCCGCTCGACCATCCTGTCCGCGCACAGGAAGGGGTCCTCGGCCTTCATGTTCATGTACTGGCGGCCGAGAACCGTGAAAACGGCGACCCTGAACCCGCGGGACGCGATGACCACGTGGTCCCACCCGGGGCACGAGGCCGGAAGGTTGGCGGGCCGGCACACCCGGTCCAGCTGGCCGATCTCATTCTCCCAGCCGCGCTGGTCCCAGACGTGGTCGCCGAGGGTGATCGCGTCCACGCCCGACTCCAGGATCGAGCGGGCGAGCGCGCCGGTGATCCCGGATCCGGCGGCGGCGTTCTCTGCGTTCGCGATGACGAAATCGAGCCCCGACTCGCGCCTCATCCGCGGCACCCTTTCCTCGACGATCTCGCGGCCCGGCTTTCCCACGATGTCGCCTATGAAAAGGAGCTTCAGCACGCCCTTGAAATTGCTCGTGCCGGGCCCCTCCGCCAGCCAATTCCCGAGGCTTGCCTCGCGGGCCCGGAAGCATTCAGATGGGCGCCTTTTCTAGAAAGCGACCCTCCATGAAAACACGCACCTCACCCACGCCGTTTCCCAAGGCCGAGATCGGCCCCGAGATGAAGGGCTCCGACGCCGTCGTCGAGTGCCTGATCCGCGAGGGCGTCGACGTCATCTTCGCGTACCCCGGCGGCGCCTCCCAGGAGCTGCACCAGTCCCTGGCCCGCACGGACAAGATCCGCGTGATCCTGCCCCGGCACGAGCAGGGCGGCTCGTTTGCGGCCGAGGGCTATGCGCGGGCCACCGGCAGGGTCGGCGTGTGCATGGCGACCAGCGGCCCGGGCGCCACGAACCTCGTCTCGGCGATCGCCGACGCCTACATGGATTCCATCCCGCTCGTGGCGATCACGGGGCAGGTCAAGAAGGAGTTCATCGGCAAGATGGCGTTCCAGGAGACCGACTTCTTCGGCATGACGCTGCCGATCGTGAAGCACTCGTACCTCGTCATGGACGTGCAGGAGCTGCCGCGGATCATGAAGGAGGCGTTCCACCTCGCCCGGAGCGGAAGGCCCGGGCCGATCGTCATCGACATCCCGAAGGACATCCAGCAGGCGAAGTTCCAGCCGGTGTTCCCGGCGGCCACGGAGTTCCGCAACCCGATCCTCTCGGAGGAGCACAGGGCGGACGACGAGACCCTGAAGAAGGTGCTGGCGCTCGTGGCCGGCGCCCGGCGGCCGGTCATCTACGCCGGCGGCGGGATCGTGTCGTCGGACGCCCACAGGGAGCTTAGGAAATTCGCGGAGAAGACCCACATCCCGGTCGCCACGACGCTCATGGGCGTCGGCGTGTTTCCGGAGACGAATCCCCTCTCGATGCAGTGGTTCGGCATGCACGGCGCCGCCTACGGCAACTGGGCGGTCGACGAGGCCGACCTCCTGCTGGTGCTCGGCGCGCGGTTCGACGACCGTATCACCGGCGACACGCGCAAGTTCGCGGCCGCGGCCACGATCGTCCATGTCGACGTCGACGCGTCCGAGCACAACAAGAACAAGCGGGTGAGCCTCGCGGTGGTGAGCGACATCAAATACGCCCTGGGGCGCCTCAACGAGCTCATCGCCGCATCCCGGTTCACGCCTCCCGACACCGCGCCCTGGCACGCGCAGATCGCCACGTGGAAGAGCGACCACCCCTTCAGCTTCGAGCCGAGCAAGCACATCCAGCCCCAGGAGGCCGTGAAGGTGCTCTACGAGCTCACGAAGGGCGACGCCATCATCACGACGGGGGTCGGCCAGCACCAGATGTGGGCGGCCCAGTTCTACCGCTTTGACGAGCCCCGCCGCTACATCAGCTCGCTCGGGCTCGGCGCCATGGGCTTCGGCTACCCCGCGGCGCTCGGCGCGAAGGTCGCCTGCCCCGACAAGCAGGTCATCGACATCGACGGCGACGGCTCCTTCGCGATGAACATCCAGGAGCTCGCGACGGCGCACATCGAGAAGATCGCCGCAAAGGCGATGATACTGAACAACCAGCACCTCGGCATGGTCGTGCAGTGGGAGGACCGCTTCTACGGCAGCGTCCGGGGCAACACCATCCTCGGCGACGAGAGCAACGTGGGGAGCCCGGACAACCCGGACGCCCTCTATCCCGACTTCGTCAAGATCGCCGAGGGGTTCGGCGTTCGCGGCAGGCGCGTCATCCGCAAGAGCGAGCTGCGCGAGGCCATCCAGGAGATGCTCGACTGCGACGGCCCGTTCGTCCTGGACGTCATCGTCCCGTACACGGAGCACGTCCTGCCCATGATCCCGGCCGGAAAGACCGTGAAGGACATGCTCCTGAAGTAGGGCCTGGGCCTACTTCGGGGTGTCGGCCGGCACCGTGACCGTGGCGGGGGCCGGGGTGGCCGCCGCGGCCGAGGTCTGCGCGGCCTGCGCCGCCCTCTTCTGGTAGTCCTGGATGAGGGCGCCGACCCGCCGCTGGAATTCCGGCATGTTCGCCTGCACGCCCTGCATGGACATCGCCATGCTTTCCTGCATGAGGACCGGCATCTTCGCTATCGTCTTCTGTCCCGTCGGCGTCTGGTAGAACGCCAGGATGTCGCGCAGCTCGGCCTCCGTGTAGTTGTCTGCGTAGAGCTTCGCGAGCTTCGGCTTCATCGTCTCCCAGTTGAAGTTCTCCTGGAAGAAATTCCGCGCCTCGCCGTGGATGGCCTCAACGAGGTCCGCCGGGGCGCCCTTAGCCCTCATCTGGTCCAGCGAGGGCTTGAGGCCCGACTCGAAGGTTTGCTGCATGAATGATGCGGTCCCCGTCAGGTCGAGCAGCTTGTTGGCGAGGCTGAGGCTGTCATCGGCCCGGCAGACGGGGGAGATGAGGGCCGCTAGGATGAGCATATGGGCAGTTTTCATGTGGTGAAGGTGGGGTGGCGGGTTGCACGGCGGCATTCGCCGGGGCGGCTCTTCGCGGCAACATAGGGGCTTTTCAGCCGGAGCACAATCCGAGACCGGTTGACTCCCAGGCGCGGGCCTCGGGTATGCTTGCCCCGCCCAGCCGATGACCGCCGAAACCAAGCCCAGGACCAGCCTTGTCGGGATCGCGTGGCCGATCTTCGTCGAGCAGACGCTCCGGATGCTGATCGGGACGGTGGACACCTTCATGGTGAGCCACGTGTCCGACGGCGCCGTGGCGGCCCTCGGGGTCGCCAACCAGGTGATCGTCTTCTTCCTGATCGCCTTCAACTTCATCGGCATCGGGACAAGCGTGGTCATCACGCACCACCTGGGGGCCCGGGACCGCGCGGGCGCGGACAGGATCGCCACGAACGCCATCGCGGTGAACACGTGGCTCGGGGCGTCGTTCAGCGCGGCCGTCTACTTTCTCGCGCTGCCGATGCTCCGGATGATGCAGCTGCCCGGGAGCCTGATGGACTACGCCCTGCCCTTCCTGACGCTCATGGGCGGCACGCTGTTCATGGAGTCGATGAACATCTCCATCGCGGCCGTCCTCCGCGCGCACCACCACACGCGCGACGCCATGCTGGTCACCCTCGGCCAGAACATCCTGAACGTCGCCGGCAACTGCATCACGCTCTTCGGCCTGCTCGGATGCCCGCGGCTGGGCGTCCTCGGCGTCGCCCTTTCCGGCATTTTCAGCCGCTTCGTGGCCAGCGTGGCGCTCTGGATCCTCCTCAAGCACCACACCCGACTGCGACTGCGCCCCTCCGACTTCCTCTCCATCCAGTGGGGCCGCGTGCGGCGAATCCTGCACATCGGCCTTCCCGCCGCGGGCGAGCAGATGTGCTACTGGTCCGCCTTCATCGTCGTCACGACATTCATCGCGCGGATGGGCCCGGAGAGCCTGGCCGTGCAGTCCTACACGCTCCAGATCCAGCGCTTCGCGATGCTCTTCAGCTTCTCGATCGGGCTCGGCACCGAGATCCTCATAGGGCACCTGGTCGGCGCCGGTCAGTTCGAGGAGGCCTACCGCAAGCTGCTGCGCAGCGTGCGCACCGGCCTCATCCTCGTGACGATCGTGATCATAGGCGTCGCCGCCGCGGGGCCGCGCATCTTCGGCTGCTTCACGAAGGACGCCGCGATCATCGCGACCGGCAGCCTGCTCCTGCGCCTCGCGATCATCCTCGAGCCCGGGCGCGTCTTCAACGTGATCGTCATCAGCTCGCTTCGCGCCACGGGCGACGTCGGCTTTCCCATCCAGATGGCGGTGCTCTCCATGTGGTGCGTCTGGGTGCCCCTCGCGTGGCTCCTCGGACTGAAGCTCGGCCTCGGGCTCGTCGGCGTCTGGATCGCGATGATGACGGACGAGTGGCTCCGCGGGCTCCTCATGTACTGGCGCTGGAAGAAGCGCCGCTGGGTCAAGTATGCCGAGCGCAGCCGCGCCCGCGTGACGGACGGGTCGGACGAGATGGCCCCCGTCTAGAAATGCCTGGGGTTGCGCCAGGCGGCCGGCAGGAGGTATTCCGGGCCGCGGATGTACATCACGTAGTAGAGCCAGAAGACCAGGACCCCGAGCGCGAGGAGGAAGAGCACCTCCCCGAGCCCGCCCATGCCCCTGCGGCTGCCGCGCCTGAGGGTTCCGACCAGCGTCTCGATCGACGGGGCGAGGACGAAGGCGACGAGCGAGCCGCCGAAGAGGACCATGGCGATGACCGCCGCCGTCTGCAGCAGCGGGTCGCCGATCATCCTGGCCTTGTAACCCACGAGCCCGATGCAAAGGTTCAGGAGCAGCAGGCAGCACGGCAGCACAAAATAGTTTTTGACGAGGGCGCTCTTCTTCATGGGGTCGGCGGGTCCTGAAAGTTGGGGCCGATCAGCTCGCGCAGGAAGGCCGGGGTCGCCCAGGACGCCGCCCCCGCGTATCGGGCGACCCAGTCCTTGCCGGCGCCGATGCGCACCCGGTCGGGCGTCCATTCCGGCGAGAGCGCGTTGGCCATGAGCGCGAAGCCCGCCCCGGGATGAAGGCGGAGCGCCTTCCAGCAGCCGCCCGGGACGGGGACGACCAGCCTCTGGCCCGCGGCGACGTCGCGCCCGAGCGTCACCTTCTCCGCCCGGCCGTCCGGGTGGAAGATGAAGTAGTCGACCGGGCCCCCGTCCAGCAGGATGTGCGTGTCGTCGGAGGCCAGCCAGTGAAGGTAGTTCACCGGCAGCTCGCGCGTCAGCATGTAGTGGACCTGGCTCTGCACGGCGAGCATGCGGCCCCCGACTTCCACCTTCTGCTCCGAGGTCGCAATCAGGCTGAGGAAGCCCGACTCCATCGGCAGGTAGTGCATCCCGAGCTCCGCGATCCACAGGCGGGCCTGAGGATCGGAGGGAGCGGGCACCTGCGGCTGGGCAAAGGCGACCGGGCCGGAGAAAAGCAGCAGCGCTGCGACGCGTCGAAGCATCGCGCACCCTAGGAAGATCCCGTCTCCCTTGTCGATCCCGGGCGCCGCCCCGCCCCGCAGCCCGGGTCGCAGGGGGATCGCCGCCGGCGCGCAATTGGTTGCCTGTGTCCACTCGGGAACGCGGAAGGCGCCCCGCAGCGGGCGGGGCCAACCAATTGCCGCGGCAGCCCCACGCGCCCACGACGGGCCCCAGCGCCATTAGACATTATCCAAGAGGAGCTTAGCCTCCCGACGCAGCCTGTGGCACGGCCCGTGCAATTTGAAGGGGACCAGCCCCGCCGGCTCTCCAGCCCGAGCGGCCGCCCCCCACCCGCACAACAAGGATATCCCCGTGAACCCATTATCGATGCATCGGATGCTTTCCGTCGGCTGCGCTGTGGCGCTGCTGAGTCACGCCGCCATGGCCGTCGAGGTCGTCGCGATCGCCTCCAAGACCGCCAAGGACTACGTCCGGAAGAAGCTTCCGGACGGCACGTATCAGCCGGAGACCTACGCCTTCGGCAAGGGCGACAACCTGAGCGGCGCGAGGGTCGACCCCACCATCGACAAGATGGACTTTATGGACGTTGCGCGGACGATCGCCGTGCCGCTCGCGGAAAAGAGATACATTCCGACGCAGGACCCGAAGACCACAAACGAGCTCATCATGGTCTATTGGGGAACGACCCTGGCCCCGGAATTCGCGACGGAGAGCAACACCCACATCCTGATGCAGGAGGCCAATCAGAAGGAGCTGGTTGCCGCACAGATGAAGAAGGCGGCCTCGTCGGCCACCGCCACGCACAGCGACAAGATGATCGCGCTCTCTTACGCGGCGTCCGTCGATGACGACCTCCTTGCGGCCACCATCGGTGTCCAGGCCGAGAACCAGGAGCGCGAGAACAGGGACATGAAGACGGCGACGCTCCTCGGATATGATTCTTGGTGGGTGGCGGTCAACGGCGCGATGGACGGGTCCTCCATGGGGCGGCGGAAAGCCGACATGCGGGCCGAGCTTGAGGAGGATCGGTACTTCGTGGTGCTGACGGCGTTCGACTACCAGACCCTGGTGAGCAAGAAGAAGACTAAGTTCCTCTGGGAGGTGCGCTTCAGCATCCGCGAGCACGGAACGGCGTTCGACGACCGGCTGGCGGGCATGGTGGCGACGGCGTCCGACTATTTCGGGCGCGACAGCGGGGGCCTGCGCCACGTCGAAGTGCCCGAGGGCAAGGTCGAGATCGGCCCGGTGAAGTCGCTCGGCGTCGTGACCGGCAAATAGCCCCATGATCACGCTCGCCAAACCCTCTCCCATGGGAGTCCTGCGGCTGCTTTTCCTGGGATGCTGCGCGGCCCTTGCGGCGAATCCGTCCCTTCGCGCCGACGAGGTCGTCGCGATCGCCTCGAAGACCGCCAAGGACTATGTCCGCAAGAAGCTTCCGGATGGGACCTATCAGCCGGAGACCTATGCCTTCGGCAAGGGCGACAACCTGAGCGGCGCAAGGGTCGATCCCACCATCGACAAGATGGACTTCATGGATGTCGCCCGCGTCATTGCCGTGCCGCTCGCGGAAAAGCGGTACATGCCGACCCGGGACCCGAAGACCACGAACCTCCTCATCATGGTCTACTGGGGAACGACCGTTGCCCCGGAGTTCGCCACCGAGTCCAACAGCCACCAGCTGGCCCAGCAGGCCAATGATGCCCGCGCGAGGGCGCTGCAGGACCTGCAGCAGAGGCTCAACAGCCCCGAGATCGGCAGCCGGCCATCCTCAGTGGACGCCGCCGGGCAAAAGCAGGCGCTCGCCGAGGCTGACGACGCGGTCCTCGCCGCCAACATCGGAATCCAGGCGGAGAACCAGAGGCGCGAGGACGCGGACATGAAGACGGCCACACTGCTGGGATATGATTCGTGGTGGGTCTCGGTCAATGCCGCGATGGACGGCACCGCCATGGGGCGGCGCAAGGCGGACATGCGGGCCGAGCTCGAGGAGGACCGGTATTTCGTGGTGCTCAGCGCGTTCGACTACCAGATGCTCGTCAACAAGAAGAAGCCCAGGTTCCTATGGGAGGTGCGCTTCAGCATCCGCGAGCACGGCACGGCGTTCGACGACCGGCTGGCGGGCATGGTGGCGAAGGCGTCGGATTATTTCGGGCGCGATAGCGGGGGCCTGCGCCATGTGGATCTTCCCGAAGGGAAGGTTGAGATCGGCCCCGTGAAATCCCTGGGTGTCGTGACCGCCAAATGAACCCGCTGGTTTCAGGATGAAAACTACCCTTTCCTTCGTCCCTCGCTTCTTCTTACTCATCTGCTGTGCGGCGTTGCTGGTGAGTCCCTCCCTCCGCGCCGTGGAGGTCGAGGCGATCGCCTCGAAGACCGCCAAGGACTACGTCCGGAAGAAGCTCCCCGACGGGACGTACCAGGTTGAGACCTACACCTTCGGCAAGGGCGACAACCTGAGCGGCGCCCGGGTTGATGAGACCGCGGACAGTTTGGATTTCATGGATGTCGCCCGCGCCGTATCCGTGCCCCTTGCGGAAAAACAGTACATCCCGACCCAGGATCCTAAGACGACCAATGAACTCATCATGGTCTACTGGGGGACGACCCGCGCCCCGGAATACGCCACCGAGTCGAACAGTCACCAGCTGGCCCAGCAAGCCAACGATATGCAGCAAAGGTCCCTCCAGAACCTGACGGCCGAGTACCACGCGATCGCGGTCGGCGGCGGTGAGATCCCGACTCGGCCGGACTCTCTGAACTCCATGGCGCAGAAGCAGGCTCAAGCCGAATCAGACAACGCCGTCCTCGCCGCCAATATCGGGGTTCAGGCCGAGAACCAGCGCCGTGAGGACACCGACATGAAGACCGCGACGTTGCTCGGGTACGACTCCTGGTGGGTGTCGGCCAACGCAGCGATGGATGGGACCGCAATGGCCCGCCGAAAGGCGGACATGCGAGCCGAGCTCGAGGAGGATCGCTATTTCGTCGTCCTAACCGCCTTCGACTACCAGAAGCTTGTGAAGGATAAGAAATCAAAATTCCTTTGGGAGGTTCGCTTCAGCATCCGCGAACACGGCACCCAGTTCGACAAGAGGCTGCCCGCGATGATCGCCCTCGCCTCGGACTTTTTCGGTCGCAACAGCAAAGGCCTTAAGCACGTCGTCGTGCCCGAGGGCAAGGTCGAGATCGGCCCCGTCGAGTCGCTAGGCGAAGTGTCCGGCAAGTAAGCCGCCTACCGCGGCGGCGTATCCTCGTAGTTCGCCCAGTTGCCCGTGAGCTCGTGGACCACGCGGCTTCCCACCTGGTACGCAGCCTCGAGGGAGGGGAGATACGCCGAGTACCCCTTTTCCAGGCTTTCCCCGGAAAGGCTCTGCGCCGCGGTCACCGCCGGCCACTGCATCTCGTAGTTGGACGCGGTCCGAAGCACCAGCGCCCTGCGGACGTCCACCCTGCCCGCCCTCGACAGCCAGGTGAGCGCCTGCAGCGTGCCCGTGTCCTCCATGGCGCTCGTGGCGAAGGTGCCCCTGCCCCCGGTGTAGTAGCTCACCCATTCCTCAGCCCAGGCGTTCATGAGCTTCCCGTGCCAGTAGTTCATCGACGCCACGTTGTCGCCCTTGAGGACAAAGGGCGGCCTGAGTGCGTTCGGGTAGCCGACATAGAGGGCCCGGTGCCGCCTCAACGGGTCGCTGTCGGCAAGCGGCACGTCCTTTGTCAGGCGGTACGCCCAATCGACGAGTGCCGGATCCAGGTGGAACACCTGGCCCTCGGGCGGCATTGCCGGGAGCTCATAGGGAGACTTCTTCCGCAGGGGTAGATGCCCCGTGCTCCACCCGGCGGGCATCTCGCGCGCATCGATCTCGTGCCCCAGGTCCCCATCGACCACCCATTCGGCCCATGCGGCCGACCCCAGCGACATGACGTCGGGGTTGGCGCCGGCGATGCCCGCCACGACCCAGTAGGCATGGGTCAGGTCAAAGCGGGGATCCAGCCCGAGCGCCATGATCGTGGCCGCGCTGTGGATCGTGCCGACGCCCGTCACGACGCCGAGGACGCTCCCGTCCGCATTGGAGCGCAGCCGGCGCTCGCCCTGCGGAAAATCCCACGTGCGGTCCAGCTTCTCCCGCTCCACCCAGAACTGGAACTCCCCGGGGATGTCGCCCGTGTCCGCGCCGACCTCGAACATCGTGACGATGACGACCCTGACTTTCACCGGGGCGTCGGCGGCCCGCGCGCTGGCGCACGCAAGAAGAAGAAGGGACAGTGCGAAGATTCGGTTCATCCCGGCGAACCAGCAGATTTCGCACCGACAGCGCGGGGCCCACCCAGAAAAAAGGTGACAGACCGGCCGAACCGGGGAGTGTGACTCGCCATGCCAACGCCCAACCACGCGCCGGGACGATGAAGCGGGGTCTGCTCTGGTTCATGGCCGCGGCGGTCGGCACGATCGTCGCCAACATCTACTACATCCAGCCGCTGCTGGCCGACATCGCCCGGAGCTTTCATCTGAGCCCGGCCCAGGCCGGCGCGGTGGCGACCCTGATGCAGCTGGGGACCACCACCTGCATGCTGCTGGTCGTGCCCCTCGGCGACATCCGGGAGCGCCGCTCCCTCATAGCCTCCATGGTGGCGGTCCTCGCCTTCGGGCTGGCGGGGGTCGCCCTCGCTCCCAACTTTCCCTGCCTCGCCCTGGCCGCGATCCTGGTCGGCGCCTCGGGCTCGGCCGTGCACCTCATCCTGCCCTTCGCGGCCAGCCTGGCCCACCCCGCCGAGCGCGGCCGGGTGGTCGGCACCGTGATCGGGGCCCTCCTCATGGGCATCCTCCTCGCCCGGACCGCCAGCGGCTTTGTCGGCGCGCTCCTGGGCTGGCGGGCGGTCTTCGGCATCGCGGCCGGCCTCATGGTGGCGCTCTCCGCCCTGCTGCTCGCCTTCCTGCCGAGGAGTCTGCCGGAAAAGCACATGAGCTACGCCAACCTGTTCCGCTCGATGGTCGCCATGGTCCGCGACCACCCCACCCTCCGGGAATCCTCGTTCTACGGCGCCACCCTCTTCTGCGCCTTCTCCGCCTTCTGGACCTCCCTCGTCTTTCTCCTGGAGACGCCGCCCTACCGCTATGGGAGCACGGCAGCCGGCCTCTTCGGGCTGGTGGGAGCCGTCGGCGCAGGCTTCGCGCCGCTTATCGGCCGCATGACCGACCGCGTGGGATCGCGAAGGGCAGTGGGCTACTCCCTGGCGCTCGCGCTCGCCTCGTTCGTCCTCCTGGGCGCGGAGGGCCACCGCCTGCCGGGGCTCGTCCTCGGGGTGCTCCTCATGGACCTGGGCGTACAGTCGGGCCACGTCGCCAACCAGGCCTGGATCTACAGCCTCGCCCCGAGCATGCGCAGCCGCCTCAACTCGGTCTATATGACCTCCTACTTCATCGGAGGCTCGCTCGGCACCTTCCTTGGCGCCCTCGGCTGGCAGCTCTACGGCTGGTGGGGCGTCTGCGGGTTCGCGCTCCTCGCGCTGTCGGCCGGACTGGCCGTCTATGCCCGGAATTACCCCCGCGCCAGGGCGGCGGCCCGCTAAAAAAAGGAGGCCCGGCTCCTCTTTCGAAGAACCGGGCCATAACCTGGCAACAACCTACTCTCGCGGGACCTATCGTCCTACTACCATTGGCTGCTCGGGGCTTAACGGCCGTGTTCGGGATGGGAACGGGTGGGCCCCCGGCAAATGGTCACCAGGAAGTGTGACTCCCCGTGAGGGGAGAAAGAAATAAAAGCTTAGGGCAATGTGTGCGGACAAGGGGGTAAAATAAACGCCTTCGAACAGCCAGAGCTGCACTAACCAAGCAAGGTCATTAGTATCAGTAAACTGAACGCCT
>Ga0302325_10007923_pt1 | contig 23445 bp, 18 predicted proteins | sample Palsa_T0_2_FD_201948 | JGI IMG/M metagenome (GOLD analysis project Ga0302325, IMG submission 201948) | Peat permafrost microbial communities from Stordalen Mire near Abisko, Sweden - Palsa_T0_2 | ecosystem: Environmental > Terrestrial > Soil > Palsa > Peat permafrost | place: Sweden: Abisko... | reverse complement strand
CGACGCGCGAAAACGCTTTCAAGCTGCCGCTGGTCGAGCGCACGCTCGCCGCGGTGCTGCGCGAAGCGAGGGTTTAGGCCATGCGGTTCGATAACCCCGCGACAACCAATCCGATCGATCAGCTCAAAGTCGTCGGCCACCCCATCGACCGCATCGACGGGCCGCTGAAGACGACCGGCACCGCGCCCTATGCTTATGAGCGGCACGATGTCATCGCCAACCAGGCTTACGGCTATGTGGTCGGCTCGGCGATCGCCAAGGGCCGTATCGCCGGCATGGATCTCGGCAGCGCCAAGGCGGCGCCCGGCGTGATCGCCATTGTGACCGCGGAGAACGCCGGCAAGCTCAAGAAGGCCCAGCGTAATACGGCAAATCTCCTCGGCGGCCCGAAGATCGAGCATTATCATCAGGCAATTGCGCTCGTGGTTGCGGAAACATTCGAACAGGCGCGCGCCGCCGCACAACTCGTGCAAGTCGATTACGTTTCCGCCGACGGTACCTTCGACCTCGCGGCGGCGAAAGATTCCGCGATCAAATCCGAGCCGAGTTTTGGCGGCCCCGCCGATACCGCGACCGGTGATTTCGCCGGCGCGTTCGCCGCCGCGCCGGTCAAGCTCGATGAAACTTACAGCACGCCGGACCATGCGCACGCGATGATGGAGCCGTACGCCTCGATCGCCGCCTGGGACGGCGACAAGCTTACGCTATGGACCTCGAACCAAATGATCGACTGGAGCCGAGACGACATGGCCCAGACGCTTGGCCTAGCCAAAAACAAGGTCCGTCTGATTTCGCCGTATATCGGCGGCGGATTTGGCGGCAAGTTGTGGCTGCGCGCCGACGCGTTGCTCGCGGCGCTCGGCGCCCGCGCCGCCAAGCGGCCGGTCAAGGTGGCGCTGCCGCGGCCTTTGATCTTCAACAACACGACCCACCGGCCGGCCACCATCCAGCGCATCCGCATCGGGGCGGCGCAAGACGGCAAGATCACCGCGATCGGCCACGAAAGCTGGTCGGGCGACCTTCCGGGCGGCGGGCCGGAAACGGCCGTCGGCCAAACGCGTCTTCTTTATGCCGGGCCCAACCGCATGACGGCGATGCGGCTTGCTGTGCTCGATTTGCCGGAAGGCAATGCCATGCGCGCGCCCGGCGAGGCGCCGGGGCTGATGGCGCTCGAAATCGCCATCGACGAAATGGCCGAGAAGCTCAAGCTCGATCCAATCGAATTTCGTATTCTCAACGACACCGCGGTCGATCCCGAGCATCCGGAGCGGCCGTTCTCGCAACGCAGCCTCGTCGAATGCTTGCGCACCGGCGCCGCGCATTTCGGCTGGGCCAAGCGCAATCCGTCGCCCGGTCAGATGCGCGACGGCCGCTGGCTGATCGGCACCGGCGTCGCCGCGGCGATCCGCAACAACCTGGTGCTGGCATCGGGCGCGCGCGTGCGGCTCGACAATCGCGGCATCGTGACGGTCGAGACCGACATGACCGAGATCGGCACCGGCAGCTACACCATCATCGGCCAGACCGCGGCCGAGATGATGGGCGTGCCGCTCGACCACGTGGTGGTGCGGCTCGGCGATTCCGCTTTTCCGGTCTCCGCCGGGTCCGGCGGACAATTCGGCGCCAACTGCTCGACCGCGGGAGTTTACGCGGCCTGCGTCAAGCTCCGCGATGCGGTCGCGCGCAAGCTCGGCTTTAACTCCGCCGACGCGACGTTTGCCGACGGCGCGGTGCGCTCAGGCAATCGCAGCGTGCCGCTCGCTGAGGCGGCCGGCGAGCACGGCATGGAAGCAGAGGACAAAATCGAATTCGGCGACCTCGACAAAAAGTACCAGCAGTCGACCTTCGGCGCGCATTTCGCCGAGGTCGCGGTCGACGCGGCGACGGCAGAAATCCGGGTGCGGCGCATGCTCGCGGTCTGCGCCGCCGGCCGCATCCTCAATCCGAAATCGGCGCGCAGCCAGGTGATCGGCGCCATGACTATGGGCGTCGGCGCGGCGCTCATGGAAGAACTCGTGGTCGACACAAGCCGCGGCTTTTTCGTCAATCACGATCTTGCCGGCTATGAAGTGCCGGTGCATGCCGACATCCCGCACCAGGATGTGATTTTCCTCGACGAGACCGATCCGATGTCGTCGCCGATGAAGGCCAAGGGCGTCGGCGAACTTGGCATTTGCGGCGTCGGCGCCGCGGTCGCCAACGCCATCTATAATGCCACCGGCGTCCGCGTGCGCGATTATCCAATCACACTCGATAAGCTCATCGAGCACATGCCCGCCGTATAATAAAGGTTGGCGCGAGGGCGCGCGATCGAAGCAAAGAGCGGCGGCATGCGGATCGGTATTTTCGGCTCGGGCTTGATGGGCGGAAAGCTCGGCACGCTGTTCGCCCGCGCCGGCCACGACGTGGTCTTCAGCTACGCCCGCAGCCAAAAGAAGCTCGAGCGACTGGCGCGGGAGGCGGGAAAGAGCGCCCGCGCCGGCACGCCGGCCGACGCCGCGCAAAACGCCGACGCTCTCCTCCTCGCCGTGCCTTGGCCGCAGCTGGACGATGTGCTCAGGCAAGCCGGCGATCTTGACGGCAAGGTCATCATCACCTGCTCGCTGCCGATGAATGAAGAGACGACCGAACTCGTTATCGGCCGCACGTCGTCGGGCGCGGAGGAACTCGCCAGCCGGCTGCCGCGAGCCCGCATCGTTGCCGCCTTTAACACCGTGCCGAGCGAAGTTCTGTCTCGGGTTTACGAGACGCGCCAGGAGGCCGCCCAGCCAAGCATCGTCTATTGCGGCGATGATTGGCGCGCGAACAAAGTGGCCGCTACCTTGATCCGCGATATCGGCTTCGATCCGGTCGATGCCGGGCCGCTCGCGATTGCGCGCTACACCGAACCGTTTGCGCTTTTGATCGCCCAACTCGCTTACGGAGGAAAAGGCGGCCCAGAGCTGGCTTACCGGATCGAGCGGTTCGGGAAATAAATCAATCCGATATCCACTCGATGAGCGCTGCATTCACCGCGTCCGGCCGCTCCAGCGTCGACAAGTGTCCGCATTGCGGGATGACAACCAAGCGCGCGCCGGAAATGCCGGCGGCGATCTCCTGCGCCGCCGCCGGCGGCGTGAGTTCGTCGGCATCGCCGACCATGACCAGTGCAAGACAGGCTACGGTGGCAAGAGACGGCCGCGAATCTGCCCTCCCCATGATTGCATGCTGCTGGCGGATGAACGCGTCCGCTCCGGTCTCTTCGCCCATCAGGTCGACAATCCGTTTGAGCCGTTCATCGCCATGGCGATCACGATGCACCAACGCCGGAAACATCAGGTCGAGGGCTTCGTCAAAACGGCCGGACTTGGCGAGCGCGATACGGGTCTTGCGGGTCGCGGTCTGTTGAGGCGTTTCGGGCGTGGCTGCCGTGTCAAGGAGCGCGAGCTTTGCCACGCGCTCGGGCGCCTGGCGCATGATCTCGAACGCGATGTAGCCGCCCATCGACAAGCCCAACAGCGCAAAACGCGGCGGCGCGTCGGCCAAAATGCTTCGCGCAACCGCCGCGATGGATTCGTCGCGTGTGTGATTGGCGACGGTGACTGGCCCGAACGGCCAGAGTACCGGGATTTGGTCGCTGTAAAGCCGTGCCGAGCAGGCGAGCCCCGGAACAAGAACAATCGGCAGGCGTTCAGATGAAGGTCTAGGCATCGCCCATTCCTCGCGCGTACGAGAAAACTAGAGCAATCATTTTAACTTACCGGATGGCGGCAGGTTGACTTTAACCCGTTCGCACCTATGTTCCGGCGAAAGATCGGCACGTGCGGATTCGATATCAGATCGTCCGCGTGCAACACGAGGCCTCCGCGCCCGGCGCGGATCCCAACCCGAGGGTTCATGTCCTTCTCGCATCTCGGTTTATCCGACAAAGTACTCTCCGCCGTCGAGGCGGCCGGTTACAAAGCCCCCACCCCCATCCAAGAGCAAGCCATCCCGCACGTGCTGGAGCGGCGCGACGTGCTCGGCATCGCCCAGACCGGCACCGGCAAGACCGCAGCCTTCGTGCTGCCGATGCTGACCATGCTGGAACAGGGCCGGGCCCGGGCGCGCATGCCGCGCACGCTGATCCTCGAACCGACGCGCGAACTCGCCGCGCAGGTGGAGGACAGCTTCGCCAAATACGGCGCCAAGCATAAGCTCAACGTCGCGCTTCTGATCGGCGGCGTTTCGTTCGGCGACCAGGACTCCAAGCTGGTCCGCGGCGTCGACGTCTTGATCGCCACGCCCGGCCGCCTGCTCGACCATTCCGAACGCGGCCGCCTTCTGCTGAGCGGCGTCGAGCTTCTGGTCATTGACGAAGCCGACCGCATGCTCGACATGGGCTTCATTCCCGACATCGAGCGCATCTGCAAGCTCGTGCCGTTCACCCGGCAAACACTGTTCTTCACCGCCACCATGCCGGCGGAAATCCGCCGCATCACCGAACAATTCCTGCACAATCCGGTCCGAGTCGAAGTTTCGCGGCCGGCAACCACGGTCGCCGCCACGACCCAGCTTTTGGCGAAGTCCGGTCGCGAGCCGCACGACAAGCGCGATACGCTGCGCCGGCTGATCCGCGCCGACGAAAAGTTGAAAAACGCCATCATCTTTTGCAACCGTAAGCGCGAAGTGGCCACGCTCTATCGCTCGCTGCTGCGGCATGGCTTCTCGGTCCAGGCGCTGCACGGCGACATGGATCAGCCGGCGCGCATGGCCGCGCTCGAGCAATTCCGCAAGGGCGAGGTGATGTTGTTGGTCGCCTCCGATGTCGCCGCGCGCGGTCTCGACATTCCCGAGGTCAGTCACGTCTATAATTTCGACGTTCCGCATCACGCGGACGATTACGTGCACCGGATCGGGCGCACCGGACGCGCCGGCAAGACCGGCACCGCGATCACTCTTGTCGCCGGCGGCGATGACGCAAAGGCCGTCGCGGCGATCGAGAAACTCATCGGCGAACGTATCGCCTGGATGGGCGAAACACCCGGCCCCACCAACGCGGCCACCGCGGAGCCCAAGCCGGACGTCGCCTCGTCTCAGCCAACAACAAACGCGCCGCAACATCGGCGCGACCGCGACCGGTCCAACCGCCGGCACAAGGCCCCTCGCCCGCCGGCTTCGGCTTCGATCGCGCGAATCCCGCAGCGCCCGCCGCAGCCGGCCCGCGCAAGCCGCGCCGACGAAGGCGACGCCTCGCACTTGCCGGCATTTTTGCTGCGCCCGGTTACGGTCAAGGCTTAAGCCGGAGAATACGAGTGGCGCTCGCTGCGCGCGGGGCGATGCCGGCGCGCTCTCTTCCGCTACAGCGAAATTGAAAAAACGGACGAGCCGTTAAGCGTGCGCGCCGGCAGCATCGGTTGCCGGCTCGATCTGCACCGACTCGCCGCAGCCGCAGGCCGCCGTCTGGTTCGGGTTGTTGAAAGTAAATTGCGCCGCCAGCTTGTCGACCTTGTAGTCCATCTCGGTGCCGAGCAGAAACAAGACCGCTTTGGGATCGACGAGGATGCGCACGCCCTTCTCTTCGATCACTTCGTCAAGCGGATTTACCGCGTCGGCATATTCCATGAAGTAGCTCATGCCGGCGCAGCCGCCGTTCTTGACGCCGACGCGCACGGCGGCGATCGGCCGATCGGCGTCCGACATAACCGTCTTGATGCGCTCAGCGGCGGCGTCAGTGAGCCGCATCACCTGAGGTCTCGGCCGGGCAGTCGCCATGTCAACGTCCTCGTTCCAGTTGCGAATTGTTTTAGCTCTAAACGCTTAACAATCGCACTCCCTCGATGTAATGCGCCGGCGATCGGCGCGCAACTCGCGCTTTAGCGTTCACCACATATTGAGCACGGCCCGCGCCTCGTCCGACATGCGGCTCGGATCCCAAGGCGGATCCCAGACGATATCGACCTTGGCCTCGCGCACGCCAGGTACGCTTGCGACCGCGTTTTCCACCTCGCCGGGCAGATCCGCCGCCGCCGGACAGTTCGGCGTGGTCAGCGTCATTTTGATTTTCACGCCGCGGTCGTCATCAACGTCGACGTTGTAGATCAGGCCAAGCTCGTAGATATCGGCCGGAATTTCCGGATCGTAGACGGTCTTCAGCGCCGTCACGATCTCGTCGGTTAGGCGCGCGAGTTCCTCCGCCGGAATCGCAGAGGACGGCGCCGCCGCGCTTGCATCGGCCGCGCTTCCGGCAACGGCCCCATCGGTGTTCTCGCCGGCCATCGTATTGGTCGCTGCGTTTTCGCCGAGCGCGGCGTCGGCGGTCGTTTCGGCGGCTGCCGGTTTTGTTTCGTCCGTCATGCGAAAATATCCTGCGCCTTGATCAAGGCTTTCGCGAGAAGATCGACCTCGTCCCGAGTGTTGTACATCGCGAAAGACGCGCGACAAGAAGCCGTAAGTCCAAAGCGTTTGAGGAGCGGCATGACGCAGTGAGTGCCCGCGCGTATGGCGACGCCGGAGCGGTCGATAATGGTCGCAACGTCGTGCGGATGCGCGCCCTTTATTTCGAACGACACGATCGGCCCTTTGTCCTTGGCCGTGCCGAAAATGCGCAACGAATTGATTTCGCGCAGGCGGTCTTGCGCATAGCGCGTCAGCCCCGCCTCGTGGCTCCTGATTCGCGCCTTGCCGACCGACGCGACATAATCGAGCGCAGCGCCAAGCCCGATGGCCTGTACGATCGAAGGCGTGCCCGCCTCAAATTTGTGCGGCGGATCACCGTAAGTGATGCGGTCCTCGAATACCTCGCGGATCATCTCGCCGCCGCCGTTGAACGGCGGCATGGCGGCGAGGTGGTCGTATTTGCCGTAGAGGACACCGATGCCGGTCGGCCCATAAAGCTTGTGGCCGGTGAATGCGTAAAAATCGCAGTCGATGTCGCGGACGTCGACATCGCAGTGAACGGCGGCCTGCGCGCCGTCGAGCAAAACCGGCACGCCGTGGGCGTGCGCGATGCGGGTGACCTCTTTCACCGGCACCAGCGTGCCAAGCATGTTCGACATATGAGTGATGGCCACCATCTTGGTGCGCGGGCCGATCAGCTTCTCGAATTCGTCGATAAGGAAATTACCGTCGTCGTCGACTGGCGCCCACTTGATCACCGCGCCCTGGCGTTCGCGCAGAAAATGCCACGGCACGATATTGGAATGGTGCTCCATGATGGAGAGCACGATCTCGTCGCCAGGTTTGATGCGCTCGCGGCCGAAAGTATAGGCGACCAAGTTGATCGCCTCGGTGGCGTTGCGGGTGAAAATGATCTCTTCTTTGCGGCCGGCATTGAGGAACGCCGCAACCTTTTCCCGCGCGCCCTCGTAGGCCTCGGTCGCCTCGTTGGCGAGATAGTGGAGCCCGCGATGCACGTTGGCATATTGCGTCGTGTAGGCTTGGTGTAGCCGGTCGAGCACCGCCTTGGGCTTTTGCGCCGAAGCGGCGTTGTCGAGATAGACGAGCGGCTTGCCGTAAACCTGCGTGGCGAGGATCGGAAAGTCCGCGCGGATGCCGCTGACGTCGTAGGCGCCGTTGGTGGCTACGTCGTTCATGCGGCCACGTCGCGGGTGCTCCGCACCTTCAGCCACGCCGCGACCTCTTCCATCAGCGCTTCGCGCAGTCCGGCATGCTCGATCCCCTCGACCGCCTCACCCAAGAACGCCTGGATCAGCAGCGCCTCGGCTTCGCCGGGCGGAATGCCGCGCGCCATCAGATAGAATTTCAGATCGTCATCGATTGCGCCCGCGGTCGCGCCATGGCCGCACTGCACGTCGTCGGCGAAGATTTCAAGCTCGGGCTTGCTGTCGGCTTCCGAGTCCTCGGAAAGCAGCAGCGCCCGCGTCATCATCTTGGCGTCGGTCTGCTGCGCTTCTGGCCGCACGATAATTCGGCCCTGGAACACGCCGTGGGCTTCGTCGTCGAGCACCGACTTGAAGACCTCGCGGCTCTGGCAGCCAGGCGCGCCGTGTTGGGCGACGAGCGTCGCATCGGCGTGCTGCCGGCCCTTGAGCAGCGTGGCGCCGCGAATGTTGGCGACGGTATTTTGGCCGTCGAAATTGACGAAAAGCTGGTTGCGCACGACGGCGCCGCCGATGACGAAATTGAACGCGTTGAAGCGCGCCTTGGCCCCGATTGCGACCGCGAGGGTCGAGACGTGCAACGCGTCTTTGCTTTCGCCGACGATCTTGACGTGATCGACGTGAGCCTCGTCGGCGACGAACAATTCGAGCGCCGCGTTGACCTGATAATCGCCGGCCGCGCCCTCGAAGCTCTCGATCAGCATGACGCGCGCGCCGCGCTCGACAACGACCAGCGAGCGGATGAAATCCGCGTTCGGCTTTCCCGAAGCGACGAACAGAAGGTGCAGCGGACGCTCAATGGTGGCGTGGGCGCCGACGCGGATCACGGCGCCGTCACCCATCAGCGCGGTATTGAGCGCAACCGCCATGTTGTCCGGCGCGGCGAGCTTGCCGAGATGCGCCGATAGCGCCGCATCGTTGCTCGCGAGCGCGTCGGCCAGCGAACGGATGGTCAACCCCGATTCCAACGCACCGACGTCGGATAACTCGGAGACAAAGGCCCCGTCGACGAAAACGAGTCGGCGCGTTTCGACGTCGCCAAGCCATTGGCCGGCAGTTTTCGCGCGCGCCTTTGCGGCTGCGTCCGGCGGCCCGGCGAGCGGCTTTGCTTCGCGCATCAGCGCGCGCAGGTCGGTATATTTCCACTCCTCGACGCGGCGATGCGGCAACCCTTCGCGGGCAAATAGGTCGAAGGCGGCGGCGCGCTGATCGGCGATCGCGCCGGCGCCGGGCAGCCGCCCGCGCGCCTGCGCAAATTCCTGCGCCAGCGCCGTCTCCGCGGCCGTCTTTATGACTTTCAGCTCAGCCATGGCATTCATGTCGCGGGGACTTACGCCGCCGCTTCTTCCTGATACTCGGCGTAACCGCGCGCCTCGAGTTCGAGCGCCAAATCCTTGCCGCCGGTTTTGACAATGCGGCCGCCCGATAGGACGTGCACCACATCGGGCACGATGTAGTTGAGGAGCCGCTGATAGTGCGTGATGACCACGAACGAGCGTTTGGGACCGCGCAGCCGGTTGACGCCCTCGGAGACGATTTTCAGCGCGTCGATGTCGAGGCCGGAATCGGTTTCATCGAGCACCGCGAGCCGCGGCTCAAGCAGCGCCATTTGCAGGATTTCGTTGCGCTTCTTTTCGCCGCCGGAAAAGCCGACATTGACGCCACGGCGCAGCATGTCCTGGCCGATGCCGAGCTCCTTGGCGACCGCGCGGACCTTCTTCAAGAATTCCGGAGTCGACAGCTCAGTCTCGCCGCGTTTCTTTCGCTGCGCGTTGAGCGCGGTGCGAAGGAACGTCATGGTCGCGACGCCGGGGATTTCCAGCGGATATTGGAAGGCGAGAAAGAGGCCGGCGGCCGCGCGCTCGTCCGTCGACATGTCGAAAATGTTCTTGCCGTCGAGGGTGACTTCGCCCGCGGTCGGCTCGTAGCCATCCTTGCCGGCGAGCACATAGGCGAGCGTCGACTTGCCGGAGCCGTTCGGGCCCATAATGGCATGCACCTCGCCGGCATTGATCGCGAGGTTGAGGCCTTTAAGAATTTCCTTGCCGTCGATTTCGACGTGCAGGTTTTTCACTTCCAGCAAAGCCATTAAACAACTCTATCCTGTTGGTCATCCTTCGAGGCTCGACCTTCGGCCTCGCTCCTCAGCATGAGGAAACACCAGACTAAAATCTCATTCTGAGGCGCGAGCGGAGCGAGCCTCGAAGAATGCAAGCTCCCTAGCCCACGCTGCCTTCCAGCGAGACCGAGATCAACTTCTGCGCCTCGACCGCGAACTCCATCGGCAATTGCTGCAGCACGTCCTTGACGAAGCCGTTGACCACGAGCGCCGTCGCTTCCTCTGCCGAGAGCCCGCGCTGCCGGCAATAAAACAGCGTCTCCTCGGAAATCTTCGAGGTGGTGGCTTCGTGCTCGAACCTGGTCGAGGAATTCTTCGCCTCGATATAGGGCACGGTATGCGCGCCGCATTTGTTGCCAATCAGGAGCGAGTCGCAATTGGTAAAGTTGCGCGCGCCGGTGGCGCGGCGGTGCGAAGTCACAAGCCCGCGATAGGTGTTGTTGGAATGGCCGGCGGCGATGCCCTTACTGATGATGCGGCTTGTCGAGTTCTTGCCGAGATGCAGCATCTTGGTGCCGGAATCGACCTGCTGATAGCCGTTGGAAATGGCGATCGAATAGAACTCACCGCGCGAATTGTCGCCGCGCAGGATGCAGCTCGGATATTTCCAGGTGATGGCGGAGCCGGTTTCCACCTGCGTCCACGAGATCTTGGCGTTCCTGCCGCGGCAATCGCCGCGCTTGGTGACGAAATTGTAGATGCCGCCGCGGCCGCTCGCGTCGCCCGGATACCAGTTCTGAATGGTCGAATATTTGATTTCGGCGTCGTCGAGCGCAACCAGCTCGACCACCGCGGCGTGCAACTGGTTCTCGTCGCGCATCGGCGCCGTGCAGCCCTCAAGATAGCTCACGTAGGAGCCCTTGTCGGCGATGATCAGGGTCCGCTCGAACTGCCCGGTATTCTTTTCGTTGATGCGGAAATAGGTCGACAATTCCATCGGGCAGCGCACGCCCGGCGGCACGTAGACGAACGAGCCGTCGGAGAACACCGCCGAGTTCAGCGTGGCGAAGAAATTGTCGCTGACCGGCACCACCGTCCCGAGATATTTCTTCACCAGTTCGGGATGCTGCTGGACCGCTTCCGAGATCGGCATGAACAGCACGCCGGCTTTGGCCAGTTCGGCCTTGAACGTAGTCGCGACTGAAACCGAATCGAACACGGCATCGACGGCGACGCGGCGATTGCCGCCCTCGCCCGGGGCGCCCTCCGGATCGTCTTCGTTCGCGGGCTTCTGAATGCCGAGCAGGGCTTCGCGCTCGCGCAGCGGAATGCCGAGCTTTTCGTAAGTCCGCAGGATTTCCGGATCAATTTCGTCGAGCGATTTCGGTCCGGCCTTTTGCTTCGGCGCCGAGTAGTAATAAAGGTCCTGATAATCGATCGGGCCGTAGTCGACCTTGGCCCATTTCGGCTCGCGCATGGTCTGCCAGCGCTTGTAGGCGTCGAGCCGCCACGCCAGCATCCATTCCGGCTCGTTCTTCTTCGCCGAAATAAAGCGGACCGTGTCCTCCGACAGGCCCTTCGGGGCCTTGTCGGATTCGATCAGCGTCTCGAATCCATACTTATATTGATCGACGTCGATCCGGCGAACCTGATCGACGGTCTCTTGGACTGCCGGCACTCGTCCCTCCGCTCACGGTTTCAAGGACCGCGGGTTGGATTTGTCGGTTATGGTTCGAAGTTCTGTCTTAAGGGAACCCCAAATGCCTTGCGGCGGTTAATTCTGCCGTCCGCGCAGAGTCTTAGGCGGCCATGCCGCGCTTGTCCTTCAGGTCCTTAGATAATGCACCATAGGCCTTTCTCCAAGCGTTTTGGAATCGTTCTACGTCCGCATCCGTGGTGGTCCAGCCGACGCTGACGCGCAGGGCGGCCTGCGCTAAAGGCGGCGCGTAACCCATAGCTTCAAGTACATGGGATGCCTGAACTTTTCCCGATGAACAGGCGGCGCCTGAAGACACCGCCACGCCTTCGAGATCAAGCGCAATAATGGCGGTTTCAGCTTTAGCGCCTGGAACCGCAAACATCGTCGTGTTCGGCAGCCGGGGCGCCGACGCCCCAAAGATCACGGTGTCCGGTGCGACGGCACGAAGGCCCTCCTCGAGCTTTTGCCGCAACGCCAACATGCGGGGTGTTTCGTCCGGCATTTGAGCGCGCGCCGCCGCCGCGGCCGCTCCGAAGGCGACGATGCCGGGCAAATTTTCCGTGCCGCCGCGCGCCCCACGCTCCTGCCCGCCGCCGCGAATGAGCGGATCGGGGAAATGAACGTCGTCATGCGTGCGAATGAGCGCGCCAACACCTTTCGGGCCGCCGATCTTGTGCGCGGAGACCGCCATGAGATCGGCCCCGAGCGCGCTGATGTCGCAGGCAATGCGCCCCGCCGCTTGCACCGCATCGACATGCAACAAGCCGCCGGCCGCGTGGACCACCGCCGCCGCTTCGGCGATGGGCTGGATAACGCCGGTTTCGTTGTTCGCAAGCATGACCGAGACGAGCGGGCGGCTGACGCCCGCCAACGCTTGCCCTAGCGCTGCAAGGTTCAGTCGGCCGTCGCGGTCGACCGGCAGCTCGATGATCGCATCAACCGGAAAACGTCCGCCCGCGCGAACGGAAGGGTGTTCAACGGACGAGATCAGCAACGCGCCTCGCGGCGTTTTCTCCGTGGCGGTTTCGATGAGCGGCGTGAGCGCCAACGTGTTCGCTTCGGTGCCGCCGGAAGTGAAGATCACATTGGCCGGCTCGGCGCCGACGAGTTCCGCCACTTGCGCGCGCGCTTGCTCGATGAGACGTCGCGCAGCGCGTCCTTCGGCGTGTACTGACGACGGATTGCCGATTGCGCCCAGCGCATCGGCGAAGGCGCGGCGCGCCTCTTCGCGCAACGGCGCGGTCGCGTTCCAATCGAGATACGTTCGCTCGGCCATGTTGTTATGCTTGCTTTTTCCAGGTTTTCGTCGGAGGCCGCCACCCCGGACACGCCGGCAGCATACCATCGCGCGTTGCAAAATCGAAGTGGTTATAGACAGTTACGGGCGCTGCCCAACGCGGTCAAACGCTGAGCGTCGTGCTGCCAACACGGTCGGTATCGGCGCTGCCGTCCGCGGAGGACGCCTGTCCGACGCAATCACGTAAGGCTTGCTTTTCGCACCCGGCCTTGTGGTAGAAGGCGCGACCCCTTTGTTTTTGCCGGGCGCGTCCCCATCTGCACATCGAAAAACTGAAATGGTTCTAAAGGCTTACGTTCGGTCGCCGGCGCCTTCACAAGGCGCGGGATTCGCACGCGCCGCTCAATAAATTGAGGTTCAATCCATGCCGGAAGTCATTTTCACCGGGCCGGGCGGCCGCATTGAAGGCCGCTATCATCCTGCGCGGCAAAAGAACGCCCCGATCGGCATTGTGCTGCATCCACATCCGCAGTTCGGCGGCACAATGAATCATCAGATCGTTTATCAACTTTACTACGCGTTCGTGCACCGCAATTTTTCCGCGCTGCGCTTTAACTTTCGCGGCGTCGGCAGGAGCCAGGGCGGCTTCGATCACGGCATTGGCGAACTGTCGGACGCAGCCGCCGCGCTCGATTGGGCGCAGTCGGTCAATCCCGAGGCGCGCAGCTGCTGGATCGCAGGCTTTTCTTTCGGTTCCTGGATCGGCATGCAGCTCTTGATGCGCCGGCCGGAGATTGAAGGTTTTATTTCCATCGCGCCGCCGGCCAATCTGTACGACTTTTCATTTCTCGCGCCCTGCCCGTCGTCAGGCTTGATCATTCACGGCGACAAGGATGCGGTCGTGCCGCATCGCGACGTCACCACGCTGGTCGAGAAGCTCAAGACGCAGAAGGGTATCGTGATCGAACAGAAGGTCGTCCCCGGCGCCAACCACTTCTTCGACGGCAAGATCGATACGCTGATGACGTCGATCGGCGCTTACCTCGACAAGAGGATCGGCACCAAGGGCGGCCGGACGACGACGGCGGCCTAGTTGGGTTTCCCCGGCGCGGGGAAAATTCGAGCGTCCGGCATCAATAAAACCGTTATCCCGAGAGAGACTGTCTCACCGGATTACGCTACGTTTCCTCCAGGCTTTAGGCCACGGACCGGGATACGGATCGCAAAGACCGTTTCCGGCACAGGGAGGACGTTATGAGGAATTTTGCCGCCAACGTGCTGGCAGCCGCCATAGTGTCGTTGGCCTTCGTCGGCCACGCCGTAGCACAGGGCAAAATCGTCGGCGTGTCGTGGTCGAACTTTCAGGAAGAACGCTGGAAGACCGACGAAGCCGCGATCAAGGCGGCGATTTCAGCCGCCGGCGGCAAATACATTTCCGCCGATGCGCAGTCTTCGGCGCAAAAGCAATTAGCGGACATCGAAAGCCTCATTGCCCAGGGCGCCAACGCGCTGATCGTGCTGGCGCAGGATTCGTCCGCCATCGCACCGGCCGTCCAGAAGGCGGTTGACGAAGGCATTCCAGTCGTCGGCTACGACCGGCTGATCGAAAATCCGAACGCGTTCTACATCACCTTCGACAACAAGGAAGTCGGGCGCATGCAAGCGCGCGCCGTTTTTGCCGCCAAGCCTTCCGGCAACTACGCCTTCATCAAAGGCTCATCCGCCGATCCGAATGCGGACTTTTTGTTTTCCGGCCAAATGGAAGTTCTCAAGGACGCGCTGGCCGCGGGCAAGATCAAGAATGCCGGCGAGGCCTATACCGATGGCTGGCTCCCCGCCAACGCGCAAAAGAACATGGAGCAAATCCTGACCAAGGCGAACAACAAGGTCGACGCCGTGGTCGCTTCCAACGACGGCACCGCCGGCGGTGCCATTGCGGCGCTGGCCGCGCAGGGTTTGGCCGGAAGCGTGCCGGTGTCGGGCCAGGACGGCGATCACGCCGCGCTCAACCGCATTGCGCTCGGCTCGCAGACCGTTTCGGTGTGGAAGGACGCCCGCGAGCTCGGCAAGAAGGCGGCGCAGATTGCAATCCTGCTCGCCGGCGGCGCCAAGATGGGCGAAGTGCCCGGCGCGGTGAAATTCTCCGGCGGCCCGAAGAAAGTGGAAATGAACTCGCTGTTCCTCACTCCGATCCCGATCACCAGGGACAACCTCGACGTCGTTATCGAAGCCGGGTGGATCAAGAAAGACGAAGTCTGCCAGGGCGTGAAGCCTGGCACGAACAAGGTTTGCGGTTGATTACCCAGCCTCCGCACTGATCTTGAAATGAAAGCCGGCCGATCGAGTGTTTCGGGCGCGTTCTTTCGCGCTACCGAACTCGACACGCGGCTTCTGGGCATGGTCGGCGCTCTGCTGGCGATCTGGATCGCCTTTCATCTTCTTTCCGGCGGTCTTTTTCTCACGCCGCGCAACTTGTGGAACTTGTCGGTCCAGGCGGCGCCGGTCGCGATCATGGCGACCGGCATGGCGCTGGTCATCATCACCCGCAATATCGATCTGTCGATCGGCTCGATGCTGGGCTTTCTCGGAATGATCATGGGCGTGATCCAGGCCGATTTGCTGCCGAAGCTTCTCGGCTTCGAGCATCCGGCGACCTGGGTGATTGCACTTGCCGCCGGGCTCGCACTCGGCGTCGTTATCGGCGCGCTCCAGGGATCTTTAATCGCGTATCTCGGCCTGCCCTCCTTCATTGTCACGCTGGGCGGGCTTTTGGTGTGGCGCGGCGCGGCGTGGTGGGTCACGAGCGGCCAGACGGTCGCGCCGCTCGACTCCCGTTTCCGGCTGATGGGCGGTGGAACTGAAGGCTCAATCGGCGCCGGCTGGAGCTGGGCCGTGGGCGTTCTCGCCTGCGTGGCGCTGGTGCTGGCGCAAGCCCATGCCCGCGCCCGGCGCCAGAAATTCCACTTTCCGCTGCGGCCGATGGCGGCGGAAATCTTCCTCGGCGGCGTCGCTTGTTTGCTCATCCTCGGCGCGGTGGCGGTTGCCGACGCCTATCCCTGGCCGATCGGCAGCGTCCGCCGTTACGCGGAAGCAAATCACATCGCGCTGCCCGCAGGCGGGCTGTTTATCGCGCATGGCATAGCCGTTCCGGTGCTCATCGCCGTAGGCGTCGGTATCGCCGTGACCTTCCTCGCCACGCGCACGCGTTTCGGCCGTTACATTTACGCGATCGGCGGCAACCGCGAAGCGGTCGAGCTTGCCGGCGTCGACGCGCGCTGGACGATCATGAAGCTCTTCATGCTGATGGGCTTGTTGGCCGGCATCGGCGGCGCGGTCTCGATTGCGCGGCTCAACGCCGCCACCAATTCAGAAGGCACGCTCACCGAATTGCTGGTGATCGCCGCCGCCGTTATCGGCGGCGCATCGCTGGCGGGCGGCGTCGGCACCGTCGCGGGCGCCATGCTCGGCGCCGTCCTCATGCAGTCGCTGCAGTCGGGAATGGTGCTCGTCGGCGTCGACACGCCGTTGCAGAACATCGTCGTCGGCATCGTCCTGGTGCTCGCGGTGCTGATCGACACGTTGTACCGGCGGCGCACGCGGAGGATTTGATGGCGATGACCGCCGGCGCCGTGGCTCTGGTCGAAATGCGCGACGTGTCTCTGTCGTTTGGCGGCGTTCGCGCCGTCGACCGCGCCTCGATCGATCTCTACGCCGGCGAAGTCGTGGCGCTGGTCGGCCATAACGGCGCCGGCAAATCGACCCTGATCAAAATTCTCTCAGGTGCCTATACGCGGGATTCCGGAAGCATTCGCATTCGCGGCGCCGAAGCGGCAATCGCCAATCCGCGCGACGCCAAACATTACGGCATCGAGACGATCTACCAGACGCTGGCGCTCGCCGACAACATCGACACCGCGGCCAATTTGTTTCTCGGCCGCGAATTGCGCACCCGATGGGGAACGCTGGACGACATCGCCATGGAGTCCGAGGCGCGCAACGTCATGAGCCGCCTCAATCCGCACTTTGCGCGATTCAAGGATCCGGTAAACGCGCTCTCCGGCGGCCAGCGCCAGTCGGTCGCGATTGCGCGCGCTATTTTGTTCAACGCGCAAATTCTGGTCATGGACGAGCCGACCGCCGCGCTCGGACCGCAAGAGACCGCCCAGGTGGGTGACCTGGTGCGGCAGCTCAAAGCCGCCGGCATCGGCATATTTCTGATTAGCCACGACATCCACGACGTGTTCGATCTCGCCGACCGGATTTGCGTGATGAAGAACGGCCGCATTGTCGGCACCGCGCGCGTGGCGAACGTGACCCAGGACGAAGTCTTGGGCATGATCATTGCCGGCATTTGCCCGCCGGCGGCGATCCCGGGGCCGGGTGCGGTAGCCGCGGCCGCGGCGGCCATCGGGCCGGGGCGCTCGGGCGTGGACTCTTAATACGGTTTGATCTGTCCGCGGGTCCGAAATGGCCCAAAATGCCCCGACCATGCGAGCGTCTCGATCGCGCGCTCGATAAATCCTGACCGAAGACGTGGGACCCCGCTCGCCGGAGAATGGAACCGCCCGTCTTCACTTCGCTGGCGCTAGCTCATTCGCATCTGGTGACTCGTGCGAGCCGTGATCCTGCCCGAGAAACATCATACGCAGGGCCGGCACTACGACGAGCAGCATAATTGGACCCACCAGCATGCCGCCAACGACGACTGTGGCCAAGGGCCGCTGCACTTGGCTGCCGATACCGGTCGAAATCGCCGCTGGGAGTAGCCCGATGCACGCTGAGAGCGCGGTCATCAGCATCGGCCGCATCCGTTGCGTCGCGGCGTGATACATCGAGTCGACCGCGCTGGCGCCGGTTTTATGGACCTGATTGTAGTAGGTAATCATCAAGATGCCGTCCATCACCGACACGCCAAGCAGCGACACGAAGCCGATCGCCGACGAGATGCTGAGATCGAGGCCGGAGACATACAGCGCCAAAACGCCGCCCCCGACCGCAAACGGAATGCCAGCCAGCGCCAGCAGGCTGTCGCGCAGAGAATTGAATAGACCGTACAACAGCACCATGATCAACAAGAGGCTGATCGGAACAATAACTTCCAAACGCGCCTTCGCCTTCTGCAGATCTTCGAATTCGCCGGCCCAGATGATGCGGTAGCCAACAAGCAGCTTCACATTCTTGGCGATGCGCTCCTGCGCTTCGGCGACCGTGCCGCCAAGATCACGGCCACGGACGCTAAACTTGATCGGAATGTAGCGTTCTCTTGACTCGTGATAGATGTACGAGGCGCCGGTATCGAGCGAGATGTCGGCGAGTTCGCTCAATGGGACATACGCATTTACTCCGGCCGGCGTTTGATAGCCGACCTTAATATTGCGGACCGACTCGAGCGTCTGGCGATATTCGGGCGGCAGTCGAACCTGGACGTTCCAGGAACGATCGCCCTCAAGCAGCGTCGTTGCTACCGCGCCGCCCAATGCCGCCTGTATAACTGTGTTGACGTCGCCGGTATTGAGGCCATAGCGGGCGGCCTTCTCGCGATTGACCTTAACGTTCAGATTAGGCTGTCCTTGAACATGGAAGATGCCCAGATCCGCCATACCCCTGACCTGCGCCATCTCTTGCTGAACCCGTGAAGCCAAATTTTCCAGAATGTTCTGATCATGGCCGATGATCTTGACCGAGTTGGCGCCTTTAACGCCGGATAGCGCCTCCTCCACATTGTCCTGGATATACTGTGAGAAGTTGAAGACTACGCCGGGCAGCTCATCGTTGAATTCCTTTTGCAGATCATTGATGAGCATGTCCTTGGTGTAGCCGGTCCGCCATTTATCGAAGTGCTTGAGCGGCACAAACAGCTCGACGTTGGAGAAGGGCGACGCGTCGCTGCCGTTGTCCGGCCGGCCATGCTGCGAAACGGCGTGCAGCACTTCCGGATGGCGGAGAAGAATTTCTCGCATCTTCGCCGTTGCCGGTTCTCCGGTTTCGAGCCCCATGGTCGGTGGCATTGAGGCCCTGATCCATAGATTGCCTTCTTCAAGTGCCGGCAGGAATTCGCTGCCAAGCCGCGATGCCAACAACGCGATGACGACAAGGAAGCCAGCGGCGACTGCCAGCATGGTTCCTCGATGCTTGAGCGACCAGCGCAGGATCGGCGAGTAAACACGATGCAAAACGCGGACAGCGATGGTCTCGGTCTCGGCAACCTGTTGCGGAATGAGAAACGAAGCCAGCACCGGCGTGACCGTGAACGTTGACAATAACGCGCCAAAAAGAGCCAAGCCGTAGGTCCGCGCCATCGGGTTAAAGATTTGACCCTCGACGCCTTGCATGGTGAACAGCGGGACGAACGCTGCGACCGTGATCAGTGCCGAGAAGAAGATGGCATTATCGACCTGAAGAGCGCTAACCAAGATCATGCGCAACCGGTCGGTCCAGCGAACGCCGTCGTCCGCCGAGCGGGTAGGATCGGGACCGAACCGCCCGTCGGCGAGTTGCTGCAGCAGACCTCGTCCTACGTCTGCTGGCGCCTGGAAATTCCGGAAAATGTTCTCGACCAGGATGACCGCGGAATCGACAATGATTCCGAAGTCGACGGCCCCGACCGAAAGCAGATTCGCGTCCTGGCCCATCAGCACCATGATGATGACGGCAAAAAACAGTGCGAACGGAATGTTGACGCCGACGATGACGGCGCTCCGTAAATTGCCCAGGAAAATCCACTGGATCAAAAACACCAGCAAACAGCCGAAGATGAGGTTGTGCAGCACCGTGGTGCGTGGTGATGTCCACAAGTCCAGTACGGTCGTAATAAGGGACGAGCTTTACGCCGGGCGGCAACTCGCCGTCGGTATTTAACCGTTCGATTTCCTGCTTGATCCGCGGCACAACGTCGTTGGTGTGGAATGTTCGGCCCATAACGACAATCGACAACGCAACGTCGCTATCGTGGTCAAGCCCCGCGATCCCGAGCCGCGGCACGTAGCCGATGGAAACCTTAGCCACGTCCTTTATTTGAATTGGAACACCGTTAGACTGGCTCAGTACGACATTCTCGATGTCGTTGACGCGCCAGCCCTGGGTCAAATCTTCATTGCCGCCGCTATCGAATAGGCCGATGCCGCGGATGTTGACGGATTGTTGGCCGACCGTGATCTCGCGACCGCCGACATTGTTATTGGCGTTGCCGAGTGCGGTGATGATTTGTGGAATGGTGACGCTGTAGGCGTCAAGTTTGTGCAGGTCGACGTCTACATTGTATTGCTTGGTCGTGCCGCCCCAGGAATTCACTTGCACGACGCCGTCGGTGACGGTGAACAAGCCGCGGGTTGCGATCCAATCTTGAACGGTGCGGAGGTTGGTCAGCCCGAAATGCGGCGGACCGACAACCTGACAGCGATAGACCTCCCCAACTAGACTTGACTGCGAAATATTCGGAATCTGGCCGCCCGGCAGGCTGACGTTTTGCTGTAAACTTAACGCCGCTTGTGTATAGGCAAAGGGAAAATCGACCCCGTAGCGGAAGGTGACGCGGACGAACGTTAGACCATAGAATGAGGTCGAGCGGATATTGTCGATTCCGGGGGTCGGATAAAGTCCGATCTCCATTGGAATCGTATAGTAGCGCTCCATCTCTTCCGCCGAGAGACCGGCCGCTTGCGCGGTGATTTCCAAGATCACGGGCGCCGGATTGGGATAAGCCTCGATATTGAGCTTGGCAAAGGCGACGAGCCCGGCGCCGATGAAAACCAGAAGCCCCAGTAGAATAACGGCGCGCCGCGTCAGTCCAAACGCAAGAATAGCCTTCAACACGGGTCGCCTCTCAATTGCTTTCTGCGTTTGCCCGGCACCTCATTGGCTCCCGGCAGCTATCGTCACCATGTTGCTAAGAAAAACCGCGCCCTCCGTGACCACCAATTCGCCAACTCGCAAGCCGTCAAGAATTTGCCGGTAGCCATTTTGCGACTCCCCGATCTGGACCGTCCGCCTGATGAACTTGCGGCGGTCGGTAGTAATCCAAACCGTCTGAGTGCCGTCGCCTTCGCGCACGACCCCGGACAGCGGCACAGCGGCGGAGCGAATCGTGGCGCCAACGCTGATCGTGAAATTACCGAACATCCCCGAGCGCAATTCGTGTTGTGGGTCGCTGATCTCCGAGCGAAGCAGAACGCGGCGGGTATTAGGATCGACGCTGGCCCCAATGGTCGTGATCGTTCCGTCGAACACCCGATCGGGAAACGCATTAAGCCTGACTTTGACCGCCTGGCCGACGCGGAATGCCGGGCTATCGTTTTCGATCACATTTGCCTGCATCCACATGGTATCGATGTCGGCGACGACATAGGGCGGGGGCGGGTTGGCGGGCTGGACAAACAAGCCCGGTGCCGCATTGCGCTGCGTGATGCGTCCACCGATCGGACTGGGCACAACGAGCGTCGGATCGGCGGCACGCGCAGCGACAATGGCATCGATTGCGCTATCGGCCTTGCCGAAGATGCGCACCGAATCGCGCGCCGTCCGAAGGTTACCCTCGGCAGTCTGCTGGTCGGAGATCGCCTGTTCCAGATCGTGCTGTGAGACGGCAACTGTCTTATAGAGCTCGCGCAGGCGCACCAAATTGCGGGATGTCAGCTCCATGACGCCGGCAGCCGCAATCAGGTTCGACTCAGCCGCCAGCAGATCCGGACTATCGATCGTGAAGAGTTTTTGACCCTTCTTGACGTCGTCTCCGACAGCAGCAAACAGTTGGAGGATTCTGCCCTGATAGGGTGTGAAGACTTGGGTTTCCATGTCCTCATCGAAATCGATGCTGCCGACGGCCTCCTTCTGCACAGGGAATTCGCGGTCTTCGACGGGCTCGACTTTAACAGTCGCAAGCTGCGGGTCCGAAAGGCTCAGGTTTGGCGCCTCGCCGGAGGCCGCCTCCGCTACCGTTCGCGTATCGCCGCTAGTTGCGGACAGCGCCGGCGAAAAACTTCCATCGGTATTAGGTAGTAAAAAAATAAAGATCAGGACCGCCAGCACCAGCCCCGCAAGGATGAAGGCAAAACCCTCATACACGGTCCTCGCGCGCGCCATCGCAAGACCTCGGCGAACAGGGTCGGCAGATAGTTTGGCGATAACGCCGACGCCGGGCGCCGTCCACTGTGAGAAGTGCCAGTTTTTGCTGTGAAAAATGACAGTGCGCCGCCCGGCACTCGGGGGCCAGACTAATGCGGCGAGGACCGCAGATATTTGACCTCGCCCAGAAGAATTAAAATCAGGACCCGGACGACGGGCTTATCTGGTCGGCACAAGACTGATCGCCGATGGCGTGGATTTTTCCGCTGTCTTGAAAACGGACCTGAGGCGGGGCGCGCCTGCCAAAAGACGGGTTACGTTCCGGCTTCATCCGGATTGTATCAAAGCAGCCGGCGCCGCGCGCTGATGAGGCGGCGCGCTAGCCGAGTTCGTCGCTTCCGGGATAAACAACGCGGCCGCGCAGGATTACGAGCGCGTCGCGCACGCTCGCCAAATGACAGCCGGCCTCGCGCGCCGTCTTGAGCGCAAAGGCGAAAAGATCCGGCGTGACACCGAAACGGCTTGGTTCGGCGGCGACGTCGTGGCAAGCGAAAATGAGCCAGCCGTTGGAACGCACCGCTTCGGCAATGATCTCGGTAACGGCGCGCCGGCCGGTCGAGGCATTCTGCAACTCGCAGGATTTGAGCGCGCCGAGATCGACGCTGCCGGCATTCACTCCGGGCCGCAGCGACCGGCAGGAGTCGAACTTGCCTTGCAGATAAAGCTTCGTGCCAAAAGAAAATTCGCCGTAAGGATAGGCGAAATTGTAAGGCGCGCGGGCATATTGAATACCCTGCAGGAACGCGCCGTTGTGTGCGAGTTCGGCGGCGAGCTTTTGCCGTCCGACGCGGGCGACAGCGACATGCGAATAGGTGTGGCAACCGATCTCGTGGCCTTTCGCGGCCAGCGATTGCAAAACTTCCGTGCTCGCCAGGCGGCCGCAATAGCCGACGGCGCCGCAGCCGCCGCCGGAAATGTAATAAGTGCCGCGCGCCCGGTGCTCTTCGAGCAGCGCGGCGCCGGTCGTGCAGGCCGATTCCGGCGCATCATCGAAGCTGAAACTGACCAGTGGCCGCGCATTGGCCATCGGCAATTTTTTGCTGACGATCCTTCGCGCCAGAAACCGTGACAGCTTGCCAAGCGCGCGCGTCGGCAGCGCCTGTTCGGCGCGCGGAAGGGCGAATTGCGGAGCAAAATCGTGCGACAACGTCAAAAGACAAACCCCTGCAACGGCGCGCGCCACGCTTTAGCGCTAGTGGAGCGGATTTGGCATTCGCTACCCACCAAAGCGCGAGTTCGTAAAAGCGAATGTCAAATCCAAAGCTCCCCTAGCATTGATATTTGCTAGTGGTCCTTTGATTCTAACATTCGCGCGAGAGCGTGCCGAGACGGGATGCGAATGTTAGAATCGGACCACTAGACCGGCAAGTTCTTGAAGAAAGCGGGCGCGCGGGCAACGCATTTGTCGCGTTGTGCTTAAGCGCAAAGCCGGAAGCCTTCGCCGTTAACCGTTAATTCCCCGCAGCGCCGCTTTTAAGGATTGGCCAAAACGCCGCCGGTAAGCGGCTCGCCGACTCCGGTAGTGCCGGGAAAAGTGATGGGCAGATGACGTAGGCTGCGCACCGCGAGATAGGCGAAGGCCTGCGCTTCGAGAGAATCAACGGACCAACCCGCCGCGTGCGCGCCTTCGACCCGCGCCGGCGCCAATCGCTCGCCAAGCATGCGCATCAGCGTCGGATTGCGCGCGCCGCCGCCGGAAACGATCCAGGTCTTTGGCGGCCGCGGCAAAAGCGGCACGACCCGGGCGACG
>Ga0302325_10007920_pt1 | contig 23450 bp, 32 predicted proteins | sample Palsa_T0_2_FD_201948 | JGI IMG/M metagenome (GOLD analysis project Ga0302325, IMG submission 201948) | Peat permafrost microbial communities from Stordalen Mire near Abisko, Sweden - Palsa_T0_2 | ecosystem: Environmental > Terrestrial > Soil > Palsa > Peat permafrost | place: Sweden: Abisko... | reverse complement strand
TTAAGAAACACTCAGTCTATTGAACAAGTTTATTCCCAGACGAGGATTAACTACCCCGTCCATCTCCGCCGACAAACCCGACCCGCTCCCCTCATCAATCACCGATCTCTTCAAAGGCACAAAGAGGGACATCATCGAAATTATCACTCTCCTGCTGACGCTGGACAAAGACATCCAGAACACTATCCGAGAATTAGGAGGGATACCGTTGATCTTATCTCAATGTAATATAGATGATGATAATCCTTGTATGACCCTGTTTTAGGGCGTATGTGCTGAGTCTAGATATAAAGGAGAGGGCTGTGTTGTGTATTAGAACGCTAATGGAGGGGAATGAGCGGAATCAGGCGTTGGTGAGGGATATGCATGTGTTAGATACTTCTGTCTAGAGTCCCATCTGACAAGTCCGGTTGTAAAGGCACTGCGGGCGCAAACATCTACGAAGGGTATGGAAAAGGTAGCATCTGATATCATAAACAATTGAAGTACCTGGCACGAAAACCTGAAAGCCAAAAACGTAATTCCATTGACCCAGTCAAGCTATGCTGAGACTGAACCCCGTCAAATTGAACCGCATCTACGATGTTTGGATCGGCGGATATCCCCGACCCCAAACAAATGCAACCGCAACAATATGATTAACCTTCGCAAAGGCACTTTCCCTCAAACTCCTTCTTCCCAACTCTAACCATCCAGGCCACCCCAGTGCCTCCCTCGCCCCGATCCAAATCCTCCAGAAAGCCTATGCACAATACCTCTCCTCCCCGTCCGCCTCCACAGGGCTGGCCTACGGTCTCGACCCTGGGCCACCCGAAACGCAATCCGCCATAGCAGCCTGGCTGAACAAAGTATACGCCTTGAAGAATCCCCTGACAGCGTACTACCCTCCGGCAACCTGGATTATTGCTGTATGGTTCACAGACTTATGCTAGGGATAATGTACTTGTTACGGGTGGTGCGTCGACGGGGTTGAACAATGTTTTGCAGAGGGTTACTTGGCCTGGTCCGACGAGACGGATCTTCATGGTTGCCCCGACATATTACTTAGCTGCCAATATATTCAGAGGTACCCCGCTCCTGTCAGCATGGCTTCCGGGCCAGAATCACGTTCGTATGTTGATATGTGTAGATTGTGGATATTCGCAGCGGATTACAGGGATACCGGAAGATGACGAGGGATTAGATATAGCGGAATTAGAATCTCAGATTGAGATTTTTGAACGAGAAGAGGAGGGGGAAGTCGAGAGGCCGGGGTGGCAGAATTGGACTTATCGATATGTGTTTTATGGAGTCCCTACGTTTAGTAATCCCACTGGATCAATCATGTCCCTCACTCGAAGAACACAACTTCTTGAGGTACCCCTCTCCCCCTACTCTGTCTCCCAGACCCGCGTGTTATGCTCAATTGACGATAAGATCGCGCGAAAGTACAATATGCTTCTCATTACGGACGACGTATATGATTTACTAACATATACCAACGATCCAATCCCTCCGCGACTAGTAACTTTGGATGCTTCTGTCCCTATGTCCAAGTCGTCCGGAAACATCTATGGGAATACAATTTCGAATTGTTCGTTTAGTAAACTTTTGGCACCAGGTCTGAGATTCGGATTCATCGAAGCCTCAAAGCCCCTTGTTCATGAATTATCAACTCAGTACCCCCCTTCTCCCTCCCCCTCAAAGCAAGTTACAATATTGATATGGTAGCGGGGCTACCATGAGCGGCGGCTGTCCATCTCAGTTCACGGCAAGTTGTCTCACTCAAATCATCTCAGACGGGACATTAGACTCGCGAATAGCCTCCCTAAACCAAACCTACTCACACAGAGCAAAGACCTATGCCGCCGCGATGGATAAACACTGGGTCCCCCATGGAGTGAGATATCATCCGTGTGTGGGGGGATATTTCTTCTGGGTTCGCTTGCCGGAGGGGGTGACGGCCACGGAGATCGCGGCGGAGGCGGAGGCGAAGGGGGTGTGGATTATGGAGGGGACGAGTTGTATGGTTCCGGGGGATAGGAATGTTGAGTATGAGAAGTTTATTCGGATTTGTGTTGCGCTGGAGGAGGAGGAGAGAGCTGTGGAGGGGATCAAAATAATGGGGGAGTTGTTTGGGAAGTTACTTGGACGATAAACTTGGATGGAGTTTTGCATTGTCGGGGTAAGAAGGTCTATTTATTGCCTCTCTGGTGGAAGCTATCGGAAATGTTCTGTATCGATAAAAGTAAGGTTCGGTGGTATAGACTAAGATATCTTGGAGATAGATAAATAATCCACGAAATTAGGGGTCTATTTAACGGCTTCAAGAGTTTACTTACAGTGCCAGCTAGTCGGATCATTCCTCCCCAGCACTTGCACTTATATCCTTAGATTAACAACTGAATGCGGTTACATGCAGTATTAATAGGGGCCTGTTGAAGGCGTGAGATCAATCCAGCTGTGCACAGATTTCGGGCAATATGACGGGGACATATGGCAGTCCGGATGCGTTCGAACTTAGAAAATCAGCGTTCACGTGCTCGTTGTCTTGTAGGCTGTCAGGCTGTCACCGACTTGTATGATCTTGAATCGAACGTGAAGCGAGATGATGACAGTATCTGACGGAGACTACGTCGTTCCAACAAGACGAATCGTGTCACCCTCGGACCTGCACGCTTTTCTGCATTCAAAGACATACACGCTGATCAACTCGTTTATCGAGGACCTCGGTTCGGCGGTTGAGGACGTGCCCATAACGCCTGACATCGAAACCTCAGAGGTACTCTCTCCTCGCAAACAATCCACTGATATTCTAAGAACGTTTATATCCTGATACAAATCCTGGGCGACATTGATGAGCTTGTGTCGCATAACCCGCCCGAGGACACTAAAAGTCGATTTGGGAATGTCGCGTTTCAGTCGTTTTATGATGAACTGGCAACTGTATGACTGGTCTAAATGCCGACTGAGAGTGTAGAAAATGAGCGAGTATCATGCGAGAATCCCGAATCTTTCAACAGACGCGGCCCCAGAAGTGGCAGAGTATCTTCAACAAGGATTCGGAAATCGAGAACGGATAGATTATGGTAGCGGCCATGAACTCAACTTTATGTGCTGGCTGTAGCTCCATCCACCGGCATCTCTGACATTAGACTTTGTCTTCGCGAACTCGGCATCGTTACTCAAAGCGACTACAAGTCTCTTGTACTAGTCGTCTTCAACAAGTGAGTGTCCCCTCAATCTTATCTAACAGTCCAGATATCTCAACCTAACCCGTCGCATACAGACACTCTACCTCCTTGAACCAGCGGGCTCGCACGGCGTATGGGGTCTCGACGACTACTCCTTCCTCCCCTACCTCTTCGGCTCAAGCCAACTCCTTCACCACCCGCACATCCGCCCCAAATCCATCCACGTCGCCGAAACAGTAAACCATTTCTCCCAGAATTACATGTACCTAGGCTGCATAGCTCAAATCAACGCCGTCAAAACCGTCGGATTGAGATGGCACAGTCCAATGCTGGATGACATCTCTGGGGTGAAAACCTGGTCGAAAGTGCGCGAGGGGATGGGGAAAATGTTCAGGGGAGAGGTTCTTGGGAAACGGACGGTGATGCAACATTTTTTGTTTGGGCATATTATACCGGCTCCTGAGGGGCTGGGATTGGGACCCCGGGAGGAGAGTGAGGGGCATGTGCATGAGATGTTTGGGGATTGCTGTGGGATCAGAGTTCCTAGTAGTGTGGCCGCGAGAAGGGAACTAGAAGCCAAGGGATTCAAGGGGGAAACTGAGCTGCCATTTGATTGAGCAATTGGAACACTGTGGGGGCATAATGTGTCGTACCATGAAATATGGCCGATATGCTGTCAAGTGTTATTCTTGCGGGGTCTAAATTGACGAAGGCTCTGGCGGATAGAAACTGAAACAGCTGAAGTTCTCGTCTCAACTCGAGATTACCTTGGGGAACAAAGGTTTAGGACGTCGTTCGAAATATCGACAATCTAGAATTCCTTTTTGATAAATAAGGTATCTGAAATCCTAACACACACATACTTTTAATCTACTCCAAAATAGGATATCGTCCTTATTTGATCAATCAACTCGATCTCACTATTATTCCAATCCGGGAAATCTCCGCCGTCGAGATATATATTTGAATACGCCTCAGGTAATGGTGGTAAGTTCTCTCCGCCCATAACGAAAACAGTCTGCATCCCCATAACCATATGCGGTAAGATATGACAATGAATCATCCATACCCCCGGATTAGACGCTGTGAATCGAATTGCTCTCCACCCAACTGGTGCCGTTTGCAAACTCTGCGATCAGTCCCGTTACCGAGGGAATCATACGTTATCGTAATCGTTCGTTACATTCGATTCCTGTGCATATCCAATCGTCGTATCTCTCTGAATGGGAACAAGAGTGGAAAGTTGCGCTTGATATGCGGCCTCCGTGAAGTCTCCTGTACCAACACCCATATCATAGAAGTTTTGACCATGCACATGCCAGGGATGTAAATCTGGCAAAGTACCTCCCACCGTGCCAATGATTTGGAATATTATCTCGATGGTAGTATTGATTTTGATGGGATAGATATCAGAGACCGGATCGTATCCTCCGAATTGAGCCGCCCGGGTATAATTTATAAAATTGTTTATCGCTGGCGTGCTTTGAGATTTGTATAACGTTACCAAGGCGGGAGTTTCAAGGGGATTCTCTTCCTGAAACCACGCCAGATTGATGTCCCATCGTGAAGTATTTATGTTAAGCCCTGTGTATGTTCCATTGACTTGCCATGCATTCAAAACAATTCCTGAGATAAGCCAGTATAGAGAGTGGGGATACGTTGGTCCACCGTCGTGGGATAGGGATCCGCTGTCAGAGGTTCCAACTGGCTATCGATCCATCCAAATGTCGAAAACCCGACCTGCGGGATATTTGGATTTGATGAATTCACACCTTGAAACGCCTCTGGAGGAAGTGTCGTATCGTTATCAAGAGTATATCGAAGTAACGCATATCCCTCATCCACGACATGTCTGAAGAAACTTGAGATGTTCGCCCAGAATATAGTCTGGCCATTCAATTCCTCGACACTCTTTGTAGTTAGTAATGCAGCGTATCGTTGTCCTGTCCCAAACTCTATGTGATCCACTTCCAGTGGTTTTGTATAACTTCCCCCGTCGACTTGAACGATTGTGAAGTTATGACCTGCCAACTTGTACTGTAAATAAGTAAGACCTTGAGCGCCCACGAATCTGAAGAGATATGTCTTTGACGGCTCCACATCAATGACATCGTAGGGGCAGGTATATTGGCAGCCGTTCGCTGTTGCATTGAGTTGTTTGCCATTTACTAGGAGACTCTGTGGTTCACCGGGAAACACAAACTGTATTAGAATAGTTTATGCAGAGGGAGGGTACCTGAGGAGCAAGCAATCCAGATTCAATCACATCATCGCTCGCATGCCAGAAGTCCGATACAGCCACAATTCGTTCGTCGTCAAACGTAAAAGGGTATTGACCATCAGCCGGTTCAACCACGATTACTCCGAAACATGAAGATGCTTGCATTCCTACGATGAGCAATCATCAGTACAAGCCTCCATTACCTATATGGGAATGATAAAAGAACGTTCCAGCATCGTTTTGCAGTAAGAACTCGTAAATGAAAGTTTCGCCAGGCTTAATCGGATACTGAGATTCTGGGGTGCCATCGGAAAAGGGAGACCCCCGCTGCGATAAACCATGCCTTCATCAGTCACCTCCTCATCCCCAGAAATACCAGTGAATCGTAGCATTATGTTGTGCATTATTGATTACATTGATGAAGATATGATCGCCCTCCGTGAAGCGCAGGGTGGGCCCAGGCAAAGAGCCATTAACACTTTCGTTAGAAAAGCTCTCCAAGGAATGTACACAGAACTCCGGGGAAAACAATCCGGCGCAATGACCTGCTCGCTAATTTCCAACGTCACCAATGTCACTCCACAAACAACATTAATCCAACCCAGCACAGCAAGGAATAGCAAAGAGAACATGCTCGCTCAAGAAAAGGAATGACGGACGGCGACTGCTTTAAATAAAGGGTTTCGGATAGCCTTGCATTTTCCGGAGTGGAGCTTAGGCCGAGCTTAGGCATAATTGGCGGAGGTCAACGAATAACAACAACGCTTCGCTCCCATATATGACTATTCGACCGCAAATGATATCCAGAACCTTACTAGGGTTCCAGAGCAAGGATGCATTGGCTAATTCGGTGTAGGCCCCAGTTCCTGAAAAAACAGCAAACGCAATTGTTGTATTTGGGTTGAAAGGTCTGTCGTCATAGGCCTGCTCGTTGATATCGAGATGCGAAAACTGGGGGAAGGCAAGAACCAATCGGTTCCTATGGACAATCAAAATTTTAAAGTTATTTACCGGATGCTCGGAGAACGCACGGACTTCCAATGAAAAGTAAATTGCGGCTTGATCATAGAATCACAAGGATAAGCAGGAAAAAACTAAGTGTCCATTCAATCAATGCTTCCTTCCAACTCCAAACCACTCCAACCTAATCAAGGAGCAAGTATATACGCAAATACATATACATCAGACTATACCTCATAGCCATTGCTCCTTATTCACTGACTTTGAAGCAAAGTCTGTAAAGCGGAAAGATATCCATTCCGCTTTACCATCCCGTCTAAACCCTGCTCTCCACCAATACTTCTCCAGGCTTCGTAGTTGCCTCTATGGTACGACCGTTCGGCGTACTGATTTTCCGACCCCTCTCCCACCGCGAGTTCAGCTAGATGCGCCAGTCTCCCGATTCCATTGTTGTCATAATGACTTTCCGATTCACGACGGTTGTGATGGACTTCACTGTGACGCCGTGCGTTGTCGAGAAATTTCTTCGCAATGACTTCATAGCCTTCCACAAGATTGGATTTATCCGAATCAAATTGCGAGGATTTGCGGTCTCTGAGGAAGTCGAAGAGCAGTTTCTGAGCCTCCTCTTTTACCTCCGCCATGTTTGTCAAGCGAACTAGGACCACAGTGGCAAATCCGATGATATGGTGAATCAAAGGAGTGACGGGGTTGAAATTTCTTGTTTGAAGGATGTCGACGACTTTCTTTGCAGCATTCAACAAGGCGTGAGTTCCACTTCCATTAGACTGATGTTTCCCGGTTGTATTGGCTGTATGTGATATAACCAATAGTTTTGTATGCCTGCAATTAGTAACGTAAGATTCAAGGCTTACCAAAATGCCACATTCAGCAATGCATCGTGCTTTAAAGGGATTTCTGCTGTTTCTCTGATTCTCTCAATCGATCCGTTGAGCAGTTTCGCAATCTGCGAAAGATTCAACGACTTATCCGGGTCGGATGCCGTCTGGGACACTTCAGTAGCCTGTCCTAATACACTGGAGAGTCGAACAAGATGAAATCCAACCTCTCCAAGCGGATGTCGATCCCTGTCCCTCAAACATATATTTTCCTCTGGAATCAAGGGCATGGAAGATGTCGAAGCAGCTCTCCATCTATCCAAGATGACCAAAACCCACCAAGCTCGTCGACACAAGGCTTCTTCTCCATCGACATCAGGAGATTCTTGTCCTTCCATCTGATCGTGACTGCGCTTCCTTAGAACTCCATTTGTTTCGCTTAGTTTCATTTCATTTGCACATCCCCATGCAGCGCCGATCATGCTCCCCACAAATCGGGAGGTATATCCATGTTCCTGAAGAGGGGGCACAGCCATTCCTCGGGGCGAATCCACTTGAGGCGGAGAGAAGGCTCGTTTATCTGCGTTCAGGGCTAGAAGCAGAAGAGTCTGCATATGTAGGAGGTTGCGTAGGAGACTCCTGTCGTCGGAAACAAACGCTTCTACACCAATAAGATCACAGGCCTTCAAGGTGTGATCAATGTGAGATGGCAACGGCGGTGGGGAGCGCGGGGAAGCAGGAGTCAACGGGGCTTGATCGATCGAAGTAAGTGCATAAACTGCGTGCAATAGTGCATCTCGTAAGTGCGTAGGCGCAGCTGCGAGATAGGAATGAAGTCGCTTCTGGTTATGCGGGAGTACTGGCAGAGCCGGGTGGTATATTTCATAATACCTAGCAAGGGCAGATTCATCGATAGGGACCGCGCCGTTGATCATTAGCTTATTATCAGGAGGTGTCAGATTTGAAGGTCTCCGGCCGATCGCGTCATTGAACGAGGCCGATCGCTCGTGAACAGGATGGTTTGGGAATGACATTCTGCGAGATTGGTCCATGCTGTTTCGTCGGTCATGGGGTTGTGTAAGATGATCGTGACTGGGGTGATAGTGGTGAGACGGCGGAGGTTCTTGACGATGACCAGATGGGCGATAAGGTTGCCGGAAGTAATCTACAGAGTGTCGCTTCTCGGTTGGTATAGGAGGCGAGGCGTGAATTGCTTCGATTGGCGGGAGTCTGTCAATGTGTCCGCGGGAATGAGAGTTAAGGACAGGATTGAGTTTGACGGGCTCACTTTGATGAGGATGTGGTTGTTTAAAAAGCTGTGGAGCAGTTTCGGTCGTGCCGTTGTAGTCGACGTGACGACGCGGTGGAGGGGGAGGCGAGTGTTCCCTACCGACGACCTGACTTTTAGTCTGCACAGAGTACTCTAACGATACTAGTCGATCTTCTAGTTCTCGGATATATCTGTCATAAGCACGGACGAACAGGGATCATACTGCGCTTCGAGGCCTTTCGTTGGACCTCTTTTCATAGGTACTCGGCTGAAGGAGCAGTTGACGCCGGCTCGTTTGCAAGATGAACACTGTTCAACGTTGGCCTCGGAGGTTGCATCACAGCGGATCTGCCATTAGTCTTGCAAACCGATAAGGACATACCTTCTTCCGACGACACTCATCGCATGCGCGTGAGGTCTTGTGTCTCTTTTTGGGACGCATAAGAGAATCATAGTCTTGGTTTGAGTAGAGATGGTGAGCCGGGTGTCGCATGGACATTCCTTGCCCATTATGATAAGGCGTCCCACCGAGGCTGGAGTGTTGTGGTTGTGGGGAAGAATCCGGGGAAGAACCCAGAGTAGGAAGATTTTCGGAGGATCTGGTCCGTCGAGACTCAGGAGACGAGTTCCGGTGGTTTGTTGCATGGAATGACGGGGGAGAGAGGACGGCCCCGGCGCTGTCAAGGAACGACGGAAGGTTCCCCGTGGAGTTTGTCCGCTTCGGAATGGGCGAAATGGGTCGGGTCATCGGAGTCGATTGTGAGCGCCCGGTCTCGTCGTTCTCGCTTTCTGCGGAATCTCTTCGCTCGTATGCCGGGACAGCAGAGTTGTGCGGTGCAAACATGGACGGAGGCGCAGAAGGCGAAGGGGGTCGAACTGACGGAGTATCTGACTTGACCGGGGATGGCCCGTGGCTTCCCGGAGAACTCGGATGAGGCAGGACAATGGCGGCGGAAGCCATTCGAGCAGACCTTCGCTTCTGTGATGTCGGCTCAGGATCCGAGCCTGACTTTGTGTGCAATGTATGTCTCAAACTGTGTGCAGAGGCGAAAACCCGCGTGAACGGAAATAGCCAACAAAGTTCCGGGCGATCCCTCAGGCCGAACGTGCAAAGGCTCTTGCCGATCAATCGGCCAATAGGATTTCGGCGAAGTTCGCTACGTTTTCGGAGGCTGTTGCGAAGGGACACAGCGGAACAGCGCTTTGGGTGTTTTGAGATAAGGCGGGGCGAGGGGGGCTGAGGACAGGCAGGGCGACGTAGTGGTAGCCCTTCGTAACCCTTCCCTGTGTAAATTAGGGAGACTTTCGGGAAAATCGGCCGGAACCGAATTACACACGGCGGCTCAAGAGCCGTTTTCCCTTCGGCCTATCATTTGCGACGCCTCCAGCGAATCGTGTGGGCTGCTCGGAAGGATTCTTCCAGGACCCCACATTAGCCACCTTTGTCCCCCAGGCGGTCGGATCACCAAGCATCAATAATTATGTACGACACTTGCCTAGAATGGGGGTCCATAGCAGACTTCGTTATTTACGGAAGTGCATGGAATGACGCAAAGCCGATTTGCAGGTTCCGCCGGCCTCCGAAAATCCAAGCGAACCTTCTTCCCGGAGACAACGTGCGTTGTTTGGGCAACACAGACCGTCCGAAACTTTAAATCCTTTCACGGAGCAGCGCTGTGCGCACTCGTAAAATTCCTTGGCAAATCCCGCGCAATTTCAATTGGAAGGCCAATGCACACTCGATATAGCCGATTATTCCGTGCCGCACCGCACCCTTCGCTCGAATTTCGGCGTTTTAGCGCGGGTGCCGGCGGACGGCAAACGTCAGTGGACCGCAGGCAGCTCGATACGAAGTACCATGCCAATGTGTGAATTATGGCTACCCCGCTCCGATACTAAAGTAAATTAATCCAACAGCGTTCCCCAAACATTACACCGATTCGCTATGCTCCTAAAAGTGAATCCCCGGCTTTAAAACCTCTCGCCCGGCACGAAATTTATCCACCTCCGCCTTTGGGCCCTCGCGTGGCGCCGCCGGCCGCTGATACAGCCCGGCGACCTCCGCCCCTCGCGGCCAATGGGCTGCGCCCCTCGTTGCCCTCGGGCAACTGTCCGCCGGAGCCTCTCTGGGCTGAATTTGGAGCCGAGTGGGTATTGCGCTTATCTGATTTCCGTTTCAGAATGACCTTCCGTAAGCCACTCCGCGTGATTCGGCGACCGGACATCGGTGTCATAAGGGTCATTGGGTCATAGTCCGCGGCCATCGCGCGCTCCAGATGGACCCGGGGATTTCTGCTCCTTGGTTCCACGGAGATCATCGGAGATGAAGCAAGCGAGGAAGGTGTGGCGCCGGGGTGGGCATTTCTGGGGACGTCGAGTTCGTCACTGCGGGGTGGACTCATCGGCAATGGTCCCGATGGTAGAGCGCGAGATGAAAAATCGCTTGAGATGCTCGCGATACTTGCCATACTTGACCGGCGACGAAGAGTCCGCTCTTGTTCCAGGGTCGGTTGTTGACGGGACGCTGGATTGTCGTCTCGGAGGAATAAGACGATGTGTTCATCAGTGAGATTCATATGAGATTGCTGCTCAAAAGTCTGGAGTGCAGCAAGTCGGAGGACATACTCCATCAATGACAACGATGACTGCTGACGTTCCACGCCCATAGTATTGATCGGCAGAGGTGGCGAGGAAGCTGGTGAGGAGTTTCTCAAAGTGAGAGCAGACATCGCGGGAAGGAGGTCTTCTGTTGCATCTTCCTCTTCATTATCCCACTCATCGTCTTCGTCCTCATCTTCATCCTCCTCAGGGAATATCTCGAATGCAACCCACTCGATGTCGCCCATTCTTGCCCCCTTATCGACATCTGTATCTCCTTCATCGTCACTACCGAACCCCGAGGCAAGATCTGGCCCAAAATTCTCTTCGTCAGATTCGTCGCCGGGATTGGTGAATTTTTCCAAAACAGTTTGCGGATGAGGTGCCCCGTGCTGTATCTTCGCAATCAAAACTGGAGATAAAGATTCTCCGAGGTTTAGTAGAATACCGGCATGTTCATAAAATAATCTCGCAATCTACCATTAGTTCATACATCCAGTGGAATGGACCTTATGAACCGGGATATGCCGGACATGTCCCTGAATATACCCCTTCTCCGCAATCTCAGCCTTGGTCTTCTTCTTACTCCAGTCCTGCAATTCCTCATGATACCGTCCATCATCCAAGTCCTCTACCAGCCTCAACTCATATTCATACCCCGGCGGAAAGTCTGTGAATCCATTCTCCAATGTAGAGTGTGCATCTGTCCCTGCTTCTTTATGGGCGCGAGAAGGTATACGAATTATAGACGCACGGCATTTAGCGAACTCTTCTTTCCACTGTATCTCTTTAACACTGCTCACGCGAGCATGGGAAGTAAATATCGAGTAAAACTTGACAATGAAAGTAGGTCCAACTTGGACCGGCTGATGGCTCGATTCGTATGCCTCGTCCGCGGAACGAAGAAGAGACGATGCCTGCAGTAGACGAGAGGGTGAAACAGTATCAGGCAACGACGAGGAGAGGTTCGCGCCGGACGTAGTGAGAGCCAGAGAAATCAGGGGTACAGCCTAAACATCAAACCTGGGATACCGAGGGTATTACATCTTCAATTCGTCGCAGAAGATCGCGCATCGATTCGAGGACTACTTGTATGTTTTGGCCTTCTGTTTTACTGTTTGCGAGTTTGCCGGCGCTTGTGCGAGATTCAGTGACTTCATTGACTCGTTTGCCAAACTCATTTATGTCGTGTCGAAGGGCAGTGGTCAGTTGCACCGTACTAGCAAGACTTGTGTTTCCCCTAGCAGCACTACAATATCATCAGAAACACACTCAACCAGGGTCCTTACATTCGCTCGATAAGGTCAATAGCAGGAGTAACAATCTACCAGTTAAGGAACGACAACTAACCGAGGAGGATACCTTGATCTTATTCTCCAGTCGCCTTCTCATCTTCTCAAGATCGGCAGTCGATCCTTCGGGCGCATTCTACACATTAATGACTCCCCTGGAGTGTTCAAACCTGGATAAACTTGGTGACTTGCACGAAGGCAAATTTACTTGCATAGCCTAGACCGCTTCTGATCGCGAAGTTCGCGGCCTGTGAACCAACACGTAATAAAAGCTCTTCCATCGAGGCGGAGAGTTGGGTTCGGGGATTTGACTAGGCTAGTGTTGTATCCATCGCGCTTTTTGTCTCCGAAGTTACAGAGGAGATAAGATTTTGGCACTGTGGTGACGAAGTTCGGTGTGATGAGGATTGTTTGGGCGATCAACATTCGATGACATTCGATTTTATTTACTTTAAATACAGATTTAATCATGTCATTTATTTATTTACGGGGTAATACCGTAATAAGCTCGAGAATCCGAGAATCCGAGAACCGGACGGGACAACCACTTCGACTTCGAAAAAGGTAAACATAGTCTGGACAAGGATCCGGGTATCAATACATTCCGTCCTATCTATTTATATCCTCTTCAATGACGACCTAGAGACTTCCTACCTATAAACATATATACTTCTTCAACCTGCCATGGCCTTCGAACCCCTCTCAAACAACCCCTATTTGCTCATCCAAGGAAATTTACTCATTCGAGTTCCTTATCCCAGTCAACTCTCTCCATCAGCTTCTCTCTGACTTTCCACGCGGGAACATCCTGCCACTCGCCATCATATTGGCAATCATAGATATTGACCGCCACCAACGGGACATCATAGCCCTGGTGCCGGTACTCGGTGGTAGGGGATACCGGTTGTCCCATTATCCTAATCACATACTGGCCATTGGCATACCCGGTGATCTGAACGCAGACATTCGTCTCAGGGACAAAGTACAGCAATGTCATCGGGTTCGAGGACTTGGGTTCTTGGGCCTGCAGTCTCCATGACCGGGGCGAAAGGACGTGGTCGGGCAGCGTTCCGATGGTGTGTTGCAGGAGGTTTCGCGTGGAGGCGGAGACGGGGGACGTGGCGGGAGGGGACCATTGGCCCAGGGGCGATTCGGAGGGAGGGGTAGAGTTCGAGAGGGACACAGTCCAAGAAGGAATATTGACCCGCAATTGAGGCTTTAGAACCGGGGTCATCGGAGGCGAAGGCAATCTCGCGCTGCTCATCTTTTACGCTATAATCAGCACAATCGTCCCAAGGCATGCATACATACCTTTCTACTTGACTTTCAGTGCTTGTAACCCTTGGCAAGCGATCTGATCAGAGAAATGCAGATGATGATAGTGAAATATCTGTCTGGTTCCGAGTGCACGATAAATACTCCGTGTTTCACCCCGAGGAATCCATTCCCTTGGATCTCACCGCGTCACTAAATGCGGACTCGCGGAAACACTGTTTAGAATATCGAAAATATCTTCCGATCCTTGGCAACGAAGCTTGTGAAAGTGGGCGAGCACGCGAGCTATATTATATACACCTCGAGCGTCTTTCAGAACGGGGGATTTTGGCCCAGCCCAGAGGTCTCACCCGTATGGACGCTGACTTAATTCGCATCGGGTGTTCACTGCGCTTAGAAGCACGGCAGGAGAGGTTTGTGTGGACGATGACAAATTGGGTTGCGCGCCATAGGTTAGATACAAGTTTGATAGAAGGTTGGTGCGTGTTGGTGCGTTGGTCATACAGCACCCGGTCACGTTGCATTGTCTAATGGCACGCGAGAAATGGTGTAGAATGACATGGCAGCTCAGACAATCCGCATTTGAAGGACTCACTATGAATACTTGGATTTTGGACTTTGAACCGGTTTCTCGGCTCTCCTGTTCCTGTATCTAATATAACCATCGGGAATAAACTCTCGGTGTTCCGGACGCTTCTCCTTTTAGAAAGATTAAAACCTAAAATATCCGTGCCAGCTGATCTTTTTCAATATTCGTGGACGACATGTGACAAAGAAATCGACGACCTTCCATCAGAGCCTGCTTTGGATCTCGGCAATGACGATCCACTTCCGCCCGGCCTTCCACAAACAGACACCAGCCCATGGTCACGGAATTCCCTTACTCCATCCAAATAGACCCCATTCGTCGTTTCTCCATCCTTCGATTCCCGAATGAACCCCGTATTCTCCCCCTATTGACACAATTCGGCGCCACGCTGCCGGCCAACGAGTTCTATTCGCTCACCCGCACGAGCTCTGAAATCAGTGTCATCCAGGATGCAAAGTATCCGGCTTATCCGCAGGAGCTGGGTGAGGAATTAGCGCACCGGATACAGACACAGGAGGGATTTGTTCTTGTTCGAGTTGTTCCGGATATGGGATCGCAGATTGATTTTGGTATGCATATGGGGTGTCTTAAGCGAGGCTGAGGGGTAGGTGTTACGGGCTTGTTGGCTCGATTGGCGGGGGTTCTGGGGAGGGAGGGGATTCCGATTTTTGCGGTTAGTACGTTTGATACGGATTATATCCTCATCAAGGGTGAGAATCTCGGCAAGGCAAAAGAAGCATTTGAAGGGGATGGGATTGTAGTGACTTTGGTTTCTGAATAACGCTCCACGGGGGGTTAGGACTCAGGTGTGGATGAATGATGAGGCTCGACGTCTGGAGTTCTGTTTGATGACAGGGAGAGGTTCTCGGTCGCTGTTGAAAATCATGTATAGGCGTTCGGACAAATGGCATCTTTGGTTAGTCCAATCAGCCCGACCTACGTCCTCGATCCGTCTACCTCATCATTTAAATGAGGAGAATCTAATCAATGACGTTTTGTGAAACCAGGAAGACACGATATCACAAGAGAGGGGGAAGACTCTGCAATGCCATTCTCCGAACCTTCATCGAAGTCCCAATAGTCAAACCCATCGAACTGTTGCGATAGTGAACAGTTGTCCAACTCCACTGAACGTTCCTCGCCATCCACAAATTCGCCCAGACGCATCTTGCAAGACTCGCGGTCCCGTTGGAGATACGCAGGGTGGAGCAGAAGATATGGTAAAGGGCAAGTCCAATTTTCGTTGGCTTTCACCCGAACGCAATTTTACGTTATCTATTCGAACAGATTAATTGAACTTTCAGATTAACAATATTAAAAGTCCCTAAAGTTTAGATATTCCAACCTGAAACTAGCTCAGGGGAATGTTGTTTCAAGCTGACATACGCTACCCTTTTACCCCTTGAAACGTCCGATGCACGAAAATACGAGGACAGAGGAAAAGAGTAAAACGGTGGAGGGCGCGGTACCGGTTTATCGCGTGTTCGGTGCCTGAAGCCTTCCGCCTCCTTGCTCACCTGTTCGGGCAGGCGCAATAACTTCAAAGAAGTGTCTTACCTGGCGACAATATTGCAGACGGTCAGGTGCGTATGTGAAACAGCAGTGGTAAATATAGAGTAAATTTTATTCCAAGGCCGGTTATGACCGGAGAACTCTTTCGCTTCTTCGCAGTAGTGAAAATAGAAGTGGCTCAAATAGCGAGACCCAAGATATCTAATTAAGTATCTATTAATATAGCTGCCAAGATTGTGCCTGGGGAGCCATTCTTACCTGTTTGCGGCGAGGTCGAAGCGTCAAATTTTAAGTCGTCCGAAGTTGGCCGGCGCCCCTTAATTACAAAGTCTTAGCGTTGTGTGTGTGCCTAAAAATAACCTTTGCGTAATTTACGTTTTACTTTTGGATGCAGGGTTGGGTGTTGGAGGGAGCGAGACGCAGCCAGCCGTGAGAAAGCGACCAACCAGACAGCGCCATGCGTGTGCTTGGTGGCCCAGACAGACGCTGCAGAGTGAGCGAGGAGTGAAAAGGGGTCCCGCCGTGCGAAACACAGCCAGCACGCAACTTCGCACCGGCTTCGTCTTCAGCATTCGTATTTACCCAAATTACGGGTCTGTTCCTGCATTGGTTCCTTTCCTTCCCCGTCCCACCGCAGACTTCGCACTCACAACGACACGTCGCTGCAGACAACGACGCTGCTGCCTCCGTCGACTGCGCTCTCCACAGGACTCGAACGGCCATTTGTCGTAAATATGGCGCCTGCTGCGTTAATCCTCTAAACAGATTGGCTCCTGGGACACCCCTGCAAAGCTCTGAGCCCGCTCATTATTTATACTTTCGAGGTACGAAACGCCAACCTTGCCATCTTTCTCCTTTTAGTGTACGCTAAGACCAGCCCACGTAACACAGCCGCGCTCTCGTCATTCGACTCGATATCGGGATCTCGCCGTTCATATACCTTGCGCTCATCCGTCCAGCATCTTCACGCCCTCCGACAACGAATATCTACGCGTCGCTTCCTGCTCTCGTTCTTCCTCGAATCTCACATCTACATCCTCCATCATCTATCAACTAGTCTATGTCGTTGACGCTGAAGAGACCTTGTCCGTTCACTTTGACTCTCCATCAGTACGGCGACGCTCAGACCTTGTTGACAATGGACCCTGACCCCTATGGACCGCGATATCTTTCCAAGGATCCCTTCCCGGAGTGGACGCCAGTCTCTCCCACTACTATCCCCGAAGACGTATACAATGAAGACGTATCACGGCGATCGCCCTCGCCGCCCAAACGACCACGCAACGCCAAAAATCTTAGCCTCAGTGTTCCCCCTGGCGCGAAAGCTAGTTCCTTACCCGGGTCTGCACCTGCATCGCCCTTCCGATCTCCACGACTGCCCTCACGCCGACCATCTAACCTTACCATCAACATACACTCTCTGCATCGACATCCATCTACTCCGGAGCTGTATACCAGCACTATCGGCTCTCCAATCGTATCTTCCCCTGCTCCGTACACATCGAAACAATTCCCCGCTTTGAAACTCGACTCTTTGCGTCGTTCTGAAACGGATCGACCGAGAACACGTCACACGGACCCTTCTATGAATGATGTCTCGTTCGGAGAATCTGTGGAACGGGAAAAGGCATATCCTGATGGTCCACGGCTCATTCTGGAGCCGAACATATGGCTTTATGCGGAGCCAGATCTCGAATTAGCAAAGACCTATGATGTTGTTGTCAATGTTGCTCGAGAAGTCAATAATCCCTTCATCGTCACCGAAAGGACGCCAGAACCATCTCGATTATCACCAGAGTCTGATTTCGAGGAAAACTCGCCATCTCCCCAGTCAGCTTATTCATCAATTGTCTCAGCTTCTCCACCATCTATCCCTTCAAGCATCTCCTCAGGATTATCAGCGTCCTCACCTCAAACCTCATCTAAATCGACCGAGCCCATTATTCCCACCCACTATAAATACGACGATGTCGAATATGTGCATATACCATGGGATCACAATTCATCGCTTTCGCAAGAATTACCGGGCATCGTCGATCATATCCTAGAACGATCCAACCAAGGCAGGAAGGTCCTTGTTCACTGTCAAGTATACTCCTCAATTATCCGTTCTAACAATCAGTGCGGAGTTTCCCGTTCAGCAACCCTCGTCATCGCGCTCGTCATGAAAAAGCTGGGCATGGGAACACACGAAGCGTACGCCTATGTGAAAGAACGATCACCATGGATAGGACCAAACATGTCATTAATATACCAACTCACAGATTATGGTCGATTATGCGGATACGAGCGGAAACCCACCACCCAGACCTCTGCACCGAGTACAGCCCCTCTAGAAAACGCAGAATCACGACGGTATAAAGAGCCATCACCAATATTGCCCATCCACGCACATTTAGCAAGGCCACTTATGAATCGAACGCAAAGTCAAGATCGACCGGGGTTTTTGGATGTTGACGTTGATCGTGTGGCGGAGAAATTATCGTCTCCTCGGTTTGTGGTGAGTGAGTCGGTTGCAGAGGACGTGAAAGATGGGGAGGGAAAGCGTGTATAGCTTGGAATGTAATATAATATGTGGAGATTGTTGGTTAGCATGAGCGATGTATATCATATCGGACTTTTGCAATTTGCATCTGCTGGAACAGGAAGATGGTTGATTTGTTGAACTTCTATGGATGTCTTTGGGCCTCTACATAGTTACAGTAATAGGAATCTAGATTGTCGACTGTATTTTGCTTGACGGTTGTTCGGTTTTCCCAATTCGTCAGATCCGGAGAAATCCCCATGTCCTCGATTATCGTTTTTCACACTCGAAAGAATGAACATAGTAGAGTAGAGTCACAAGGTTTTTGACCGCAGCCAGGGAAACCCGTCCCTGTAAGACAGCGTCACATCCAAGTCTCCCACGAGGTGAACTTGCCAAATCAGGATCCCCCCTGATGGAATTGAGATCGGCAAAGTCGTCATCACATGATATTTTGAAATTAGGTCTGAGAATTACGCCGCGCTATCAGTGACGCTCGGGTCTTCCATTAATTCTTCGGAATATCCTCCGTTGGGTTTTCCGTCTCCCATCCTCTCCCATTCCCATCTCTCCCATTCCCATCTCACTAATTCCTTGTCGTCTTTACACCATAATTCAAAGCCTTGCAATCCATATTCATAATGCAGAGAATAGCACTCAGACATATTCATCGCTTCTCCACCTCTATTCTTTCGAAACGGACGTACGCCACCGCAAGTTCCCCCAATGTACGTCGGCCCCCCTTTTTCTAGTTCTAAACGATGTAGGAAGTCGTCATTCTTTCGGCGGCGCGGACGCCCGTGGGAAAATTCAACGGCGCCCTGGCCTCTGTATCAGCAACTCAATTAGGAGTTACGGCCGCGAAGGCCGCAATCGCCCGGTCGGGTTTCCAGCCAAGTGATGTCCAAGAGATATTTATGGGGCAAGTCATCTCGGCGGGAGTAGGCCAAGCGCCTGCGCGACAAGTCGGTCTTGGAGCGGGATGTCCGCCGGAGACGGAGGCCACTACCATCAACAAAGTCTGTGCATCGGGAATGAAGAGTGTGATCTTTGCGACTCAGACGCTACAGCTTGGGAACAGAGAGGTCATGCTTGCAGGTGGAATGGAGAGGTATGATTTTCGTGCAGGATACATCTGAGGGTAGTATGTCGCAAATTCCGTTTTATTTCCCGCGAGGACACACGTATGGGAATATCACGGTCAACGATGGCATCTTAGTAGATGGGCTCACGGATGTTTATGATAATATTCATATGGGATTGTGTGCGGAGAACACCGCTTCTCGAGATGGATTTTCACGGGAAGATCAGGATGCTTATGCCATTGAATCGTAGACCCTATCTGATGCATGAGATTGACAAACCAGATATCGACGAGCTTCAGAGGCATGGGATGCCGGCCACTTCAAGAAGGAGATCGCTCCAGTTACGGTGAAAAGCAAAAAAGGAGATGTCGAAGTATCGGTGGACGAAGAATATAAAGGTCTCAAGATTGAGAAAGTGCCTACTTTGAAACCTGTATTCAAGTATCTCACCCAACTGAGCGTATCTGATGAACAGAAAAAATGGAACAGTCACCGCTGCGAATGCCTCTGCGATCAATGATGGTGCTTCTGCACTTGTGCTAGCCACACTTAATCGCTCTCAATCATCGTCCGTAAAACCTATTGCAAGGATATTATCTTGGGGAGACGCGGCTACAAAACCTATCGACTTCACGATTGCTCCCAGTCTGGCAATTCCAATTGCTCTCAAACGCGCAGGTCTAGAGGTCAAAGATATCGCCAAGTGGGAAATTAATGAAGTACCCCCCTCTTGTAGGATAAATCTAACAACAGGCATTCTCGGTTGTAGCTCTAGCGAACACCAAGATTCTTGGGCTTGATCCAGCTAAAGTCAATGTCTGGGGTGGAGCAGTGGCCCTTGGCCATCCGATTGGGTATTTCCCCGAGAGTGACCTTCTAATACTTACGTAGTTCTTCCGGGTCCAGGATTATTGTTACTTTACTGCATCAACTGAAGGAGGGCGAATTTGGATGTGCGGCGATATGTAATGGCGGAGGAGGAGGAAGTGCAATTGTTGTGCAAAAACTGTAAATCGACATCCACAAATCTATGACGATATTGAACTTGACCGTTCTTTGGATAATTCTATAGTCATCTAAGGTCATAAAAGTAATTAGCGAAATACAAGCATTTATTCCTATCTCAGGGCATTTATTCCTATCTGAAGATCAGATCATTGGTCTTTTCCTTAACATAAGTGACTGACTACTGACCGAGCCTTTAACATGCATATGCGGAATGCTATTCGACCAGATCTGATGTCTTCCAGGCTACCTCGTAATCCTACTTCCCTTATTCCATCAAAAGCTCTAAGCTTCCCATCCTATGTCTCCCCGATAGATCCGAAAAGTCATACGATGATCAGCGATAGAGGAGTGCAACTGGTAGAAATTGGCGCATCGAACCATTCGCCAACATCAACCAATAAACGTCCCCTCAGATGATCAGATAGCCAAAGCTTAAGCCGCTCCCAGCGCCATCTCCCGAGCATGAGTCCACAGGTTCATAAACCCCATGCGGGCCGTCTGCTTCTCACATCTCACAATGCTTACTCTCCTGCTTACCTTGGCTTTCTTGGCTACGTTTACGTTTGCTCAGCATGAGGAGATTGATAACTCTACTGCTAAAGCACCAATGAGATTCCTTTGGCCTGCCCAACGTCAGGGATATGATAATGTACACCTTGAGACGGATTCATTATTGATATTTCTAGGCAACGGATGATCAAGCTCCGTGTGGTGGTCGACCTGTTGGATCAAGGACAGATTTCCCTCTCACGGGTGGCGCCCTGGCATTTGTCCAAGGAGACGACGCCTTCGATGCCCAAGTCCGCATCTCCTACAAAGCCAGTCTGTCCCATTGCCATTCTCTGTTCTAACATCAGATCCCGGAGCCGACGACTTCGAAGAGATCTTACCCGAAGACGAAGACGTGGATATCGGCCATATCTGTTACGGGGGATTCAAAATCAAAGACGGCACCGCATCTGGAAGTGTTGCGACTTTTCAAATTGAGTATCTCTCAGGAGACGCCAATGAGACTTTCTATATTGTTTGTCCTTCAAGAGCTGTAGAGTTAACGCTAGTGCGCGGATGTGAATTTCGTGGATAGTAGTGCGTTTAAGACTCAGATTCCTTGTTTTAATGCGACCACTGAGGAGACCAAGGAACAGGCCGCGAGCGGGACTACGAGTGCTGCCGGAGCAACAAGTACTGCAACCAGTGAAGGCAACGGCAACGTCGGCTTCGGGGTCACTGTCCTTGGTGCGATGGTAGTTGCTATATTTGGTGCAATGACGGTTCTGTAGGACATGTGTTAAAAATGCAATCAACAACAGACCAGATTATATCGATACGTTGACATTGCACACCCTCAAAGTTTTTAACAGTCTGCAAGCCCACAGTAATTGCGCCACGAAGATAGTAGTAGGCCCAACAACTAAACCATCCATACATAAAGAAAGTATTCGGACTGCCAGCGGCTATGCCTAAACTAATAAAATATCCCACTCCGCAGCGCCAAGTCACCAAACTCCATCCACGGTAACATCACCCAGACTTGAACAAAAGGAACGCGATCTGGCCAATATAAAAATAAATGAAATGACGCGTTTCTGCCATCAGTGTCTATTCAAAGTTGCAGTCCGGCGCCTGCTGGTAACACTGGATAAAGGGAGGTACCGTGAGTAACGTAGCTGCCAAAATTTCTTCCAACGACGCAATGCCAGGTTGTGCCGAATTTTTTGTCGAATTCCTTTTTCATGTATGCGGCGATATCCTACGAATTAGCCGCCAAACGTAGTGTATCGGGAGGTACCTTTTCAATGGTATGTTTTTCCATGCCATGTCTCGCTACACGCTATCAGCACCAATTCCAGAGCGCCTATGTATGTGTTGAAGGAGACTTACCAACTTCAATTGCCTCGGCTTGCATTTCATCGCTCTACCGTTAATGATTCGCGCGCCAAGTGAGCGATAAACATACCATATCAACACTTTTGATAACCGGAGCTGCAGGGTTAGTTTTCTTGCCAAGCGCATATAATACCAATATGAGAACCATCGCTATTGGTATGGGCAAAGGCTGTGGGAGTTGATGATGCCATGACTTATCTTGCAGAAGAAGGCACTCGAGGGACAGGCGAGATGCGTGATGTGAAAGGGGAAGATTGGAGGCGGTGGTGGTATGACTGAGGAATGCTCTAGAACGCAACCGGGAACGTGATTTATCACACAATTGACTTGACAGGAACTTCGGGTCTTGGTCTTGGTCTTTGTTCCCACCGCCGAAACCGGAGCGTGGGGAGCAGCGGAAGGCCCGGAAAGCAAGAGCGGGATATCCTTTCTCGGGATAACTTAACGTCGGCTAAGTTAGATGACCTAACAACCTCTGTTCATCGCTAACCTTAAAGAGCGGCTGATGGCTCTGAAACACATAAACTACTGAACACCAGCTAATCACTCTCCGGCCGTGGACGAAGCTTCTCATCGTCATGTGCCAAGAGCAACCATGGACATAATTCTCTGCAACCGAAGCATCTAGAGGGAAACAGGGGGTCCAGAGAGATGAAGCTCAAGCCAAAGGTCCTCAGAAATTTAACCCTAAATTTGCAAAACACCGAAGCGGGTCGTCCCGTGGGGAAACTGGGGAACTTTCGGAACAACCCGATTTGCGGAGGCACCAGCGACTTTGATGATCCCTGAGGAAGCGACTCCAGCACCGAAACGCAAATCCAGGGACGATCCATCCGAGGAATCTCCCGGCGAACGCAAGAAACGAGCATCTCATGCGTGTGATTCGTGTCGAGTCAAAAAAGTTAAATGTAACGAGGAAAGACCATGCACGAATTGTGTTCGTAAGGGACCTCTAGGGACACCTTTTGCTGACGGGAAGGACAAAATTTGGCGTGTCGGTATGCGGGAAATCCGGTGCTGGATTTAGAGTATGTTGTGGGAAGCGGATAGTGGTTGATTGTAGGATTGAAACTATTAAGCGGCGGTTGGCGGAGTTGGAGGGACGGGGGGAGTTCGTTTCGAATCCAGAGGCGGTCCTCCCATCCCCTGCGAGCGTCACTTCAAGTCGTCCTGCATATGTCATTCCTATGGACTTATCAGGAGCAAATCAACCAAAA
>Ga0302325_10007919_pt1 | contig 23451 bp, 28 predicted proteins | sample Palsa_T0_2_FD_201948 | JGI IMG/M metagenome (GOLD analysis project Ga0302325, IMG submission 201948) | Peat permafrost microbial communities from Stordalen Mire near Abisko, Sweden - Palsa_T0_2 | ecosystem: Environmental > Terrestrial > Soil > Palsa > Peat permafrost | place: Sweden: Abisko... | reverse complement strand
CATTCATCGGCTATACCGCCTTCCCGTAATAACACACGACAGTTTAGGTTGCATAGAATACCTGTTTCAACCCAAAATAGCTGAGATACTACTTGAAACGATCCGCGTTCGGCATAGGCTTCGGAAGCTCGGTGGAGGCATGTGCTCAGGTTTAATGAGACGGCTTATAGAATGCTTCAGATGATCCGAGATTGCCCAATCCGACAACACGTGACTGCTTCGACTGAAATTGAAATTTTTGTTTTCCGCTTCTCCCTTCAATTTTATTTTCACCAACTTCCTTGCTTTGATCTATCACTATCTAATTGACTCCCATTATGGTCCAATTTCGTTCGCATTTTCATCCGCAGTGGTCAATGAATCGGGACTGCGCCTGTTACCGATGCACGCGTTCACAAGACAAGACACATTCGAAGCTTCACTAGCCGGTGGTTCGTCCGCTCATGACTGGTTGGAGTCAAATATGTGCCGAGAGAAATCCTGCGTTACAGGCTGAATCCGAGTATTCGTTTCTGCACGGTTGTACACATGTCACTCGTGCGGGCTTTACGTGATGGAGTTTACATTACTATTTGCGGTCGGTTTGAGCCAAGTAAACGGTGAGGACAGGGACACGGTAGTTATTGCACTCTGGAGGTCGATGGCCTGGACTCGGTCGGTGCTTGGCATGTATATTCTGAAGCATAAAGTAGATGAATAATCTAACAAACTGTGGACGGAACGTGTGTGTTGCTCGTCCAAATGTGTTCGGAACGGGTGAATATCCGGGCGTGTTGTGTGAGAGTGTTATTATTAGCAGGGAAGCGAGATTTCTGAGGTGAAGGACCCCTTACGTGGAACATGAAACGTCGTTCAAAACGCTAATGGAGACTCCGTGCGCGCGAGATTGGCACCCCTCACTCACACGCGGTTGAATGGATTTGGCCAACCACGACGCAGGACTCGGTCATCGCCCACGCTGTCGCACGGCCATAGCCCGACACAAGCGGACTTGCAACAAGGCGTATTTACGCTCATACACATCAAATTACGTGCATAAACTCTCGACTTTATTAGCCGTTTCAGGATGGATAATTGGGTGCCTTAATTCGAGGATGCTGTTCGCTGTTTACAGTTAGGCTGTTTCATCTCCAACAGCCTTTTTTAATTTGCCAGACTATTTCCGACGGATCACTGCCAATCAGGCCATCCAGCAACCTTGCCCCTTCCTTATCTCGTGTGCCGCGTACCTGGGCTAATTACTGCTGCAGTTTACCCCCGGCTCCCTGAACTCAGCCTCAGCCAGCAGCCAGACCCAACTGCTGCTCATCTGCGCGCCCTTGCTGCATCCCTCTCATAGGGGCTTATTCAAGCACGCCCCTAACACAAATCTCCGATGATGCGACACAGACGGCCCATGCGTTTGCCTCATATAGTCGCCATATCTCGCCCTGTTTCCCTTCTGCATTCCTCTTCCGTCTCAGTAACACCGTTCAGTGCTTTTCGCTTCGTTTCTCTCGGACAGGATCCGTTCGTTTTTCTTTTTCCTTCTTCTCATCGATCCGTCGAGCGGTCATCGTCTTTCCTGAATCCGAGCTGCGCTCTTCATATCCAACTTTGAATATCTTTCAAAATCTCTGAACGACATGCGCATCTTTTCGTCTATCGCAGCTATGGCGGCTGTAGCCTTGGTGAGGGCTGGTGCAGTGCTGGAGGAGCGGGGGACGTTCGAACAGCCGGGTGTCATCAGCGTGGGAAATTACTATGATACACCCTCGACGGCAGAGCCGATGGAGACTTACGGCTCCCAGACTCCCGCGCCATTGGTGGCAAATGTCGCCCCCACAGTTGCCTCGAGTGCCGCATCTCCAAGCAAAACGCAATATGTCACTGTCGGCGGAACCGCCGGTCTCGTCTATACTCCCGAGTACATCTTTGCAGAGGTCGGAGAGGTCGTCATCTTCCACTTCGGAACGAAGAATCATACCTTTACGCAATCGACCTTCCCTGAGCCCTGTGCTGCTATGCCGAATGGTATTCGCTTTCATTTACCGTGCTAACGCGCTAGGCGCGGATTCCGGGTTCATGCCGACAGATGGAAGCACGACCCCCAGTTTCACATACACCGTCACCGTGTCGACCCCATTATGTATATGCCTTTGAGATTCTAGCTGATCGCAGGGTTCTATTGTAAGCAAGCCAACCACTGCAAGTCGGGTATGGTGTTCGCTATCAACCCTCCTACAACGGGGGACAAGACTTTCCAGAATTACAAAAACTTGGCCATGGGTAGTTCCACAACGGTTGTCCAAACTGCCACCGCCTCGACCGTAGTCTCTGTCACTTCTCCTCCTCCTCCTCCGCCGCCGCCCTCGGTTGCTTCGCCTTCTCCCATGGTGATTCCTGGAGTTAATGTTGCCACCGATGGACAATGTCAGTGCGTCTGCAACATTGACATCGGCAATGGGTTCGTTCCCCAGAGTATGGTTCTTACTTTAGTGCTGTAAATCCCAGTATACAAGGGCTCGGAGTATTCGGCGGCTCGGTGGGACAAGTCAACGGTATAATTTCTCTACACTTTAATCTAATGAGTAGTTCCATGGCTGGGTACGCAAGCCGGTGCGGCTCCTCCAGCTGCAGGAACCACATCAGCCGCAGGCTCTGGAGTTTACGTCGTTGGCAATGTCGCCTCTTCCACCCTGAACAGTATACCCAATTTGGGCCAAGGAACCGTTACTGCCCTTGGAGGTTCGGGTGTTGGCGGAACCACGTCAGCTACAGTTACAGATGCAGTGACAGACGCTGCAGCAGAAACGGGAACGGCGAATGTAGCACCAACGGGTGGATATGTCGCCGACGGTGTATCAGGCGGTGCAGCGGGTTAATCGTTCCTATCTTGCAAATCTAGCAACTGGGTATTTTCGGGTGATTGAAAATTAATAATTTTGGATGGTTCAAGAGAGGTCGAGATTAATTCGACGGGGGAGATATTTTATATTTACATTTTTTGTTTATTTTCTACTATTCTAGAGGTCGCCTGGGTGTTGAACGTCTTGCGAGTCTTCCGAGAACCTCTCACGTCGTTTTCAACATGTAGTCGAGCCTGGGAGACACGGGAACGAGGATTCAAAGCTAGGATAGGCCTCTTTCAATTTGAGTATATCTTCTAAAGTAACTGGAGGCCTGGCATAGGCTTCCGAGGGTGTGGTGTGAGGCGGCTATCGCAGAGAATCCCCGGAAACACAGGTTATGGGCACACAGCCCAGCGTCTCGGTTCCATCTTCCAATTGCAGTCTGCGCATGGTCCCCTGCCGCACATGAGCGGAACTTTAATGGCAACTGCATTGTCCTCGGTGAATGGCTGCATGCACCAAGGCATCTTATCAGTGATCGGATGCAGGCCTCGCCTCGTCTAAAAATTGCACTTTTTTTGTTTTTGTTTTGCGGTTGCATGGTCCCCCACGTCCGTTCCCGCGCGGAAGAATTCAAATGGGGCTCCATAAACCTTAATTTGCAGTAGTTCCTGATCCACTTTTTGGGATCATTTTGGGCGAGCTGACTGGGGCAGCCAATCCGACGCTGGGGATTGACTAATGCGGGTTAGGGGCTGTCACAAAACCTTGAATTGCCTTTGCTAGTAACAACAACACCTTGAACCGTCTATAAATACCGCACTTCCCTTGCGCTTCCCTCAGCTGCAGCTTCACTCTCCGGGGGCATACAATTCACACGCGCCTGACGATTCATAATGACCCGTATGTCTCCATTGTCGCGGGCGCTGACGATGCTAGGCGGCGATCAGAGAGAACGAGATCGTGAGAAGGCACAGAAGAAGGCGGCAGCATCAGCTAAAAGCAAAGGTAGCTCTGCCAAGGACAAGGAAGCGTATCTCTGGCAGCTCGTATGAAAACTGACCCTCTCAAGGCACGCCGAGATCATGCGCCAGAAACAGAAGGCAGCCGATGAGAAGAAAGCTGCAGAAGAGGCGGCCAAGGCGAAGAAGTAGCCAGGAAGACGGACTGGAGGAAGCGGCATCCACGGACATTCATTATTCCGATGCTTGAGCGTTATTAATATGTTTTCTCGTCTGGTCTACACCGGGAGTGGGGGAGTATTGGCGTTTCTGGTTCATAATATATAGGAAATACCTACTCTCTGCATTCATTCCCTGCTTCCATGAGTCCAATTTTCACCAGAGTCTCTCAGAGGATCAACAGTGAGGTCTTTTCAATGCGTTAAAGGAGAAAATTGCTTTTTTGACCATCACTATCTGGCTTAAGGATGTTTTCACTATCTTGGACACTTGGGCCCACGGATAAAGCGGCATCTACCTGTGTTGAAAACGCATCCCACCCAACCTAGTTGTCCAAGCTGCATAGGCTCCGATAACACTGCCGAAGAGAATCTGAATACATACATACGTATATCTGCACATGTCCTGAAAACCACCTCTGTTTTGTTTTGGGCGATGCCACGCGGCTACACGCCCGAGGGCCCGGATCCCTTGGAACATGCTTCCGGATATTTATGCACGGTCCGAGCGCCAATAGCTATTTAAGGGACAAAATAACACCGCTGCGTCTATATAAGCTGCTGACGGTGGGGGTAATCTTCCCGGACTGCGATTCTAATCTCGAATGCAGCTCGGGACAGACGCGCTCTTCTGGAAAAAGCGCAAGGGTGCGATGCCGGAGATACCAAGCGGAGATTTGATGGTGTGTTCTCCCACAAGTTGGTTTTAAGAGTATGCGGAGGCTGTGAGGAGTCTTATTCTCCACTTTCCGCTCAAAGGGAGATCCCTGAACTATGTCTCGGTCCCATGACTATCAGTTGCGAGTCAATGCTTCCAAAGTTTGGACAGTTCTGGTTCTCATCCCACTCCGAAGATGTACGTTATCGTCACATGCCCGAGCAGGCACCTCTGAAACCTCAAACGGTCAAACGACCATGACGCGGTGGTTACTTGGCCAAGGCCGTCAGAATTTGGGATTGGAGGTCAAAGCAGTTGAGTTCAGGTCGTAAACGGAGATACCCGGATGCTACAACCGTGTCCTTGCAAACACTTGTTCCACCTCGCTGCTTTTGACCTCTTTCAGATGTCAACATGCAAACATGCACTCGTTGATCAGTCCGCCATACAGGCTCGGTCAACGATTCGCAATATCACGAACAGGAGAGTCCATCTTTCCACATGCACTTTCGCGGTCCGACCCGTTCACGCCGCCTTCGAACCTAATGCTGGATCACGTCAATCCAATTCCAAACGGCGCCTCCCTAGGGCAGAAAGATATCTATGTTTACTCTAGATACAAAGCCGACATTTCCTTTCCTCCTCCAAATCCGCAGTTCTACCTTTCTACTCGTTTCAACTGTTTCCGTTGCCGTCTTTACCGATATCTTTCTATTCTCTGTACCACATCCACAAGGCCGTATTTCATTGTAGTTGATTATCCCGGTCATCCCATTCGCCTTGGAGAACAGGATTAAGGTTCCTCCTGAGCAAGCGCAGTCTGCCATTTCACTGTTACTGGCTGCATATGCTGCTGGTCCAATCGTCGCGAGTCCTTTCATCGGCTGGATAGCAGGTTCTTTCCATCATGCCACTTCCTAACTTGAGACAAGGCGAAAACTCGTCGCTCAAGTCTACTTGTGGGACTTGTATGTTTAGTTGGTGGAACTCTTCTTTTCTGCTTCGGTCGTAGCTTGGCTGTGTATGCTCTAGCGAGACTATTGCAGGGCATTGCGTCCGGGATCGTATGGATCGTTGGTAATTTCTTCCAGTTGAAGAATTAATTACAGGACTGGCCTTGATTGCAGATACTGTCGAGGAAGGAAGAGTTGGGAGAGCGATGGGTATTGTCTCGATTCAATTGAACATGGGTTTATTCCTTGGACCAATGTTAGGCGGAATCATCTATGATAAGGTCGGATGGTATGGAGTATTTGAGCTGGGTTGTGTGTTTTTGGGCTTGGATATCGTCTTGCGATTGGTGATGATTGAGAAACATGTCGCGGCTCAATTCCAGCCTTCGTCAAATATGACGGAGGAACAGTCATTGCCATCTGAGGTGCAATTTCTGACTCCCGCTAAGGGCAAGTCCACGAAGTCTCCTGAAGTAATCCGACTGCTGAAATATCCTCGCATGATTGCAGGTATGTGGCTCGCACTTGCCCAGGCCACAATTATCTCAGCCTTTGATGCCGCCTTGCCTCTACACCTTAATCGACTCTTTGGCTGGACCTCGTTCCAAGCAGGTATATCTCTCCTTTCCCTTTCAATTTTGACAAGCAGGTTTGGCGTATTTGGCCATTGCCATTCCACCATTCTTCATCGCTCCACTTTCAGGATGGATGTCAGATACCTGGGGACCCAAATTCCCTGCATTTTCCGGCATGAGTCTAGCGATCCCGTTTCTACTTCTCCTTCGCTTGCCTGATGGGAACGATGAACCGAAAACATCTCAAGAAGTCTTTATATGCATATTGCTTGTGTTTTTGAGTACCCCGGGTCTAGTTTGTTCGCTCACGCTGGTAGACATCGCGCTGAGTCTTGTCAGTGCTCCCTCGATCAGTGAGATCTCATACATCTCAAAACAACATGGCAATGGCCAATTGGCACAAGCATATGCTCTTTTTAATATGTCGTTTTCAGCAGGCTTCCTCGTCGGTCCCCTTTGGGGAGGATTTGTGACAGAAAAAGGGGGGTGGAATACTATGGTTACGAGTCTTAGCGGTCTTGCTCTACTTACTCTGGCTCCTATTGTGGTCTGGACAGGAGGTCCATCGGAATGGAAAGCAGTTAATTGGCATCGTAGAAGGATTGGGTTTCGGGGCCTGCGAAAAAGAAAGGACAATCCATATTCGGCGATTAAACGGAATATATTTCACATCCGTCCCGAAGGTCGTCGTACTAGGCGGATTTTTGACCAAAAAGTTTAGCACGTCAGTTAAACAGAGGCAGGAGAGTGTCGAGAGTATGTCCTGAAAGATGCAAATACTCAATGCTGCTCGATAATGTCTCGGCATGTAGAGGCCGACAATGTGATACTGAAAGCAATAATATGGCTCTACATTATCCTATCCAAGAAATATTTACATGCATGCACCTTCCCGCTTTCTTCGATCTGAGTATTCCCGCATCTGAGCGGCCAAATTAACAGCTTTACAAAAAATCACGCTGTAAATAAATAAATAATCGGTGATGTCGGAGCTCCAGGATATCCGCGCCGCGAGGTACTACGATGGCAGCAGAAGCGGCGGAGGACCCACCCGTTGTAAAGACGAAGCTCAACTTCAAAAGGACCGCCTCAGACAGGGCCAAACATCAGAAGCGACGGAAAACCTCTCAAGAAAATCGTCCCGAAGCGAATGGCTCTAGCAAGGCTAAACGGAAACCCGACTTCGATTTCACCAATGACGACGACACCTCCATGCCCAAAGTATCCAAAGTGTTCTGGCCGGACAAATACACTTTCAAAGATGCACTGTTTTCTGCGCTCTCGGACCCGGAAGATGCAGTACACTGGGCTCAAGTATTTGGTTCCGAAATACATATTTACCCCAGACCACATCCGACAATGAGCGACGACGAGTATGCCACGTGGGTTCGCGAACAAGTGTATGGTCAAGTGCTACGAATGTCACATCAGCAAAAGGCGGCAGAGGCGGAGCGTGAGCGTCAACGACAACAAGCAAAACTGCGAGCACGGCAGATGGAGGAACAGAGGCGATACTACGAAGAGCAAAGGAGACGGGCTCAAGAACAACGCCACTTCTGGGAAGAAAAGTTTCGCACATATCCGGGTACAAGAGGGACAGAGTACGGGCGACATTCGAGCTCCAACGGGAGCGCTTGGAATCTGCGGTCAAAAGCACCTCAACAGCGTTGGCGTGATTATCTAGCGGCATTTCAGCCGCCGCAACCAAATGCAAGTTTGGATCTTCTGCTGCTATGGCAAGAGAGCGACGTTCCATGGCCAACCCCGTCCGGCTCGGAACAAGATATCTCCGAGGCCAATATCAGAAGTTTTATCCGGACGTATACCATGAAGTATTCGGAGCAAGCGGGAGGTGACTGGAAGAAGGCGGTAAAGCAGAATCAGTATTACTGGCATCCGGATAAATTCCGGCAAATCCAAGCACGGAAGCTTGAGAAACTTTCAGAAGAGAAAAAGGAGGAGATCATGCAACGCGTTACCGAAGTATCGCAGATTTTGAACAAACTGGCAAAGGAGAAGGAATAGGGAGGGCATTTTAATGAGGATACGGCATTGCTAGGATACCCAAGGGAAAGCGGAATGGGTGATGTTTATGAAGTTCGACCGGAGACATGATGATGATAATGATGCATTTATAATTACATTACAAGACTTTGACGCCTCAGACCTCACGAGTCCAATATCTTAAATCACACAAAATATCCCAACTCCGCTAAAATCATTTGAGTATCCCCTTAAAGCAGATATCCGCCCACGTCGCATCGTCGTCTAACGGTGAAATGTAGTCTCCGGGCTCGCATTCAGTCACGGATGCGCTCTTCGACGAAGCGGACAAAGCGGAAGGTTGATGAATTGTATCGTCGAAATCTTTGTCTCGCACTGTTACGGACACGGATTTCTGAAGTAGAATTCCTGAAAATGATGCCTTCCGCGACCTTGATGGGCTGTCAATAGTGGTGGAAGGTATTCCTTGCCCAGCCTCGACTAGAGTCTGGTGATCTTGACTGTATGAATTGGAAGGTCCACTTTCCAGATCACTTCCTAATTGCCATGCCGGAGGAGTTGCATCGGATAAGAGCGATCGCCGTTTGAATAGGCTCCATCGCGACGGGGTAGTCGATTCAGAGTTGTAAGTAGAGACATTCATCGACCTGGCGAAAACTGCGTAGAACTCTTTCCGGGTGTCTCGAATAAAGTTCGCTCGAGAAACTTTCGAGAGAACATTTTGTTGTGTAAGAAACAGCGAGAGGGGAGAGTAGACAAGGTGCGATGCTTGTAATTGTGAACTAGAATTGTAGATGGGGATGATGCATCGAAGTATGATCAGACTAGTGGGTCGCGGGACGAGATTGTCTATTGAGGTCTTGCCGCTTTCGCTGCAGCTGGAGGCTGTCACTTGGAACAATTGTGGGAGCAATATGGCGTCCATGAAAGCAGGGTTGTTTATTTCCTGTGATAGCGACGCAATGGCACCGTGGAAAGTCGCCCTATTGTTAGCAATGGTCGCCAATTGCCGTACCTGAATGTTTTCATATCATAATCCATTCGAGGAGTATGAGGAAGCCGCAGCTCCTTCAATATGTCTTCCACTCGTTTCCCAGAGAAGCTAAAAACATATGCTTTCTGAAACTCATCCAATGACGACATCGGCAATTGTAGTGAAGGTATTGTCTGTGTTTGCCTTTCATTAACAATGACATTGAAGCCTCGTTGCACATTCGGCCTCATACCGAAAAATCCAATATGCACTCCTGGGGGAAACGTGTTTTGAGAGCCGCGATACCCTACCATCTTTCCAAGCTGCTGTTCAGCCTCGAGCCTCTCGATCTGCATAGCACGAGCGATGGGCGCGATCGCAGTCGATGGTGCCGCAAAGCGAAAGCCGGCTGACGTTAAATGGAGGGTCTCGGCTTTCGTTGCATGCTTGACCAGGAAGAGGAACTGGCCTCGTCCAAACAGAGCGGCTGTAGAATGAGAACGGGAGGAAAGACTGAAATTTCTCTGCTGGCGAATCTTTCCTGTTTCTAGGATCTGATCGTAGGCGACTCCCAAGTGTTCGAGAGGAAGGCTCATCGAGTCAGCGAGCGCTTGGGCAGCAACGCAGAACATCTCACGGAATAACAAACTGTAGTCCGCTGCAGTTTCTGTCAATGTGGCTCTCAAGTGGCTTCTCATTCCAGGGATAAGATCTCGGAGTACATCCCAATTGAAGGTGGCGCGGAAAATCCACAAGAACACAGGATGTGCGGAATCAAAGCTGTCATCGAAGGACTGCAATTAGATAAGTGGAAATAGCAACATACTCTTTCATGGAAGGAGTTTGTAATCTCACGGCATGGGAACATTCCATCAGAAGTTAACATGACTCTTCCGTCCGGATCAAATGTCGCACACGCAAGAACGACTTTCTGCGCACGATTTCTGCGGGCTCGAGACCGGCGGCCCGCCTCGAAAGCAAATCCCATGAAAAACACACACGCAATAAATGACTACAATGAGTTGTCATCGGAAATGGGCATACAATAACGGCGACGACAATGACCGTCCATCTGCCGGATGGTGTTCCTTCTTCGCCAAGTATGAGAGTATACGATGTGCCAGTAGCTGCAGTCCAGTGCATCCCAGAAACAGCACCCGCCAGAATCAGAGCACAAACGACCTGTTTCCAAAAGGCGTCGTCCCACTGCGTTCTGAGATAAAAGAAAAGAACCAAAGCGGCGTTTGTCGCAACCACGGCGATGACAACTGATCCCAAGACATGACCGATATTATATGTACTAGTGTAATTGATGATGGATAATTGTCCCTAAATCAGCAAAGAAAAAGTGTTTTGACTACCAGATAATGCATGCCGCAAATAGCTGCTGATCCACAAGTGCCGGCCAATATGAATCTCCACAACGTTGGTTTTTCAGCACTTCCCACCACAACGCAGGCAAGCAACAAAACAAGTATTGGTATAAAAAGCGATAAAACAGTATACCCAGCGCCGTACGATAACTGTAGTCCGTCAACACCGCCGTATAGGACGATGGCACGATTCCCGATATAATGCATACTCCAGATAGCTACACCTCCCATTGATACCGCTGCCGAGATCAAAAGTAGCCTAGTGTGAGATGGTCCCTCGACTTGATTACCAGTTTAGGAGACCCCGCGGAGCAGTAACTCGCCGAAGCAGTTCGAGAGTGGTGAGCGCTCCAATAACTGAGATGATGAACGAAAGGGCGATAAACCCTCCATTGTAATTCTGGGATGTCAGTTAGAAAGGCACGGGATATACAATAGGCGCGAACACCATGATGGGCAAACGGTCACAGCAGAACCGTCTAGCTAGCTATACAGTGGCAATGAAGTTCTGTGCGCAACACTTCTTCTTCCCAGCTTGTTGACAGAGTAAACATCAAGAAGATAGAACCCCACACATGCACTCCGGTTTCGACGGCATGGTTTGATCGATGCACAAAGTCTGGGTGCAAAGAGATAGAAAAACGAGAAGATGTTTGTCACACGACGTCTGAGGCAGTGTTTTTGTTTGCCTCTTCGCCGTGAGCGGTTGTAAGCGGTTGAAAGCCGTAAAAAAAACGCCATGTCGATCGCGCCGGGGATGTTGCCGAACATGGCGATGGGGCGCATCAATTAATACGCCACGATTATTCGTCCACACAGCGTCTGATGATCAATCAATACTAATGCCGGACTCGAGATAATATGGGTGGACGTCACGCAGGTACAATCCCTCGATGCAGCGTATGACATGTCCTCGCATAGTTCCTCCGATAAAGCCGATGAAAAAATCCGATTCAATTGAAAGACAGGGGCGAACGATCTCATGTTTTTTTGCATGAGATCACATCGCGATCGTCAAGCTGATAACGTAAAGATCATCGCACCTGTGGCTAAATTCCTGGTGGCGTATGTCTTGATCCGTCGCATGATCGCATCGCATCGTCCCGAGGTTGGTTACCAGAGTTTATGTGACATGTCCGATCGACCATGCCTGTCAGAACGTTAAACATACAACGGCTATATGGTCTTCCCCAGGAAATGTCTGCAAAGCCCGGCGTGTGCAATCGGATGCGGGAGACATCGGTCTCGGCGACCCTGTCATGACGATGACAAAGAAATACGCTGAAATTCAAGGGTCTAGACCGGAATACAAACATGTTTCTCTCCGAAACCATCTGTTGCTTGAACATAAGGCTGTCCTATCTGGGATATCGCATCCGGCCTACCTCTTGCATTCGATTAGGAGGTTCTTGGTGCTCGTAAATCTTGGCAGCAGAACTTCTGTCGCCCGACACATCGAGGGGTTGCAGCCCGCCTTCGACATTCCGAGAAGGTGATGTTTCCTCATGCCAAAGTACCTTCCCTTCGACTCGGAGACCCGCAAGAGAGGATCTGGTGTTACACCAAGCAAGCAATCGTCCTTCAAAACCTTTCCTTTTTGCATCAGATTCTCGACATGTGAAATTCGCCATTGACTTTCCCTCGGGTTGAGGTTTGTTCCGAACACCTGCATGCATGAACAGAACACCTCCCGAAGAGCCGGAGCTTTCCTTGTATCGCCTAGGATGTGTCGATTACGTCACACGAGCATGTGAAAGACCTTCGAGGTTGGACGGGGGCCCCCTTCGAAAGACATGTGAATGGCCCCCGAGTGGTTGGGAATTCCTGGCGCTTTTGGTCTGAATGTCGTGATGTTTCGAATACCTGCTATGCGAGATTAAAGAGTTGATGGGAAGAGAGGAAGCCGAGAGACTCCCACTCATATTGACGTTGAGGATTGTTTCACTTCCCCGAAGTTCCATGCTTCACGCTCGTTTAAGCTTCCCGAGCGATCGAGGCTTTCGAGTTGAAATGATGCAAGTTCAACGGAGCTGCGGTCCGGGTGGGCTTCCGCTGCTCATCACGTTCCGGGAAGCTGACACTACCCCCACGGTGCCCAAATTACGGAACGTTGGATTTCTGGGGAAAGCGTTGGGAAGATACGGAAGGCCCCTAATCATGTTGATACATGTAATCGATAAGATTCATTTTGAATATGTCAGGGATCATATCTCTATAGGCGATGAACTATACTGCGTATCGCTCTCCTGACAGTTACATACACAAAAAGAATTGTTACTTCAAAAAAAACAGAGTCCTATACCACAACACCTGCCACCGTGATCTTTTATTCACAAAATCAAAATATTACTTGCACATCATCATCATCATCATCACCCCCACATATTTTATGGTTTGTTCTGCACGACCAAGCCTCGTAGCCACTTGTTTTCCAGCTCGAGTTCCTTGATTCTGTTTTCCATCCTGTCGATTTTGGCGGACATTTCCTTGTGGTCCTTCTCCAGTGCCTGTTCCCGCATTTTCTTCTTTGCCCGGAAGCGCGCGCTCGCAAGGGTATTCCGTCGTCTCTTGTCCTCTTCTGCAGCACCTCGTGCGCCTTCATCCATGGAGCCGAGGGATGCGGGTGTGTCTTCCGGTTTCACTGATTCACCATCGAGGGACTTCCGACGCTTTGCTGATGATGACTCGTCTTCCGCTGCGCCGAGCGCGTTCACATCAAACTGCAGAGGATCTATCGTTAGTCAAAGTCCCGCTGCCAGCGCGAGTTACCTGACAGGAACTGAAACTGTGATAGATCAGAGTCATTCGAGATGGATGACAGCTGCGGCGGGTCCCCTTCCTGCTGCTGCTGCTGCTGCTGGTCGATGTCTGCGGCTTGTCGCTGCGACGAATCCAAGGTTGCGAAGGAGGTCGCTGAGCCGCCAAAGTCAAAGTCGAAGAACTGAGTGTTGGTGAAGAGATCAAGGTCTCTCGCGAGGTCTTCCGTGCTGATGGTGTCGGGAAAGGTAAGAGGCGATGTCGAATTAAGGTTCGCTATCGCCTCTTGGTTGTAGTTTCTGTCCCCGTAGACCATTGGGATGCAGAGCTGGGGCCACCTCCGACTAGACTATCGCCGAGGAGAAGCGCTGTTGTCTTGGACGGTGGCGGAGGGATGGATGGGTGAATAAGGTTGATTGATTGATTGTTTAAAGAGCGAAGGCAGGATGGCGAAGGGTGGATGATGGATGATGGATGGCTCGGTGATTGTCAGGCAGGCAAGGATTGTTCAGTCGAGCGCGGAATATTTTTTGTGTTCCGCCCATTCCCATCGCCAAATTTGGTCCCTTTCGGCTTACTGCTGCACACACTCCTTCGCGATCGGCGCTGCAGGAGAGCCGCCTCGTGAAATCACACCATCCCCCCACAAAAGTCAAATCTGCTACTTTTTTCGCCAGCATGGATGTCCGTGTCACCGTGGTCCGTGTGTGTAAATACGGATCAGATGACCTCTGGGGAACACTTCAAAGGGTGCACGTCCTCTCGACGACAGATTATCCGACCGCCAAACGACGGTTATTTACTTCTTGTAGACGAGCTAGGTGCATCGATCGATGTAGAAACCTAACTAACATCTGTTAACCGCAGCGGATCAACGTTGTCCCGTGCTGCGGAAAGCATCACCACGTGAAACCAGTGCATGAAAAATCAGCAGCTTTTGTGAAAGAGGCCATGCAAAATCAGCGGAATCTACAAATATCATTGCATAAATACCACCAATTTCGCCTGCATTTGCCTTTTCGGGGTGTCAAATAGCGGGCATGCCGCGGAGCGGAAATGGGGGCCATACACAGTTTGACTATTTTGAACTTTAAACTTTTAATTTATACAGCCAAAAAAAAGCAAATTCTAGCCATTTATCCTTCCAACGCTGAATACCGAAAATCCCTCTAAACTCCGAGGAAAAAAAAGTGCTTCTGAATGAATATCTACCTTACTATGTATTATCCGATGTTTTCCATACACAACCAAATATATAACTCAACTGCTGCTTCAAGAACAGAACTGCAGCGCTTGTCGCCAAAACTTAAATCGTGATCATAGACCTCCCGTCAGGTGCACACAGATCTGCGAATGAGTGACAACTAAGGCCTACAACCAACGCGATTCAGCCCTGACTAACTCTGGAAATGGTAGGTACCAGGAACCCCGTAGGCCGACGTGTTGTAGTTGTAAGGGACGCCATTCCCGGTGTTAGCGGGCGTCGCAACCGATGTGCCCTGTCCCCAGGGTCGCCCAATCAAGTAGCGGAGGATATCCTCGTAGGTAGCGTTCGGGTATGTTCGCTCGAACTGGAGCACGTAATCGGAGACCTTGAACTGCGGCGTCGTGGCGGCGTCGTGGCTCGGCGGTCCGCTCGCCTGCTGTTGGCTGGGTGCCGGAAGTTTCACACAACTCCCTTGCAGCCCATGGTCCCTGCAAAAGCTGCAGGGAAGGTCCGGACGAGTGTGGTCGAACTCGCACTATCTGTTAGAGATTGGATTACTCGGAATTGAATGCCTTCTTTCGCCTGGTTCGGCATTGTTCACATTTGTATGTTCCTATCGAGCCATAGGGATTGTTTCCTGATCTAGAGGAGTCAGATACATCTTGAGTGGTTTGTGTACTGTGCAAAACCTGCGCCGCCAGGTGCTTGTCCAAGTTGTCCTTGCCCAAGCTGTCCCTGCCCAAGTTGTGGTTGACCTAGCTGGCTGTACGTCGGATAACCGTATCCTGTGTTCATTTCGATTGTTTTGATTCAAGAAGACTGTTTGATGCAAGGCCTACCCCTTCTGGCTTCGGTTTCTGGAGATTGAGTGAAGACATTCTCGGAAATCGACTCCTTCTTATGCTTCGGGCCCGAAGTGATGAGGCTCAGTATAGCGTAAACCGCGGGAAATGCGTCTCACATTTCGAAGAAGGTTTGGTTGCGCGATTCTTGCGCCCGTGTTTAGCGCAAACCCCGGAACTTTGCCATTTCCAGCGAAGTTCGCCATAGTGATATGAAAGTCAAAACTTGATTAGACTCATGAAGATCAAGCCCCTGAGGCGTCGTGAGTTGGACGTTTAATCTCCACACCGGATTAAGGTTTGGGTTACGGCTCTAGGGTTTGGGGTTCTCGTGGACGTCATGGGTGAGGCTTTGGCCGGACAAGCCACCGGAGATTCAAAATTGTGCTCTTCGAGCAAATGGCTCGAGTGTGTAGAGTAATTCGTTCATATTAGCTTCCACCATGTTGGGAGGCCCCATGGGCAGTGCGCAAACTTTCTTTCAGTCCCAGCGCCCCGTTGTATGGCTCTGACTGACCACCTGCAAACATGTCACCTTCAAGCACACCACGGCGGCACAGTAACAGCACAGCCCGATCGGACCGACGATCTGGCTCACTTCGACGACGGTCTTCCGTTTCACGGCATCACACAGCCGTCCTTGCAGGGGACCGAGATGGGCTGCAAGGACTTGTATCGACCGAGAGTGTTTCTCGTCCAACGCGCAAGTCGCTTTGGGATAGGGTGGGAGTGCATCCCTTCCGCGGCATGGGGAAGGATATCCGTCGGAGGGCACCTTACTACCTCACAGATTGGACCGACGCTTGGACGTACCGCGTGATCCCGAGTACCGTAGACATGTATTTCAAGAAGTACCTCTCCAAATCAGTCTTTGAAATTTAACTTTGAATAGTTTGTTACCCGCTATTGCTTTTGCGCTGGACATGTTTCGCGAGACGAACAATAACTTTGGAGTCAACGAGGTGTTGCTTTCAAGTGTGTTGGCGGCGGTCATGTTCGCTATCTTTGCCGGGCAGCCTCTTGTGATCGTGGGGGTTACGGGTAACACACAGCCTCCAGTTTAAGTTGCGCAGCTTTATTAACCTTTCGCGATAGGCCCCATTACAGTTTTCAATTACACAGGTAACTTCCATGAGTCAAAACATAGCTAATAAACCAGTGTACGATAGTGAGTCACCTGGCCATTCACAATACTAACCTACAGTCATCAATCCACAAGGGATACCTTACTTTCCCTTTCTTGCATGGGTCGGCTTATGGAGCATGATTATGCATTTCGCGATCGCGATTCTAAATGGCGTTGTCTTTCTGAAATATGTGACACGTTTCAGCTGCGACGTCTTTGGCTTCTATGTCTGTTCTATTTACATCCAAAAAGGCATCCAGGTACTGCCCCTTGTCCATTCTCGGTTCAGCCTCTGATCATCGTAAGGTTCTCGTGGCTCAGTTCGAGGCTGGGCAGCCCGGCGGGTACCTTTCTATTGCGATAGCGCTACTGGTTCTTATTTTGGGTATGGGATTTCAGGTCGTGGGACGTTCCAGACTGTTTCGTCATACTGTCCGCGTATTCCTCACGGATTACGGCACGATTCTCACAATTGTATTTTTCACTGCTTTCCCGCATTTTGGAGGGGAATTGCGGAGCACACAACTGCTCAATTTGCCCACCAGTCCTGCGTTTGAGACGACGACTGGGAGAGGATGGTTAGTTGATTTCTGGAATATCGGCGTTGGTAATGTGTTTTTGGCAATCCCGTTTGCCATCTTGCTCACAATTCTCTTCTACATGGATCATAATATCTCCGTAAGAGAGTTTCCGGAGTCTCGCTAAATTCAGGCTCTGATGTGTCAGGGGACAGAGTTCCCACTCAAGAAACCAGCAGCATTTCGTATCTCCCTTCCAGTATCTTTCTGACCGTAGATTGGGATTTCTTTCTCCTTGGGTTGGTCACGGGTATCGCAGGAATCTTGGGCCTACCTTTCCCAAATGGTCTTATCCCGCAAGCGCCATTCCACACCGAGTCACTATGTGTGGTCCGTACTCGTGCTGACCCGGACGAAAAAAACAAGGAAAAACAGGTTGTCTACGTGGAACGAGTTGTAGAACAGAGAGTCACCAACCTGTCTCAAGGCTTGTTGATTCTCCTCACTATGAGTCCTCCTCTGCTGCATGTTTTGGGGTTGATCCCACAAGGTGTCCTGGCGGGCTTATTCTTTGTCATGGGGGTATATTCTTCGGAGTGTTATGCTGAGTATAGTTACAAGGAATCGAAGGGAATGGAGTGACTGTGAAAATGCTGTGGCTCTTGAGCGACAAGGCCACGATTCCGGATGACGACCCATTGAAATCCTGCCGACTGAAAAGCATTTATTATTTTGTGGCCTTGGAACTTATCGGCTTTGGAGCTACCTTTGCGATAACCCAAACGATAGGTATCTCTTCTCTGTGTTTCATATCTAACGCATAGCCGCCATTGGCTTCCCGATCATTATCCTTATTATGATACCCGTGCGAATGTATATATGTCCTTTATTCTGCACCCCCGAAGAACTCTTCAGACTCGATGCACCTGTCGCCAGTCCTTTCACCATGGAATCTGTCGGCGCATCCGTAGTGGGTGTGCGGACTGCTCACCCCGCTTCGCCTGAAGAGACTTCCGGGGATACGGATGCTCGTGCAAGTGAATCTAGTGGTGAAGAAGACTGGGCAAACGTCATGGAAAGGGGGAATGCAGTGAAACTGAAACGAAGGACTAGCAACACCGTCGGTGCGAGAACAGGAAAGGAGAGTTCCTCGCTTGACACAAGGGGTGTTTTTATGTCTGGAGAAAGCAGTGGTTCTGCGAGATGATATCATGAGATGCAAGAGCTCAAAGGGTTGAATTTGTATGTAAGATTTCAGAGATTTCGTCATTTCAAGTGTATATATTTCCGAAAAAGGGATAGATAGACTGCAGCATTAGGATCAGAGGAGAACAAAGGACTTGCATGATGAGATTATAGAGATACATATACATTGTTGAAAATGCAGGGTAGGGCTAGAAATGAAAGATCAGCGTTGCGCATCACCAAATTTCGTTGATTGATGTCAACGTCCGCTGAGCCACCTTCCAACACAAGCGCCTTGACCAACGAGGAAGGGACAGCCATAATACAAGGATGGCTAAATCAACGTCTCCGAATCACAATAACCGACGGACGCAGCTTCGAAGGCTGGTTCAAATGTGTTGACCGAGACGCAAACATCGTCCTCGCAGGCGCCGAAGAATTTCGCGAGGGTTTCTCTCCTTCATTCTTTCGTCTCCTAACGCAGTAGACCAACAACGATTTATAGGCCTGATTGTGATCCCAGGAATACACGTCACAAAGGTCGATCTGATACATCCGGCACGTCACTCAGAGTATACTTAAACAATTCAACACAACAAGTCCATTAATTAATAACGTCTACCGCAAACCATGCAAATGTCCCTATCGGAAATATCCATAAATCATACATACATCATAATCATACTCAACCTGGACGAATCGTTTCATCACTTCTGTTCACGGGTTTTCTCTTGACCATGCCTTTGTCACGATGATATCTCGACCGGGGTGGCTGTGCCAGACGAGGCTGTAAAAGGAGCAAGGGATCCAGTTTCGAGGGCGGCGTTTCGGGGGATTGCCATATTGGCGGGAGTTTAGAGTCGTTCGGCGGGACTGCTTTACGCGTCTCCAGTGGAGCAGAAGATAGAGAGAGGAGAGGTGTAACTAATATGAATATTAATATCTTATTGTCATAAGGTGAGGGATGATGGTGGAGTACCTTGTTTTCCGCCGAAAAGACCGTGTCGGCCGCGATTGCGTTTGGCGATTAGGATTTGGTCGAATAAAGCGATTTCAGGGTCTTCTGCAGATTTAACACATCTTTCCATGATGAATTCGTTGAACGCTTGGGTTTCTGAGAGCATTTCGAGGTATGGTACTGTGTCGCGAGGAGCGGTTCGTATGAATCCTGCAAAATTGAAGTCGTATAATTTTCCGTCCGATTGTTTCCGTTGAACGGGTTCCAAGTATTTTCTGTAGTTGAACAGTAAGGCAGCAAAACAGCGGAGGAAGGCTGCACGAATGCGGTCGGGGGAGAAGTTGAGTGCAGAGAGACAAGGTAAAGTGACAGCATCCAGACATCGATGATGAACCGTCAATCGGCAATCTACATCAGACGAATCTCTTGAAGTTGAAGGCACCATCACAGACAAACATTCCACCTCCGCTGGTTTCATAGCATACTTCGCATTCACAGACGTCGACATTGTCTTTCCATCTCAACGAGTGTCCCTCACGCCATTGATGCCTTTCTGATTCCTCGACATTCTTCAGTGGCATAGCTAACGCGTCAAAGTTGAGAATACTCGAAGCCGCGGTCGAGGATTGTGAAATCGAGACGGCATAACCGTTCACAGACGATGTATCCGAAAACCCCTTCCGTGAAAAGAACCCCGAATTCGTAGTATGCATCGAAGTCCCATAAATCTATCATCAACACAGTATATAAATAAAGATATACACTCTTCTCACTACTGCGGCCAAAAGACCCCCACATCCCACTTGCTCTATTTGATGGTCCACGAAGACTGGCAGTGATATCCCTGAGAGTGCTCGAACTTGAGAAACTAGGTCTTGAAGAGGATATAGTAGAATACTTGCTTGGATCGAAGGACGAAATACTGCTAATTGATTTGACAGTTCCATTCCCCTGGACATTATGCAGAAAGTCGCGATAATCCCGGTCTTCTTGTCTGGAACTGAATTCAAACGCATTGAATACAGGAGATTCAACCGCGCCGTCAATATCGCCGTCTCCGAAGGACAGACTCTTGACGCCCACGTAGCGTCCGTAGGCGGCTGGTTTGCGTTTCGAGGATAGTACGGAGCGGTCTGCGGTGAAACAGTTTCTGGGGTAACATTCCTGGATATATGCTGGGGGACCTATTGGAACGCCCCGAGAGAGATGTAATCTCGCAGACAGGGAAAGTAAATGTGCTAGTTTCTGACGTATTACGGGCGGTAATTGCATTGGTGTCGAGGAACACATGATCGAATCTTGATCTAAATCGCATAGCAGGAAGTCATCAGACGGTAACTCCAGGCGCTCATACTTGCGATCGATGCCGATAATATAACTCACGGGAGCCTAGATTAGTAGAGCTTTAGAGAGAGAGTACCTCCAGTGCGGAAAGAAGCCGAGATGGTAAGATGGGGATATATACACCGGAGAACTTGAATGGCCAGAGAAGATGAAGGAGTGCGCGAGCGGCAGAATGCAGCATCGCCGGATACGACGATCGGAAGATAATCCTCGCCTCCGAGATTGCAGCTTCGAATAACGTGATTATGGTTTTCAAGGACAACGCGCGAAAGAAAGGGTATAAATCAGTCTTGAAGATTAGTCAATCATCCTTCACAGTGGGTAAAGAGGGGGGATACATCTCTCCAACCGGGTATCTCATTAATGTCCTCCTTTGAAGCATAAAGCCTAGTGTCAATTCAACTTTGAGTGGTCGAGTACCGTAACTCCCGAACCGCGATTTCAACTTGGTTTTTGCCTTGGATAGGTAATGGCACCTCTCCGCATAAATTAACAATATACCGTTCCAGCGGTAAGAAGCGTCCTCCATGGGGGTCAATCGTGTCCGCCGCCACCTCCCCCAACACCCAAGGCACAGCAACTGCCCGTAACCATTCCCTCCACACCGTCTGATACGATCCATCTCGTCCTAATAAACCATAACACCGCGGAATCCACATCCCCTGACCCTCGGTTAAGCCCTCCACCTTTGCGGCCGCATGCATTCGCACAGGTTTCAGCAGGTCGTTGTATAATGCGATTTTCTCCTCGCATTGTAGGATCTGTTCATCGACTTCTTCGCGCTCAGGACCTCCTAGGCCAGGCAATTGTTGGAGCAGGGAGGATAACATTGCTCGTTCATTGGCGAGCTTGGTGGTCAATGATTCCGCCAATTCGCGCTCTTCTTGCGATAAATTACCCTGTCGCCATTCGTTGCATTGGTTTTCGAGGTCCGCGGCAACGGAACTGGGGAGTTGATGCCATACTGTTATACAACATACATGAACTTTATCTCCGTTTGCTTTGGTCATTGTCTAGAGTCAGAAACATGTGTGAGGGGCAATACGAAACCATGCCATGTGGACCGAGGTCGTTCGTCAGAGAGACGGACTTGAATGTCGTTGGGGAAAGCAAACATAGGGAGATAATCCGGTGCGTTGCCTCGTTCCGTGATCTCTTCGGTCATCGCAGCGGTAGGCCATATCCCCAGTAATCGGGGAGCCAATTTGCGTTTCAGGGGATGCGTCCCCGGCGGCAAGAGTAATGGATCTGGAGTCTGGATAACTGAATTATATGCCGTTGAGGATCGTTTTGAGCTGCGTCTCGAAACTTGAATCAGCACCGAAATAGGGGGATATACCAGTCGTGTTGCCACGACGGAGAGTACTCGCGCGGGAAGCACGACGTGATAAGTCCACGAACTTAGTCCGTAGTGAAGTACGTGGTCGAAGAGGACTGGGTGCTCTTCCGTCCGGTTGATTGAGTTCAGGGACGTGATCTTCCTCCTCCTCGAGTAATGTCTCGTGAACAGGGGTATTTGATCGGGGTGTGATGGGTATGTTTGGAGGTGCCAAGGTCAACAGGAACTCGTCCCTTTCTGACGCAAATTTTGCCATGATATCCTCGAACATGCCTGTCCCCGTCCCAGTTTCCGGTGTAGACTCCGAGATTGAAGCTATCGGAGGGATCAAGGGGGTATCTGTGGAAGGAGGACGGGGAGGATCAAAGATAAGGCTGTTTCGCTGGGTATCGCTCAAGTTGTTGTCATTGAGAGTCTGCTCCGGAACAATTTCCTCTGCAATCGGTTCCTTCACAGAGGGACTCTCCTTTCCCGTCTCTGCCCTGACATTCCCTGCGGAGGACAGCACAATCGCCGGCTCAAAGCCCTCCAGCCCAGCAACAAAGAAAAAGTCGGCCAAAGCAGCGGGGGCAGGCATCGCGTCAACCTCGAGGACACAAATGCAGTGCTCTCACCACACAGCAGCCAGCCTTCACTCTTCCAGACACGGCGAATCCCACAAGTCGATTGACCAAGCTGTGCAAGTCTCAGCTTGAGCAGGACATTATTTTGTTTGTGCAATGGGCGTGGGTGCTGCTGCCGCAGCCTGCAGGGTCCCCCTCCCCGAAAGCCTGCTGTCGTTCCGTGGGCGCTGTGGCTCAGACCGCCTTTGCGCCTAAAATTAAAACAGAACGCGGTGGGCTGTCCAATTGTGGTGTTCGCTTGCAAGAGACCGCCCGGCTCATTGGTCAACTGCCAGGATGATCCCCTTTTTTGCTTTGCTAAGCTGGGCGATGGGAGGGATGCGATGATACGTGATACGGGGGCCGCTTGGCTGTTGGGGATGCATATACTGTATATGGATGAATGGCTATGGGCCCGATATTACGGCTGGTGCGACCAACGTCTGTGGAAAGATTATGAGAAATTGACAGCATAATCGCAAATTGAACATTTCGCTTAAAATCGCTCCATCTGCGTGGGTAAAGTTGGCCAAGAGATCTGGGGAACTCAGGCATTGTGTCTGGGGCAAGGTTGATCATCAGATGTTCTAGATACACTTCAACAAACTCGTAGTGACGTGATGAGCTACTTCTTAATTCACGTCAAATACTTCCCGATTAAATAAAGCGTTTCAGGGATATGAGATGCGAGGCCCTTGCCACTTTCACCTGTCAACCAGATTTTGGGATGACCCGAAATTCCCGACTCGCATGGATACGGACAAGCGCTTATGCCCAAAGATACATACGTAGCAATACTGCAGAAATTGCCGAAAACCGTTTTTAGATTGCCGTTGTCGTACGCGTGGATATTATTCTTCGCGACTAAATTTCCGACTTGTGGACCGCGTATAACTATATTCAGGGAATGATGAATCTGAAGGACCTGAAAGCTTTAACTGCCGGAAAGTGAGTCAATTCTAACGCATCGAACCTGAGATGCATATGACTCGTCTGTCATCCTGCGCGCGCTGATTTCAAGATGAC
>Ga0302325_10007918_pt1 | contig 23452 bp, 25 predicted proteins | sample Palsa_T0_2_FD_201948 | JGI IMG/M metagenome (GOLD analysis project Ga0302325, IMG submission 201948) | Peat permafrost microbial communities from Stordalen Mire near Abisko, Sweden - Palsa_T0_2 | ecosystem: Environmental > Terrestrial > Soil > Palsa > Peat permafrost | place: Sweden: Abisko... | reverse complement strand
AACTTGGCAAATTTGTGGGGCGCGGGCGTGCTCGCCCACGACAGCTTCTCACTCGTGTAGGTTTCGATGAAAGGGGAGAAGGCACTCGAGTCATCCAGCATTGTTGCGCGAACATTGACGAAATCGAACCCGTCGGGCCGTGTGAACATCCAGCTCATGCAATGAGGGCAGAAATAGTGGCGGGGGCTGCCGTGCAGACCCCCTATAACAGGCTCTCCTTTTGTGACCGAGAAGCTTTTGCTGGGGAATGCGGCGCTTAGGGAGAAGGCGCTGCCTGTCATGCGCTGGCAGCCGGTGCAGTGACAGGCCATGGTGAGGAACGGTGGCGAAGTCATTTTGATCCGTACTTGCCCGCAACGGCAGCTGCCTTCTTGAGTTACATTTGCTTGGTTCATGGGAGACCTATTCCTAGACGTAGCGCTCTGTACGCTATCTTATCCAACAGCCACCCGCGCGCTCGCGCGCGACGCTTTTTCGGTGGCGTAACCGACAGCCCGGCCAGACGAAGAATCGTCAGGTAATAATCCCTCGGGCAGGAATGGCGGGTCGGCGGTGACGTCGTCGCATGCGTCGGCCAGCCGGCATTCGCGTCCCCCGGGGACGGATTGGTCTGAATTAGGGACGGGCTCGCGCCGGGCGCTCAGCGTGAGCGGCTAATCAACGGTAAAATCCAAGCTATCGCTGAGCCAATCTGAGTGGAGTAGGAGAGATCCAAGAGGCAGGTGAGGTAAAACCCGAATGCGATTTCAAGGAGGCTTCATGTTGAGGAGTATTCTTCAGTTGTTGCCGGTTGTTTTTCTCGTTGCGAGTTCGGTATGGGCGGCAGGCGATCCTTTCTTAGGCGAATGGAAGGTGAACGCTTCCAAGAGCGAGCTCTACGACGAAATGAAGGTTGAGGTCGCAGGAGCAAACAGATACACCTTCACGTTTGGTCCAGGCCAGGTAGACACAGTCGTGGCTGACGGGAGTGATCAACCCGCCTTAAGCGGAACCACTCTGTCCATCACAGTGAAAGGTCCCAAAAGTTGGGAGGTCGTCCGCAAGATAAAGGGGCGCATACTCCTTAAGGCGCAATGGACTCTCTCCGCCGACGACAAAACGCTGAACGACGCCTTCACGCAATATTTGCCCGACGGTACGACATTGTTCTCACAGCCTTTGCCCAACGATTCGACGCTGTTCTTGCCCTATGTGTACGAGCGGACAGCCGGGAATTCGGGTTTTCCGGGCACATGGGACAGCGAGAGCGCAAAGGTGAAGACCAGCATCGAGCTTCAGGTCGCGCCTTACGAGGATGACGGTCTGTCATTTAAACGTTCGGATGAAAAAACGGCCAAAAGCATCAAGTTAGACGGGAAAGATTATCCGGACCTCGATCCGAGCAGGGGCGGCCAGGAAGCTACCTATTCGGGCCGTCGCGTTAATGCGCGCAGTATTCAAATCACATACAAATTCGGAAGCAACATTACCGGCTCCGGGCAGATCGAGCTTTCAGCAGATTCGAAGACGTTGACGATCACGGAGAGGCTGGCGGGTCAAAGCAAGCCGAAGAGCATTCTGGTGTTTGATCGGGAATAGAGTCGCAGGTCGTTAGTTCTTTTCCGGGACGGCGTGAATCAATCGCGCTGCGCGCCAGCCCAGGGCAGCCATCCTGGCTACCCGTTCATCGCATGCATCTTACCGTCGGACGCAGCGGGCGAAACGTCTGTTTCGCACGCCCCGGAAAACAAACATCGATCCAGTCATCGGACGGCTGCCTAACGCTGAGCTAATGATCGTACATTTCGCGCACGGCGTCATTGCCGAGTTTAATGAATCGCTGACGAGACATGAACAACATCATCAACCGCATGATCACGCCGCCGAAATTGCCCACTCTGGGTCTTACATTGATCGTCTTGCCGAGACCTTCCAAGGCCGCGTCCACGACCACGAAGGGGTCGATGGGTTGCATCAAGCGAGTCGGGCCTCGACCCGGGGGCAGGGATGCTCGAAATCCCGGCGTGTTCACAGCGCCGGGCATCACCGTTGTGACGTCCACGCCATAGGGACTCAACTCCGCCCAGAGGCCTTCGGCGAACACGCGGTCGAACGCCTTGGTGGCGGCGTACGTGACGATGAAGGAGCAGCCCATTTCCGCGGAGCCGGAAGCCATGATGATGACTCCGCCGCGCCGCCGCTGCACCATCGCTGGCGTCAAGCGGTGCGCCAGAATCAACGTCGAGGTGCAATTGATGGCGATCTGCGTCATTTTCACTTTGAGGGGTACTTCCAACCATCGACCCACGGCACCGATGCCCGCATTCGCGACAAGTAATCCAATCTCCAGATCCGCTATCCCATCGATGGCCGCATTCAATGCGACGGCGTCGGATAGATCGACGGTAACCGTTTTCACCTCGACATCATGATCCCGTCGCATTGCAGCCGCTGTTTCTTCGAGACGTTCGGTGTTGATGTCCAGCAATATCAGCGGCATCTTAATGGAGGCCAGACGCGCGGCATAGCCGGCACCTATTCCTTCCGCAGCGCCTGAAATGATGGCCCACTTGCCGTATCGCTGAGAAAAACCTGAACGAGGTGACATGTAACCGCTCTCCCTTGACGTTCGCTTGTGTCAGTTAGCTACATTTCGCCTCTCGAAAACAGTCCCCTCTTTTCTAAGCGGCGGTTTGACAGCGCATTCTGGAACTGAGAACCGTAGGGTTCACTCTGTCTCGCCGACCCATACACTCAATATGGTCACATCGCGCGCGCATCGGATCGAAGAGTGGAACGGGCGATGGGAATCGAATACAGCGCGGAGGTTCGATTGATCGAACCAACTCATAAGGTTGCGCGAGACGAGGGACGGTCGCGCGCGCGGGAAGATAGTTATCGACGTCTGGGTGCCGCCGGCGCTGTGTGCGATGTGGTCAGTAAATTGATGGGCTTAGCGGCCCAGGTGACGACGGAAAGCGGCGCATCCGGCATCGCTGCCCTCGACCTGGTAAGCCCGGATGACATTCTCGGCGCTGATAGTGACTTCCAAGGTGCATTCGTGTTGGACCGTTATAGTACTGTCGCCGCCTGTGCCCTTGGGCATCACACCTTCGCTACTAATTGACCAGACGTAGACACGATCTCCGGTAGTCTCCCGCTCTCCGGTAGGCTTTCCCAAACGCGCGGTTAGCTCGTGAATGTCTCGGCCGACGTAGGGCTTCACGTCATTTGAGAGTCGGGTTGCCGCGCACCCCAAAAGCGCCGCCCCAATCATTGCCAACAATGTAAGTCGCATGTTGATCGTGTCTGTGAGAAGTAATTCAATCATTCGCGTCAGTTGGATTTTACACGCAGCACCGATCTCATAGGTATAAGCGCCGAAGTAATATCCACCCGGCGTGTGCGGAATGCGATAATGTTCCTAGCCATTTGACTCACCTTAAGCGTGGATCGATTGGTTAGGCGCTCGAGATGTTTGTCCACTTCTCGGGCGCCGTCTTCACTATTTCATCTTCAACGGCGCGGGCCCGCGCGCCTTACTTGCTGAAACCGAACGGCACCGGGAGACGACGAGCGGCGACGATATCAATATTAACTATAGTTAATGTGGCGGAAATCCTCTCGCGGACCGATTAAGCGGATCATCCAGCCTCTAGTGATCGCATGGCGAGGTGAATCATGCGGCGTTTATTATCGTGGCAACTCTTGAGTTTGCTCCTCGTCGCAATGGCGGCTCCCGCACTAGATAATTCTAGTCACAGTGGTCAATCACCCAGCAGCCCGTCCGCAGATAGTGCAACTCCACCCGACAACGCCGCGGCCACAACGCCACCCGCAACGAGTACGCCGTCAGTCACGGTAACCGGCAAAGCGCCTCCGCTACCAAAGCTAGCACCGGATAAATTCACACAGTGCTATGGGGTGAATAATATAAATGGCAGCGCCTCTGATTCCCATATTGGCGAAGAAGCAACAAACTGGGAGGGCACGTTGATTTGTGAGGCTGAGCTCGCGAGAGACACGCGTATCGTCATCGACAAGTGCATTAATCGCGACGGGAAGAGCGCGCCGCCCGTAGCCATTCAGGCATGCACCGAGTTACTGGACGGCGCGGGCTGGGAACCAGGCAGCGGCAGCAAATTGCTCGAGGGCCACGACCGCTTCTTTCCGCTTGTGAATCGTGCCATGGCTTATTATTCTGAGGGCGATAAGCAGCATGCGCTTGATGATTACAATACAGCCGTCCAAGTCGCGCCTAAACGCGCGCAGCCTTATTACTACCGCGGGGTCTTCTACGCGGCGCAAACTGATGGCGCAGCGGCCTTGCGCGACTTCGACACTGCTTTGAGCATCGATCCCAAGCTTGTCGCAGCGCTGCGCCAGCGCGCGATAATCTACCTCAGGCAAAAGAATTTCAGCGGCGCACTCGCGGACTTTTCGGAGGCGCTCCGCTTGCAGCCGAAAGCGGCTGCGTTGTGGAGCGAACGAGGGTACGTGAGCCTGCTGCAACGTGACTACGAAGGTGCTGTAAAGGACGAAGCCGAAGCGATCCGACTCGATCCGAAATTGGCTCGGGCCTATTTCCTTCGTGGTGCCGCGTTTGGAGATCTTGGCAACTCCCCCAGTGCAGTCAGCGACATTGTGACCGCTGTGAACCTGGATCCCTCGCTCGATCACTACGTTTCGACCAAGGGTAAGACCGCATCGATTGCGCTCCCGCCTCTATGAGAGCTTTGCGCCATACTTCGTCGGCCGGCATCATCCTCGCAATTAATGAAATGCAGTTGCTCGCCTCCCAGTAGTTAAACGAGTGAAAAATCAATGGGTAAGACCGAGAATCTAGAAAGACTCGAGTTTTGAAAACGCCCCGATCCGCCGGTAGCGGCTGCTGCTGATCGATGGGACTCGTTTCAGAAATTGAGATCAGAGTTTATACCGTGTCGGGGCGAGCGACTGTAGGGCAATCGCAGCCTAGGGAACCGTCCTTGCGCACGCTTCGCGTTGCTGCTGATCCAGCGCAGCCAAGTGCACTGCCTGCCAGATCTGTTGAGAGGGTGGTTCGCTCGCCTCGAAGGTTGCGCATTGACCGAACATATCGACCGGTAATCGAATAAATTCTCCATTCGTTATATGCGATTCGATAAGAGCATCCAGCTGATCGTCACTCCCGAGCAGTTCCTGATAGCTCAGTCGGAGATTATCCAGCACTCCCGGCCGATGATCGGTGGGAGCATTCAGCCAGCGATCCCGCATGCGGAAAATAACTTGATCTAGGCCAATCTTGTGGTCTGACGCCTGTCGTATTCGGCTGTCTAGAAGATAGGCGAATAGATTGCCGCGCAAGTACGGGATGTGCTGTACGGCGCTGTCGGTCCAAAAGCGAGTGCTCGTCCAGGCATTGGGCTGGCGATTGTTGGGGTTTGCGGCATAGTCGTACAACGTGTCGTTTAGGTCGCCAATGAAGTCCTCAAGTGACCATACCCCCGTGCGCAGCAATGTGCGCTGCGTATAGAACTCGGTGAAGCCTTCGCTGAGCCAATACAACGCTGCCTCATCATTCCCGCGTGGCATCTCTCCTAAACGACCTGGGATCCAAATATGGATTAGTTCGTGTGCAATCTCCCGGATCCGCTGAGTGGATGGCGTCGATGCAGAGATGTAGTGAGCGAATCCCCGATAACCACCCACGCCAGCGCTCCCCTGACCGGAACCGGCGAGCGCGAGTGTGGTGATCGTCAAGGGGCCCTTTAAATCGCCCCAGAAAGCACGTTGAGATGAGGAGACTCTCGCCTCGAGGTCAACATATTCATCGACCGGAACCCTCCACGACCCTACGGCAGCCATTCGCAATATGCCGCCGAAAATGGGGCGGTCAACCATTTTGAGATGCTGGCCGGCCACGATGGAACTTTCAAGCAAGCTAGCCACCGTCAGCGGCTCGTCTGCGCTTGGGTGATCGAGATTCGAAAGGGACTCCCAATGCGTTGAACCCGGTTTCCATTGAAAGCTCACTGGCGCAGTTTTTGCGTTTTCAGGCACGATGAAGATGAACACACCAAGCGTCGCCAACCAATGCGAAAGGATCACCGGACCAGCAAAGGGGTAACCGCCGCTCGGATTCTCAGCATAGGCAGATCGGACGAGATATTTAACCGCGACAGTGGCGCCGGGCCTATAGAGGAATGTGCGTTTATCGTTCTCTCTTGCGAGGATGCGGACACCGCGGCCCTCGAAATGGGATAGATATTTCCAGCGCTCGTGTCCGCCCATTACGTCGCTCGGCAGCAGATAAGTTGTTTGACCTACCCGGTTTCCGACAAAGCGAACTTCCACCTCCAGAGCATCCACGCCGTTGGCGCCTGTTAAGGGGGTAAGGGTATAGTGGATTGGCTGGGCCGGTGCTGCAGGGCTCTGCGCCTTGACTATGGACGACAGGCAAATCAGCAAACCTAGCAACATCAATTCTGACAGAGTTGCCGCTCCTATCTTCACAACGTCTCCGAGTCCCGTCGTTTGAACATGCGACCGCTCCAAGGATTTGAACGCCTTCTAGCGATAACAGGTCACAGCAAGTGTTGTGCCACGCGGCGGAGTGCAAAAATTCGGCTCGCCAGGCGCTTCTTGTCCCGTGCGTGCTCGCTTGGCTGATCCTAAGCGTGTGTCCGCACTGTCCGCGGACAGCCGCCGCGGACACTTTCGTAGCAGGTACTGCGCGTATTATGTAATTCCGAAGCAAAAAAACCTTCCGTCAAGGCATTTTGTGCGCGGTACGTCAGCCCCGGCTTTTCCGATTTGATCGGAGCCTTCTACCACAGGGCGAAGCATCATTCGGCGACCGCTCCGCCCAGGCGCAGATGGACGTGCATCCTTATCCGATCGCTCCCGCGATTACTAGGACAGTGGGAAAATGGCTGACAGACGCTACGGAATTTGTCCGACAATGACATCCTCGCGTAAACATCTACAAAGCAGACGCTGCAGCTGGCAGACTCCCCAAGACTTCGATAGCACCTTAACTTCACGCATCAAAAAAGGGGATGACCATGGAAAGCTCTGCCGCAGGTAATTTCGCGAAAACGTCTCAGGCGTTGGCCGACAAGGCTACAGACAAAGTTCAGGCCGGCATTCGCGGCGCTCAACAATCAGCCAAGGACGCGGGCGACGCACTTGCGAGCAAAGTAACCGATGTTCACGACAAAGCGATCCCCGTGATCCGAAACGCTGGTAGCCGCGCGCAGTCCACGCTTCAGCAAGGGTTCGATACAGTCAGTGACATCGCGGATCAAGCGCGTGACATGGCAGCCCATACGGCGGATTCCATTGTCACCTACACGAAGAGAAACCCGCTGCAGGCGTTAGCGATAGCGGCAGCTTCAGGCGCGCTGCTATACGTGGCGATCAAGGCGCTGCGTTCCTACCGCGACTAATTTTGGGTGATGGCAGGCTGCGGGCTCTTTAGGAAGATGGTAACTACAACAGGGGAATCGACATGTCGTTCATTGCTTGGATTGTCTTGGGGCTAATTGCGGGATTCATCGCGAGCAAGATCGTGAATAAATCCGGCGAAGGCATGATACTCGACATCATATTAGGAATTGTCGGCGCTGTGGTCGGGGGCTATCTGTTTCAGACCTTCGGCATGTCCGGCGTAACCGGTGTCAATCTGTATAGCATCTTAGTGGCGGTTGTTGGAGCGATCGTGTTCCTCGTGATTTATCACGCTCTGTTTCGGCGCCGTGCCCGGGTTTAAAGCCGAACCCGTCGATCATTCAGACTCAGCATGCGGGCGCGCAAGAGCAAGGCAGCGCTTTTCTGGACCATCGCTGCGACCATTGCCGTTACGCTGGCTCTCGTCGTGGTTGTTATCAATTTTCATACGCCCGAGGAGAAGATAGAACACCAGATTAAGCATCTTTATAACGCGACCGCTCCGCAGTTTGAGCGGGAAATGGGCACCTTACTGGGGCCGGCGATACTGCCTGGTAATGACATAACGGCTCTGCAGAATGGTGACGAAATCTTTCCTGCGATGCTGAAGGCCATCAGTGAGGCCAAGTCCACTATAGATTTCGAAACGTATATCTACTGGTCCGGGCGAACGGGCGAGCAATTCGCTCAGGCGCTCGTTGAGCGCTCGCGAGCCGGCATCAAAGTCCATCTCATGCTCGACTGGTTGGGCAGCGAGAAAATGGCGCCGCAACTCTTAAGCCAGATGCAAGATGCCGGAGTGGAAATCGAGCGCTATCACGCGCTTCACTGGTATAGCCTAGGAGAGCTGAATAATCGCACTCATCGCAAGGTCTTGATCGTCGACGGCAAAATCGGTTTTACCGGCGGCGTCGGCATTGCCGATGAATGGACCGGTCACGCTCAAGACCCGGATCATTGGCGGGACATGCATTTTCAGATCGAAGGGCCGGTTGTCGCGCAATTTCAGGCGGCGTTCTTGGACAACTGGATCAAGGCCACCGGTCGAGTCCTCAATGGTGAAACCTACTTTCCGCAACTGGCGCCGGCCGGGGGCTTGAAGATGCACATGTTCATCAGCTCCCCTGCGGGCGGTAGCGAGAGCATGCGACTGATGTATCTAATGGCGATTACGGCGGCGGAACGGTCGATCGACATCGAGGCGGCCTACTTTATCCCGGATGAACTCATGAGCCGCGAGCTCATCAAGGCGCAATCTCGCGGCGTTCGGATACGCATCCTACTGCCGGACAAACACATTGACTCGGAGACCGTGCGTATCGCGACCAAACGAGCGTGGGGCCCGCTACTTAAAAGCGGCGTGGAGATTTATGAATATGATCCGACGATGTTACACTGCAAGATGCTGATATTCGATCACTATATGGTCTCGGTTGGCTCGACGAATTTTGACATGCGCTCGTTTGAGCTAAACGATGAGGCGAGTCTGAACGTTTATGACGCGGATTTTGCGCAGCGGATGACCGAAGTGTTCGAGGCGGACTTAAAAGCGTCGACACCCTACGACTACCAGCAATGGCAACACCGGCCATGGCTGGAAAAAGTGGCGGAGATCGTCGTCATTCCGATCAGGTCGCAGTTGTAGTCGAGCATCCGACCGCTCCGCAACTTACCTGCATTGGCCGCCGTGCTATCTTCGATCGCGCACGAAGGTGCGAAAGTCCTCGCGCTACCGCTTGAGGCGGCATTAATTTTGCGGGGCGAGGATGCACCAAATGGTAAAGCCAAGATAAAGGGCCGCACCGAGAGCAAAATATAGGGGCTGCATAACTACTCCGAGAGTTTAGATGGGCCGTCCAAACAAAGTTTGATCGAGGACGGAATCGTGCGTCGGGGACAGAAAAGAATCTGTCGGATGCCGACATGCAACGATTGTCAGAATCCACGTATTGGGCAGGTAGGTATATCAAATGCGAGCGGGTCGCCACGGGCTATCGACCTATCCCAACGTCGTGGCATCCAGAGTAACTGCTATGCTTTTGTATCGCCCCTCGCGCCATTCCGACCAAGCAGGTCACGGACCGGAATCCATCCGTGACGTCGCCAGTCTGCGAATCCGCCGCTGTCGCCGTGGCGTAACATAGCTAGGGAAGTGATTAGTGCGGCTACGGATAGTCGTTGCGATTCTAGTAACGCCAGTGAAGCAACGGGAAGTCGGACGGATGATTGTTACAATTAGAAATGCCGCTGACACTGATTTGGACGTGCTTATCAGACTCAATGCGCAGGTGCAGAGCCTACACGCGCAGGCCTACCCGGCCGATTTTAAATCATCAACAGACGAAGCCGAGGTTCGTGACTTTCTCGCGTCCGTAATGCGGCGGACTGGCCACGCCATCCTGCTTGCGCAGGTCGATGGCGCGATCGTCGGCTACGCCTGGTTTGAAATCCAGGACCGGCCGCAGACGCCATTCACCTGGGCAAAGAAGAGGGTCCTTCTGCATCATATCTGCGTAGATTCCGGCCATCGGCGATTGGGTGCCGGCTCGGCCCTCATAACCCGGGTGGAGGAGCGAGCGCTTGCCGGCGGTATTGGCGAATTCGCCCTCGATATGTGGTCCTTAAATGACACTGCGCAGGCATTTTTCAAATCCTGTGGCCTGGAGACCTATAGGCATTTCCTCCGCAAGCTGACGGTGCCCGGAGGCACAGTACAGGGCGGGGACGTTTGACGATAGGCAAAAAACGGCCTACAGCGAAACGGTTCCCGATCAGCGAATGCTTCTTGGATAGCGGCCCGCCGAGGACTCTGGTTGCCGCCTTGTTCGGACTCACAGGTTATATGGGCAATTCTCGTGAAGCCGCCTATCTGACTCGGGTGACTATTGACCATTGGTTGTGCACCGTTCGGGCGCCAAGCTCGTTCCGCGCAATCACGTCCTTCAGAATGGGAGGGGCGAGAGATCTGGCTCGACCCATCTGCGCCGCGCCTCAACAGAGAACAGACGGTCACGGCTGTAGTAAGCGAGCAGCCAGTCGGAACGACCAAACGGCGAGGCGAGGAGTTCGCGCAGGACTTCGGCTCGGCCCGCATGCGACCCGTTGGCCAAATAGGCACGCGCGACTCGGATTGAGGCCAAAGTGATGGTCTCGTGATAGCCGGTGGTGTCGGTGTTGGGCGTACCCGTGGCCTCGTTATAGCCGCGGATGACAGCCGGCAGGTCGCGTTCCGCAACCAGATTTGCGCGGGTCAGGACCCACATCGCGGCGGCAAAATGGGCGGCATGGGTCCACTCGCACTTGGGTAAGGTGCGGGCCTCCATGGACCGGCCTATGCGATCAATGTCAGCTTCGGTAAACATGTGAGAGCTCCTAAGTAGGCGCTCAGGCGGGGATGCAGTCAAAAAACCCCGCCGGAGCGGGGTTTGTCTGAACTGCTATGCCTTCAGAGCATTCCGCAGGCGCAGACAAACCCCACCGCTCGAGAAGAGCGTTGGTTCGATTGCTGGCGGTTCTGCGGAAGGAAGGTCATCGAGAAAAGTATAGAGCGCTGAATCTCTTTTGCCAAATTTGGGGTGTGCGAATGTGGTGCGCGAACCGCAGCGCCGATCAACGCTTCCTCAGAACGAGTTCGTTTCGCCATTTGGCTCGCCGCTATACTAGGCGTAAGGAGGTTGCGATGCCGACTGAAAATGTGGCCGGCGTTATGCAGATCGGCGCCTGGCTCGTCGATGCTTCACTTGATAGCATTTCCAGGGGCGCCGAGACTCAAAAACTCGAACCTCGCACTATGCGGCTACTTCTGTGCCTGGCCCACTCCGCTCCAGAGGTTGTGAGTGTGGATAAGCTGCTCACCGAAGTGTGGAGCGGAGTGGTGGTCGGCTCTGCCTCGGTGTATCAAGCGGTGTCGCAATTGCGCAAGCTCTTGGGTGATACGGACCCGGCTCCAACTTATATCGCGACCGTGCCACGCAAGGGCTACCGAATGATCGCGGCGGTGCGACGGGTCGAAACGTCCGACGAGGTTGCGCCGAACACGCCCGCGAGCATGGCCGAGGATCTTCAACGCGACTCGCACGAAGAACCTGTCATAGCACGACTATCCGCTGTCCTGTATCGAGTCAGGAAGTTTGTGCACAGAAATACAGCGGCAGTTGGGCTTGCAGCCGTATCGGTAATCGCTATTCTGCTCGCGTTTGGAGTGGGTCATTTGATGTTGCTGAGGCGTGACAACTTTGCGCTGCCACCTGCATTCGCGGCGCCATCGCGTTCGGTGGCCGTGCTTCCGTTCGTCAATGTGAGCTCGGACAAGGAGCAGGACTACTTTTCCGACGGACTCACTGACGAACTGATTGATCTCTTGTCTCAGGTCCAGGATCTGCGGGTGCCGGCCCGCACCTCCTCGTTTTTCTTCAAGGGCAAAAACGAGAGGGTGGCCGTGATCGCACGCGAACTGGGGGTCGCCAATATACTGGAAGGGAGCGTACGCAAGGCGGGCGATGCGCTGCGGGTCACGGTGGAGCTCATCCAGGCGGATAACGGCTATCATCTGTGGTCGAAGACCTATGACGGGGACACGAAGGACATCTTCAAAGTGCAGGATGCGGTGTCAGCCGCCGTGGTCGACGTGCTCAAAGCTAAGCTCGCCCCAGCGCAGCCCATAGCGTCATCGCGCACCGCGAATCCGGAGGCCTACAACCAATTCCTGCTCGGCCGGCAGCTCTTCAATCGCAGCGACCTCGATGACTTCCGGCGTGCGGTCGTGGCCTACCAAAAGGCTATCGCACTCGATCCGAACTATGCTGCAGCATTTGCCGGACTGGCCTTTGCGGAAGCTTACGTCGCGGATTATACGGGTGATGCCGAAGGTCTGAAGCGTGCGGAAACGGCGGCGGAGAAGGCCATCCCGCTCGCCCCGGAGGAGGCGGACGGCTACGCGGCGCGAGGGTATCTGCGTTTAATCTACCGTTGGGACTGGAGCGGGGCGCAGACGGATCTCGCAAGAGCCCTAGCGATCAACCCCTCCGACAGCACGGTTCAGCGCCGCCATGGTGACCTGTTCGAAAGCCTCGGTCGGCTACCAGAAGCTATAGCGGCGGTGAGAAAAGCCATCGAACTTGATCCCTTGTCGAGTCTTGCGTGGCACACCCTCGGCCTCTACCTGATCTTCAGTAAAGACTACCCGGCTGCGCATGAGGCGCTGCGTCGCGCGCTCGAGATTCAGCCCGACTCAGTAGTCGCCCTGAACGCCTTCGGCATGCTGCAATTGCTAGAAGGCAACGCGGCAGAGGCTCTCCTGACGTTTCGCAAGAACAGATTCGATGGCTTTAGGCTCCCCGGCGTCGCAATGGCTGAACAGACGCTGGGCCACGCGGACGAGTCGCAGCAAGCTTTGGGCGAGCTGATCGGGAAGCACGCGCAGAGTGGTGCTTACCAAATCGCCGAAGTCTTCGGATGGCGGGGCGAGAAAGACAAGGCGTTCGAGTGGCTCGAGCGTGCTTACCAGCAGCGCGATGGGGGGCTGTCCAACGTCAAAGTCGATCCTCTTTTCGCGAGCATGCGCAGTGATCCGCGCTTCAACGCGTTGCTGCGTAAGATGAACCTGCCGCTTCGAGACGATGTCGCTGATTGAGATGCGTCGTTCATTGTCGGTACCGGTGCGTGGGATATAAGCGCCTCTTGACGGCGCACACGGGTCCACGGCAGTAGGGGGTCTTGAGCGTAGCAATGAATCTTCCCATTCTTGTGCATCCAGCGATTGCGCATTAAACAGTGTTTGTAGTTTCAGCGCCGGTTGTCCTCGACTCTTTACGAAGTTGACTAGCGACGGAAGGCGTGATGTCGCCCGAACACCACGGCCGACGAAGAAGAGCAAACAGACATATGAAAAAGTAAAAGCAATCGGAATCGAACCGGCCCGGCCGAGCAACAGCTGTAGAGTGACTCGTACCGCACAGGCACGAAACGTTTTTTTGACGGCCGGTCTGCCGACTATACTAACTTGTCACGGATAATTCTTTTGAGTGGCCGCCAGGAGGCAAGATTGATGATCAATTTGGAGCCGGTAACCCTCGAGGGGCGCGGATTGCGACTGGAACCACTTTCATCGGAACATCACGATGACTTAGTAGCAGCAGCAACCGACGGCAGGTTGTGGGAGCTTTGGTTCACCAGCGTGCCCGAGCCGAAACAGACGCGCGCTTACATCGAGAGCGCGCAAAGCGAACAACGAGCCGGGCGCATGCTGGCCTGGGCAGTGCGTGAGCAGAGCAGTGGCAAGATTGTCGGAAGCACGAGATATCACGACATCGTTGCATCGATCGACCGAGTCGAGATCGGTTACACGTGGTACTCAAAGAGCCATCAACGGACTCGTATCAATACATCATGCAAGCTGCTGCTGCTTGAATATGCGTTCGAGACCATCGGCTGCAAAGTCGTCGGATGGCGTACGGATAACTTCAATTTTAGGTCTCAGCGCGCGATCGAAGGCCTAGGTGCCAAGAAAGATGGCGTCCTGCGGCACCATCACGCGCGCCGCGACGGAACGGTTCGCGATACCGTGATGTACAGCATGTTGGCCGCTGAATGGCCGGATGCAAGGCGGCACTTGGAGCTGCGCCTGGCGCGCCACGAGACGCGGGAACATGACTAGCACCGACAGCCGTCCAGCGGCCGACCAAGAAGCGTTTTCCGGGACGCAGTGAAGCCGATCCTTGGCGGCTGCGGACATTGGAACCCATGGATTTTCATCTGCCGAATGACTGTCATGGAACGGACGTTGATGCTAAAAGGAGCGAGCTATGAAGATTATTTTAATGCTATTAGTCGGAATGATGCTGTCGGACGCAGCGGTTGCGGCTGACCTGTCTGCGATCGCAGGACATTATCGCTACGAACAGTATGCGGTGACACTGGCGGACGGACGGGTTCTGCATTTGAAGGATTTGGGGGCAAGCGAGGCCTTTTTGGATATCTCGAACACCGAGATCACTTTGCAGATGACGTTGAATCGTGGGGACACTGTGACGCAGTCAGCGAAGGTACTGGAGGCGCATTTTGACAAGGGCAGGGGCTATTGGGTGGCGAAGTGGCCTGATATGAAGGGCCCGGTGCGGGCTAACATCACTTTGGTCGAGGGTGTATTGACCAGTGACACGCGATTCAACAATCAAGCGGACCATCAATACGGGTCCAGCGAGCATGCGGTGCTTAAACGAGTGAGCGACAAATAGTACGTTGGAGGGTGGCGGGTGAGGTCAGCTGTATGAGCTTGACAATTTACGAGGCCGCTGGCGGCGGTCCAGCTTTCATTGCGCTGGCGCGTGCGTGGCACGCTCGATGCCTTGCTGACCCAATCGTGAGCCACGCCTTCTCGCACGGCTATCACCCGAAACACTCGGAGCGCTTGGCGGCCTACTGGGCGGAGGCGCTTGGCGGCCCCTGCGACTACACGGCATCGATGGGAAATGAGTCCGAAGTCGTGCGCATGCATTCGGGAAATGGTGAACATGTCGAAATGGATGAGAGAGCGCAGGCTTGTTTCGCCGAAGCGCTCGACGACGCAGGTCTCCCGGGCGACCCACGTCTCAGGACCACGCTGAAGGCGTACTTTCGGTGGGCGACCCAGGCGATGTCGGCCTATCCGGCCTCGCGCCAGAGGGTTCCGGCCGGTCTGGCTCTTGGACGGTGGTCGTGGGACGGTCCGAAGTTGAGCACTAATGCGGTCGCGGCTCCGCTCTCGGCCAAAATCGTCCCAAAGGCAACGAGGTGAGGTGCGAGTGCCGACCAAAATCCGCATTGTTAAAGGCGATATTACGACTCTGGTCGTCGATGCGGTCGTCAACGCAGCCAACACGACACTGTTGGGCGGCGGCGGGGTGGATGGGGCGATTCACAATGCCGCTGGACCGGAACTGCTTGAGGAATGCCGTCTGCTCAATGGCTGCCCGACCGGTGAGGCGCGTATCACTCGGGGCTATCGCCTTCCCGCGCGATGGATCATTCACACCGTCGGGCCGGTTTGGAAAGGCGGTATTCGGAATGAAGCAGGGCTGTTGGCCTCCTGCTATGCGAGTTCATTGAAGTTGGCCGTGGAGAAGAACTTAACGTCTATTGCCTTTCCCGCGATCAGCACGGGCGCGTACGCGTATCCGCTGAGAGATGCTACCGAGATCGCCATTAGGGAGGTAAGGCGTTTTAAGCAGGCATCAGAGGCGCTCCGAGAAGTGGTGTTCTGCTGCTACTCGGGGGAGCACTTTGCGACTTATCAGAAGCTGATCAAGGACCAGGGACAGGAGTAGCCGTTGGCTAAGTTCGGCGAGTGGGAAGTTACTTCTGATCGCGACGCCACCGTCGGCGCCTGAAGGCGTGGAATTGCTCAGGTACGCTCGTCGCAGACGGGAATGACCTTGAGGACGTCTGCTGCATTGCGAGGGGCGTCTTCGAGCCCGCAAACGGCCGCCAGCAGCGGTACCGTTAGCACAGCTTCTCTTCAATAATATTTTGGTTCCTCCATGAGGGGATTCGCGTGCGCTTTGCGCATTTACAAGACGTAACCTTTTCAACTGAGCAGATCTAACGCAGGTTCAGTGTGACAAAGAGAATTGCGTGAAGAATATTATTGCTACGTTGTTCGCTGGTGCTCTAATGGCCGCCGGCCTCGCGCTCGCGCAGCAACCATCCACTGTGGGCACGTCACAACAAGGTGCCAAGCCGACGAAAAAACCAGTGCAAGCCCAGCCGTCAAATGCCGCGGGATCGTCGCAGATCCCGCCCGGAGCAGACATTGAGGAATTGGCTTATGTCGTTCTCATGAACGCGACCAATGATCAAGATAAAGACCTGCAGGAAATTGAAAATCAGGTGCAGAAGAACAGTAACGCGCAAGCACTGAAGACGCTGCAACGGGTAAAGGCGGGCGGTTTGGCCATTTACAAACCGGCAAAGTCCTCCAAGAAGTCGTCGAAAAGCAGTAGATCTGCGGCTTCCTCGTCGAAGCCCTCAGGAGTGAAACCGAGCCATTAACCACGGCGCGCCTGAGGCGAATAGCTCGCAGTCTTCGATTCTTTCTTATACCAATTCTTTGTGCCGCAGCGTTACACTGGCGTTCCATGAAACCGCGATGACGTGGTTTGTCCACGATTAAATCGCCTTTCTCAAGGCCGGAGGTTTTCATGGCAATCCAAGACTGCGTCCGATCGATTGCGGCGACTGAGACCGTCTCGAAGCGGGACGTAATCGGTTCCTCGAGATGCAATTCGCGCGGGTGCATAGGAATCGTGACGGTGAGTTGGATGCCGATGAATTGGCGGCCTTTGTGCAAGCAGTCGCGAAGCCCGAGATGGATTTGCGGTAGTAACGTCGGCATTTGCCCGCCAGTGGAGTGCCCTACGGTCCCATTCCGGGGTCGAACATGGGCCGCACCTCCGACTCGCCGTCGAATTCGGGCCAGTACTTTCGATGCAACTCCATAAATTCAGTTGCAATTCGCACGGCTTCCGTTTTCGAGTCGGCCTTCAAGATCGCCCAGCCACCGATCACTTCCTTGGTCTCGGTAAAGGGCCCGTCGGTCACAGTGATCTTGCCCTTGGCGAGCCGCACGCGAACGCCGTCCTTGCTCGGCAGCAGACCGCCGGTATCAACGAGGCTTCCGTCTTTAAGGGACTTCTGCACGAATGTGCCCATCGCCTCCATCAGGGCGGCAGGCGGCCCGGATTGGCGATGGCTCTCGGAATGGCGAATGAAAGTTAGATATTTCATGGGTACTCCTATGGTTTCCAGCTATACGACGAAGCAGCCCGGGCCAGATCGACACGGCAGTTACTTTTCGCCGATCGGTCATAGGCGATCTGATGGATATCGACCCAACGCGTATGTTCGCACAGAGGAAGGAATAAGATCCGCGCTTGAGCCGAGCTATGAAAACGAGAATATTGATCACTGGAGCTTCTGGATCCGGGACGACTACCCTAGGGCGAGCGCTTGCGACACGCCTGAGATGCGCGTTCTATGATGCCGATGACTACTACTGGTTGCCAACCGACCCACCATTTCGGTGCAAACAGGATCCCGCAATTCGCGCCTCTCGTTTGTTGCAGGCTTTGCAGAATGCGACCCCCACGGTGCTCGCCGGATCAATCCTGAGTTGGGGCGTAGAGTTGGAGGATTCATTTTCGCTGATCGTCTTCCTCACGGTACCTGCAGAGATCCGCGTGGTGCGGCTGAGGGAGCGAGAGATTCAGCGGTTCGGTCTTGTGGATCCAGCCTTCCTCGCCTGGGCCGCTCAGTATGATGCAGGCACTCTAGAAGGAAGAAGTCTGTCAAAACACGAGGCGTGGCTTGCGAAGCGAAGCTGCCCTGTTTTGCGCATCGACGGCGACATGTCCACGGAATGTCGCTTGGCCCAGGTGCTCGGTGTTCTCAAAGAGAGCTCGCAATGACCGTAGAAGACCTGCAGCAAGCCCGCACGCGTTTCGCGCATGAGATCCAGAAACAGGGCCACATCAAATCCGTGGGGCTTATCGAGGGTTTGGCGACAGTTCCGCGCGAGAACTTCGTGGGACCGGGGCCCTGGAAGATCGTGCGGGCTGCCGAGATGGCCAAGGGCTATCAGGTCACAGCCGACGACAATCCCCGGCATCTCTACGACAACGTCTTAGTGGCGCTGGACGAGCGACGTAGGTTGAATAACGGTGAGCCACTGAGTCTTCTCGCTTTTCTGGACAGCTTGACGCTGTCTGCGGGCGACAGATTGCTCCATGTCGGCTGCGGCGTGGGCTACTACACCGCGATTGCGGCCCACGCGGTTGGGCAGCACGGCAGCGTAGTCGGCGTCGAGATTGATTCGGCGTTGGCGGCACGCGCCAAGCAAAATCTGCGCTTGTATGAAAACGTCACCGTTGTCGCCAACAACGGGGCGCTCGAACACCTCGGCGCCTTCGATGCGATATTCGTGAATGCCGGCTGCACGCGAGCGCAATCGATCTGGCTCGATCAGCTCACCGTCGGGGGGCGGCTGCTCATCCCGCTGACCGTAACGATTCCGACGATGCCCGGCATCGGCGCCGGCTCAATGTTTCTGGTGACCCGGGGGCCGACCGAATACAGCGCTCGGTTTACGTCCCCAGTCGGGATCTTCCACTGTGAGGGCGCTCGCGCGACAGAGGAGGAGGCTCTGCTAGATAAAGCCTTGGCGGGAGGCGATCAGCACTCGGTGCACCGGCTGCGACGTGATGCTCACGATTTGGGTCCGAGCTGTTGGCTGCACGCGAGTGATTTTTGCCTGGAATCGGATCCCGCTCTTCGGCGCGGATCGCGGCATTCCGTACACGTAGCCGCCGAAATATTGGCCAACTATGTCGGTCGTTATCAGCTTGCGCCGAATGTCGTGCTGACGGTGACGCAGCGGGATGGCGCTCTGTTCGCTCAATCCCCCGGAGGACCCGCAGTTCCAATCTATCCGGAATCGGAGACGACATTCTTCTACAAGCGAGTGGATGCGCAATTCACGTTCGTGACGGATGGAACAGGTCGTGCAACTAGCCTTAAGTTGCGGCATAGCGGAAGCGAAGTGCCGGCGCTACGCGTCGATTAGCCCTGGAGACTAGGCACGAACAGTCGCGAGGTTCGCTTGCGGGCGGGCGGCAAGCGAGTTATATAGTGCTTTAAGGGAGGTGTAGCAATAATTTCAAGTCCAATTTTGGAGACGGCAAGGAGGGCAAATGACAGAGAAACGTGCGGTGAAGGTAACGAAGCGAAAGAGTCGCAAAGCCGTGATGTCCGATGTCGCGGACAGTGTAGCGATGGCGGACTTGGAGGCAAGCACGCTCAACGCAAACGGCGCAGTTGCAATTGACCCGGAGATGCGGCGCCAGCTGGTTGCGGCCGAGGCATATTTCTTTGCTGAACGCCGTGGATTTTCAGCCGGTCGTGAGATTGAGGATTGGGTCGCGGCTGAACGTGTGGTGGACTCGTGGTTGAATAGGTCGCTTAACTCTTAAGCGACCTCGTGTGGACAGAAAAGCCGCCCGAAAAGGCGCGGCGCGGTATGGCTGTCGCTGTGATCGCACCTCGTGCGGCGCAGCTTGGATCTCCCTAGAGGTCAAAATGGAGATTCAGTATGAGATCGACGCGCCGTATCTTCTTGCAAATCGCAGCAGCTGGTTTGATCGGCGGTGCTGCGAAAGCCAAAGCCTCGGGCCAAGAGCCGGTCGAACGGACTTCCAATCGCCGCTTGCACTTCGTGCAGATCGACGTATTCGCATCCAATAGATTGGAGGGTAACCAGCTCGCCGTCTTTACCGATGCGCGCGGCTTGAGCGATACAGAGATGCAGAATATCGCGCGCGAGGTCAACTTTCAGGAGACCACATTCGTCCTTCCGCGCCCGGCCACAATTGAGCGCGAACAGGGCGTTAGTGTTCGCATCTTTACCCCGAACGAGGAGACTCCCTTCGGCGGTCATCCGACATTGGGTACCGCGATGGTTCTGCGCAACCGGTTAGCCAGCGACGCCCATGGAGCGGCAGCGATGTCGAAAATCGTCCTGGATCTGAAGGTCGGGAAGATTCCTGTGACCTTCACGCGCGACGCAGAGGGCCAGCTGTTTGGCGAGATGCAGCAAGTTGATCCCGTGTTCGGGAAAATCCACGATCGCGCCACTGTCGCCGATCTTCTGGGCGTCAAACCAACGGATATCAGTGACGCTGCCCCGATCCAAACTGTTTCGACGGGTCTACCGTTTGTCATCGTGCTGCTGAATAGTCTCGACGTGCTGAAGACATTGCAGCCGCGGCAGGAGAAAATTCAAGCGTATTTCGCGGCGGAATCGACGTCGACAGACTTTTTCTACGTCACGCGCGATGCGCGCGATGCAAAGGTTGGGTTGCGCGCTCGCGGCATTGATTCCCTGGGCGAGGATCCCGCCACAGGGTCTGCATCGGGTTGCGCCGTCTCCTGGTTGGTACGGTATGGACTGCAGAATTCGGCAGAGACCCTGCACATCGAGCAAGGCGTAGAGATGCAGCGCCCGAGTCATATATATGCCCGCGCCGAAAAACATGGCGACAAGATCACAAATGTCCGCGTCGGTGGTCATGCGGTGGAAGTCGCTGAGGGTGAATACGCGCTCTGACAGATCGATTGCCGCCCGGGGGTTCTCCAGCCGACCACCGATGGCTAAACTCAAGCGCGACCAACGTTGGATTTTCCGACGTCAGCGGGGCCTCGTCAGCATGGTTCCCGGTGTCGAGCGGCGAGTTGGAATTGGTACGTGATCACCAAGCAAATGACCGGCCAGGTCGAATGGTGAGCTTAGTTCGCGTTATGTGAAGTTGTATAACTAACGGAATCAGCGGTATGCTCCCGTTCGTTCTCGACGGAAATATTCGGGAGATATCATGGGTAACGGGGCAGTGATTGATGAGGATGCGACGCGCCTTTTTGAGGAGGCGCGGCGGCACTTGCTCAAGAATGAGCCGTTGCGTGCGGAGTCGGGGGAGAGCGCTGCGCGCACTTTGAGTGCCGGCGAGCTCGGTGCATTGAAAGCGGTGGGATTGGCCGCTGCGCCATTCGATGAGGGCAGCGCGCGGGATCCGCTGACGCGGTCGATCACGGATTACATGGCGCTGTTAGAAACGAGTTACTCGACCAGTCAAGCTGCTCGCTATCTGAAGGTCGATGCCAGTCGTGTGCGGCAACGATTGCGTGAGAACAGTTTGTTTGGCATTGATTATGACGGCGAGAAACGCTTGCCGCGATTTCAGTTCGAACGTGGGAAAGTGATTCCGGGGCTGCGTGAGGTATTGGCGGCGTTGCCGGAGGGGCTGAATCCTCTCGATGTAGCAGAGTGGTTTCTATCGCCGAATCCGGATTTGGAAGTTGAGGACGACAAGAATCCTCTGAGTCCTCGTAATTGGCTGTTGAGTGGAGCGCCGGTCGAAGCCGTAGTGGCTTTGGCGCGCGGCTCATGGTAGCGGCGCAACGTCCTTAAGTGGCCAAATTTCCGAGTTCGCCCGGTGCGCATGCACTGGCAAGACTCGCTCCGGCCATCAGCACAGTAGGGGCGGGTACCAGCCTGGCGCGGATTTATTACTCGCGCGGTGATCACCCGCAAGTCTGGAATCAGTTACGATATTTTGGACCCTTGAATTCTCGATGGGATCATCACGCCTGGGGCGTTTCCGGGAATCCGCAAATGCAATCACGCGGCATCTACTACGCCGCGGGCGATGCAAAGACTTGTCTGGCGGAAGCGTTTCAGGCGACACGGCGCATCGATCGGGTGTTTCAGGCGCCGTGGCTGGTGGTGTTCGAAATTCAGGCGAGGCTCAAACTGCTGGATCTAACGGGGGATTTCGCGACGCGTATGGGAGCGTCCATGGCGATTCATTCGGGCAGCCGGGGGAGAGCGCGTAGTTGGACACGGGATTTGTACGAGGCCTACCCCGAAGTGCAAGGGATCTTGTATGCTGCGTCGATGCATGGTGGTCGGCATGCGATTGCGCTCAATGAGCGGGCGTTGAAGGAGCCCTTGTTCCCGGAGCATCCGTTGTTTCATCGGGCGTTGGCGGACGACGTGATGCTGGATCCGCTCAAGCATGCAGCGCGTGAGCTCGGATATGCACTTCGATAGCGGCGCACCACGCCAATTCACATTCCGGGCCGCGGTAAATCCGTCTTTGGATCGAATGCATGCGTTCGACGGGGGGCCAGGAATGGACACCCAGGGCTTGCGCGGAGCAGGAAGCGAAGCGCAATGCTGCGGGAAAAACGTTTCGCGCTTTCGCCATCATTTCGGACTGGCGGCAATTGTGTTTGTCGTTACATGCTGGCCCGGATTGGCCACCGCGGCGGCGCAGAGTTTCGCGATGCCGGGCCACGGTGCTTTACTGTTGAACGTGCCTGAGGGCTGGAAGTCTAGTCTCAAACAACCTTCTGCGGGATTGCCGCCGACAATCGGGCTTAGTGCGCAAAGCGGTGCCTCGTTCCTTGTTCTTCTCACGGCTGTGTGGGGTATGTCACCCGGTGTCACCGCCCCAGATGATGCGAAGATTAAATCGACGGTGGCCTCTGCCGCGAAGAGCGCCGAGCCGCAATCGGCGCAAGGATCCCTTGCTCTTCAAAATCTCGCTGGCGCCTCGGGTCGCGGCTATTATTTTCGAGCGACCGATCGAGCGCCGAAACCGGGCGAGTGGAAATATCTGACTCAAGGGATGATTCGAACGGGCGGGATTGCGTTGACGTTTACGATCTTGACGAATGATGGCCAAGCACCCGTCGAGAAGGCGGCCCTTGAAATGATTCGCCTCGCCGTTCAGCAGTCTGGCGAAGCAGTGTAGTTAGAGACCGTTGTGACACGCGCAGCAATTCGCGGCGAAGTGGCATCAATCCAGCCCTTTGACGAACAGGAAGCAATTCACCGAGCGGAAACTCTGGCTTGGATAGATTCAGGAGCGCCTCTCTTTCGTACTACGAAACCCGCCATTCCCGCAAAACACCTGGTCTCTTACTTCGCGGTTGTGGATGGGGATCATATTCTTCTCGTCGATCATAGGAATGCGCAGCTTTGGCTGCCGCCGGGAGGGCACGTGGAAGAGGGGGAACATCCGAGAGAAACCGTGGTGCGAGAGCTCTTTGAGGAACTTGGGCTTGTTCCCGGGCATGACATCACCGAACCTCTCATGGTCACGTGTACGACGACCGTTGGTTTCACCGGTGGTCACGTCGACGTGTCGCTGTGGTATGTCGTGACGGCGGATCGAAACCAAGGAATACGATTCGATCGGCAAGAGTTCGCGGGGATTCAGTGGTTCCAGTGTTCGGATGTGCCACTGCATCGAAGCGATCCGCACCTAGCCCGATTTGTAGCCAAACTGGTCTCTAATAACCGGCCGGCGGCGATCGCGTGATGGACAAAGTGACCCGGAGAAATGGTATGGACGCCTCCCACTTTAAAAGTGAAGTGACGAGGTGAGTTTGTGAAGGAAGTGGACCCTACCGGGCCGACGGCATCGAAGTGCCCAAGGTGGAAGGGTTCAAT
>Ga0302325_10007913_pt1 | contig 23461 bp, 19 predicted proteins | sample Palsa_T0_2_FD_201948 | JGI IMG/M metagenome (GOLD analysis project Ga0302325, IMG submission 201948) | Peat permafrost microbial communities from Stordalen Mire near Abisko, Sweden - Palsa_T0_2 | ecosystem: Environmental > Terrestrial > Soil > Palsa > Peat permafrost | place: Sweden: Abisko... | reverse complement strand
GAGAGCGTGTAACCCGGGGCGAGCGCAACCGCTTTCAGCGTCTCGGAGCTGCTGATGGTGATGGCAGTACCGGGATACTGCGGTGAGGAGGTCGTGGGCGTCGTTCCATCCACCGTGTAATAGATGGTGGCTTCTGCGGTCGCATCAGTGATCGACACTGTTTGTGCGCCTTTGTAGCTGCCTCCGTTGGGCGAGAACACCGGCGTAGCCGCCGGCGCATCGACGCTGTAGGTCACTGTTTTCGTAATCGTGTTACCCGCGTTATCCGTCGCCGCCACCGCAAACGTGTGAGTTCCCGCGGTCGATGTGGAAACTGGGGCGCCATCGGCGACGGTGCCGGCACAGGAGGCCATGCCCGATTTCCCCCCACTGCAGGTGTAGGCGGCTACTAACTTCTGATTGAGCGCATAGACCGCGCCGTTCGCCGGCTTCTGTACCACCACGGTCGGTGCGACCGTGTCTTTCTTGATGACAACCGAATTGCTCGCGGTACCGTATTCATTCGCTGCTGAGCATCTGTATGACTCACCCGTCGTATCGGGTACGTTAACCGTCCCGCAACCGCTCTTGGTCGGCGCGGGGTGCCCGGTCACCGCCCAGGCAAGCGTCGTGGGACTGCTGATGTACCAGCCGTTCGTGCCCAGTGTTCCGGTGACCACGGGAGTCACCGACGGAGCGGAGTCGACCTGACCTGGAGTCACCGCCATGGCCCAGAATGGAAATCCCGCATAGGTGCCGTACTGGGTACCGCCGTCAATATTGAAGCTCCAGGGGTAATCGGGAACATCGACATAGGTGTCGGGCGTTCTGCCCCAGTAAATGGAATATCCGGCATCTTGGAAGTTGCTGAATAAATCGTATCCGCCGGCGCCGTTATTCGTCGTCGTGATGGCAACACCGGCCACCTGGCCGAGCTCGAGGTAGAAGAGCGTCGCCATTTGGCTTGTGGACGGCGAAGGATCGCCGCCAATGCCGTCCGGGTAGCCCGCGATGTCCTGGCCGGTCACGCTCGTCGGCAGCCCCCAATGACTGGAGCCACCATAGTTTATGGCGTTGAGATAATTCACCCACGCCAGTGCACCGAACCAGGTCATCGTACCGCTGCTGTTGAAATCGCTGGACGACAACACATATCCCTTCAGGCTCTTCAGACCCGCAGCATCGGCAATGATCGTAGCCACTGTGCTCGAGCTGTATTGCGATGCGAAGAGGTTGGTGTTCGCGGTCCAGGTCGCGTTGTTGAGCGAGTCGTATACCAGCGGCGCACCGTCCGTGGCGGTCACCGCGGTCAGTGCCGCGTTCGCCGCCACCGGCACCGTAGCCAACGCCAAGGTGAGCACCCCCTTTGATATTGTGTTCATTCCGGCATCCTCATCGAACCGATCATCAAACCCGTGCGTTAGCGGGCAGCACTCTTTGACAGTGCCACTTTGGAGCGCCGCTCGATGGCGCTCTGCACTGGCTAAATCGAAAAACTACGCTGCACTACGACATCAAAACCGTCATTTCGAGAATAAACTCTGATTTAACATAAGCTTAGTCCCGATTGTGGTGCTTGAGGAGTCGATAACCTATTGAGCGTATTGGCAAAACGACGCAAATGCGAGCGCCTTCGACATCAGCCGCATCGATGCGCTGGCAGAGCGGTCCTGAGTAGCGGTGCGCCCAGCACCAGCGAGGGATTGCGCCAACGGCGAAGACGCCATGCGCAACGAACCAATGCGGGCCCTTTGTCTGCGCTGCGCTCTTCCCATGTCCGGCACCGTGCGCATGTCGCGCGACGGGCAAATAGGCAGCAGTTTCCCTGCAGTTCTGACGGGCATGGCACCCGGATGAACGCACGTCGATTGAGTGGTTCTCGCAGTCTGCTATATGTCAGATGCGGCGACTGCGCGAATTTGCAAATGCAGCGTGGCTTCGGCAATCTGAATCGGCGCACAAGCCGGGAATTGCTGATGGAATCCAAACCACCGGTATCACTAGAACAGCCGCCAGCCGTTGCCGGGAATATTGCCAACGAGAGACTCTTTACTCAGCTTTACAGCGAACTGCGGCAGCTCGCCGAGCGTCAGCTGCGACGCAATTCGAGCGCGCCGATCAGCCCGACGACGCTGCTGCACGAGGCGTATCTAGGAATCTCCGGCGGCAATGCCGTCTTTCCAGACCGCGAGCGATTCATGGGCTATGCCGCGCGAGTCATGCGCGGCCTGATCATTGATTTCGTGCGTGAGCGGCGTGCGCTCAAGCGCGGCGCGGGTGTCCACATCACGCAATTGCCCACGGAGATCGAGCAAGTCGACCCGAACGAATTATCGCGGCTCTCCGACGTACTCGATGAACTCGCAACGCACGAACCGCGCCTCGCCGAGGTCGTCGATCTGCGCTATTTCTGCGGCTTCACGTTCGAGGATATCGCCGCACAGCGCGGAACCTCGGTTCGAACCGTGCAACGCGATTGGGAAAAGGCGCGTGTCATTCTGTTCCAACAACTACAGGGCTGCGTCTGAAGCCCGAGGACCGGCTGCTGACGCGCGCGGCTGATGTCATCTTTTGACCCGCAAGTTCGATTTAAGCTGATGCGGAAGAGCACCGCACACCGACTGCCAGGGGGAGCGACATCCTGAATCCATCATTGGACCGGTGGCAGGCCTTCAGCGCAAGCCTGAGCCAAGCGCTCGATCTGCCGGAGTCGGAGCGCGCGCCTTGGCTTGACGCGCTTGCGGCGCGCGACCCTGCACTTGCTGCAGCGATCGTGAGCGCGCTCGCGTCACGCGTTCGCGCCGACTTCTCCGGATTCCTGGCGGAGCCGCTGCTCGTGCCTGAAGAGGCTTCTGTCGGCGCGAGTCTGCTCGGACGCCGTGTCGGTCCCTACGTAATCGAGGCGGAAATTGGCCGCGGCGGCATGGGCAGCGTCTGGCGCGCCCGCCGCGCTGACGATCGCTACGAAGGCATGGTAGCGCTCAAATTCCTGCACGCGAGCTGGAACGGACGCGAGGGCGAGCAGCGCTTCCGCAGCGAGGGGCGAATACTCGGACGCCTCGACCATCCTAACATCGCCCGGCTCATCGACGCCGGCGTACTGGATACTGCGCAGCCGTATCTCGTGCTCGAGTACGTCGAAGGCGAACCGATCGATGTCTATTGCACACGGCACGCTCTCACGGTTGAAGCGCGCGTCCGGCTGTTCTTGGACGTTCTCTCCGCAGTCGCACACGCCCACAGTCATCTGATAGTGCATCGGGACGTCAAGCCCTCCAACATTTTTGTCACCCGCGACGGGACGGTCAAGCTCCTCGATTTTGGCATCGCGAAGCTGCTGGACGATGAGACCGCATCGGCTGCGGCCACCCGCTCCGGGGGGATCGCACTGACTCCGCAATTTGCGGCGCCGGAACAACTGCTCGGCAAGCCCGTGACGACCGGGTCCGACGTCTACTCGCTCGGCCTTGTGCTCTACCTGTTGCTGACCGGAAGCCCTCCCTTCGTAGCCGAGTCCGGTTCACACGCCGAGTTCATCAACATGATGCTCACAGGGGACGCGCCGCGCGCGTCTTCAGCGGTAACGGCAACCCCCGGCCGTGCGCGCGAGCTGCGCGGCGATCTCGATAACATCGTCGCGAAAGCCTTGCAGAAGTCGCCCGCGGATCGCTATCCATCGATCGGAGCATTTGCGGACGATCTCAAGCGCTTTCTGACGCACGATCCGGTGCAGGCGCGGCCTGACACGGTTACCTACCGCGTCGGTAAATTCGTGCGTAAACATCGCGGCAGCGTTCTCGCCGGGGCGCTCGTGGCGTTCGGCCTCCTCGCCACGAGCTCCTTCGCGGTATGGCAGCTTTTCGAGGCTCGCGCCGAGCGCGACGTGGCCGTTGCCGAGGCGAAGCGCGCCAATGCCGAGGCCGACCTCACGCAGTTTCTGGGCGGTGACAGCCTGAGTAAAGCACCCCAGGACGCGGTTCACCAGCGCCTCGATCGCGCACGTGAGTTCGTTACCCGTAGATTTCGCAACGACTTGCCGCTCGCGGCGCGACTGCTGATTGATGTGTCCTCGCAATATGTGGATATCGGCGATGAACGTACCGCTGCCGCGGTTATTGTGGAGGCCGAGGCGATCGGGCAGCGCTTCGGTGATCAGGAGCTCCTCGGCCTGCTCGCATGCCTGCGCAGCGAGGATCTAGCAATTGCGAACGACCTTGCCGCTGCTCGAGGGCAGCTGGCTACCGGCGTCTCCAAGATGCGGCTCCTGCGCCGGGTCACACCCGGGCTGCGGGCGGAATGCGCAAGCGCCGCGGCGTTTGTTCTGCAAGCTGATGGTGATTTTGCTGAGGCAGCGACCGAACTGCGCGGTGCGGTAGATTATCTAGATCAATCCGGCATGCACGGATCAGCGCGCTATACGAGCCTCGCTAATGATCTGGCGGATGCGTTATTGATGACCGGGGATTTCCGCGGCGCATGGGACACCGAACGCGATGTGCTCGCTCTCATGGATGACAACGGACGCGCGAACACGCCAGCGTATTTCGCATACGCAGCGGCCGCCTGCATGAGTCTGCGCTCGGGCGGGCAACCGCGCCGCTCGCTCGAGTTCGGTGATTCCATCCGGGATGAGGCCTATCGGGAGAGTCCTGAGATTAAGCTGCCCTACTATTTCGAAGCCTGCCGGGCCTCATCGCAGATTGCGATGGGAGGCCCGGCGTCCGACGTCGCGGAGGCGGCTTTACTGCACGCGGCACAGGAGGCCGAACAGGCGGGGATGATGACCGTCGTGGTGGGCTATCGGGCGACCGCGGTCATCGCTGCGATCGATCGCGGTGACCTGGCAAGCGCCGATGCGCGTTGGGAGCCGCTCCTGCCGGTTGAACAGAAGATGCTCGCCGCGCACGAGCGTGGCGTAGATGTCGTACGGCTCATGGTGACTCACGCGCGCCTGGATATGATGCACGGCCATGTCGATGCGGCGCTGCAACGCCTGGAGCAGGCCGCCGCCTTGATCGCCGCACGCAAGCAGCCGCTAAACCGTGATGCGCGCGAAGTCGCATTATTGACGGCGCAATTGCTACTGGCGCGCAACGCCAACGAGCAAGCGCTGCGCCAGGCGCAAGCGGCCGTCGATCTTGCGCGCAGGGAGGCTGTCGATCCTCAATCATCCGCGTGGATCGGCGAGGCGCTGGTCTGGCGTGCGAGAGCCGAAGCGGCTCTGGGACGAAAACTCGCCGCCGCAACGGCTCAGGAAGCGCTGCCGCACCTGGTGCGCAATCTCGATATTGCCCATCCGACGATTGCCCTGGCACGCAAGCTTGCGGCGGCACAGCCGCAATAAAGTCCCGCTCAGCACGCGCCTCAGCGCGGGCGCACGGCTTTCAGGTGCGCAGGTCGCAGTTCGCCACTTCCGAGTACGATGACCAGCTGGCGCCAGTTGGCGAGGAAGTGCTCGGTGCGGCGCTCGCCAATCGCCTCGAGCATAACCGGCTTGAGCTGTCCTTCCATCGCCGCGAGTTCGCGCCTCGCAAGCGCAAGATACCAGTCATTCCGGTCGTGCCCTTCGGCTTCGGCAAATCCTGCCGCGCGCAATGCCGCTATGCTCTCGGCGAGCGATGCCATGCTGTAGGCGATTCCTTCGAGCCGGAAAAACTCGAGCATCTGCGCCGAATAGGCACCTGCGCCGCTGCGCAGCCAGTCGCTCGCGATGAACCGTCCGCCCGGACGCAGCACCCGTTTGACCTCGGCAAATAGCGCCGCCTTTTCCGGAATCTGCACGAGCGAGTCCTTCGAGAACACGACGTCGAAGCTGGCGTCGGCGAAGGGCAGCGGTCCCGGTTTCACGAGCTGGTTACTGATCCGGTCGGCGAGCGCGGCGCGCTCAATGCGTGCATCCATCTGACGTAGCAGCTCAGGATCGATGTCAACACCGATCACCGAGCCTGCTCCGTGACGGTGGACGAGGAGCTCGTCGATCGCGCCGAGGCCGCAGCCGATATCCAGGACATGGCAACCGCTGATATTGCTGCCCTCAAGCAGGCGCGCCACCTCCTCTGCGCCCCCCGGTGATAAGAAGCCGTCACCCCACACGAGCTGCAGGAACACCTGCATCGACGCGTCGTACTCGCCCACGACGCTTGGCTGATCGATCTTCAGCGACACATTAACCCCACGTTGCAAGGCTCAGATTGCCAGAATCATCTGGCGCGGAGGAGCGCTCCATCGGTACAGCTGGTTGCCCGCGCAATCCTGCTTTTATGCCCTCGCCACGACGGAGTATTCCTGCGTCCCCAGCTTTCGACTGCCGAGGCGGATTCGATCGCCAGCCTTGAGAAACAGCGGTTGCGGCTTGATCCCCATGCCAACTCCCGCCGGCGTTCCGGTCGTCAGTATGTCGCCGGGCTCCAGAGTCATGAAACGGCTGACGTAGGCGACGAGCTTCGACACGGTGAAGATCATGTTGCGTGTATTTCCCTGCTGGCGCCGAGTCGCGTTCACTTCCAGCCACAGGTCGATGTCCTGCGGATCGCCGATCTCGTCTGCAGTGACCAGCCAAGGTCCGACAGGACCGAAAGAATCGCAGCCCTTTCCCTTGTCCCAGGTTCCGCCCCTTTCAAGCTGGAACTCGCGCTCGGAGACATCGTTGACGAGACAGTAACCGGCAACGTGTTCAAGCGCTCGGGCGTCCTCGACGTAGCGTGCCGTTGTCCCGATGACGACGCCAAGCTCGACTTCCCAATCAGTTTTCAGCGAACCCTTCGGTAAAACCACCGGATCGCCAGGTCCGGACAGCGAGCTGATTGCTTTGCAAAAGATAACTGGTTCCGCCGGCAGCGGAAGCTTCGCTTCCTCGGCGTGATCCTTGTAATTGAGGCCGATAGCAATGAACTTGCCGACTTGACCCACGGGAACGCCCAAACGGGTGTCGGAATCAATCGCGGGCAGGCGGTCGTGTTGCAGCCGCGCGATGCGCTCAATCTCTTTGGCAAGGCATGCGCCCGTCCAGTCTTCGATTAATTCGGAGACATCCCTCAGGATTCCCGTTGAGTCGATCAGGCCGGGCCGCTCCTGCCCGGCGCCTCCGAAGCGTACGATCTTCATGGATCCGCTGTCTCCCAGTCCACCACAAGCCTCACCAGAAGGCACCGACTCTCGCACCATAGATTCTGGCTGGCAAGACCAGCTGGATAACGGTCGACTCAAGGCTCTAAACGAAGCGACACAGGCTGAGCTGCGAACGCTGCAAGCCAAGGAAACATTTGTCGCTCAGCGGAAAAGCGAATTTACATGCCGAGTCTCGACGCCTCCGCTTGTACGCTGTTATTTGGTGCTCTGGACGGTCGTATAGACGTAAGCGATTGCGCACGCTCAGCTCAAATCCTATCTATGAGTCTCCCAGCCCGCAGGTCGGCGATCGCCTGCCGCCAATCAACCGGGGGTGAGCACGCTCTACTCCAATACGAGCGGCTACGACAATAGCGCCTACGGAGCTAACGCGCTCACCTCCAACATAAGTGGCGCCGCCAACACTGCCCTAGGAGCCTACGCGCTGTATTCCACTACGGGCAACGACAACACCGCCTCGGGGTTCGACGCGCTCTATTACAACACCACCGGCAGTAAGAACATTGCGCTGGGGTATCAGGCGGGGTTGCACCTGACGACGGGCAGCGACAACATTGACATCGCGAATGACGGTGTGGCGGGTGAGAGCGGGACGATTCGCATCGGCACGAAATCGACGCAAACTGCGGCCTTCATCGCTGGCATCTATGGCACTTCGGTCAGCGGGAGCGCTGTCGTCGTCAATTCCAATGGGAAGCTCGGGGTGACGGTGTCCTCGGAGCGTTTCAAAACCGCGATTGCGCCGATGGGTTCTAATTCCGCAAAGGTACAGCAACTGCGACCCGTCACGTTCTCATGCGCCGTCTGCAGGGTGGGCAGCGCGTCGACGAAGGAACCCTGCCAGCGCGTCCAGTGGAACATATGCATGCGGTGGGTACCTCGTGAATGACCTTATGACGCTCGAGTACCTTGAAGCCCCCGCTCAACGTCGTGCCAATAAAGTAGGTGTCAAATGGATCCACGGAGAACTCCCCCTGCATCAGTTACTGCGCTACGCGCGCCTCGCGCGGCGCGTCCATCGGATAGAGCGCAGGCAGCCAGCGCTCAAGCACCTGTTCCGGGAAGCCTAGCGATACTTGGGCACGCGGCCCGTCAGATCTCAGCAGCCCCCGCTCGAGCAGCACAGAGACGGTCTCGCGGGCTCGCCGCTCTTCGTAACCGGTGATCTCGGGCGCCCGACCGCGGGGAACAGCCCCCTGATAGAAGGCCTCGCGCAGCATCTCGAACGATCCGCGCGGCAGGCGCCGGGCGGCGACCTCATCGGTCACGTAGAGCTCGATACGCCTCAGGATTTCCGCGGGCTGCAGGAGGGACGCCATGAATTCCACCTGATCGATGCAGACCTCAATAAAGAAGCGGCAGAAATTCTTGAGGGCTTCAAGTGACAACGCGCCGCGTCCGTCGAGGTCGTTGCGTCGCGGGGCATCAGCGGCCCCCAGCAGGTCCTTGTAGCGATCCACATTGCGCGCAAGTCCGCGAGACACGGACCAGAGGGAGTTCCCGACGCCGAGTCGCAACAGGATCGCGTGCGACATAAAACGTACCACGCGCCCGTTGCCATCCAGAAACGGATGAATCCAGAGCAGTCGGTGATGAGCTTCGGCGGCCGACAACAGCAGCTGCGTCTTTGAGCGGTGCGATGGTGAGTAAGCCTCCTCGAAGCGGTGCATGAACGCCGTCAATTCGTGAGGAGCTGGTGGCACATGTCGATATACATCGACCTGCTCGGCGCGATATTCACCGGGAATCACCTCGAGCTCACGTCCGGTGAAGCGCGACTTCACGATACGCAGCTCCCGAGGGAGTTGTTCGCAGAATTCCCGATGGAGCCAACGAATGTATTCCTCGGAAGCCGGCCACGAAGATTCATCGCTCCCGGAGTCGATCTTGACCTGGAGTGCGATGTGCGCGATGGCCTCCTTCTGTAGGTTCCTCTGACCGGCGTCCTTGGAGAACTCCTGGTGAAGCGCGCGCTCGATCTCGCGCGGGTGCGTGTAGTGGCCCTCGATGAAATTCGAGTAATAGCAGTTCATCGAGCGCACAAGGCGCCCGAGCTCGGCCTGGATCTCAGGGCGCAGATTCCCTGAGAGACGGGCGGCCTTCTGGATCAGATCGAAAGAAATATCGTCGAGCTCCGCGTCCCCTGCGGGCACGTGGAGGGGCTCCATGGCGGTAATATTAACCCTATCCATGCCGGATATTATGCCGGTATATGTTACTGTTTTAAATAGAAATTTCTATATATTAAGTCATTGATTTTGCCGGATATATTGCCGATTGAATACGGGGTGCTCCATTTAAGCTAATGCCTTTGAGCCCAGGGATGTGCCCCACGACGACCCCGCCACTGCGGTCACCATGGAGACCTAGCTCGAACGGAGCGAATCGGAAGACCCCCATCCATAGCTCGCTTGACGGAGCGTGAAAGGACGCGCTCGAGCGACATCTTCCGTGGGTAGAATCAGAGCGGCCGCGCCCAGCAATGACGGCTTCCGTGACCCTGTTGTGCGCCCCCACGGGGCAGACACTGCCATCTCCACGTTATGCCCGCGTCTCGGCAGATATGCCAATGTCGCGCAGATCTATCAAGTTGAATTAGGCTTGCGCAGCTTTCCGAATTCTCCTCGGCGTTGGTTTGGCCTGCCGCCCATTGCTTCTGGCCTCGGACAATCTCAGTTTTCGCGACGAACGCGGATGTCCGTGGTCAGGCAAATCAACAAATACTCCAAATAGCCGGAGTTGGAGGGGGTCGTATCGACCTATCGAGACAGCCCTGAATCCTCCCGCATCCTTTGACGCTCGAGGAGGCTCTCCCGAATCCACTCCTTCTCTGTTTGCACCGATGGCATGTGGGCCACGAATCTCCTCACCTCTTGGGCCAGCTCCACCTGGTCCTGCTTGATGAGCGCATCGCCCGCCGCCCGCCATCCTCGAAGGACTTCCTGTCGTGTCTGCAGCAAGCGCGCCATTCCCGGCTCAGGCTCGACGCCTTGGCGATTAGATTCCCGCGCCACCACCGCAGTCCTCTGCCGCCAATGGGTCGAAGCACCGCGCATCGCCGCCCGATGGATGCCATCAGTCTTCTGCGGGTTGACTACACCGCGCACTTGGCGGTCCGTCGCATTCGCCGGCACGCCCTGTTGGCGCAAGTGCAGTGCAAACTCCCGCCGCCAATCCCGCAGCGTCGCCTTCTTAATATTGAGGCGCGCGCTCTCCTCGCTCACTGCCTTGACGACCATGTGCACGTGCGGGTGCGGTTCATCTGTGTGGAGGACCATGGCGTAGCGATGCTTGGCCCCAAACTCCTCCCGCGCGAAGGCCTTTACCGCCGCCGAGACCTTCTGCGCTGGGGTTCCTGCCGGCATCGAGAACAGGAGCTTATGCACAAGCTTCGGAGGTCTCTTGACCCCTCGGGCCCTGACGTTCGCGGCACGCCGGTCCTCCTCCAGATCGAGGTCCCAATCCTCGATCAGGGACTTCCCAACTCCTTTGCCTTTAAGCGGTGTGCCGTCGTCGGTCTCGATGGGCAGCTCTCCGCCCCGGTCGATGTAGTTGAAGTGACGGCCGACGGCTCCCAGGTTCTGGCCGCCGTGGGTCAGGACTTTCACCATGACCTCGGGCGTACGACGAACGGTCCGGGCGATGACCGCTAAGTCTGCCGGCGACAGGTGGTCCCCCCGGTCGGGGCCGTGACGACCAAAGCTGCGTAGGTCGAACAGAGGTTTTCCGACAGTATCAGTGCGCAAGCTCGGCATTTCCTCTCCAGCTCGCCGTATTGGCCTTCAGTAATGCTTTCACGTGATCCCGCAGCCCCTCGCCGATCTTCAGCATCGCCAGGAGCTCCTGCCGTCCCGGGAGCGACACGCGCTCTCCTGAATTGACCGCCCGCGCAATTTGGTTGAGGTACCGGCCGATCGCACCTAGCTCCGCGATAGATCGCTTCAGAGTCAGGAGCTCCTCCTTAGGCAATGGGGCGACGTTGCGAAGATGCGACCGAAGTACCACCGCCGCATAGGTCGCAGAGGCCATGCCGCGCGACCCCGCTCGCTCCTTGAGGAGCCTTAAGTCCTCCGGCGCCAGGCGCACCGTCAGCCTTGAGTCACGATTCCCCCGCCGCTCTGTCGGCGATGACGGCAGCTCATCGATGGCCGAGGTTCGAAGCACTGCGCCCAGCAATTGCTTCACCAGTGCCGACTCGGTGATTCCCTCACGCGACGCCATCTTGCGAAGCACCACTTTGGTCTCCGAGGTCACCCGACAGTTGATGTAGGCATTCGCACGCACGAGAGCAATGGTGGGACAACAGCGGCTGCGCCGCTATCCTGCATCTGTCCGAATACGGCCCAATACTCACCAAAGTCTTGCCGGCCATCGCTTCTGAGACTACTACTCATTCTTCGCATGCGCCTGTTGCTGGCCACGAGAACGCACTACGCATGCGTGATCCCGGCGCACCATCAGCCGACAGATTGAATGCTATGGAACTTTGGCGCAGGCAGAGTCATGGTTCCTGTCTTGCTTTGGCCGCAATGGCAAGAGTGCGCCTTCGCGATCCGTTAGCACAGAACTCTATCCGCGACAGTATTACTGCGGCGATGTTGATGCGACGCTAGCAGCCTTATCCTCATTCGCACGATGAATGATGTAGTTACGAATAGCGGTGGCGTCGTCGCGACTCAATACGCTTTTGAAGGAGACCATACCGGCGCTTTGGAGCGTCCCGTCCAGGACGATGTTGTAAAAGAACTCGTTGCCCAGGAACCCGGATGCGCGCAAGTCTGGAATGACGCCGCCGGAGACCGCGTTCTCGCCGTGGCATACCAGGCAGTGCTGGTCGAAGAACCCTTCCCCACGCGCGATGGATGCGACGTCCGTGGGCTCAGGAGGCGGATCGATAACCAATTTAATGGGCACGAGCGGCGGTAATGCTGTTTGACCACCGAGTTTGAAGACCAGCAGGCGGCTGACGTTGCGCAGATTACCCGAGTCCGCCGCCTCCTTGCCGCCGTTTAGCGGGTAAACACCGCCCCATCCGCTCAGGACCGCGATGTACTGCTCGCCGTTAACCTCGTACGTGCAGGGTCCGCCGATAATTCCGGATTGGGCAAACATCGACCAAAGGCGCTCGCCGTTGTTCGCACGGTAGATGTTGAAGTTACCGGCAGCATCTCCCTGGGCCACGATGTTGCCCGCGGTAGCCACGATGCCGCCATTCCAAGGGCCGGGGTACGTGAAACGCCATACCTCTTTTTGGTGGATCGGGTCCCAGGCGAGCAGGAATCCCTGATGCACGGAAGTTGTCGTAAAACCGACGTCGATGTTCCAACCGATAGGTGACGATGGAATATCTTTTGCCGGTGGCAAGAAGTGATTCGCTATCTTTACGGCTGGTATGTAGACCAAGCCGGTGTCAGGATTAAAGGCCATGGGTATCCAGGAATGCGCCCCCACTGGGCCTGGTAAGATATCGACCGCCTTGCCCGTTATGCTGTATCGAGCGTTCTCGGCCTCGATCGGACGACCGGTCTTCGTGTCGATCCCTTTCGCCCAGGTTATCGGCACAAACGGGACGGCAGAGATTAAGACACCAGTCTTCCTGTCCAGAACGTAAAAGAAGCCGTTCTTGTTGGCTTGCATTAGGACCTGACGACGAGTCCCCTGAATTTCCAAGTCCGCGAGGACAAGTTGTTCGACAGCGTCATAGTCCCATTCGTCGCGCGGTGTGGCCTGGTAGTGCCACACATAAGCTCCGGTATCGGGATTCAATGCGACGATCGAGGCAATGTATAAATTATCGCCTTTGTTGAGGCTGCGCTTACGTTGATTCCAGTCCCCACCATTGCCCACGCCGAAATACAGCAGATTGAGTTTGGGGTCGAAGGAGATCGAATCCCACACCGGACCTCCGCCGCCGAGCTTCCACCACTCGCCGGACCAAGTCTTTGCGGCGCGCGCCATCGCCTCGTTCTCGAACGGCTTGGACGGATCGCCAGGAACCGTGTAGAACCGCCAGGCCATTTTTCCGGTCTCGGCGTCGTAGGCTGAAATATATCCACGTGTCTCATATTCACCGCCGCTGCTGCCGATAATGACGCGTCCGTTAATCACTCTCGGGGCCTGCGTGATCGTGTAAGGCTTGTTGGGATCGACGGTGAGTACGGACCAAACCGGCCTGCCGGTCGCGGCATCGAGCGCGACGAGCCGACCATCGAGGGTGGCTACGTAGATCTTATGGTTCCACGTTGCCACTCCGCGGCTCACCGCGTCACAGCAGGCATTGACCCCGACTGCGCGTGGCACCGCCGGGTCGTATGACCAAAGCAACTTTCCTGTGGCGCCGTCGTAAGCCTTGACCATGCTCCACGCCGTGGAAATATACACGACCCCGTCGATTGCCAACGGGGTTGCTTCCTGGCCACGGTTCGTATCGAGATCGGCGAACCAGGCCAGGCCCAGATTCTTCGCATTATCAGAATTGATTCGCTTCAGCGGGCTGTAACGCTGCTCACTATACGTGCGACCGTAAGACAGCCAATTGCGAGCCTCGGCGTCCGAACTCTCAATGCGAGCGCCATCGACCGCAGGCGGATCCGCCGCTGCGGCGTGGGTTGAGCTGCAGATCACGACGCCCATCACTAAGGAAAGCGCCGCACTGGAGGACAGCTTCAGCGCGCACAATTGCAAGCCTCTGCTCTTCATGTTGAGGGTCTCCCGTAAAGCATCGTCTACAAACAAATCACTCGCAACGGCATTGCTCATTTGGGTCGCAACTTCATCAGCCAGTCAATCCACACTCATCGCTTTCCCGATACAGTGTCGGTTTGTAATCTTGCTTATAAGCGCCGGGGGGCCACGCATCCCAAATGCGTCTGGGGAAAGCGAGGTGTTCATGGACGTTCCTCAATCGTACTCTCAACACTTCGAGTTCGATGCTAGAAAAGCCAACAATTCTGGGACGAATTCTCGATGATGCTGAAACAGAAAACCGTGCCCGGCATCGGGATAGACAATTAACTTTGAATTGGGGATCTCCCGTTCCAAGACATAAGAATTCATCAACGGATAAGAGGGATCGAATTTTCCATTGGCGATCAATACCGGTTTGTCTATATCCTTCAATGCATTGAAATAGTTTTTTTCTTTATTGGCTTTGAAATCGGCCATCGCGATGGTCATATTCTGATAGCTCTCGGGAGTAGCGGCTAAATCCCTGTCTTCAATCAGGGCTACTCGTTCTAAATAAGATGCACAGGCCGCCTTTGCCGTCTCCGAGGCATAAAAAAACAGGAATTGATAGTCGTCAAAGTCGTAAACGGGCTTTCTTGCTCTCGTGCCAAATTCCGGATTTCCTGAAACAAAGTCTGGGTTACCCGATGGCCCCGTAGCCAATAGGACCAGTTTGTCAACGATGGCTGGATGATTGACCGCAATGATCTGGGCTACGGCCCCGCCCATTGACCAACCCAAAAACATGGCATGCTCAATCTCAATAGTACGAGAGAATTGAACGGCCTGATCCGCCCATTTCGTCACGCTGGTCGGAGTAATTCCGCTTGAGCGTCCTACGCCGGGCGCATCAAACAGGATTACCTGATAGCTCTTTGCTACGGCATCCACAAAAGCCGGATCCCAATCATTCAACGTGCCCCTGAAGCGTGCGAGAAAAATAATTGGTTTCCCTTTGCCTATGACCTTATGCGCAATCTTTAAACCATCAACCTGGATAAAGTTAATCGGCGCCGAAATAGATGAAACGCTGCCGGTTGTAGCTTGGGGCTGCCGGTCCCCGATTCCGCCGCGGGATTCGAGCGGCACTATTTCCCGCTCATCGTCTGTGAAGTGCTCATGGGCGATGGGTGATCCCGGATGTTGCCTCTCCACGACGCGGGCGCTTCATTCAAACCCGAAGGGACAGTCCGCAAGCCAAGTAGATGAAACAGCCAAATCACTCAAGACGACCCACCGCGAGCGTCGCAAGCCCGCACTTGCCTTCATTGCGCCGCACGAGATCGAGGCCAACTGCTTGGAACCGAGCGAACATTACCGCAGTTGTTGATTTAGAAACTCGCTTGTTCGTCCGTTGGCAAGCGCTGCTGCCGTGGCGTTGTAATGTGCTCCATTATGCCGAGAGAAGGCATGACGCTGACCCGGATAGCTGTAGACCGTGGCGTTGGGTTTGCTGGCGAGTGCCGCCTTGATCGCGGCTTGTGCAGGCTTAGATATGAACTCGTCCTCTTCGGCCAGATGCATGAGCAGGGGCGCATGGAGGCCGTCTACCTCGCGCAGATACTTCTCGGTGTCACCACCGTGATAGACGACCGCGGCGTCAACGCTGTAGCGCACGGCCGTCAAGAAGGTCATCAGCCCCCCGAGGCAATAACCAAGAACGGCAACCCTTCCAGTGCACTCGGGCAGCTTGGCCACAGTGTCGACGGCATCCTTAACGTCCTTAGCACCAGCGTCCCGGTCATACGATTGATAGAGGCGAAGGCCATGCTGCCAGTCCTGCTCTGAAGTTACGCTGAGGTCGACCCCCGGCTCTTGACGCCAAAATAGGTCCGGTGCGACCGCGATGAAGCCTTGCTCGGCCAACTCATCACAATGCTTGCGAATATCGGCGTTCACCCCGAAAACCTCCTGGAGAACGATGACACCGGACGCTGGCGAGGTCTCGGGTTGCGCGATATACGCGCCAAACACGCCGTCCCGTCCGTTTATAGTGATTTGATTATTCATTCCCCTTCATCCGATGTGGTTCTATCTATCAGGTCGGCGGAAATCGAACTGTTTGATAGCTCTTGCTACCTATTGATGTCTGCGGAGGTGGCCGCCTCCTCAATGAGCTTGGCTGTTTCCGCCGGGTACGACATGTAGGCCACATGGCTGGCATTCACTTCGACGGTCTTCGCGCGGGCACGCTTCGCCATCATCCGCTCCTGGTTCGGATTGATGGATCGGTCTTCAGTGGCAACCATGTACCAGGTGGGCTTGGTCTTCCACGCCGGGTTCTTGACCTTATGCGTGAACGAGTCGGTGGAGATAGGCACCTGCGAGACTGCCATGAACCATGCCTTCTCTGCCGGAATGTCCGCAGCAAAGTCAGCCGCGAACTGATTCTGATCTATCCACCAGTTACCATTGCTGTCAGCCTTGAATGCCTTGGACGCTTGCGGCACGGCCTGTTCGATCGACGCACAGCTCTCGCCTTCATCGAGTGCAAATGCGGCGATATACACAAGCGCAGCAACGCTTGGATGATTTCCGGCCTCGGTGATAATTGACCCGCCGTAGCTATGGCCTACGAGAACCACTGGCCCGCCCATGGCGTCGATTGCGGCCTTAGTGTACTTCTGATCGTCGGCGTAGGAGGTCTCGGGGGGCTGCGCCACCGATACGTTGTACCCATCATTCTTGAGGATGTTAGCGACCGCTTCCCAGCCGGAGCCATCGGCGAAAGCTCCATGCACCAAAACCACGTTCTTAATATGCTGTTTCACAACCATTCTCCGTCCAGTCGGATCGATTGATTTTGATGTCGCGCGCCTCCGCACCAACGTGCTCTTGGCGTGCGTGCGAGACGTACATCTCACTTACACGGTAAAGAACCATTAGCTACTGGTTGGCGTGTACGGACGTGGCCGCCTGTTCGATGAGCTTGGCTGCCTCCTTTGGATGAGACATGTAGGCCACGTGGCTGGACGCCACTTCAACGGTTTTCGCATGCGCGCGCTTCGCCATCATGCGTTCCTGCTCCGGATTGATCGACCGGTCTGCGGAGGCCACCATGTACCAGGTAGGCTTGGTCTTCCACGCGGGATTTGTCACCTTGTGGGTAAAGGCGTCAGTGGAGATCGGGACCTGAGCGATCGCCATGAAGTGGGACACGGCCGGCGGAACGTCCGCCGCGAAGTCGGCCGCGAAATGCGCCTGTTCTATCCACCAATTGCCCTCGTTGTCCGCCTTGAACGCTTTGGAGGCTTGCGGTAAGGCCTGTTCGATCGACGCACAGCTCTCACCTTCATCGAGCGCAAAGGCGGCGATGTAGACCAGTGCCGAGACCTTCGGATCATTGCCGGCCTCGGTGATGATCGACCCGCCGTAACTATGGCCGACGATGACCACCGGTCCGTCCATGGCGTCGACTGCGGCCTTCGCATACTTGACGTCCTCGGCGTAGGAGGTCTCGGGGGGCTGCGCCACCGACACCGTGTAGCCATCCTGCTCGAGGATCTTCGCGACGGCTACCCAGCCGGAGCCATCGGCAAATGCACCATGCACCAGGACCACGTTTTTTATACCTGTTGGCGGTGCGGCGACAACCTCTTGAATATTCCCCGTCAACAGAATCGCAATTACCAGTGTGGCTGCACGAGCGATCGTACCGCTAAGCTCTTTCATGGCGTTTTTCCTTCTCTATACAATTGGTGTTTCTATGATCTGAGTACAACCTCGAAGTCTCCTCGGTTACGCACCGAGCAGTGACGGTTCGCAGCAAATCAGCCGCAAACGCCTTGCCGGTTCCCTCTGAACCCGATTCGACTTAACAGTGCGCCCCGCGGAGAACCGCATCGGACTTGTACTCAACGTAGACTTGCCTTCCCCGCCGCTCTTGCAGAAATTGGCTGAATTTGTTTTTTTTGCTCGTTGAGCCATCGTCTTGGCGAGGTTCCAACGAGACGACCAAACGTTCTGCTAAAGGCTGCCTGATCGCAGAACCCCAATTGGAGTGCAATCTCGGCGAGCGAACCCGACGAACTCTTAAGGAGATACTTTGCAAATTCGATTCGACGGTGAATCACGTACCGATGCACGGACATCCCGAACGATTGCTTAAATGCGCGACAAAAATGACTGATCGAAAGCCCGCATTCATTTGCGAGAGTGGGTAACCGGAGGTCTCCATGCAATCCGGCGTGGATTATTTCCATGACACGGCGCTTTTGCCATGCCGCTAAGCGCCCAACGCCTTCCGGCAAATGCGCGACGCTACCGTAAGTGGTTGCAACATGGCTGCAGAACATCTGAACGAAGAAGTCGAATGTGAATGTGGAAATACGAACATTGTTTCCGAGCCACGGGACCATAAACCTCGCAAACCCGAACAAAATGTCATCCCTTTTACCCTCCGTGCAAAGCAAAGAACCGACGGGCCTTAAGTCGCAGTCAGCCGTAAAGGCATCGAGAGTCGCGCGTGGGAGATTGAAATGCACACTATCAAATGCGCTCGGGCGCACGGCTCTCGGATCTGCTTCAAGATCATAGATTCCGACCCCTCCCTCATCCCAGTGGTAGGTCGGCGCAAATTTGCCGTCGTACCACATCCCCCAGCCATTACATATTGGTTTTCTCAAATGCACCGAAATCGTGAAAGCTCGCTCTGGCTGAAGCGGCCCAACCCGATCCGGCAAGCCAAAAGGAACGGTTATCCGAGTCATCGCCAGCTGCGGTCGAGATTTCGAATCCAAGAGCAGCGACGGAGCTTTCCGCAGTCGGAAGCGTCGACCAAAATCATCTCCGACGTTCAATATCTGGATGGCCGGTTGAATCGGCATTCGTCGAATCCTCTTTGCAACTCCCGGATAGAGGACCTAGACCAGTGCATTACGAGGTCCTAACGCTCGGGACCAGATGTGTTACCACTGATGGTAACTCCGACGCACGCACGCACGAACGGTCGTTCTTGTATCTTCTGACTGTATTTGCTATTTCTAATCAAAGAGCTATTCGACAAACAGTTTTTAACCGCGCGGCTGGGCGTACCACAACGCACCCAATCACTAAGAATCCCAAAGACGTAGGGGCCGATTCGCACAATTCTGAGGGCTTGCCAGTGCGATAACCTTCGCCTGACCGCAGGCCCTAAGTACAATCCGAGCCCGCGGGCTATTCGCCGAGTGCTCAGGAGACGCTGGTGAGCCATCCGTCGGCACGAGAACGGATTCTCCAGGAAGGGTTGAACCTGGCGTCCACCAGAGGGCTCTTTAGGGTGACATTCGGCGCAGTCGCGCGGCGCGCGAACCTCTCTAAGAGTGGGATCGTCGCGCACTTCTCAAGCATGGACAGTCTGAAGTGCGCCATTGTAGATCGAGCCATGGAACTTTGGAGCGGCGTCTGTTTTGGATCCGCTGCCGAGAATTTGTCTGGCATGGCGCAGCTGACTCAGTACCTTAAAGACTGGATCAGTTGGACAAGAAGGGCCGGCCTACCGGGCGCCTGCCCTATCGCATTGGCGATGTTTGAATACACGTACAATGGAGGTTCGGGCTCCGTACGCGTGGCTGTTGCGGCGGCGGAAGGACATTGGCGCAGAACTTTAGTGGATCTCGTCCAAGGCGCAATCGCTACGTCGGAGATACCGAAGGCCGTCGACTCGGCACAGTTGGCGTGGAATCTGGTCGGCGTCTATTTGAGCCATCACGTCTCTTGTCATTTTCTTCGCGCCCCCGAAGCGGACCTGAGAGCTCAGCGCTCGCTGGAGCAGCTAATCGGATACGCGAAACGCTTAAGTTAGGAACTCTGTCATTTAGAGTCAACGCCGCTCTCAGTTAGAAGCATTGCGCCTCCTCCAGCGCGATGGAGTTTCCTGTTCGGCTCTACTGAACGCACGGCTCAACGCCGCTTGATCGCAAAATCCTGCAAGAGGTGCAATTTCTGAAAGTTTCTTTGTTGTTCCCGTCAATAAGGCCTTAACTTTTTCAAGCCGAAGGCGAATAAGATATTGATGAACCGAGGTTCCGAATGTTCTCCGAAAGCCGCGCGCAAAGTGGCTCGGCGATAGTGAGCACGCGGTCGCCATTTCCTTAATGCTGATGTTTCCATCCAGCCGCGCCCGCAACACCTCTTCGGCTTGAAGTCTTTGCCAGGTCTGCAACCCGCTGCGAGGTGATCTCGCTGCTCTTGTCGCGCCACAGTATCGCTGCAAAACATGCGCACCCAGGAGCATTGCGGCTTGATCAAGCTCCAGTTTGTCCAATGGCTCCCCATGCCTCACCTGGGACAGGATTGATCGAGTCAATTGTGCGACCACGAGATCTTCAACAAAAAAGACTGCTCGCAGATCAGAGGGCGTCGCGATCTCGTTCTCAGAAGCGACGCTTTTTAATAGGGAGTCTGAAAGGTAATAGTGGAGATAATCGAATGGGCCGCGAACCCACATTTCCATTGAGCAACGCAGGTCGAGAGCTGTCGTCGCGAACGCGATTGATTTTGACACTCCCACTTCCCGCCCTCCGTAAAGGGCACGCCATTGGTCAACGGCGGTCGGAGTCAGCGAAACGCAGACGAGTAACGCGTTATCCTTAGGGTAAACCGGGGCCTTCTCAGTAGGTCTGGGGCCGGACTGAAGCCGTGTCACTGCAAACTCGGGGCTGCCGAGTGTGCTTTTAAGCGCACAGTGATATTTCGGCGCCTTGAAAATACTCGCTAGCGTTGAACCGAACATCTGCGAGCCGGAGTTTCGCTGGACAGTACTTGGTCGCTGCATAGGCTTAATGTCCCTGGTGCGACATCTAGGTCTTATCGAAGACATATTCTGATCCCGACGCGGACCAGAACCAAGACTTTGTACGCTTACGCCATACTATCAAGATATGGGTACCCCTCTCGAACTGGGGTATTTGCGCTTTTGGTCGCCGTAACGTTTCCCAAACGCAGAGCCGGGTTGGGTGGCTATCTCGACACCGACCATCGCACGGATTCTCCTCTATACGGAGTTTTGAGGAAGTTAGACCTAACTCAAGAAACACGCTACGCCTAATTCACCCTGCTACCGGTTTGTCGGGAAAGTGCCTCGATACTTCGAGTGACTTTTGGCGGCATTGAATCATGATGTAATGCCTAAGAGCTCGACTTGTAATGCCGCGCTCGATTGCTCAGCAAAGTAATCCGGTGTCGAACCTACAGTGATGGCGCGGTGCAAGAAAAATCTCCCTGACAGGGCGGTGACTGCTGGAACTTGCCTCATGCAGTCCACCCCTATCGCTCCCACCGCTGTTGACAGTGCCGTGTGCACTCAGCACGTTCGGCTGCTGCGATTGGCACAGGTTATGGAGGTGACGGGACTCAAGAGGACCAAAATCTACGGTCTTCAGGCACAGGGCGACTTTCCAATGCGCATTCAGATCACCTCATCCAGCGTGGCATGGCTCGAACACGAGGTGCAAGCGTGGATCGCCAAACGAGTCACGGCGAGTACTCCTCTCGTAGTAAGAGTCCCTGAAGTCTTGGTTGAACTCCGCCGTGATGACCAGACGGATGCCCATTAATCAGATTCCTAACTAACGGCGCGGCGGAGTGGCACCACGTTGCTCTTATGCCGTAACCCGCCCAAATAGTCGGCCCACGCTTGCATCATTCGGCGACGCTCGACCAGGTACTGCGCCGCGTTGTACGCCGCCCGCACCTTATCCCTTGGTCCGTGTGCCAGCTGGCGTTCAATTGCATCCGGATTCCATCCCTGCTCATTCAGGAGTGTGCTCGCCGTGGTACGGAAACCGTGCCCAGTTTGCTGGGCAGCGGTGAATCCACAAGTTCGGAGAGCGGCGTTGATCGTATTGTCCGACATCGGCCGCGATGCATTGCGAACGCTGGGAAACACATAGCCTTCCGGCCCGGTTAAGGAATATAGCTCGCGCAATACTTCGACAGCCTGATGCGCAAGCGGCACGATGTGGTGTTCACCCATCTTCATTCGCTCTGCCGGAATACGCCATTCGGGTTGTTTGTCTTCAAGATTGAATTCTTGCCATTGGGCTTCGCGCAGCTCGCCGGGGCGCACGAACACCAGAGGCGCGAATCGTAACGCCTGTCTTACGACAAATCCGCCGGGATAGACCTCGATCGCTCGTAGCAGTGCGCCCAGTTGCTGAGGATCGGTTACCCCCGCGTGGTGCTTCACCTTCGGTCGGGGCAACATGTCAGGACCGCGCAGGTCAGCGACCGGATTGACCTTCACGTACTTCCTCTGCTTCGCAGCCCTGAAAAGCTCATCCTGCTCAGCCAGCGCGCGCCGCGCGGTGTCAATGATGTTGCGGTCTTCCATGCGCCGCACGCAGGTGATGATGTCCTCTTCCGTAACGTCACCGACGAACTTGCGTGCAAGCCATGGAAAGAAGTGAACATCAAGCCGACGACGCACTCTTTCGGTGTGATCCGGCGTCCACTTGCGAATATTGGAAGTTCGCTGCAACCAGTCGAGCGCTATGGCTTTATGTGCGTCGCACTTTCGCGGCGAGTCACCGTCACTTGCAGCCGCTCGACTGACGGGTTGATTCCATTTGCAGCTTGGCTGCGTACGGCGCCACCTTTGTCACGCGCCTGCGCAAGAGAAGTTTCCGGATAGGTCCCAAGGCTCAACGATTGCTCTTTGCCTGCCCAACGATAGCGTCGTCGCCACCATCGGCCGCCCTGCGGAGTCACAATCAAAAAAAGGCCTTCGCCATCGAAGAGCTTGAAGCGCGTCGGCCGGGGCTTGATGCCTCGGATGCGGGTATCGGAGAGCTTTGCCACCGTAGAAGTTACCCCACTTTCGTGGGAATCCAAATAGAGTTACCCCGGAAAGTTACCCCTACCCGCGTCGGATGTCCACGAAAGCGGGCGGATTCGGGGTGACGAGAAATGAGGCAATTTCCCGCATTTCTCCGTTTTTTCGGATCGCCGCGAAAACCGGCGGAAGGGGAAATGGAGGCTAGGGTCGGAATCGAACCGGCATAGACGGCTTTGCAGGCCGCTGCATGACCATTCTGCCACCTAGCCTCGTGTGAACCGGCCGATCAGCCGCGCCGTGCGCGCCCTGGAACTTCCGCAAAAACTGGAGCGGGAAAGGAGACTCGAACTCCCGACCCTCACCTTGGCAAGGTGATGCTCTACCAACTGAGCTATTCCCGCTCGACGAGGAGGCGAAATTGTAGGTTCCACGGTCGCGAAGTCAAGGTAACACTGGCTCCGGGGACCGAAAAATCGCAAGCGGTGCCGCGACTTAGCGTCGTAACTCGGGCCATGCGGCGCGCAGGTACGCCACCATCGAAGAGAGGGTAAGAACGGCTGCAATGACGGTGAACACAACCCCGACAGTATAAGTTGGCAGGCCGATGAGATCCTGCCGATACAGCATCATCGACAAGCCGATGATCTGCAACGTGGTCTTGTACTTGCCGAGCTGGGAGACGGCAACTTTGCGCCGCTGGCCGATTTCGGCCATCCACTCGCGCAGTGCGGACACCGCGATCTCGCGGCCAATCGTCACCGCCGCCGTCAGCACGATGAGCGCGCGCGGATCTTTGCTCACGAGCAGTACGAGCGCGACCGCCACGATGAGCTTGTCCGCAACGGGATCGAGAAATGCGCCCAGGCGCGA
>Ga0302325_10007912_pt1 | contig 23463 bp, 27 predicted proteins | sample Palsa_T0_2_FD_201948 | JGI IMG/M metagenome (GOLD analysis project Ga0302325, IMG submission 201948) | Peat permafrost microbial communities from Stordalen Mire near Abisko, Sweden - Palsa_T0_2 | ecosystem: Environmental > Terrestrial > Soil > Palsa > Peat permafrost | place: Sweden: Abisko... | reverse complement strand
GCGGCCTTTGAAAGGAAGAAGAGAAGTCCGAAAACCCAGGGTTTCAGAACATAGTTTAAGAAGGATGGAGTTAAGCTCTAGGGCAGTGTTCCATGAGTATTCTAGCCTCTAGACATTGTTTATCAGAAGGCAACTAACTCATGAGACAAGCAAGTGCATGAAGTGGAAACTCGATGCTTCCGAGAAGGACTTAGCTGTCATGGCTGCCACTCTTAGGAAATAGTCCCTAGTATCCTCCAGTTTGCTTGCGGTTGAATACAGTTTGAAACATTTATGTCTTGTCAATAATCCGCGGTAGATAGAGTGAGAAGCCTATCCCAAAGTCTGACGAAGTAAAATCCGTCCGGATCCCTTTGGGCAGTCTCGGATTGGACACTGGCTCCGGGAGACAAACCGTCCCTCCCGGCCTTGAGACGTCCGTGGCTGGCCATAGTTCCAACCAATGGACTCTCAAAGGATTTTTCGGCCAATACGTGGCGATTCAAGGACCGAAGCATTCAGCCAGGCGGCTCCAGTGCGTACCTACGAGGCACCAAGGCATACAGAGTAAGTCAAGAGGTAAAAACCCCCTGAACGACTCTTTTACCACGCTTCTACATCCGCATGACATGTGCTGACGAAAATTTTCCATGGAGAAATAGCATGTGATGGCCTTGTGCGGCGTCATGCCTCAATCGCTCTAAATTCTCTAGATCGTAACATCGTATGTCTCGTTCATCTATCCAATTATTCTAAGAATCCTAGTTCCTATCCTGTGCACACTCCTCACTTGAGCAACCTCCACCAGCTCTAGGTCACAATAGCACTACATATGCTACAATTAACCTCTCCTTGCCCCGAAAAGTGTCAAGCTCAAACTCGTATCATTCTCGCCCACATTCGGTGTCGGCTCACCCAGCATCTCCCACCTCCTTAAGGCAAAAGGGAACAATTTCTCCTTCTCAATAGCCCTATCAGCAACACCAGCACTTGGAGCTGGCTGTGTTTTCTCCCTTTGGCTTAAGACCAGCCACTCTGTTGGATTCGGCGCAAAGCTGAATATATAGGAGACTTGGGGGCTAGAGGCAGTATCTCGAAGGCTTCGAATACATTGTTGGCGCATGTCCTCTGGCAGCGCATCTACGAGAAAGAGTGCCAAATCGAAGGCTTGCTCTGCCAGATTCTTGATATCTTCCGTGGTGAAGTCGAGGGCTTGAAGTTGGAGGAAGATAGCGGTAAGAGTTAATATAGCTTTTGCCCTGCTCTCGTGGCCAGCCTTGGTTGCTTCGAACGAGGGGATGTGGATCGTTGTGAAGGACAAAAGAAGTGGGAGCCATTTTGACATGATGGCATCCTTGATTTCTGGAGATTGAAGATTCGCGAGCAGCAGCCATAGTCCGTTGAGGGTTGCAACGATATCGGAGGCAAGACTTGTGACGCTGACCGAGGTCTTGTTGGTGGCAACACTATACGCGGTTGCATCGATAATGTGCAGGAGATTTTCGGCATGAACGATGCGGTTCTGCATAGAGTCCTCTCCACTGGTAGCCCTCAGAGAAGGGAACAGAGCCAAAAAGCGTACCTCGGCTCGTTGTTGCAAACGTTGTGCAATTGAAGGGTCGAGCAAGGGGACGATGCTGGCCCACGTAGTCTTCCCTGCAGCGACTGCGGACTCAATGGCACGATCGAATGCTTCAAGATCGTCTGATTGCCCAGAATCTGCACCTTCCATGACTGTGTCATCTCTTTTGAACATGGCAGCCAATTTAACTTGGCAGAACGGCAGAGATAAGTCATCAGCTAGATTCAGAAGTACCTCAGTCGTAACGGGCTCATTCTCCTTGCCTGCTAACAAGAGTCCGTCAATACATCTGTTCAGTACAACCACAGCCTCTGGTGCGCAGCTCTGAAAAAGTGGCATCACAAAGCTGTCAACGAACCGATGAGTATCCGATAGAACAAGAGCTTGCAGAAGCTCATGAAACTCTGCACTCCGAAGAATTTCGGTGTCCAATGGCTTATCCAAGTCGATGGCGGTTTCGAACATGCGACGAACCACGTTGAGAACCTCGACAGGATTGTCCTTTTGCAGATGGGCTTGCTTGATCCGTAGACGATATCCTTCTTCGAGAGTCATCGATTCGGGGACGGTGAATGATGGGACAAGCAGCTCAAGAGCTTCGTAAGCAAGACTAGAACCTTGCACACTTCCCATCGCCTCAATTGACCGGGAGCCAACGATGACATCTTGTAGCGCAAGACATCCAAAACTGATTAGAGGTCCGAATGCTTGCATCATAGTCGGGCGATTTTGAATCCGCAGAAGCCGGCTCACCCAAACCGTCATCAAACTATCAAATTGCTGGGCGTCGAACGTCCTGAGTCTCGTGAGCAATAGTCCGCAGCTTCGCTGATTATCGGACGATTTCTCCCAGGACTCCTCCAGTCGCAACGTGATTCTTTGGAACAGCCTCTCCAGAGTGGCTTGATCCATGCTGTTGCCGCTTGCCAGCACTTTCTCAATCTCGTCTGTGAAATCTGCCTCCGACGTCTGAAGGAGAGCCATGTGATCCGAAACCGGTGAGCAGGCATCGGCAGCGGTCTTCCTATCACTGCGGGCAAGGTCTAAGGCAAGCTGTTGAGCTAGCATATGCTGCTCCGGGACCCGTGAGGCAAGGTCCGATAGTGTGACCAAGAATACCCTGGGGACGGAATCCATCTCATCGTTCAAGGCTCGTAAGCGAGACATGAGAATATCGAACAGTCCCCTGAGTGCGCCTACAGAAGAGAACAGCTCAACATGCAGGTTTAGTGTATCGGCACAAGAAGCAAGAACTTCAGCATCGTTGGAACTCGCCACGATCTTAAGGACATCCGCAAGCATAGAGTAGTCATCAATGAGCTCAAGGTATTGCCGGACAGTGTTGAAATCAGATAATGTGATAGCAGAGGTGCCGCCCTTCATCGGCGAGTCATCCCAATCGTCCAACGGAGGTATGGTTGGCTGCACCATTTGAAGCCTGACCTTTTTTCGCAACCATCGCCCAAGCTCCGATTTCGTTGTTCGGCTTGCCTCGGAAAGGCTAGCAAGATTGATGCTGCCACTCTCCATTCCAAGCTCATCCTCCACACTAGCTTGCATCCCGGGTAGATTCCGATCCATGAATGCTTTGAGATCGCTCGCTTGATCTTCCTCTTCCTCTACCAGATAGCCTGACCGGCTGAGCAAAGTTGCCCGAAGCTCAGATATGCTTTCACTGAGGTTGTGTGTTGGGAGCTCAGCCAGCAGACGTGTTGCACAGGCTCCATCCGGAGCTGCATCCGCGGCATTATACAGGCCGCCTCGTGCGATCAGCCACTGAAGATACCTTGGCGTAAAAAAGTGCTCTGACCGAGCTAGTTCAGAAACGAGATGATAGAATGCAGGTTTATGACGGCCAGAACAGCAGACTCCAGAGTCGAGGAAATCCAAAATCTCGCCGGTAACGTCTATTAAACCTAGTTTACTCCAAGACCTTAGGATTCGAACAGCAACGTATATTTTAGCAGTTCCCGGTCGATAAGATGATGTGGACCATTCCAGGAGGGTACGGGAAAGCATAGCTTTGTCTCCGTCAGTCTCCCAACATTGCCGAGCAGTCCCGTTCGTGAGCGATCCGCTCAATGTCGTGTCGAGGAGTTGAAGGAGGCGCCGTCGAGCCGTAAGTACTTTCTCTGTGCCGGAGCCATTCAGACGAAAATTCCTTCGGTCCAGTGCTTCAAGGATAGACACGAAAGGGTTGCCATCGGAACCCAGGTCGTTCATAATAAGGTGTCGATGCTTCGCCCATACCCTGGGGGCGACAAAATTATCGGAGTTCGATGCCATGATTCCTTTCAGTAAAACTCGTAGGCGATCAGATAGAGGAGCTAGTATATCATGGTCTGGGTGGTTTAGAGTCTGGAGATATGTGAGCATGTGCTGTGGAGAAAGACTACGAGACTACGCTACCTCAGCCAGCTGATTCAGGAGCGCCGCTGAAAGCCGCCGTCCGTATTTTCGATATTTTAAGAGATCCTTCCAGTAAACCTGGGTAATCAAAAGCCACATGGGCAACTTTGCTTGAGGACTATTTTCCAGAGAGGTTACCAGCCAGTCCATGTAGTGCTCTCGATCAAGAAGGTATTCTGCATGAAAATGAGTAGCAAGTCGTATCCTATTCCGCATCAATTAATGATTCTCACCACTAGACATCGAGCTTGATCAAACTTACGCGTAACTTATCCTGGGCTTGAAATCCTTCTCCCCACAGGTTCCAAGAATGTTTTCCACGAATTGTTCAACGCAGACTGTAAAGTCCCGAATCCATTTGGCTTCTCCACCCATAGCAAAGGTGCCACTAACCCCCTTTCTTCTGAATGACCTGAGTTCATTGGCCCCAACACACTTGGCCAACCATACTGCTCTTTCTATTGGTATATTCTTGCTCAATGATTGGTCCAACAGCACCTTACCCCTAATTCCGTGCGGGATTGATCTACTAAGTCGCCGTAGAGATATTGTGGGATTTGCAAGATCCTTCAACCACATTTCTCTCTTCGTATCCGTGACGGTCACACGAGGTGGAGGCTTGAAGGTTGATGCCGAGGTGATTTGGCCATGCGCCCTGCGCTGTGCAAGCACACTCGTGAAGAGTGCTGACAATGTATGAAGCCCGCTTTTATGCTTGAGAGCTGGATATACAGATTGCCTAGCGGTCCCTTGTTCGTTTTGTGTCATCTGAGCTTTGTCAAAATAGCCATGCCTGATCGCTGGCTCCGAGAACTGATCCTCGGGATGATTTCCTGTCCAGGGGAAGAAGTCGACATGACCTACTTAAGATTAGCATAGACTATTGTCAGTGATTGGGAGATCTACACACCATTGGGAGAATAATGCGGGGCGGCTGCCGGAACCTCCAGGACGTATGGCTTTGGGCGGGCATCTTTCTTCGCTGCATTACTCGGTGCCAAACGTGATTTCTCAGAAGATGGGGGTACGTGTTGTCCAGGTCTTACGGGCAAAGGCATCGGCTTTATCGTGGCTTCGATCTGACCTCCTTCTTGCGCAGGACGGGGGCTGAGATTGCTGACACTGGGAACATCGAAATGGAGTTGTGGCCGCCCTCGCGGAGGCAGAGATGGCCTCCAAGTAGGAGCAGCATCTGATAGTGGTTTCGGCGATTCCACCATCTCAGAAGCCCCCGAGTCCTTGGATATCTCCACTCTCAAACGCGACGTCCCTACCCTCGGCCCATGCCGCGCATCACCGTCAAAAGTGAATTCCAGGCCCTCATTGCCCCGTCGAGTTGGAGACGAGGAAGAGAACTGCTGCGAGAGTGTCCGGTGCGGCGGTGGTCTCTGGAGGGCATTCGTCGAACTCAGGGAGCGTTGAGGGCCCTGTCGCCCTACGCTGGGTCTAGATGTCATGATTCGGTTTCCATCTCGCGCGGAACAGATGCGATTTTGAGTCTCTATATCAGCAAGATAGGGTCGCAGCGAATCGAGGGCGCCTGCCGGCGCAGGAGAGCGTGGTTGAGTGGGAATTTGGGAGATGTCGTCGCAGTGGCACGCCGTCGAGCACCATTCCGTCGAGGTGGGCCAAGTAGGACTGCAGGGGTTGTGGATGGGGTATCAAGCGGAAGCGGAAGGGAATGTGATGCTCCCGGGGCCCATGACAACTTTCCTAAACAAAATGGGCCAGGGTCGCCCGACGGGGAAGAGAACGGGGGGGGCTGTCCAGCTCAGGGCAATGCCAAAGTGCAAGACGTCCTTACGATGCATTAGTTGAGAAAGGACAGACTGATACAGTACGGAATCCGGAAACTGATGATGCTATATTTTACGCCAGGGAGAGCCATCATCTGCGCCATTTGACCCAACTTCGTTGCCCCCAGGTCCTCGGTGCAGCGATTGCCACAGGTTCCTACAAAGTATCAATATCAAATAACAATCCAGAAAATACTGCTCCCTTGACAAGACGGGTGCAGTGTGGCTGAATAGCAAGCTGAGATGATGCCCCGGGCCCATTATTCCGGCCAGCACAGTCAGCGAACTCACACCTTTCCCACGCTTGATGGTCCAGGCCAGCCTTACTACGGTTTATCGTCAGCCAGAAGCCCCCACTCTTCATCCTCGGATGCTTCTATGCTATGTGCAAATCATGCTGCGGAACGGATCATCACGATGAACTCCATGAATTCATCCACAACTGCCCCCTATGCCCTTGTTAACCACACAACCAGTATCAGACAAGGCCATCATACGGCTGTATTGACATCAGAATGCTTGTGGACTCCCCAGGGCATGTCTTGCTTTGACCTTCCTCTCTCTTGAAAGAAGTGCTGCCTATTTGGAGGCGAAGGGGCCTACTTCGTCTGGGATCAACACCAGTGATACAGCGGTTAACTTAACATGACATGTTCAGAACAATATTGGCCGTACAAGGGGAGAATTGGAAGATTAGAGCACCGCATGAGAAAATATACCTAAGCATAACGATAAGTCGGACACCAATAATATACCGTAGAATACTGCACCAGTGTGAATGGGAATTGGAATAAGACTGGTAATGAATATGCGTGCTGACTGCTGTTCCTTGGTGATCTTACCAGTTCCCTTAAATACGGCACATGGTACAATGTGGCACGGTATCCCACGCTAGCCACACCAGGACAGCTGCACGTATTGTATCTTCAAGTTCTGGAACAGCAAATACCCGCACCAGAACCATGTCGACGAAGAAGGATATGCGGAGGGCAGACCTCAGTATGTTTGATTCTACCACATTGACCAAAGGCTTACAAGTTCACCAACAGTAATTCCCTACCAATTGCCTGCCGCGAAGGAAGCTCCCAGCGACATCAGTGGTACACTGGGAAGCACATTACCCATGGCTGCTATGTTCACGCGAAATAAGTTCATTGGCTGGTATATATGGTTATAGTTGGTTGGGAGTGGCCATATCTGACGGCAGCCAGGGCATCCGTTGTACTTTCGATCCAAAATTGGCTGGGGGAGAGTGCAGAAGCAAAGAAGAGCTCTTCTCAACCAGCTTACTTCTCTGTTGGGATGGCCTGTGAGTACTTGCTCTTTACCATGTAGAGATTTGGGCTAACTCTCCGTCAGTTATGGCTCTTGTGGTGGTACGTTGATCCGCCAAACGGGAATCCTTATCCTGCACCACTAACAGTCGATGATAGACCTACCTGCCAATGTTCTTACCACCACCGGTGATTCCAGGTCAAGGAACAGGGACCGAAGCACCTGCAGCAGCAGTGGCGTAAGGGGACTTGGTGTATGATATGGCGAGGGAAAATGTATAATTCAGGTGAACACAGTTCAGTGTGGTGGTGTAATGATTGACATGGAGCGCAGTGGGAACCTGCATAATGCGGAGAAGGCGCCCAGGCTTGAGTTTTTAAAGCATGGCTGGGGGGTGTTTCCTTGCGAAGCCTGACTACTGGTATTCGACAATGATAGTTCCCTCTTGCCTGCGAATACATGTATGCTCAATAAGTTCTCATGTCAAATCAATATTCCTCACAGTGAAGCCGAAAGGAGTCTAATTCGGCAACAAGGAATTCTCTTGATACGCTGCAGCGATCGAGCACTGTCTGGAAGCAGAATTGAGAGTGGGAGGCTGCCTCTGCCGCGCTTCCAAGAAAGTACGCCTACCTCGAGGTGGTCACAAACGCTGGCAATATACAAAGCCCAGGTGATAATTGACCTAGCTTCTCTCTAAACGATCTTTTTAAATTTTTACATAATTGATAGCTTCGCCTCAAGATCTCAGGAGCTCTATAGCAACCAGATCCTACTATAGCAAAGCCAGGTAATTTGTCAACGGGAGCTGGCACAATGAAAATCTTGTACTGCCCTTTTTGCCCACAGGCCGCAAAAAGCCACTCTGCACCTAAATGCAAGGCTTTGATGAGATCTACAGTGACTCAAAATATGAATCAGAGGAGCTCTACTCTGTAGTGGCAACAGGTAGACAGTCATATGATGTGCCTACTTCATCCGATTTTTGTGAACCAATAGTGAGCCGCGACTACTCTTGGTGTGGCGTGCCTGGGGTTGTGGCTTCCCGGATGGCGGCCTTAGGCTTGCAAAACCCCCCATCCCGCTTTCCGCATCACTGGTCCCTTCCCCTCCAAACCAACACAAACCACATTTGACTCCCGTTACGACAACCTTTTCCCAGAACATCTCCACTCTACAAAACAAACAAACCAGCTTCTGATACAGCGACGATTTCTCGCTCTATTCATCCCACTTCAATACCAACAACACCTGCCCCAAGAGACCCAGGAACACTCGAGTTTATGTCAATCGAAAATCTCAAGACCTTCGGTGAGTTCGCCCCTCCTGTTCGAGAGACAGCACTCCACTACAGTTTGAGGCCACTGTGGCAGAACTTCAAGCTTTAGCTACTTATTTAGCAGCCGGTAGCGGCTCTCATTGTGCCTACTTTCAATTCTTATCTTACCCTTCGTCACTTGCTAACATCCCTTGTTACACAGACCCCTTCGCCGAAGCCGACGAAGACACAGGAGAGACCAAGCAGTCGCAGAATTACATACACATTCGTATTCAGCGTGAGTTCATTTCCCTAAGTGTTGAGCTTGCAACTCAGCCCCGAGTGCACTGCCACTGTTGAGATAAGCCTGCTGACGCGATTTCTTCATCAGAGCGAAATGGTCGTAAGACTCTGACGACTGTCCAAGGTCTGCCAAAGAAGTTCGATCAGAAGAAGATCCTCAAGGTCATCAAGAAGAAATTCGGTAGGTGGCAGATTCCCCTTGCCATCGTTGACAGCGGCTAATTCTCCACCAGCTTGCAATGGCACCATCGTTGTCGACAGTGAGATGGGAGAGGTGATTCAGCTTCAGGGTGATCAGCGCAAAGACGTTCAGGAGTTCCTCACCGACAAGAAGGAGGGTTTGGAGCTTGATGCCAAGACCATTAAGGTGAATCTCGTTCCTCTTCGGTTTCTCAAGCTCAACTGACAATCTCACTTTGTAGGTCCATGGCTTCTAAGCCTGTCAAATGCCCCACCAGCCGTTGCGTCGAGGAGCTTCGATAGAAGTGTTGTCACCAAATATTTTCTTTCAACTTCTTGCCCCGCCTCCTCCCGTGGCTGGGTCGATTCTGATCGTTTACGACTTGCTTCGACGTGGGGCGTTCGATGATACCCGCATTCTTCCAAAGAACGCACTGATGGCATGGAAATGGATCGGAAGACTGGCTTTCTCTTGCTTTACAATGACATGGGTTTCGCTTTCTCGACATAAAGCATGTGTTCTACCAGGGAATTCTACTGGCTTGTGCTATCCACAAGGACTAGAGGCGTAGCATGGATCCTGGCAATACAATGGGAATACATACTACAATTTTCTTCTGTGTGCTCGCTCGAAGTGTGCATGTTTTGTTTGCTTTACAGGTTCCTGCCCCCTATCCCGATCATTGCTACTGCGATCTTGACATATTCCCAACACTGCTTTGCAATCATGAATAATGGTACAGGGGGGTCGTTCGCCCTAGTCAAATGCAACTGCAGTAGTAGACTGACCATGCTTATGAAGCTTGCTATGGAGAAAACAGATATGGAAAGGGAAGTCTCTTTCAGAATCGCTAATCGAGGATGCATAATATGATACAGAAAGGTCAGAGTCTATTCGTTGATTAGATTCTCAGGTTCAAGAAGGAACACACTGGAGCCTACAGTTGCGATGCTGATCCAAGCTGGTAACAGCAGACGCGGGTCTTCTGAGCCACCAGACAGGTAAAGAACCCAGGAGGTTATGTAGGCATTTATAGAGTTTGTGGTTAGAAGACGAACGAGAGTTGCTAGCTCCTATTAGCAGATTTTCCTGGTAGGTGGTTGGAGATCAAGTACCTTGTGGTGTGTAGTTTAAGAGCCTGGGTAGACGTCCATTAGTCTGAGGGATTGTATCAGGAAGTTATTGCTCTCTAACTCACCAACGAGACATCAGACAATCGGTAAAGTAAAAAGAGAGATATCCGCTACATAGACACTTCCCAGAGGTCAGCATTCCATCTACCTATTTTCTTCTCGTTCTCCTAGTCCATTTACGGCGGCCAATTCAAGTTGTCCATGGAGATGCATACCCATAGTACAGCCAAGAACACCTCGGTCACCCTGAACCTCCTCTCCACACTCCACGGCGCCCCAATCTCTTCTTTGCTCTCATCCAGCAGCAATTCTCCCATGAAAGTAAGGGTGCATCGTAGACCCCACCACGCTGCTGGCGCGGTGCTCAAGGCGCGACAGAACAGAAGTGGGAAATGCCAATGTCTTTCGACTCCAAGCAACACGGCAACGCGGGGATGCAAGACAGAGTTCTTGTGATCGGGCTGGGCTGGATGTAGGTTCGGCGGAGAAGAGGGGGTGTAGTCGGGTGGGGGGCATGGAGGTCCTTGAAGACTGATTCGCGAAGACGGGGGAGGACGGCGGTGGGAAGCCAGACTGAGCCGTGTAGATGTGGCAGCTGCCACATCGCAGTGAGGAACGGTCAACAAGAAGAAAGGCAGCTGTGCAAGAATAGCGGATGAGAGCTTGGCTGTGAAGGAGGCGGAGAGAGGTAGGCTTGTTCCTGGCATGCGATGCGGCACGTCAGTAGCCGCTTTCCCCAGACACCTGCGAGGCTGACAAACTTCACAGGCTGCAAAACATATCCTGGAAGGACTTAAACGTGTGGAGCATAGGAAAGCATTTCCAGTCACCCCTCCTTATACGGTCAGTACGCTTCTCAAACTTGACTTAAAATACGTCTTCTGCGAAGGTGTTCTTGAGAGAATCTCGCATTAATGTAAAGTGCAGTCCTTCGGCGGCAGGCAGGGGTTCGCGAGCAGCGGCGATCACTTTTACCGACCTTCGATAAAAAGTTCCTCGAGCTCGAGCTCGTACAAGCCTCAACATTCAGCATAAACATCTCAACTTGTTGGCGCATGGCACAATCCCTTCGGCGGCCGCTCTTATCAGCGGTGGGATTGTCCCCCTCTTGCTCTTGGCGATGCTTCTCTCAATTGCCTGCCCTGCAAGCTGGGCACCAAACACCACAGTTCGCTCAACCTCGCCAGCAAGCAGACCGGAGTATGAAACTGGTCTCCAAAGGGATGCAATATGTACCTTCAGATATTGGGATCTTAGAAAGTAATTCGCACACCCTTTCCCCGCTACATTTGTATCTAACAGAGTTACTCCAGTGACATTCATTACCCCCACCAGCAATCAGCCCTCCCTTTTTCGCGAACCTCTCCGCCACCTGAAATATCAATGGAAGCGTTTTGCTTTCCGCTTTCGTGACCGATTCTCTCTGATAATTTTCAAGGTCTCGTCCCCTCAAGGAAAGAGCTGGTACAGGCGATCCGTCAAGCTCTCCCGCTCGACGTTAATACCGACGGCCATCGCCCTGCACCGCCAAATGTACACCTCTTTCGCCGAGGGGGACGTTGTGGGTCTACGGAAGCTCTGCACAGATGGCTTATATGACAGTTTCCGAGCGCGAATCGGCAATCGTCCAAGGGGCGAGAAAATGCTCTGGGAGATGGTAAATTATAACAAGAGGTCAAAGCTGGTTTCGTTTCGTGCGGCAAGGTTGCCGGTTGAAGGGGCAGGAGTGATGCAGGCAGTAGTGAGGATTGCGTCGAGGCAGAAGTTGACCAGATTGGTTAAGGGGAAGAGTGGTGGGATGGAGGTTGTGCCAGGTAGTGGCAAAGAGAAGGATTTAGTAGAGTATGTGGTTTTGCAGAGGCAATATGAGAGTTGGAGGGAAGGAGAGTGGCAGGTTTGGGGGACTACTAAGGAGACTACTTTGGAAGACGTAGAAGAATGGGAGAGGAAGGCGTTGGAGTGAAAATATTAGCCGACTTAGCGAGTATATACAAGTTGCATATAGATTGAAGGACCTTGGCTCGAGAAGAGTTTGTAGATTAACGTGTACGAGATAGTAAACCTCAGACATATTTAAAAAAGGAAAAGGCTCGCCTCCATGAAGAACTACCTCCCATCCTCTGATTTATCACCGTTCATGCTTCAATCCCCTAACCACGATTCTATTCTTCAAGAGAAAAGAAACCCAATTCTTCATATCCTCGCCCCAGCCGTCATCAACCAAGTGCTCCTACTTGGCACTGACCATAACTCAGAAGAATTTTCCTTTATGATCCACCGTCACCAGGCCTTCCTGAGGATTGCTATGAATCTCATCGCTTACAGCATACTCGGGGGCTCCCTCAACCTGATTGTCGAGGTATGCTGGAGGATCCAGGGCATCGAAGCGGTGACCTTTAAGCTTTGCATCGAGAAATTGGTATGTAAGCCTTAAAGCAAGAGCCAGAAAGCCCCAGAGTAGCCCACCGATCGGAGCAGCGACAAATGCTCCAAACGCGCTCCAGTCATTACCGTAGAGACCTTGTTCCAAGAGGATGAGCTTTGCACCTTGAAGAGCATTGCCGAAATAAATGGTGCCGAAGATAAACACCGTAAGAATGCCCCCAAGCTAAAGTACCGCAAGAAATCGGAGTTAGCATCGTTCGTTTAAAGATTTTCAGGGGTGGATTGATTTCCTGAAGCTATGAACGTTCGTAGTATAATGTTCCGGGGGTGTTGGGCTTTGCTAAGGCCTCTGAGAACACACCAGAAGAGGAGATATAATTCCGAGAAGTTGAGACTTACACCACCAACGACGACCTCAAAGCCTCGCCACCAATAAAAGCGGTCACTCAGACCAAGTACCAGGACCGGAATCGTTGAAGCAGATACAAGATCAGATATCAAGTAAATTTGAAGGATGCTTGGAGCTTTTAAAGCAAGTACCACGACTGGAAAGATGATCAGGACCACGGCTAATCTCACCCACCAAATGTTGAGTTTGTTTCGGAAGAGGTCGTTTGATGCAGTAGACACCATAGCAGACTGGAAGCTATCAAATGCTGCGGTGCTCAGGGAAACGACCATTACTAGTACAATTCCCACAGTCCTAGACCCCAAAAATCAGATTAATATGTTGAACAATGTATCAGGATCTGAGACAGTGTCTGCTGACCGTTCTGCCCCCGAAAGTAGCTAGAGGTCTGACCGTTGGCAGGACATAGGAGGTAGGAAGTATTTGTTCAATGATCTGAGACTTACCAGGCTGGCAGCTGCTCCAGGAGATAAAAGAAAGCAACGCTGCCACTTTGATCGGGATTAGTGGGATCAAAAGCTCCGGACCAGGTAGCAATCAAGCCTGTAGTGCCCACAAGAGTCAAAATGACCAAGGTAACTACTGCAGCAATAGAGACGCCGATCCACAAATCCTTGTCGGTCTTAGATGCAAAAGTTCTGATCCAGAAATTGGACAGGAAGAAATCGTTCGTCAATATGGCGACTGGCAAGATATAGATAAGTTGCCAACCAAGAAGACTGGGTTTGGTCAGGTCAGATGAGTCGATAAGACTCTTGTCAATCTTGGTCTCGACTCCGACAGTAACGGTAGCGATGATTACTAGAAGATAATCAGCTCTCTAACGAGAAACATCAATGCAATAAGCGCCTACTCAGTGCGATGACCATAGCTCCCTGAATATTGTCCGTGATAAACGATATCTTAAAACCTCCGAGAGCTGCCTCAAATGTCAGTCACATTTCTGGACAAACAATATAAGTTGCCCTACAAGTGTAAATGGTCGTTACGGCACACTCAACAATAACCATGGGAAGCCCATTCATTCCGGTCAATGCATTCATGATCTGTTGCAAAGCAGAAAGCTCGGCCACCATGTAAAGAAACATGGTAACCAACGTCAGGAAAGACAGGTACAACGCTGTGGTCACACCGTAACGCTGTCTGGTCCATTCAGTCAGGACAAAACCTTCTGGACACTTCTTCCTGATGATAGGACCGAGATATGCGAAAATCATCAATGGGGCCGCCGACGTAATGGCATAGACTACCACTCCTTGAACCCCAGTGATAGTTGCGAGTTGAGGATACGAGAAGAGAATTCCAGATCCGAGAGCTATCGCGGGCAATTACCTCAGGTTAGCTGACCGAGTTCGTACTTGGGGAGGGGAGTATTTCAAGCTTCACAGTTCCCACGCAAGCATTAACTTGATCGAGTATTTACGGTACAATCTCAGCCTCGTCTCAACAGGACCACATATCTCTCCTAAAGGAGTTGTATATTTGGTAACTGCTTAGACTCGGCGCCCGTAGTGAAGCCGGCCGGCCTTCCTTGGTAGTTCCAATCTTATCACTCTTGTTGGACGCAAGACTGGTTTTGACTGGTTGAAGACCAAGAAAGAGCCAGTGATAAATACGAACCTCTTCACACTCATTCTCTGTCAAGGATTTTCATCCCACATTGCTCTGCGCTTAATGGGTTGCCGTTGATGTGCTGCCGCATTTTGATTCTAAGGTGCTATGCTGTTCGATGTACTAACCAGACGCAATGAAGTTCAGAGCCAAAGGAAAGGCTATCTCATGTTAGCATGGATTCCAGACAGACTCATCAAATAGTCAGAAATTTCGGGAAAAGAAATGACAACGATAAAGTTGCCAAGATTCGCTGACCAGTTTGAGTCCGATTTCCGGCAAGGTATTCTCCCTTGTGGATGTCAGTCGTTCTTCTGTCTCACTCCACCCATACTGAGGTCGAGATGATTATTACCTTGGACTGGTGGCGCAGTCTGAAAGCGATATAGCAGCCAAACACCCTTCCATTGATCAGCACGCGACAGGATATTTGGACCAGCAAGATTCTGTGCTCCCAACTGCTAGGAATATATATTGGGCACTAGACTAGACGTACAAAAAGGCGCCGTAGGTGAGGTAAATGATAGCATTGCTAGCTTGGGTTGAAGGTTGGCCCATGTTGTGCGGCAATTGTTTGTTCTCCCAGCTGAAAACTATCTCTACTGGTGAGTCAATGATGATACAATATATCGAACAAAAGTGAGAATGAGGGCTGGCTGAGATGTGAAGAAAGATTACCTTAAGTGCCTCGAGGTTTAATAGCGCTAGGCAAATGCAAGCTAGGCTGGTTGGGATCCGTTGATTGGTGGCAAGGAAAAACTTGACAGGCCCGATTATGTACGTTGTACTCCGTAGCATGGGCGCTCCATGTGGCTGACAGGCTGTCTGCAATCTCGCAGCCTAGCACGCCCTCGGCCACAGTATCCGTGGAGTTGAGCGTGGAGGTGATGTTGCTTTGATCTCTTGAACTCGTGAACTCGTGACTCGCTTCCCTGGGTTGGTCATGTGAGACCTGCGCAAACTCCACGTGCTTCTCCTGAATAATCATCGAGCATCTTGGCAGAGTTTCCGTGAAGATCTCCAGCTTGCGGTACACTATCTTACAGTCTGTAGCATTTAAATGTAATCAACGAGCCTGCCAAAAAGGACCAGACATTGGTAAAGTCTTCGTTGTGCTGTACTCAAAAGGCTTGAATTGTCGCCCCCTCAAATTGGTAATCGCTTCTACAGTTTTCCTCCTCCACCCCAGTTCCCAGCGTAGTCTTACAATCCTTGAATGCACCTCTCGCAAGATATCGTTCCTCCTCCCCAGACCTGTCAAAACCTTGTGATTCCGCTCTCACTTCGGGCTCTCACTTCCATTCCTCAGTCATCATCAAATATTTGGTATGTGTTTTGCAAAATTGTATCGATCACTCTGACTTGCCAACCAGAGTCCTGAATATTTGGCCCTGTACTAGTCCCCATGAGCGTTGGGCCGAACACAATTGCCAGGTTGCTCGTGTTCATCCGGTTGGCGTTCGAGGCCTCCGTGACTCGATGCAAATGCAACGTCAAGGCACGTAGCGTAGCGTAGTTTGGATCCGGGAGACTGTTGATGATTGCATGTAGCGAATCTCTTCGAACGATATCATCGTCGTTCTCTGCATCATATACTTAGTATAAACACTGAAGTAGACAATGACAAGGACCTACTGGCAGCTTCAATAAAACCAGCATAATGCTGAGAAGTTAAGAGTGGATCCGGGAGATCACGGAAGAACTGCTTTAGGAGACCGGCAACGCTATTGACATCGTGGAAGAAATTTGCAGGGTCCCGAAAGTCTACTCTCGAGGCGTCTACAACTTATCAGCGTTTTCTCGGCACGTGACCTGTCTACTTACCGTTGTCGAACATGGCCTTTATTTTGTTCACGTGAGATTGTGTTCCCGACAAGCGGTATATGCCTTCAACCTCTAGCCCAAAAAGATCCACAGCCTGAATGCATTGATATACTACCATTGGTACAGCTGAGCCATCTCTCTCAAAGAGTTGGTCCAAACTGAGACCGAAAACTGGCTTCAGGGGCGGCAGGTTGGCAGTTGCGGGTCCTGATGACGGTGGCTGCGTGTAAGCTGACGGAACTGCTTGCTGTTGTGGTTGAGAGAAGGACGGCGGAGGAGCCTGCTGGGCCTGGAAAGGAAGAGTTGAAAGTTGTGGTGGGCCATTCGAAACGATGGAATTGGAATTGTACGCAGCCCCTTGCGACGGCACACGTGGTGGACCTCCCATTGAGCTGTTTATTGAGCCACTCAAAGGACTGTTATTGTATTGTTGCACCGGAGGACCTTGGCTAAAGCTCCTCTCATGCTGCTGCAGGGCAGGTGGAGGGCCTTGGTTGAATGGCTGGCTGTTATGGCTCTGATGTGGAGGTTGAGCTGCGCCAAATGCTTGCGGGGGGCCTTGGCGAGAAGAGTAAGAAGCTGGTGGATCCGACTGGCGTTGAGGAGGGGGGGCACTGGGCTGGCTTGTTGGAATCAAGACCTTCGCTTCAAGTCAACACTTTCCTTTACAACTGGGCAGAGAAACCTACTGCATTCCGCTCGTACTTTATCTCTGGAGTTCGAGGAGGGACTTTGTTTGCAAAACTGCTGACGTAGTTGCTCAAGTCCTTCTCATTGTCAATTGCATAAACAACTTCACGGAGACTGCGTGGCTGGCTTCCTTGCTCGCTCCCTTTGAGTGGGCTGATATTCAAACCGTTACTCAAAAGGAGCTTCTCGTTGAAGGATGCTGGGTTTAATTAGCTCACAATCCTTTCCTCAGTGCATTGCCGGGCCGGCTCTCACCAAACTTCTGCATTTGCAACGTCAGGGCAGAATCACACTCCTTGATCAAATCCTGCAGTGCCTTGACCGCCTCGGGCCTCAGTTTAGACCACAGCTCAGCTCGCTGGGCCTGGGCTGTCTGCACCTTGGATGCATAGTCCGCATCTGCAGCTTGCACCTTTTTGAGTAGATCCTCCTCGTGCTGAGCGGCAGACTTGGGACCTTTTAGACCGAATATCTTGCCTGATTGGCGATCGCCTGTCCTCGCTCTGTCATAGTCTTCTGCAAGACCATCGTATTTGGCTTTTGATTTCCTCATAGCTGCTTCGATGTCAGCAACACGCTGTTCAGCCGCCAATCCCGTTGCCTTCCAATGCTTGCGGCCCCGCTCCATGTTAGATGCCAATTCCAGTAGATCCTCATGCATCTGATGCAGTGAACTAGCAAACTGGGCCCCATTATCCGCCATGCGCTCGTGGATGTTGGTGACCTCTTCGTAAGAGTGTAGGAACGTGCCATGGCGATGCTCTGGTCTCCGAATGCTTTCGGTCGTTAATCTGCAGAGCTTCTTAAGTCCATTCGAATGTTCTTCCTCCAAAGTAGAGCGCTTCTTGAGAAAGATGGCAAATTCCTGCAGGCCGTTTAGTAGCTGAACTAGTTTGTACAAGCTCTGGGGTTGCTCACTTTCGCCGATGCGATACTCTGCTTCAAGCGATTCAGCAAGGTTGCGACTCCAATCTCCGAGTTGACCACATCGTGCACAGCCTTCGCATTGGGATCGGACGGTGCTGGCTGAGCAGCAGCAGCTGTGGTGGTTGAATCGCCAGTGATCGGAGACACGTCGTCGCCGTTCGCATTGGGTGCGGCTCCAAGTGACATGCTTCCTTTGCGATCTTGCTGGAGCGGAAATTCTGGTGGCTCTGAGAGCAGCCTGTCTGGGTTATTATCATCGGCCATGGCGATGATGTTGCTGTCACGCGCAAACTTGTTGTATTAATTGCGTTTGATCGGCCAGCGCGTGGAGGCGACTCAAATGGATCAGTGGCTGGAGGCTGTACAAGTAATGGGCTGGGATGTCACGGTTGTGAGGCTGGGGCGGGAGGTTCGCCTGGGGGACAAGCAGGTGTTTAAGCTTCAATCTTCAAGTGAGCAAGGGCAAGCATTTCTCTTCCTTTCTCTTCCACCTCTTCTCCTTTTCCTTGCCTTTTCCTTTCTCTTTCACTTCCACTATCACTTCGTATGATCCGGGGCTTTTGCTGGGATTTGGCAGTCGTCTCGTAGTCGCCAAGTACAGATTGCTGGGGGATTGACATGTACCGCTGCTCTGCGACAGGAGCATCACCTCGGAAGCCAGCGGCAAACACTCGTGGCCCCTCGTTCTGGTGTGCTGCTTGGCTTCTCTATTTACAAGGGAAGAGAGCCTTCTACTCTCAGACTTCGAAGTCCCCGGAAGGAAGGCAGTGGGCACAGATTTTATGCGCGTTCAACGTCATGCAGAATTGCCCCGGCCTGCCCCACGTTTCAGAGTGGTCTGGGTCAATAGCCCGATGCGGGGCAGAAGGCTTTCCAAAAAAACAAAAATTTCAACCTTTGGAGTGTATGGAATCAATAAGGTCTGCATTCATACGTTAGAGCCGTATTAATGGAAGGGAAGCCAAGCCCGTTGCTGGACCTTGCCGGTTTTGTTAGTGTACCCAGATCAGAATTTAAATCACAAGTCTCGTATTTAGCTGCTTTGCCTAATAGTCTCACCGTTGATTCCTTGAAACTTCTCGCAAATTGCCTTTGTAACTGGTCCGGAATCTTCCCACTGAGTATTAAGTACATAAATCCCCAGCATTCATATTCACAACATAACACTGACTGACAATGGTGACATATATAAGTTGCCAACCGAAGTGATACGGTATGATTTGGAGCTCCGCACCTGTTGTATTAGATCGTAGAATACTAGGACTGCGGTTTAAATGTAATCAACGAGCATCGTAAGACTTTCGAGGCAGACAATGATCGTTTTCTTAGCATTTGCTCAAGGAAGAAACAGAATTGGCAATGAAGGTTTCATGGAGTTAATTGTCGAAATATGTCAACTCAAAATCAAGGAGGTAACTGACTCGAGGAAGATTGTATTGGATGATGAAAAACAGAGTCAGTATCACAATCACTGTGGCAGGAAGAAGCTATGTGCAACCGTTCATCATTCATCACTCTCAGATAAGGTACATGTTCGTGTTGTTACAGAGGTGAGCAAGTGCCAGATTGCGAGAAGACCCCTATCCTACGACCATCTTGTCCAACGCGAGGAGCAATCAAGAACGCTGGATGCTGATTGGAGGGAAGTATCAAGCCTCGACGTGAGAACAACTTGGTGACAATGTGAAGGAAACATGACTAGGGTACCCCCGGACAAGGAAGGAAAACACGAGCCATGCCCGCGTCTCAATGAGATGAATGCAAGTCAGGCGCCAAAGCTGAAGGTTCGTGCACTTACTGAGACTCCATTGAGGACTCGACAATGGTGGTATGTCCTGTCGGAGTGGGTGTGGCGCAGCGATCCTCCTGGACGGTGGTTGCAGCTGGTGGAGAGTAAGCAGGGGCATACCACATTGGCTGTTGAACAGTTTGGCCCGAGAATCCCCAGTACTGAGCAGGGTATGGCGAGTAGTATCCGTAATAACCCTGGGAGTCGTTGGGGCTACCAGCAGCATCGACGGTCGAGGAAGTGCCAGATGCATATTGTGGGCTGCCGCCGTAAGCGTATGGAGAATAACCATAAGGGGAGACAGGATAGTACTGGCCCTGAGCGTCCGCAAAGTAACCAGCGCCAGGGTAACCGTAGTAAGGGCTACCGTAAGAGAAGGGATACGATTGACCATATCCGTGCGGAGAGACCTGAGTCATGGGAGTCACTGGCTGCTGACCAACGGAAGGCTGGGCCGGAGATTGCGACGAAGCAGCAGGTGCTGAATCTTGAAGCTTGTTGCGATGCTTCTTCGCAGCCTCGGAGTCCTTCTGATTGACGCGGATGGTCTTCTCGAGGATGACGGAGTGGTTCTTTACAAGTGTTAGGAGATGTTCTTGCGAGCAAAGGGCTCACTTACCATCTCCTTAATGGCATAGGGAACTGCAGAAGCGTTGACGAATTCGATGAAGGCAAAGCAGTGCTTCTGACTAGCTGTTGAAGGTTAGCAATAACCCGAAGTAAGCTCATCTGACATACCATCAAGCGTGGACTCGTTTCTGTGTAAGGTAATCTGATGAATGGTGCCATATTTCTGGAACTTCTCCAGCAGGTCCTTCTCCTCGACTTCGACGGGGAGATTGCCAACGAAGACCGAGCGCTTGTCAACCTCGTAGGTTTCGAGATACTGGCGGTCAGCTGAATTGGACCGAACTCCAAAGGTTGAACGAGCGGGAGAGCACATGTTGGCCATGGACTGCATCTTGTAAACCTCATGGTGACGATATGCCTAAAGAATTAGCTCTCATTCTCATTGGTTGCAGTTCTGGGAATCACTTACCTGTAAGGCATTCTGGCCATCGTCGTACATCTGAAATTGAACCATGACTCCCTCGTTAAGGTTCAACTGTGCGAGCTCGAATGCGTTGGCTGGTCGGATGAAGTCCAATTTGCCGAAGCCACGGAGCAAGTGAGCAGCCTCCTCTGGAGTGATGACAGTACCATATTTGCGCTCAATAAAAAAGAGACCTTGGAGAAGTTAGTTTTCTTGTAGTTTTGATGTGACAGGAACAACTTGCGATGAGCCTTTGCCTTTTCGCAGCGGCATGGACGACCCTTAATCAAACGGCCACGGCCCTCACGAATGGCACGCTCAGCCTCCTCAGGAAACTGGTATATGATTAGAATTTGTCCAAAAAACCAGTGGAAATGACTTACTTGGTATTGACAGAATGCGAATGGCATATGTCTAGCATCACGTCGGATCTTGACCCAGACAGAGCCGTACTCACGGAATACCTCGGTGATAGCAACCTCGAGAGCCTCATCGGTCTCTGATTGAAGAAGGCTTCCGGAAAGGTCAGCACGAAGGTGAGCAGAGTCAGAGGGAACTTACTTGGCCACGAAGACGCAGCTTGCTGGAGGGAAGACAGCCTGAGATGCTTCGGGAGTGACGACCTTGTAGAAATCGGCGATATCATGCTCATTCTCATATTCCTTGATGTAGAGTGTAGTACCACGCTGGCCAACTAGATATCGAGTTGGAGAGGATGGAGATTCACCTGAGCTTGAGCCGGAGCTCGAATCAGATCGCCAGTTGTCGCTCATGGCAGCACGACCCTTGGACTTTGGGCCCGTCGGGGTAGCTTGAGGAGAGCCACGACGAGACTTGGTGGTGAACGGGTCCTCGGGTGTACCATGAACTCCCTTGGAGACGCGAACGAACGGCGGAGTGTAACTGCAGCGTATTAGAATCGCGTCTTCCTACAAGCTTTGAGGATAACATACCGCTCCAATGGCTTGTCATCACCCATGGACAACTTGGCAACTGAGCTAATCATTACACCCTCTGAAGAAGAGTTAGCAGGCATTCAAATGATATTCAGATGATATGACTTCGAAAATAATAGCTCGGACTCGGGCTGGATGGGAATGAGTGTGGAGGGACAAAGAAGATGATCAAGAGACAACTAAGAAACTCGAAAGTGCTTGAAGGAACAGAATAAATGATAACTGTGACTTTCAAGCGCCGTCTTTCTTCTCATATAGACTTGATAAATCCAGCCATTATCAGAAGAAGTTGACAGTCTTCATGGACAAGAAATTTGAGAGTTGATAGCAGCACGACAAAAGGGTGAAGCTTGTCAAAAATAAAAAAAGCAAGAGCAGTGCAAGAGTTGTAAAAAGATAATTTGAGTTGGAGGAAAGCATGCTTGAATGCGAGACCAGGTATGAAGGAAACGTTCGACAGAGACTAAAATCGTGAAAAAAGTATCGAAAGCGGCGACTTAGACTTGGATGAATATTGAGCAGCAAAGAGTGAACAGGGTGAAGTGAAGAATACATGCAAGGGGATAGGTGTTGGTGGTGAAGGAAGGTTGATGTTGGTGATGGGGGAAAAAACACGAACAATTCAACACCAAGAACGACCGAGCACTCCACGATGACACTTGAGAACCGTCATAAATATGATGAGCTGTGGTGGGGGTGATATGCCACGATAGATGTGTTGTGTTGTGATGTGATGAAGGAATAATCATGTGATGTGATGATGGAACAATCATGTGATGCGATAGAATATGTCATGTGATAATATTATCATATGACGAAGGACACAAAACAAAAACAAAGCAAACTGGAAGAGCAAAATGTTGAACGAGGCGGGTTCGTGTCAGAACAGTACTCTGAACGGTGTAGAAATTCCAATGAACGAAAGTGATGACGATGAGAACGAGGAGAAGCAGCGCGTGGAAACAGGAAATTGAGTTACATACCGTCAATGTCACTGGCAGGAGTCTGAGGGCTGGCACCGCTGGCAACGCTCTCACCATACGTACTGGGAGGTGATGGCTTGACCGAGGAACCACGATCAGAAGCCTTGCCATAGGCAGTGGCCGGGGTAGCAGTGGTTGAAGACATGATGCTTGCAGTGTGCTTGAAATCAATCGAATTTGAGGAGCACGAATGCGTTGCGCAGTTGAAATGGTAATGAACGTGAGTGAAATTGAGAATGGGAAAGGCAGTGGAAAGAGGAAATGGGGTGCCGCAGTGCAGGGGTGGTGTGTGCCGAAAAAAAAGTTGGAAGGAGGAAAGATTCGAAAACTCGGGGGAAATCTGAAGTTTATATACTAAGGTGTTTGACGATGAAGCAAACACTCGAGGTTAGCGAGAGCCTAGAGAGAGATTTGGCTCTTTTGGGAATGGGAGAGTCGTCTGGTAGAGCGTAGCAACCGGTGCGGCGAGAAGTCTGGCAAAGCGTAGCAACCCATGCGGCGAGAGAGTCTGGCAAAGCGTAGCAACCAGTGCGGCGATGGCTAGCAATCCAGACCATCGAGCTCCGATGACCAATGGATAGCGGAGAAGAAGCGTGTCCAGTATGATCTGACATCCAAGCACCTTGTCATATTCATTTGGACCTTTGAATCACAGCTTGCAGGGAGGTGTGATGCGCCCAGATGAAGGTACAGACTTGCTTTGTTTCGCGCAGAGCACCAGCCTCAGTACAGTAGAACTCTCTCTGACAAACAACATACACAACAAAGTGCTAACACGAAATAGCAGCCAGGAATGGCTTCAGCCGCTGTTCTGTGACCAAAAATCGCTGTTGCTATCGAGCCTGCCACGAGAACTGCTGCTATTGATACCTCGAAGAGCTGATCCATGCTCTCTGCTCAATAAGAACCACACAATTCCCCAAGGACGATGTAACTTGCA
>Ga0302325_10007911_pt1 | contig 23463 bp, 12 predicted proteins | sample Palsa_T0_2_FD_201948 | JGI IMG/M metagenome (GOLD analysis project Ga0302325, IMG submission 201948) | Peat permafrost microbial communities from Stordalen Mire near Abisko, Sweden - Palsa_T0_2 | ecosystem: Environmental > Terrestrial > Soil > Palsa > Peat permafrost | place: Sweden: Abisko... | reverse complement strand
GACTGATCCCGAAGAATTTTCTGGAGCGCGAACCAGGATCAATACGCATGCAGTTGCGAACAGGGGCATCAAGCCTGCGATTAGAAATGCAGGTCCGTATGAGAAGCGATCGACGAGAATTCCTACCGCGATGGTGAAGAGCGTGCCAACAAGACCCGCTGCCAGCCCACTCAATCCGGTAACTGTGGCCACTACATCCTGGGGAAACAGATCGGAGGGCAAAGTAAGTCCCATCGTAGACCAGCTTGCATATCCCCACAACGCGAAACAGATCAATCCCAACGCGAAATACACATTATGTGTGCTGGCGGCAGGGATACCTGCAAGGATTGGCAGGCAACTGACGGCACATACCCAGAGGCGGGCACGCAGAACGGAGAGACCGCGCCGAATGCAGTAACCTGAAATCCACCCTCCGGTGAAGTTGCCGATATCCGCAGCAATGAACGGCATCCAGGCAAAGAGGGCAATTCTCTGCAGGCTGAATCCGCGCGCGTCGCTTAAATACTGAGGAAGCCAGAAGACATAGAACCACCAGATGGGATCGGTAAGTGCGCGGCCCAAAACGATGCCCCACACATTTCGATTGCGGGATAACTTAAGCCAACGCTGCACGCCCCGTTCCCTAGAAGTGGAAGGCACTTCTTGACCAGCGCGAATGAAGGCCGATTCCTCTGGTGTAACTCGCGGATGACGATCCAGGGGATGGTACACGCGCAGCCATACCAGCAACCAAACGAAACCGAGAGCTCCAGAAAAGATAAATGCGGAGCGCCACCCAAAAGCCAGTGCGATCAGGGGAATAACCAAAGCAGCGACGGCCCCACCCACGCTCGAGCCGCTATCGAAGATAGCTACCGCGAGGCTGCGTTCCTGGCTGGGAAACCACTCGGCTACTGTTTTGCTGGCTCCAGGCCAGTTGAAACCTTCTCCGATTCCAAGGAGAAATCGAGAGGCCGCGAAGCCGAAAACGGATGAGGCGAAGCCGGTGAGGATGTTGATGACGGACCAGAAGACTACTGCTAGAGCGAGTCCAAGCCGCGTTCCTACGGCGTCAAGAAAAACGCCGCCGAGAAGCCACGTAACCGCGTACGAGACCTGGAACGCGCCCAGAATTTTGGAGAGGTCGGTGTGTGTCAGGTGGTACTGCGCGGTAATCAACGGCGCCAAAACGGAAAAGGTCTGGCGGCTGATGTAATTGGTAACCGTGGAAAAAAACAGCGTCCAAACGATCCACCACCGCACCCGACCTTTCGTGCGCGGCTTTTGCGATGCATCTCTAAGGTGAGTTACGTTCACTGGATTCACCGCGTCTCGCTCATCCGATACCTCGCTGGCCAGCGCCACTCAACTGAGGCCTTATCAGGCGACGGGATTCTCGACTGGATGATCGACGATCTGTTCGTTCCGCGGATCCCAATATAGCTTCTTGCCACTCCAGTAGGACTGCGCTGCCATGATGCAGACAAGAGAATGCGAGAATCCATGGTCGACGGTGGCATTTGGCTGGGTGCGGGATTGCATGGATTGGAGCCAGTTCACCAAATGGCCTACGTCATCATCGTCCGGCCCGAGAGAGTTGGGCGCCGGAGCTCCCGGCACCTGCACAAGCTCCTCGCCGTCCTTCGTGGGGCCAACGATGGGGAGTTTTGTGTAAACCGGTCCATTGTCGAATGGATCAAATTCCTGCCTCCCGCCTTCGCGGGTAACCGTAAAAAGAGAAGCGCCCTCTCCGCCATAGTTCTCGATGGTGCCTGCTCGTCCATTGATCCTCGAAAAGCTGCGATAGCTGTTTCCAAAGATCGACTTATAGGTGTAGAGAAAACCCTTCGGATACACGATGGCAGTAACGCACGTATCGGGATTCTCCCGTCCATCTTTCCAGGCGAAGATTCCGCCGTTGGCAACGACGCTTTCAGGATAGGTTTCGTCAGTCCAAAGATGCACCAGGTCGCATGCGTGGCTGAGCCACTGATCGAAGAGTCCCGATGAGAAGTCCTTGTAAAGTCTGAATTCAAGATAGACGTGAGGATCGAATGGCCGGTCCGGTTTTCCCAAAAGCCAGCGCTTCCAGTCCGTGTCTTCTTCTTTTAGCTGCGATGTCCGGCCATAGAGCCATTGTTTCCACTCCATGTTGGTATCCATCAGCATTTCCTTGTTATAGCCGGTGTCCATCGGCGTAAATCTCCACCGCTCTTCATTCACATTCCATTCCTGTTCAATATGGACGATGTCGCCGATTTGCCCCGAACGAATGATGTCTCTAACAGCGAGGGGATATGGCTGGCTGCGGTGCTGCGTTCCCATCTGAACAATCTGCTTGGATTGCTTGACGATGTCGCGTGTCTCGATGGCCTCGGAGAGTACGTTGGCAAATGGCTTCTCGACATAGCAATCCTTGCCGGCTTTCACCACTTCCGCACATAACTTGGCATGCTGAAAATCGCCCGTGGCGATCATTACGCCGTCAATATCCTTCAATGCGAGCATCTCTTCGGAGTACTTGAAGCTCTGTGGCTCAAGATTGAACGCTCGCTTTACCTCTGCCGCCCGATGCTCCCGCGCCAGACTCCAGAGATCGCAAACTGCAACCGTCTCTACCGGGATCTGTTTGGAAGCCAACGAGACCATGTGCACATGTCCTTGACTCCGGTCGCCACAGCCGAGTTGACCTAGACGAATGCGATCGTTCGCTCCGAGAATGCGCCCATAGGATTTGGCACTCATGCCAGCGGCTAGCATTGTTACTCCGGCTTGCTTCACAAATGTCCGGCGGTCGATTTCATTCTTTGCGTCTTCAAGCATGGCAATCAACTCCTGGGATCCGATGTTTGTTTTGGGCGCGAATCGCCGAAGATCTTCTTACTTGGAATGCAGTACTTCGTCTAGTTCACTTGCCGACTCCAAGTCCAAATAGACGGTGACATTTGGATGAGTGCGGAGGATCGTGGAGGGACACTCCGTTGAAATGGGCTCTTCGAAAGCGCGCCTAACGATCTTCGCCTTGCGGCTGCCCGGCACGGATACGATGAGCGTGGGCACGCGAAAAAGGGCAGGGATAGTCAGTGTAATCGCGCGTTCTGGAACCTGATCAACGCTGGCGAACCAACCTTCAGCCATTTGCTGCCGGCGGCATACGGCGTCCAGATGCACTATTTTCGCATCCAGCGGATCTGCGAAGTTTGCTACTGGCGGGTCGTTGAAGGCCAGGTGACCATTTTCTCCGATACCCAGGAAGCATAGCTGCGGGTCGGCGGAGCGAAGCTTGCTCGCATAGTCATTGCTCGTTTTCTCCGGATCGGGCGCGCTCCCATCGATCTCAAAAAACTCCTTCATGCGCACTTTGCTGGTGAGTCTCTCACGCAGATAGCGGCGAAAAGAGGCAGGGTGATCTGCGGATATATCTACGTATTCATCCATATGAAAGCCGCAAATCTGGTTCCAAGGCAGGTAGGAAATGCGCGTGAGTTCATTAAGAATCTCGAACTGCGAAGCCCCGGTGGCAAAGATCACTCCAATCGAATCGAGAGCCTTCGCTAGCTCGATCAGCTCTTTTCCTGCGGCTTGCGCGGCGGCTACACCGGCCGCGCGGGCGTTCGGATGAACTTCCACCTTCATGGTGTCGACTTCGAAATACTTGGGATGAGCAATTGCTTCGGTCACTCTTCACTCCTCGGAGGTTGGTCCATTTGAATCGTGAGTGAACGGCGATGACAGCGCGAGTCGCAAGAGCCGCTTCGACTCGCAAGGGTAAAGCATATCTACCGCTCGGAAGGCATCTCCTCGAGGGACTTATCCGAATAAATCCTGACGCCCTGCACCACTCGATTAATGACACCATCCGGGCTGGGGTTATCGGGATTCAGCCCGATGCGCAAACTCAAGTGGTAACCCAGCAATTGCGGGCCCATGATCTCGTACGGCGTGCGCAGACAGTCTTCTGCCTCAGAAGCCACGGCTGGAATGACCTTGTCAAATAAACCTTCCGATCCAGCCGGGTCGACAATTCCGACTAAGTGGCCAATCTTTTTTGCGCGTAGCTCATGGACCAGGTCTACCTCGTAACGGCGCCGCACCGGGTCGCTGGATAACAGGCACAGGACTAGAGTGTCGGCTTTGACAAAAGACATCGGACCGTGACGAAGCCCTAGATATGTCTCCGTGACGACAGGGAAGCGGCCGGCTGTCATTTCCAGCATCTTAAGCCCCGCTTCGCGTGCCCAGCCAAGCAATGGCGATGAGGACAGAATCGCAATTCGGTCGCGGATGTGAGTCGCCACCTGCCGGCATGCGCGATCGATGTCGGGCAGCAATTCGGCCGCGCGTTTGCTGAAAGCCTCGACCCCGTCCGGTACTGCGTCCGGTTGGGCAAGAACCAATCCGGCAAGCGCCAAGTTGGAAAATGCGCTTGTCATTACCAGGCTTTGGTCATTGGTGCGCGGATCAAGAACGATGAGACCGTCAAGACTTGAATGAGTCAACGCGCCGTCTTCATCGCAGACGATCGCGAATTGGAGAATGTCTGGCCGGAGACCACGAATACGCTCGACGACTGCGGGACTCTCCGGACTGTCGCCTGACCGCGCGAGGGAGACGACGGCGTCCACTCCAGTCAAATAGCGTTCTGTATCTACTAGAAGATCGGTAGTGGGTATGGCCAGCGCGCGGGGCCACGCCGAGGCCACGGAATTGGCCGCGTACGCAGACGTTCCGGCTCCCGTTAGAAGAACCGTGGCATTTTGAAGCTTGATTGGGAGTTGCATCCGGTCCGACGCCGAACGTACCCTTTCAAGGGTGGTCGGCCAAAGATGAGGCTGCCGAAGGATCTCCTGGAGGGTATATACGGGAGCGTCGTGGAGGCTAGTCTCTGAGGACGCGCTCGGAAGTTGTGACATATAAAACTCCGTTCATTGGTCGGGCAACTTCAAAAACATCGCCGAAGTATCTTCACGAATATCTCGAATTCGAAGCCGTATGTAAGGATATATTCGCATTTCGCAACCGTCAAGCCTTTCACTTTGACAGCTTCGAAAACGTTTTGTAAAACATTGCAAAGCTCTTCAGGTCAGCGGCCTCTCGACATCAACACAGTCCAGGACGCGCCCTCTCGCACGGTGGAGCTCTAGCAGGATTTCCAGAGCGCATGGGCGTCAAGGAATGAGCCTTTGCGTATTCGAAGATACGGGCAATTCTATAGCCATGAGCAGCTTGCCGCTCATTCGTTGCCGAAGTTAGCTTTCTCCTTGTGCGCCACCATCGCCCCCCCGAATTCATGATTGACATGAAAGCATTCAATTCGTAATATTGCGAAACATAGCGATGCATTGAGACTTGCGTTCTCGGCTAAATCGTAATCGTACGAAAACGCCCTATGCACTCCAAAATGGCCCAGGGGCGCATTCGGGCCCTGATTGCAACCTTCAATGCGTTCTACCATGCCAGGGAAGCTTCATCCATTCGATAATCCTGGGAGCTCGAAGTTTTGGTTCGATAAGTGAGAGCCTGTTCGCAAATCGGACCTCTTCAGTCAGCGCAGGTTGCATGCCCAATGGCCTCGCCTTACAGGCTTATGACTCACAGTGCGGACTGGCGCAAGCGTCACAAATTGTGAGATTTCGGCAGATAATAAAGGAGTTTTTGTGAACGATTGGCTTAGGCAGCTTACATGCACTCTATTCGCTGCGAGTGTATTGGTGTGCGGGACCCATGCATACGTGAAGGCACAAGAAGCGTCGGCGTCCCACGATGGAACGCGCGGTTTAGGGTCGATCGAGGGGAAAAGTCTGTCGATCACCATCAATGCAGACGGGTCCTATTCCATCATGCAGTCCGGAGTTCCTGGCGCAGTCATGCAGTCCGGCGTAGAGGCGGACGTAAATTCGAAGGTGTTGCAATCATTTGCCTATCCGCAGCACAAGACGGCACAGTCAGAGTTTCATGACGAATTTGGCTCGGGATCTGAACTGACGGTTACCCACACAGGCCTCTCAGGTGCACCGGATCTCGCCTGCATTTACAGGTTGTATCGGGATCAGCCATGGGGCGACCTCGAAGTCAAGGTGCGCAATACGACTGGGCAGACGATCAGTGTCCAGGCGATCCGGACCATTCACGTAACCGCCGCGCCGGTAATAAGCTTGAACGGGCCGGCATCTGCCGACCGCATTCTGTCCGACAGCTATAGCGAGGATCGGCCTCAGCTCGCGATTCGTGACCTGGCAGATGGTCCACACGACATGCATCGTGCCGTGCAAAGCCAGCTCATCTACAACCGTAAGAGTGGTGAAAGTCTCTTCATTGGCGCGCTCACTTCCGACCGGCTTTTGACGATCTTCCATTTAAAGGAGAAGTCGGCCGGCGACGAGACGCAGATCCTCTCGTACGAAGCAGTGGCAACAGGAACAACTGAAATCATGAAGGGCGAGTCGCTTCGGGGTTCGCCCGCCGCTGAACAAGTAAGCCTGAGCCTTCCCGTTCAGGCAGGCGAGAGCCTCTCGTCTGAGCGCCTCATGTTTTCGGTTGGATCTGACTACCACGCGCAGTTGGAAGAATATGGCCGTGCGATTAAGCTGTTGCACAAAGCCCGCGTTGATACCCCCACTCCGATCGGGTGGTGGAGTTGGACAGCTTATTACTTCGGACTCAATCAAGGAGCCGCCATTACGACGGCAGAGTACCTGGCGGAAAACCTGAAGCAGCTTGGTTATCACTATTACCAGATCGATGAGGGGTACCAATACGCGCGCGGTGAATATACAACACCCGACGCGAATCTCTTTCCACGCGGACTTGGATATGTGGGAGGCGAAGTGCGCCGCCGCGGCTTGACGTTTGGAGTGTGGACAGCGCCCTTCGAGGTATCGGATCGGGCGTGGGTCTTTCAGAATCATAAGGACTGGCTGCTGCATAATGCCGCCGGCCAGTTGATTCACATCGGTCATGTTACGAACCACAACGACCCCTTGTATGCGCTGGATACCACCAATCCTGGAGCCCAGGGTTATCTCAAGGAGACCTATAGGACGCTCTACAACTGGGGTGTCCGCTTTATCAAAATGGACTTCATGGACGACACCGCCGTTGAAGGCGCCTATTATCGGCCCAATACAACAGCCCTCGAAGCTCAACGGATCGGACTGAATATCATTCGCAGCGCCGTTGGGGAAGATGTCGTTCTCGACAAGGATGGTAGTCCCATGCTCAACCCTGTGGGAATTGTCGACACCGGGCGCATCTCCCAGGATACTGGACACATGTTCGGCGCCACCCGGGACGCGGCTTCCGGCATCGCCGCACGCTACTACATGAATCGCAACTTTTTTATCGCCGACCCGGACGCATTCACAGTCTCTACTCAGACTGTGAATGATGAGCCATGGCATGGTGGGCAGCATCCGCTCACGCTCGACGAGGCAAAGGTTTCGATCGCGCTGGCAGCGGTGTCCGGAGGCATGTTTGAACTTGGAGACGATCTTCCAACTCTAGGATCTTCTCCCGAACGGCTCGCCCTGGTAAAGAACACGGACCTGATTGATATGGCCCGTCTCGGCCGCTCGTCTTTCCCTGTCGATCTACTAAGCTATGATTCCGCGGATAAGCAACCAAGCATCTTCTCGCTGAAAGAAGACAATCGTCAATCGATTCTAACTATCTTCAATTGGACTGAGGAAGAGCGCAAGCGGTCCATTGACCTGAAGAGTCTTGGATTGAAAGAGCTGGGCGAATACCAGATAACCGAGGAATTCGGCGATAAGAGCTGCTGTGATAACTCTGCCCCAACAATCGATTTCGTCCAGCCCCCTCACTCGGTGCGCATGTTCAAGCTGATTGACAAAGCGACACCGTCCACACCGCCTCCCTTTGATGTGCATTCGGCAGTGAGCGGAAAGGCAGGAGAGACGTTAACCTTCAGTGCAGAGGGAGCGCCGGCGGAATCGCCAGTGCTGACCTGTCATTGGGATTTCGGTGATGGAACCACTCTGGACGGGATGAAGGTCCACCACACTTTTACTCATTCAGGTGAATATACCGTGCATGCGACTGCTGAAGGTCTCGACGCAATCACGAATTCCAAGACTGTCACGGTGTCGATATCCGGTAAGATCCCCACGGGGTTTGTTCCCGCTGAGAAGAAGCGTCCCGAGTGAACGACTGCGCCTTGGTTGGATGGTCGAAAGACGAACGGCATGGGTTTATATAACGTGGACGGTGGAGAGTAAGGACACAATAGAATGTCAGATAGTAACGGGGACAGGGTCGCCTCAGAGCAGCCAGACATCGCGATCGTGGGAGAGCTCAATCCCGATCTGATTGTTTATGGAGCGCCTCAGGAACTGCCGGAAGAACGGGAGATTCTTACCAGCGGTTTCACGCTCACGTTGGGAAGCTCCTCTGCTATCCTGGCGCACAATTTGTCGCTTCTTGGCAGCAAAGTTACCTTTAGCTCGCGAGTTGGCCCTGATGCGCTGGGAGAGATGTGTTGCCAATGGTTGAAAGAGGCGGGCGTGCAGGTTGGCCACGTGGTCCAATCCGCAAGTGGAAGTAACACCGGGATCACTTTGATTCTTCCGCTCACAAACAGCCGCCGGATCCTCACTTATCCAGGCGCGATGTTCGAGATGGGGATCGACGATCTCGATCTCGACTATCTGGCAACAGCGAAGCATTTTCATCTGTCCTCGCTCTTTCTGCATCGCAAGCTTTCTCCGCATATCCCCGAGCTCTTCCGAGAGATGAAGCGGCGCGGATTGACTACCTCCCTGGATACCAACGATGATCCGGAAGATAAGTGGGACGGTGTGCTCGAAGATGTGCTGCCACTCGTGGATGTTCTGCTCTGCACCGAGGATGAGTTAGCAAAGATCGCAAAAGTGGAACCGGCGGTCGAGCATGTTGCGGCTAAAGTGCCGCTGCTGGTTGTGAAACGGGGAGCACGCGGGGCCTCGGCTTACACGGAAGGCCAAAGTATCGATGTACCTTCGCTGCGAGTAGATGTGATTGACACTGTGGGAGCAGGGGACACCTTTGATGCGGGTTTTCTGCACCAATGGGTGCGCAAAGCTCCTTTGGAAAGGTGTGTCGCTTATGGAAATCTTGCCGGAGGCTTATCCGTTACGCGCACTGGAGGCACCGAGGCTTTCCGCGATTCTGCCTATCGCCAAAGATTCTTTTTGCAGCATTGGCGGCAGGGCACTCTTGTGCCGTGAGATCCCTCTGCGATTTGCGCGAGTTTCTCGCGGTGCGAATTGGCTGGAATTGCGCTGCTCCGCACGCCACGAACTGGTGCGTGCGCGAATCGATATCAATAGAGGAGAAGTTGTAAAGGCCGAATATGAACTCTCACCCTGACAAACCCGCGGTCTCTCGCACTTCCGTTGACGATATGTGTCATCTTCTGCAGGAGAATCGTGCAGGGAAGTGGAAGGGCATCTACTCGGTGTGCTCGGCAAATCGGTTGGTGCTGGAAGCGGCTTTCGCACAGGCTGCTCATGATCGAAGTCCGCTGTTGATCGAAGCGACATGCAACCAGGTGAATCAGGATGGTGGCTATACCGGTCTTACGCCCGCTCAATTTAGGGACTATGTCTATGCCATCGCACAAGATGTGCGTTTTCCGACCGAGAGAGTGATCCTGGGCGGAGACCATCTTGGACCAAATCCATGGCGAACTCAGTCCGCTGAGGTCGCTATGGAGAAGGCCAGCGCGATGGTTTCTGCCTACGCGGCGGCTGGATTCAGCAAGATTCACCTCGACGCGAGCATGGCATGCCGCAACGATCCCCGGGTACTTGCAAACGAGGTAATCGCAGAGCGAGCAGCACAGTTATGCGAGGTGGCAGAATCGACGACGCGGGCCTTCGCAAGTCAGCCGGTCTATGTCATTGGAACCGAGGTGCCGACTCCGGGTGGGGCGCAGGAGGAGATGGAGATCGAAGTCACATCGACAGGGAGCCTGCAGGAAACGCTGGACGTGCACAGCCGGGCATTCTCACGAAGGAATCTCTCGTCGGCCTGGAAACGGATCATCGGTGTTGTCGTTCAGCCGGGAGTTGAGTTTGGAAACGAAACCGTAGCGGACTACATACCGGAGAAAGCCTCGAACCTGAGCAAGTCAATTCTGCAACACGAAGGGATAGTCTTCGAGGCTCACTCCACGGATTATCAAACAGCGGAGTCGCTTCAGCAGCTCGTAAACGGTCATTTTGGCATTCTGAAAGTAGGCCCAGAATTGACATTCATGATGCGGGAAGCGATATTCGGCCTGGCTCGCATTGAACAGGAATGGATAGCTGGCAAAGAACCTTCGAATATTCGTGCGATCATCGAACGAGTCATGATTGAGAATCCTGGGAACTGGAAAGCTTACTACCACGGCGAAGAGCACCCGGTGCGTGTTGCAAGGGCGTACAGCCTGAGTGACCGAATCCGTTATTATTGGCCTAATGCCGAGATATCCAAAGCTCTTGCTCTGCTGATACAGAATCTGGAACAGAATCCAGCGCCACTGCCTCTCGTCGCCCAATACCTGCCTCGTCAGGCTGAAGCTATTCGCGCTCGATCGATCCGTAACAATCCGACCGCAATGATTCATCACAAGATCCGGGAGTCGTTATCGCGTTATGCGGAGGCTTGCGGGCTAGCGCTCCACAGAGGATAGAACGCTAAGGGTTCGGAGATCTCCAAATTGAAAAGGGTACAACTGGAGCCCGAGTTCTCCGGGTCTTACTCGGATTATCAAGCGACGGTGCACCAGAGAGGATTACTTGGGAATGGACGCCACTATGGATCGTGATTCGGCGGCTCCTGGTCTTCGGCGAACGCTGAAGCTGCACCACCTGATTCTCTACGGCATCATCATCATTCAGCCCACCGCGCCCATGAGTATTTATGGCGTGGTCAGCAATGCAGCCCGTGGACATGTTGTCACCACAATCCTGATCGCGATGGTCGCCATGCTATTCACAGCCGTTAGTTATGGCAGGATGGCCCGCGTTTATCCCAGCGCAGGATCGGCTTATACCTATGTCGGCAAAGAGATTCATCCACTGGCTGGATACGTAGTCGGATGGGCCATGCTGATGGACTATATGCTCAATCCGATCATCTGCGCCATCTGGTGCAGTGCAGCTGCACAGAATATTCTGCCGCAGATTCCCTATGCGGCATGGGTTGTCGCTTTTGTTCTTGTCTTCACGGGGCTCAATTTGCGCGGCGTGCAAACATCGGGTCGCGTAAACTCCCTGTTGGCTCTCGGCATGAGCATAGTTGTCGTTATCTTCATTGCCGACGCGATACGGTACCTAGCACTCGTGGCTAAGCCCGTTGGAGGCCAATGGCTGCTGCCGTTCTACGATCCCGCAACCTTCGCTCCCGGCCGTCTGTTCCATGGAGCTTCGATCGCCGTTTTGACCTATATAGGATTCGACGGAATCTCGACGATGTCGGAGGAAGTGGAAGATCCTCGTCGGAACATTCTCCTGGCTACGGTTGTGACATGCTTTGCAATCGGGGTGCTCTCTGCCGTTGAAGTGTATCTCGCGCAGCTTGTATGGCCGGCACGCGTTCCATTCCCTGATTCAATGGTCGATACAGCCTATGTACAAGTTGCGTTACGCGTTGGGGGCAACTTTCTTTTTCAATTGCTCAACGCAACCTTACTAATTGCGAATATGGGCTCTGGCATGGCAGCTCAGTTCGGTGCGGCGCGCCTCCTCTATGGCATGGGGCGCGGAGGAGCACTTCCCAAACGATTCTTCGGCGTTGTGAGCCCCAAGACGAGAATCCCGCGCAATAACGTACTGCTGCTAGGAGTCGTAACTCTGGTCGGTGCGTTTCTACTGACATTCGAAAAGGGTGCCGAGCTGCTTAACTTCGGTGCGTTCATCGCGTTCATCGGCGTCAACGCGGCGGCCCTCATTCACTACAAATTTCACTCGCAGGAAAAGGTTTTGTTTCCGGTATTGTCTCCGCTTTGCGGAATTCTAGTATGCACATTTATCTGGCTCAACCTCAGTCTCAACGCCAAACTTCTTGGCGTTGCTTGGGTCTGCGCCGGACTACTACTTTACTTTGCTACGCGAGAAAAGACGGACCCCACGGCGGAAGAGTGGTCGAAGTGAGTTGCGAAGGCCCCGAAGGCACTTATCAATCATCACAACCGAGCTATGCGTTTGTCCATTCCAGGGCTGCTGCCAGCAATACCTCCGCAGTGCGCAACACGGAGTCGAATTCGACATACTCGTCCGGATTGTGTGCGCCAGCGCCGCATGGTCCGAACAGGAGTGTCGGAATGCCGAAGTCGCGATGCATCAGTCCGGCATCGCACGGATACGGCGCTGCCGAGATCACCGGCTTCCGCCCCAGCACTGCCGCCGCGCTCACGGCCATGCAGCGAGTCCAGGGATGATCGGCAGGCAACTCATGGCCCAGTAGTGGCGCCCCAATCAGGGGTGTCCATTGGATTGGATACTTGCGAAAAAAAACGTCGCTCGTCTCGAATTGCTTGAGAGAATCCCTGATGCCCTGAATAACCGCTTCGACATCTTCTTCCGGCAGAAATTGAAAGTACACCCGCACAGTAGCCCGAGAGGGCACGCTCAATGGAGTTTCCGGATCGAGCAAATTCGCTTGCACGGCCAAAACCTGGACCGGCACGGGATCTGGGAATGAGGCATATGCGTCCCCTGACTTGATTTTGGAGCGCCTTTTCGCGCACGCATCTACCCATCCCAGGAGACGTCCAATAGGAACCGCTGGGCTCATCAGTGGAGACTTAGAGAAATATGCGGCAGAGTTTCCGGCCTCCACGGATAAGTCGACGACAAAGCCTCCTCGCGTGGCCCGATAGATTTCCAGTTGCGTGCCTTCGGGAATAATGCAGGCATCGGCGCCGCCCTTCCGGAGGCGTGCCGCAATCGTCCCGCCACCGCCGCCCCATTCCTCATCCACCACCGATTCAAAGAGGACGTCACCGCCCGTTTTAATGCCGGATTTTTTGAGCGCGCAAATTACGGCGGCATTGGCCACCAATCCGCCTTTCATATCAAAAGACCCCAAGCCGTGGATGCGGCCGCCCCGGTCGACGCCTGACCACGGCGACCGAGACCAGGGCACTTTCCCTGCAGGCACAGTGTCCATGTGGCCGTTCAGCAGCAGGCTCTTGCCACTGCCCCTCCCACGCAGTCGCGCGCTAAGATTCTTTCGCGCGCGGTACCTGCGGGTCGTCCTCACCAGCGGATTCCCCGATTTCTCGATGAATTCCGTTGTGTATAGCTCGGTGTGCACGCCATTTGCTCGGAAAAAGGTTTGGAGCACCTGTTGCGCTGGTGTCTCATCTCCGCCCGGCGGGACGGCCACGCTATTTGTTTGGACAAGTTGCTGCAGCAATCGCTTCAGTTCGCGCTGGAGCGGTCGAATCAGCTTGCGGGCATCATGGGCAGTGGTGAAGTTCATCCAAGGCCGCCTTTGGTTTCAGATCCCCAACACATGTTTCGAATGCCTCCATGCCAATCCAGAGGCGCTGAGAGAGAGCTGTAACGCAATGAAACGAAATGAGCAGCGCCATCCCCGGGGGCCGACACTTTGGTTTTCCGAAGGAAACCTCGGAAACCGGGCGGTTCTTCGCAAGTTGCGGATATGACTGCCCAATATCGTTGCTAACGGACCGCCACCGCCTAGAGGAAATCCGACATGATAAGGGAATCCGAGCTTTTTTGCTTGACATTGCGAACGATAAATCGTAAAAAAACAGACACGAATGAAACATATCACAATCGATTGAAACAGGAACTGTCCACCACAAAAGCAAACAGCCGCAGCATTTCATGGAGCCAGAAATACTTCAACATTGAGGGGGCAGCACAGATGAGACAGGCGGATAAAAGCCCAAATGCAGGATGTCGACTCGTTAACCGCGCACAATTCACACCCGCTTTGCTCTTTCTGTCATTCTTCGTTCTGGTCCTGTGGACGACGACAGCGCTGGGCCAGTACACCACGGCACGTCTGAGCGGGACAGTTCAGGACAATTCCGGTGCGGCGGTTCCGGGGGCGACGGTGACCGTCGAACAGGTTGGAACCGGATATAAGCAGCAGGTCAAATCCGGAGCAGCAGGGGAATACCTGTTTCCCAGCCTTCCAGTTGGCGAGTACCAGTTGACGGTTGAAATGACCGGGTTTAATACCTACCTGCAAAAAGGGATCGCTTTGCAAGTGGGTCAAGCCGCTACGCAGCAGATCAAACTGGTGGTCGGAACTGTAACCCAGCAAGTCACAGTGGAGGGCAACACAAACCAAGTGACCACTGACGATGCGGCGATCATCCAGGTTATCGACCAGAAAAGCATGGAAAGCATGCCTTTGAATGGCCGCGAGGCGCAACAGTTGGTCTTCCTGGTCCCCGGCGCAGTCGATGTCTCAAGTCAGAACTGCGGCGCCAATTGCGAAGGCGGCGTTCTGCCCGGTGAGCAATATGCGAAAGTCAATGGCGGCGGCTCCAACGGAGTCTATTACCTGCTGGACGGCGTTGATTACAACGATATGTATATCAACACCAATCTGCCTTTTCCCAGCCCGGACGCCCTGCAGGAATTCAACGTGCAGACCGATAACATGAGTGCCGCTTACGGGAACGCAACGGGCGGAGTAGCGAACGTCGTCACTAAGTCCGGGACAAGATTCATGGCGACGTCTTTGAGTATCTTCGCAACTTTGACATGGATGCCAAGAACTACTTTGCCACTTCTCCCGATCCGCTGAAGCAGAATCAGTTTGGGGGAACCATCGGCGGACCTATCCTGAAAGGCAAGCTGTTCTATTTCGGCTCCTATCAAGGCACACGTCAAAATACTTCCGCAAATGGTCTAAGTTCCCAGGTGCCAACGCAGGCTGAGCGTAACGGAGATTTCTCGGCCCTTCTTCCAGGGACCGTGTTGACGAACCCCGATCCTACTTCGCCCTATCAATTCAACAGCAATAATATGATCAGTCCTGCGGCCTTTGACCCAACGGCCCTCTATTTACTGAATCACATTCCTCTGCCGAATGCCCCGCAACTTGGGCCAAACTATTTGACGTACAACGGTGCTCCATCTATCCAGGATACCGACGAATACCTGGTCAAGATAGACTATAACCTGGGTAAACATCATCTTAGTGGGCACTATTTCCAACTCCACTATAAGGTCCCGATTATCATCCCGCCAACGAGTAACATCCTTGAAGGGAATGACGAAGATCCACAAGACCAGAAGCTAAAGAATATCAGTGTGGTCGACATCTACACGATTTCGCCCAACACTCTTCTCAACAGCTATTTCGGATTGACTAGGAAGGTCGGTCTGACGGAATCACCTGCAAACTTCAGTATCGCTCAGGCGGGCGCAAATATTGCCCAGCCCACAAATTTTCCGGCAACACTCAACGTCAATGTATCCGGCGAATTCACGGTAGGGGAGCAGCCGTCTCCTGGAACATGGAACCATAGCGACATATCCGATCGTGAAATCGCTACCTTTGTCAAGGGACCAAATGAACTCCAGTTCGGGGGCGAGTGGGAGCACTTTAACCTTCCCATGGGTAACTCTTATCAGGCGGATGGCAACTACACCTTCGGTGGTGATCAGAGTGGTAACAATCTCTCCGATTTTCTGCTGGGAGATGCATCCGCCTTCGTTCAGGCAGGTGGTCTGTATCTGAACTTCAGCGGAAATGACTGGAGCTTCTTCGTTCAAGACAATTGGCACGCGACCTCCCGGCTCACACTGAACGCAGGCGTACGCTGGGATCCATTCTTCCCTTACACGGACAGCGAGGGGCGGGTTGGATGTTTTGTGCCGGGAGCGCAATCGACGCGCTACCCGAATGCGCCTCAGGATCTGCTCTTCGGCGGGAGCCATCACGATGCTGGATGTCCAACGTCGTCGATCTACAACAACCTGAGTAATATTGGCCCGCGTGTAGGATTTGCCTATCAGTTGACTGCCGATGGCAAGACAAGCATTCGTGGAGGGGCAGGATTTTACTATCAGGCGCCGAATGGGGTGGCGTTTGAAGATGTCGTTGGGATTCCTCCGTTCGCTCCTATCATCAGCATCACGAACACCAATTTCACCAATCCCTATGCGGCTGCAGGTGTAGCAAACCCATTCCCCGGATCGTTTGGCCCGATCAATCCGGGTGCCTCCGCTACGTTTCCGCAGGACATCTCATTTACACAGATCTTCGACAGACATTTCCGCCTGCCCCGCATCCTGACCTATAACCTGACCATGGAGCGCGGATTTGGCTCCAGTTGGTTTATACGGGCAGAGTATGCGGGAAATCATGGAAGTCACCTCGGTGGCACCGGAGACCAGGAGGCAGGGCTGCTCCAGTTGAACCCCTCGGTTTACATTCCAGGGCAGTCGACTGAGGCCAATATTCAATCGCGGCTTCTCTATCCAAACTACGGGTTCATCGCTTCGATCAACTCCGGAATCAACAGCAACTACAATGCTGGCCAGTTGGAGCTCGAAAAGCGCCTCAGCTACGGCCTTTCTTTCCAAACTAACTTCACCTGGTCGCGTTCGTTGAATGACTACGGTCCCAATGGACAGCCGGGGATATTTGGAGTCTACGGCATCAATACCTGCGGCTGTGGCCGGTCACTCGACTATGGTCCGGACGCCGGAGACGATAACAAGGTCTTCCGATTGTCTGGGAACTATGCTTTCCCTCGCGCTCCATTCAAAGGTGTCGCGGATAAGGCGGTCAACGGTTGGAACCTGAGTTACATCACGAACTGGCAAACAGGATTTCCATTCACTTCGTTTGCGGAAGATGACAATTCCTTCAGTGCGATGGGGAATGATCGTCCCGACATTACTGTTGCAAACATTGGGCAGACCAAGCTTAGTTCCGGGCGCTCCCACGCCGCGCTAATCAACGAATGGTTCAATACCGCCGATTTTGCTCCCAATGCAATCGGGACCTACGGGAACATAGGCAAGAATTCTCTTCGTGGTCCCCGGCTCTTCACAGAGGATTTGGCTCTATTGAAGTCCGGAAAGGCGGGCGAACGCATTGGGTATGAGTTCCGGGCAGAATTCTACAACGCGTTCAACAATGTCAATTTCGGGAATCCCGATGCTGGGCTTCAGGATAGCAATTTCGGACAAATCAGCTCTGCCGGAGACCCTCGAATTCTCCAGATGGCGCTAAAACTCAACTTCTAATAGATCTTCAACTAACCAGGGTGCCTGGGTGAAGTGTAAGATGGCGGTCACGCTGCTTACACATGCCTTGGCACCTCTTTTATTTCGGAGAGTGCTGTACTTGTGCCGACGGACGAGCGGGCAGCGACACAGAGTTTCAACCGAGGAAGTTCAATGAGCTATATCGGCACGCGGAGTCAACCTAGGTTGCAAAAGAAGAGCTTTCGTAGGTTCCAGCTCGCCGGAATACTATGCTGCATGGGCGTGACGAGTGCAATTTCTGCGCACACTCAGATCAGCAAGCCCTACGCAGAAGGATTTTTGGCGCAGCCTTCTCGGGACGTTGCATGGAAGGAGTCCCAAATCCAGCAGTATCTACTCAAACGCATCCCTCCGTTGCCCACTCCCGCAACGTCTGCCGGCTGGAGTGCGGAAGAAGAACGGGTGCGCAAGCACATACTCAACGATATCGTCTATCATGGCTGGCCGCGGGAATGGGTGGATGCTGCGCCGACGTTTGAAGAAGTTGGGATTATTGAGAGTAACCGCGGTTACAGGATTCGCAAATTGCGCTTTGAAGTCGTGCCAGGCTTCTCCTCGACCGCGCTTCTCTATGAGCCATCAAAGATTACCAGTCGTGTTCCAGCTATATTGAACCTGCTTGGGCATGAGCCCGAGGGGATTGACGTCGAATACGAACAAAAGCGCTGCATCAATTTCGCCAAACGCGGAATCATCGCGCTGGACCTTGAGTTTCTTGGTTTCGGAGAACTCACGAACCCCGAGAACGCTCACGACTTTGCTTCCCAGTTGAATCTCGTAGGCTCCAATGCGCTGGGCATTTTCTATCTTTCCATGCGGCGAGGGTTGGACTATTTGAGCAATCTACGCGAGGTCGATACGACGCGAATCGGCGTAACAGGACTTTCCGGAGGAGGATGGCAAACGGTCATCTTGAGTGCCCTCGATCCGCGCGTCGACGTCGAGGTAGAGGTCGCTGGTATCGGCTCGCGCGAGTCGAATCTCACCCATCCAGTGGATACGGATGAAATTGAGGAAGATGCGCCTGACTTGATGCAGGGGCAAGACTATCCCGAGTTGCTTGCGTTACGGGCGCCCCGTCCCACAATGTCAATCCACAATGGCCTTGATAGCTGCTGCTTTCGGGCACCGTTGGTGAAGCCGTACTTATACGACAATGTGAAGCCGTTTTTTCAGTTATACGGGGCTGCAGACGAATTTGCGTGGGGCGAGAATCTCGACCCGGGCACCCATAACTATCAGTTAGAGAACAGGGAACGGGCGTACCGCTTTTTCAGCACGCATTTCAAATTGCCGGTGTTGGATGGTGAGATATTCAGTGACGACGAGATTCGATCTCCGCAGGATCTGGCGATCGGAGTGCCCGCCGATAACTTGACCTTTGTGACCCTGGCAAGAAAGTTGGCGCAGCAGATACAGCGTGAACCAGTTCCAAAAGATAATGCAGCGGACCAAACCTGGGCAAAAGCAAAGCGGGAGAAGTTGGAGTCTGTTGTCCGGTATACCCCGGTCTCTCTTGTGCGGTCGCTGCGGTTGGATAACGGCAAGGGCTTCGATTTTCGCACATTGTCGTATCGCTTCGATTTCTCAAACGAACTCAGCGCAAACGGCGTCTTGTTTCGGGAGAGTGCGGCGCCAGAGAATGCGCCGGCAACCATCGTGCTCAATGACAAAGGCTACAAGGCAGCTGGCGATGTAGTGGCCCAGCATGTCGACCGCGGCGAACAAGTGCTGGCGCTCGATCTGTTCTTCAATGACGACCAGTTTCCAAATCGCGTGTCCTGGGAGTTACTGGCAGACAGCAGCGGTGCTCGTCCTTTAGGTTTGGAAGCCGCGCAATTGGTGGCAGTGGCAAACTCGCTTCGCACTTCGACAGGCCAACCGGTGCAGGTGGAGACAGATGGAATTCGCAACCAGGTAATTGCACTGACAGCAGCTGCCATTGCACCCGAAGATTTTTCCGCGGTGGTGAGCCGGAACGCCATGAAATCCCTGGCCTACTTGATCGATAAGCCGGTTCCGTTTCGCTCCGCTCCTGAACTCTTTTGCCTCGACCTTTATCGATACTTCGACATTGATACGCTCGAAGCGCTTGCTGCTCCGGGAAAGATATCCACGGTCAATACTCTGAGATAAAACACTAAATGCTCGCGGGAAGGGCTTTGCAACGTTTATAGAAGTCCTCGCTGCCGGGTGGCACTTGATGGACGGGAGCGCAAGCAACTGCGCGATCGCCTACGGTCCCAGGATGGAAGCGATAGGAGGTGATCACCTTGAGGCGTCCACCTAAAAGCCTGGACTTACATGAACCATGCCTAAGGAGTACCATCCATCAGTTCCCCGTCCCATGATCGCGAGCCGGATTCCGGGCTGAAGTGTAATTGGATCCAATAGTGCGACGCTTACTTCATAATCCCCCGCGGGGAGGTCTCCCGGTACAAAGACTGGGTCTTCGAAGGCTGAGTCTCCGGGCACCCACTTGCGAAGGTCCACATTTGTTCGAATTGTGGCTGAGTGTTTCGATGAACTTAGGCGGAATGCCAGCACAAAGGGTCTGTAAACTGGAGCGACACCCTCATTCACCCACCAAGTTTTAAGGTGGAGCGTCTCTCCAGCACTAACTTGATTTTGCCACTCGGCACGTCTCAAGACAAAGCGATAGCCCATCTTCCGCTCGAAGGCTTCAAACTCGCTTTTCCAGGCGTTGGGTATTTCGCTTGATTTGATGTTGACTGTGCTCACATGCCAACGCAGCGCCTCGTCGAGGATATAGTGAACATCCCAACCATTTCGAAACCACGACTCTGGCACACCACAAGTTTCCAGAGAGACCGGCGCAGTTCTCCACACGTCTTGAATTCCAGTCTCCGCAATTTCCTCGGGATATTGGTCCAGCATCTCCGGCTGTGGCATTTTTAAGTCGCCCAGACAATCGAGGCGCCAACCCGTCCCGTGCGAAGTTCCATACTGCAGAGCTTCGGGTTCATCGAAATTCATCATGAGCTGGGTCTTGCGAAAAGCCTTCAGATATATATCGATCAACTTTGTTTGAGTTTGAAACTCGGGCATATAATCGCTCCAACCTTCGCCCCAATACCCGACCGTCGAGATGTCGACGCTATCTAAATCCGGATGCCCATCGTAGCGTCTTCCTGCTTCGGTTATCAGGGCGCTCCAATACTTGAAATATAGTGGATCGCTGAAGTCAGGCTGCCAAGTGTTTCCGTCCTTTGATGAATCCGAATTCGCGCGCCGTGCACCCGATTCGCGGTACCACTTGGGTAATGGATGCTCGGGGTCGTAGGGCATCAGCCGGATCATGAGCCGTTGCCCATGCCGCCTGGCTTCGGCAAGCGCGAGATCGATGATTTCCCAGTGGATCTTGCCTTGCTCGGGTTCTAGCGTTGCCCAGTGCCAGCGGCAGTATGCAACGGTGGACCGCGGATAATCTGGAGCGTCCCTCGGTGCTGTTAGTCGACTGACTGGACCTTCCTCAGACCAAGTCACTCCGGCATTTAAAGAATCCCCGTTGTATCGCTGGAACGTTTGAATCCCCATACCGGGATTGACCAGAATTTCCTGGGTCTCGACCGGCCGCACGACGGTTGTTTGTCCTTGTGCTAAGTCAACACAAGCCGAGATAGCGACTGCATTCAAGACGACTACTGCAATCTTGGGCATAGAACTGTCTTTCGGGGAGAAATATAGGTAACTGTCGAGATCGTAATTCCAAAATCCATCATAAATGGCGAAAAGGCATTCTTAAGCACAAGGATCTCGCAACCCCAAGAAGAACTGCGCCAAACTCGCGGCGCCACCCGTCTAGCTGACGATGAGTCCGGGCCCGGCCGATCCCTGCCCAACAAATCCACCGACATTGAACTTCTTTCCATTGGGCGATACGCACATCTCCACATGACCCCGGTCCAGTTCTTCGACCCGTTGCTTCAATCGTGGACAATCTCTGCGTGGAGAGAATTCGCAACTGCATAGGTGGAAGGTTAGCCCAACCGGAAATCTAACCTATGTTGCGCAAGGTCAAGAATTCGCAAGCGACAATGTGCGCGAGAATCCCACGGGGGGAATGCCGGGGGGATTCTGTTCCGGCTCAAGCAATGGAGCGGATCCTGATTCGGCGATCCTCGCCTGCACGATCCCATACGGCAACGCAAACACGAACATCGTGAACGGACGCCTGCTTGTCTACGATCCAGTGCACCTCGCTCCCGACGGGTCGCTGAAAGTCCTGTGGGACTCGCAACAATTTAACATCCAGTTTCTGTTCAACAAGTTTGACCCGCCCGTTATTGACGGTGGTCAGATCTATGTGCCGAACTATAACGGCGGCGTAGACCTTTACCGGCTAACTCCGTAACAGCGCAAAATTGGGGAGGGAATAGCTAAGAGCAACCTCAGCGACTTCGGTGACGTGCCGGGGATCTCGGGACACAATTCGACTTCTTAGAAACTTCGCCGATCTCCCAAGCCCGCGACGATCCGAAGAGGACCGTTGAACACTCCCAAAGAACCGATGCTGATCCTTTCCTCTCGCCTGGCCAAGGCCGGTTCACGCTTGCGGGCCTGATGTGAGCGCCTGCGAGGGTGATCCCAATTGCTCAGTCAGTCTTCACGGAAAGGATCATGCTTGAAATGCTTCGTTATGCGTCTGGCCCGCCTCTCCATTGCGGGAGATAGATGGAAATGACATACATGGATTAGAGGTTTCTGCTCACCGGAAGCACAAAGGGTCTCGGCCGCAAAATCGCAGAGATTATGCCAGGCACGGGACACCGAATCGTTGCAACGGCGAGAACACCAGATCTCCTGCAGTATATTGTGCGGCTTCACTAGCTGGGCACGTGGGTCACAAGTGTGGCCGAAAAGACGAATGAAAAGACCACATTCAGTCCCTGTCGATTCGGTTCAAAGCAGGTATACTCATATGCAGGTTCACCCCTCTCCGTGTTTTTTGTTCCCGAAACTGCACCGTTTCTCCAGTGTTGCCACCGTCTACCTGCGAGTAACCCAACGTGCCCTGTTCCTGACGGGGCTCGCACTTCTCACTCTCTCCGGACGTCCTTCGGTCGCCGGACAGATTCTGGACCTTACCCAGAAAAGCCTCGAAGACCTGATGAGCATCGAGGTAACTTCAGTATCCAAGAAGGAGCAGAAGACCTCCCAGGCTGCCGCGGCTATCTTCGTCATCTCCCGTGAGGATATCGGCCACTCCGGCGCACTCAACATCCCTGACCTGCTGCGTATAGTTCCCGGTCTTGACGTTGCGCAGATTGACGCGGGCAAATGGGCCATCAGCGCGCGTGGTTTCAACGGCCAATACTCCAATAAACTCCTGGTCCTGGTTGACGGCCGCACGGTATACACGCCGATCTTCGGCGGCGTCTTCTGGGACTCCCAGAATGTTCCCCTCGCTAACATCGAACGGATAGAAGTCATCCGCGGCCCTGGGGCTGCCGTCTGGGGATCGAATGCTGTGAACGGTGTGATCAACATCATCACGCTCAAAGCTGGAGATACTCAGGGTGCTTCCATTACCGCCAGTGCGGGGAATGGCAGTATCGGGCCGGAAACAATAAATTACGGTGGCAAGGTCCGTGCCCTCGGGGCCTATCGTGTATCTGCAGAAGGTTTCCAGGTTAACGCTCTGCCTACGTTCGCCGGGCTGGACGGCCAGGACGACTGGCGCCTCGTTCTAGGCAGATTCCGCACCGATACCGCCCTCACCGCGAAAAACTCCCTCACCACCGAGGGAGAAATCTACCATGGCAATGCGGGAGAGTTAGCCTTCATACCAGTATCCCTGGAGCCGCCGGAGAATGCGACCGTCGCTCTGCGCGACCGCTTCTCGGGCGCTAGTCTGCTTGCGCGGTGGAATCGTACCATCTCGCCAGGATCGGAGACTTCTCTTCAGGTCTACTTCGACCGCACCAATCGCGGCGACTCTTCCTACGGCTTCGGCCTGAATACCTTCGACGCCGACTTTCAGCACCATTTTGTCTGGGGCGCGAGACAGGATATCGTCTGGGGGCTCGGCTACCGGCTCAGTAAGGACGACATTGATCCAACCTTCCGAATTTCCGCCACTCCTCAGAACCGCGGTACTCAGCTCTTCAGTTCGTTTGCGCAGGACGAGATCGCCATTCGCCCAGACCGCGTTCTCCTAAGCCTGGGCGCGCGCGTCGAGCACAACGATTACAACGGATTTGACTAC
>Ga0302325_10007906_pt1 | contig 23472 bp, 19 predicted proteins | sample Palsa_T0_2_FD_201948 | JGI IMG/M metagenome (GOLD analysis project Ga0302325, IMG submission 201948) | Peat permafrost microbial communities from Stordalen Mire near Abisko, Sweden - Palsa_T0_2 | ecosystem: Environmental > Terrestrial > Soil > Palsa > Peat permafrost | place: Sweden: Abisko... | reverse complement strand
AATCTGGCCGGTGCCGAACCTGCGGCGACTGAGGCCAAGCCGGCCGAGACCAAGAGCACGGATACCAAGACCCCCGAGACCAAGGCCGAGCCTGCCGCCAAGACCGAGGCTGCAGCGAAACCCGCTGCAGCCAAGACGCCGGCCAAGAGCGCGGCGGCCAAGGGCCGCGGCGCGCGCAAGCGCCCGGCGGCACGCGCTGCCGCCCGGAAACGCCGGTGAACGCCAACGCCCGGGTCGTGCGGGCCCGCGTGCTGCGCACGCTGCGCCGCTACCTGATTGCAGGCCTCCTGGTGTGGGTGCCGATATTGGCTACGGTGCTGGTGCTGCGCTTTATCGTCGGGCTGATGGATCGCACGCTGTTGCTGCTGCCCCCGCACCTGCGTCCCGAGGCGCTCCTGGGTGTGAACATTCCCGGCCTTGGTGCGCTGCTGAGCGTGCTGGTGCTGCTGCTGACCGGCCTGCTGGTCACCAATATCATTGGTCGCACACTGGTGGGTTTCTGGGAGGATCTGCTCAATCGCATACCCTTCATCCGCGCGGTCTACGGCGGCGTGAAGAGCTTCTCGGAGACCTTGCTGTCGAACTCAGGCAACTCCTTCAAGAAGGCGTTGCTGATCGAATACCCCCGGAAAGGTGCCTGGAGCGTCGGGTTCCAGACCGCCGGGGAGATCGCCGAGATCACCGAACGCACCGGCGAGCCTCAGGTGTGCGTGTTCATTCCGACGACCCCCAATCCGACCTCCGGCTTTATTGTCATGGTGCCGCGCTCCCAGGTGATCGAGCTCGACATGAGCGTCGAGGCGGCCCTGAAAATGATCGTAACGCTGGGTGTCGTGGCCCCGCCGCCGCCGCAGCACACCGGCACCCACAGCACGCTGCCCGGGGCCGGCCACTAGCCTGCGGTTGCAGCAGCCGGGACCCCCCCGTAACATGCCGCGCCTTAGTTTCGCGGCCGGCCCACCAGGCCAGCAGCCGCATCAGCCCGAGCACAGCCATGCGTACTCATTATTGCGGACAGGTCAATGAATCCCTCACCGGCCAGGCGGTCACAGTGGCCGGCTGGGTGCATCGGCGTCGCGATCACGGCGGGGTAATCTTCGTCGACCTGCGCGACCCTCAGGGCCTGTTGCAGATCGTCTGCCATCCGGATGCGGCCGAGGTCTTCGCGACCGCCGAGAAGCTGCGCAACGAGTTTGTGATCCGTGTGCGTGGGAGCGTGCGCGCCCGCCCCGCCGGCACGGTCAATGCCAATCTTGCCTCCGGGGCGATCGAGCTCGTGGCCGAGCATGTCGAACTGCTCAACCGCTCCGATGCGCTGCCTTTCCAGCTCGATGAGCAGGTCAGCGAAGAAGTGCGGCTGCGTTACCGCTACCTCGATCTGCGCCGGCCGGTGATGAACCAGCGCCTGCGCCAGCGCCATGCGATCACGCGGGCCATGCGCAGCTACCTCGATCGGGCCGGGTTCATCGATGTCGAGACCCCGATGTTGACCAAGGCGACGCCCGAAGGGGCGCGCGACTATCTGGTTCCGAGCCGCACGCACGCCGGCAAATTCTTCGCGCTGCCGCAGTCACCGCAGATCTTCAAGCAGCTGCTGATGATCGCCGGCATGGATCGCTATTACCAGATCGTGCGCTGCTTTCGCGACGAGGATCTGCGCGCCGATCGTCAGCCCGAATTCACGCAGCTCGATATCGAGACCTCCTTCCTAAGCCAGGAGCAGATCATTACGCTGATCGAGGGGCTCGTGCGTGAGCTGTTCCGCAGCGTCATGTCCATCGAGCTGCCCGAGCCGTTTCCGCGCATGAGCTACGCCGAAGCCATGCGCCGCTACGGCTCGGACAAGCCGGATCTGCGCGTTGGCCTGGAACTCATCGATGTCGCGGACCTGGTGCGCGACTGTGATTTCAAGGTGTTCGCCGCGCCTGCAGCGGACCCGGCTGGCCGGGTTGCAGTGCTGCGCGTGCCCGGGGGCAATGCGCTGACGCGCAAGGAACTCGATGAGTACACCGCCTTCGTGGCGCGCTATGGCGCCAAGGGCCTGGCCTATATCAAGGTGAATGACCCGAGCCGTGGGCGTGAGGGGCTGCAGTCCCCAATCGTTAAATTCCTGGGGGACGTGGCACTGGCAGGCATCCTCGAGCGCAGTGGCGCGCAGGCCAATGACCTGCTGTTCTTTGGCGCCGATAGCGCCAAGGTCGTGAGCGATGCCCTGGGCGCGCTGCGCCTGAAGGTGGCGGGCGATCTGAAGCTGGTAGCCGGCGGCTGGCAGCCGCTGTGGGTCGTGGACTTTCCAATGTTCGAATGGGATCCGGAGGCGCGCCGCTGGGCCGCCATGCATCATCCCTTCACCTCGCCCAAGGATACGGATCCGGCCGCGCTCGCGGCCGCGCCGGGCGTAGCGCTCGCACAAGCCTATGACATGGTGCTCAACGGCTCTGAGATCGGTGGTGGCTCGGTGCGTATCCACAGCCAGCAGCTGCAGTCGACGGTTTTCGATCTGCTCGGTATCAGTGCCGAGGAGGCGCAGCAAAAGTTTGGCTTCCTGCTCGATGCGCTGCGCTTCGGGGCGCCACCGCACGGCGGCCTGGCCTTCGGGCTCGATCGTCTGGCGATGCTGATGGCCGGTACCGAGAACATCCGCGATGTCATCGCCTTCCCCAAGACCCAGACCGCGGCTGACCTGATGACCGATGCGCCAACGGAAGTCAGCGAAGCGCAGCTGCGTGAGCTGCATATCCGCGTCAGGACGCCACCACCCACGGGTTGATGGACGCCACGGCGCTCGTTTACGTGCACGGCCTGTGGCTGACAGGCCACGAGGCCTTCCTGCTGCGCCGGCGGCTGGTGCGCGACCGGGGTTATGACTGGCACAGCTTCGCCTACCGCAGCCAGTCAAACTCGATGTCGGCTGTGGCCGAGGCTCTGGCCCGTCACATCGACTCACTCAAGGTCTCCCGGCTCCATCTGCTCGGCCATAGCCTCGGTGGGCTGGTCATCCTGCGGGCGCTGGCTGCCCACGGCTCCTTCCCGCCGGGGCGCGTGGTGTTTCTCGGTTCGCCCTGCGTGGCCAGCAGTGCCGCGACCCGCGTCGCCCGGTTCCGTTATGGTCGCGCCATTCTGGGGCAGGCCGCCAGCGAGGAACTGCTCCACAGCCGGATGCGGCGCTGGGAAGGCGCGCGCGAGCTTGGGATTATCGCCGGCACGCAGTCAGTGAGCATCGGGCGATTGGTGACGGACTTCAGCGAACAGAACGATGGCACCGTTGCTGTATCCGAGACACAATTACCCGGTGCTACCGCGCACCTGATTCTGCCGGTCAGCCACACGGGCATGCTGCTGTCCGCGCGCGTGGCGAAAGAGACGGGGAGCTTTCTCGAGCATGGACGATTCGGCAGTTAATCCGCTGCTGGCAGGACTGCGACGGCACCGGCTCGCCCTGGCGATTATCGCGGTGCTGCTGCTCGCGTATGCGCTGGCCGGCTTTGTGCTCGTGCCTCACTACGCGAGGGCCTATCTCAAGCAGTTCGTCGAACGCGACCTGGGGCGCCAGCTCGAGCTGGGGGAGCTGCGCTTCAATCCCTTCACGCTGACCGTAGAAGTGCGTTCATTGATGCTCAGGGAGGCCGATGGCCGTGGGATCGTCGGCTTCGACTACCTGCGGGTTCGTGCCGGACTGCTCGCTTCGCTCATCCATCGCGCCTGGACCTTGAGCGAGATTCGGCTCGAGCACCCGGACATACAGGTACGCATTGCAGCCGACGGGGCCGTGAATCTGGCCCAGCTCGCGCCACCAGCGAGTGGGCCGCCACCGCCGCCGAGCCCTCCTAACCAACCATTGCCGGCAGTGCGGATCGGACGGCTCTCGGTCACCCAGGGCAACGTTGGCTTCGAGGACTTAAGCCGCGGCAAACCCTTCAGCGCCACGCTGCGTCCGATCGAATTCAGTCTGCAGGACTTCCGGACCGCACCGGAGTTCGAGAACCGCTATCGCTTTGAAGGCACGACCACGGCGGGTGAGCAGCTGGCCTGGTCGGGTCAGTTCTCGGTGCAGCCGCTGGGCTCGAACGGGCAATTCGCGATCACCGGACTCAAGGCGACGACGATTGCCGCCTATCTGCAGGATGCGCTGCCGTTTGATCTGCCCTCCGGTGCGCTCGATCTGAAGGGCGAATACAAGCTGACACTGGCCGGGGATCTGGGGCTGGGCATCGAGCTACCGACCCTTGAGTTCAAGCAGATCGGGATCGCGCCCAAGGGCGTAGCCGGCGATGTGCCCTGGATCAAGGTGCCGTTGCTGGCGGTCACCGGAACCGCCGTCTCGCTGGCACAGCACACCGTGGTCGTGAACAGCGTGCTGCTCGATGGCGCGCAGATCAGCGCCTGGCGCGAACCCAACGGCAACCTGAATCTGCCTGAACTATTTCAGGCGCATGCCGCAGCGGCTGCCGGCACGGCGCCCACCACACCCGCGCTCGTCGTTGCAAAGACACCCGCGGCCTCACCGGCCCCCGCGTGGGCGATCAGCGTCGGCACGCTCACGGTTCAGAATGCCAGCGTGGCCGCGGAAGATCGGATGCTCACGCCGGCAGCCAAGTTCATGCTCTCGCCAATCGGATTTACGGTGGCTGGGTTCTCCACGGCGCCGGGCAGCAAGCTCACGATCGACAGCAGCATCGGTTTTGACGGCAAGGGCCAGCTCAGCGTGAACGGCGACGCAGTGCTCGATCCGCTGAGCACGGAGCTGAAGATTGAACTTACAAAGCTTGATCTGACCCTGTTCCAGCCGTACCTGAATGCACCAACGCGCGTGGATCTGGTCTCCGGCGTGCTGTCGGTGAGCAGCCACGTGGCCTACGCCGCCAAACCGGTGCGCGGCCAGCCACCGCTGGCGGCGCAGGGCAGCATCACGCTCAATGACCTGGCAACACGGGATCGGCGCCTGCAGCAGGATCTGATCAAGTGGGCCGAGCTGCAGATCATCGGCATTGACTATCAGCAGGGCAAGAAGGGACTGCTCGTTGACAAGGTCCGGGCGCGTGATCTGTACGGCCGCGTCCTGATCAGTGCTGACTCAAGCCTGAACGTGAAGCAGCTGATGGCGCCGGCAGCGGCTAATCAGGTAGCGGTGGCCCCCGCAACGCCCATGCCTGCCAAGGCAGCGCCGGCGCAACCCTCAATGCCAGTCAGGATCAGCACCGTCCAGATCGAGAATGGTTCGGCCAACTTTACTGATCAATCGGTGCAACCCACATTCTCCACCGGCATGGTCGGATTGAACGGCTCGATCAAGGGCCTGTCCTCGGATCCGGCCTCGCGGGCCACGGTCGACGTCAATGGCAGCGTGGATCGCTACGCACCCGTGGCCATCACCGGGACACTGAACGTGCTCTCGGCAGCGCTTTATACCGATCTCAATGTCAGCTTCAGCAACATCGATCTGACGACCTTCAATCCTTACTCGGGAACCTATGCCGGCTACAACATCAGCAAAGGCAAGCTGACCACTCAGTTCCACTACCTGATCGATAACCGGCAACTGGATGCGACCCACCACGTGATCATCGATCAGCTGGAATTTGGTGAAGCGACCGACAGCAAGAAGGCTGTGTCACTCCCGGTACGATTCGCAGTGGCGCTGCTCAAGGACAAGGATGGCGTGATCGATCTGACACTGCCGATCGGCGGCTCACTCGATGATCCGGAATTTCACGTCGGGCCGGTGATCTGGCAGGTCGTGAAGAACCTGCTGCTCAAAGCGGTGAGCGCACCGTTCTCGGCACTCGGACACCTCTTCGGCGGCGGCGAGGAACTCTCGTACGTTGAGTTTGCGCCCGCCAGCAGCGCGATTGCGCCCGAGCAGCAGCAGAAGCTTGAGAAACTGGTCAAGGGCCTCACCGAACGCCCGGGGCTGAAGCTCGATATCCCGTTGCAGGCCACCGGCGCGGTGGATGGCAGTGCGATCGCACGCGCTGCACTGGATGCGCGCCTGGCCGCGCTGGCGCCCCCAAAACCCGCGGGCGGTCCGCTGGCGCAGGCCCAACAGCATCTGGCGGCGCTGGCCCGGATCTACCAGCAGGTGCTGGGTACGGCGCCGCTCTATCCGTCGGAACTTGCCGGCAAACCTGCTGCGCCAGCCGATGCCGCGGCGGTAGCGGCGCGCAGCGCGTGGCTCGAGGCGGCGCTGCTCAAACAGTTCGCACCGGCCGCGGCCGATCTGGCTGCACTGGGCAAGGCGCGCGCCGAGGCGGTGCAGGCGGCCATCCTCAACAACACCGGCATCGCTCCGGAGCGTGTGTACCTGACCGAGCGCGCGCCGGAAGTCGCGGCGCCAGAGGGCGCGGTGCGGCTGGAGCTCAAGCTCCAGTAGCGGCAGCTAGCGAGGGGGTTCGGACTTGGCCAGCTGGTGCAGTTCAAACACCAGATCGAGCGCTTGGCGCGGCGAGAGCTCCTCAGGCTGGATGCTGTTGAGGCGCGCGGTCAGCGCGGCGCCGCTCGTCGGCACCGTCGGCGGCGGTGCGAACAGCGCCAGCTCACCCTGTGGTCCCGGAGCGGGCAACGGCGCCCGCGTGGCCTCGAGCTCACTCAAGTACACCCGCGCCCGCGCGATCACCGGGCGGGGCACGCCAGCCAACTGCGCCACGGCCAGGCCGAAGCTGCGGCTGGCCGGGCCGTCCATCACGGCATGCAGGAACACCAGCGAATCACCGAACTCGGTCGCATCCAGATGCACGTTGACGCACGCATCGACCTGCTCGGCCAGACGCGTGACCTCGAAGTAATGCGTGGCGAAGAGCGTGAAGGCCCGCATGCTCGCCAGCTGGTGCGCGACGGCCCAGGCGAGCGAGAGTCCATCGAAGGTGCTGGTGCCGCGCCCGATCTCGTCCATCAGGATCAGGCTCTGGGCGGTGGCGTTGTGCAGGATGTTGGCGGTCTCGCTCATTTCCACCATGAAGGTGGAGCGGCCGCCTGCCAGGTCATCGGCGGCGCCAATGCGGGTGAAAATCCGATCGATCGGACCAATTTCCGCGCGCGTCGCCGGCACGAAGCTGCCGATATGGGCCAGCACGGCAATCAGCGCGGTCTGGCGCATGTAGGTCGACTTACCGCCCATGTTGGGGCCGGTAATGATCAGCATGCGCCGCTGCTCATTGAGCTCCAGGTCATTGGGCACAAACGCCGCTTCGCTGAAGCGCTCAACGACCGGGTGGCGCCCGCCGGTGATTCGCAGCACCGCCTCTTCGGTCAGCTGCGGCTCGCTCCAGCGCAGCGTCACGGCACGCTCGGCCAGTGAGGCCAGGGCATCAACGGCAGCAAGTGCAGTTGCAGTACTTTGCAGTGCGCCCAACCGGTCTGTCAGCTGCGTCAGCAGCTGCTCATACAGTTCACGCTCGCGCGCCAGTGCCTTCTCGCGCGCACCGAGCACGCGATCCTCGAAGCTCTTGAGCTCCGGAGTGATGAATCGCTCGGCGGACTTGACCGTCTGGCGACGCAGGTAATCGGCCGGCACGCGCTCGGCCTGCGCGCGCGCCACTTCAATGAAGAAGCCCTGGACGCGATTGAAGCCGAGCTTCAGCCCCGGAATGCCGGAGCGCTCGCGTTCGCGCTGCTCGAGCTCCAGCAGGAAGGCGTCGGTGTGCTCGGAGATATGGCGCAGCTCATCAAGCTCGGCATCGTAGCCGCGGGCAATCACATCACCGTCGCGCAGCAGAGCACTGGGCTCGGCGGCGACCGCGCGCGCCAGCAGCGTGAATTCCTCGGCATGTTCTGAGGTGTCCGAGTACAGACTGCCCAGGAGCGGTGAATCAAACTGCCGCAGCGCGGATCGCAGCACCGGCAGCGCTGCCAGTGCGCCGCGCAGCTGCACCAGATCGCGCGGCTTGGCCGAGCGCAATGCGACCCGCGCGAGCACGCGCTCGATGTCACCGATCGGGCGCAGCGCCGCTTGCAGGGTCTCGTAACCCCTGGAGGCGCCGAGCATCCCGACCGCGTGGTAGCGCTCGCGCAGCGCAATGCGGTTGCGCAGCGGCCGGCCGAGCCAGCGCCGCAGCGTGCGCGCGCCCATCGCAGTAACAGTCGTGTCCAGTATCGCGAGCAGCGAGGTCTCGGCCGCGCCGCCCAGGCTGCTTTCGAGTTCCAGGTTGCGACGCGTGGCGGCATCGAGTGCCAGGGCTTCGTGGCGCTCTTCCACCTGCAGCGCGCGGATGTGCGGCAACGCGCTCTTCTGGGTATCCCTCACATACTGAAGCAGCGCGCCGCCGGCGCGGATCGCCAATGAAAGTTCATCGACCCCGTAGCCGCGCAGATCCAGGGTGCCCAGCTGGTCGGTCAGGAGGCGTGAGGCGCTGGAGAGCTCGAAGTGCCACGGCGGCCGGGTGCGCAGCACCGTGCCGGGACGATTCAGCGCTTCGTGGCTGCGCTGATCTTCGGCAAGCAGCAGTTCGGCTGGCCGTAAGCGTTCAAGCTCCGCGGCCAGCGCCGCCGGCCCTGTGGACTCCTGCACGATGAATCGGCCCGAGGCCAGATCGAGCCACGCAAGACCGAAGCGCTCCCCATTCTGGACCAGTGCGGCCAGCAGCGTTTCGCGGCGCTGATCCAGCAGGGCATCCTCGGTGACGGTGCCGGGCGTGACCACGCGCACGACCTGGCGTTCAATCGGCCCCTTGGCCTTGGCTGGATCGCCCATCTGCTCGCAGATGGCCACCGATTCACCGCGGCGGACCAGTTTGGCGAGGTAACCCTCGACGCTGTGGACTGGCACGCCAGCCATTGGAATGGGTGTGCCAGCGGACTGCCCGCGTTGGGTCAGCGCTATATCAAGCAGCGTGGCGGCACGCCGGGCATCCTCGTAGAAGAGCTCGTAGAAGTCGCCCATCCGGTAGAGCAGCAGAATGTCCGGGTACTGCGCCTTGATGCGCAAGTACTGCTGCATGACCGGGGTGTGTGTGCCGAGTGCTTCTATATCCTGCATTTTCTGGCTTGGCTGTCTAATAGCTAAAATTGACTGCACTACCGCGTCGACTCGCAGCGCACGGATTGCCGCGCTGGGTCTGAGGGCTTTGCCGCGCAAATCCGCGTAATTTCTCTATCTGGTGCGCCCCGCACGCTGGGCGTTACGGACGGAAGCTGGCCGCGGCGGCCGAATCAGCACTTCTGCGGCGATACCGAGCGTGGCGTGCAGGCGGCGAATCATGCCGATGGACAGGGCACGTTTGCGGCTGAGAACCTCGGACACTCGCGTGCGCGTGCCGAGTATGGGTTCGAGATCCTTGCGAGTCAGCCCCTGCTGCTCCATGCGGAAACGAATGGCCTCGATCGGGTCGGGCCGATCGATCGGCTCATGCTGTGCCTCATAGGCGTCGATCAGTGTCGCTAAAACATCCAAGCGATCTCCCTGCGCCGTACCACTCTTTGAGCCCCATAGGCGCTCCACTTCAGCCAGCGCGGCCCGATGATCCGTAGCAGTTCTGATTGGCTTCACGTTAGTTTCCATGCTGCACCTCCGTCACATCGATTCGATCGTAGTCCCGGTGCGTGCCCAGCCAGTTGATCCATAGGATGCCTTTCTCGTAATCAACGGCGGCCACCAGTCGATAGGAGTTTCCCTTGATATTGAATACCACACGGTCCGCCGCCACTATGCTGGCCGTCGCATACAGCGACCGGACTTCCGCGCTCTTGCGCCATTGTGCGCGCCGAACTTCGTGAAACCAGGCATCGAGCGCTGCCTTTAACGCGCCTCTGTCCCTGTGACCGGCGCGGGACTCCACGAAGTCCCGCAAGGTGCGCCTTGCGATGACTCTCATGCGACGAACCTATCATGTTCCCAAAACGGGAACAACGAGAATTTCTGAGGCGTTCGCCATTTCTGCACGATTGCAGTAATTATGCAGGTGGTCGATCGTGGGCGAAGCGGCTAACCTGAATACTCCCAAGTGCCAGTTCGGATGGACAGAAACTACTGGCGCCTCGAACGGGTCTTGAAGACCAGCAGAGAATTGGGAAGCGGAGCGGAGCGAGCTGCACAGATGAACTCGAACCGATCCGCAGATAGGGCGGGGAACGCCCGAATTGACGCGCAGGGACTGGCGAGATCAGGAATGGCATGGGCCGTTCCGGTGCGCCAGGATGAACTGCGAATCGACGCAGTCACCCGCAGGCGGATGGACCGCCTGCGGATGACGGAAGCCGCGAATTCCAACCAAAGGAGGTAGCCCAAGCCCTACCAGCGGCGATTCGGCCTCGTCGTCGGGCAGCAACGACCTGAGGCCGGTGCCGCTGCCTTCCGAATCGTGCTCAAAGCGTGGCTTACTACCGCAACGTCGGTAAACTAGGTAAATTGGTCGCCACCGTGCCGATCGTGGCGACCTCTACATTCATGAGCGAACCCGGCAAAGCCGTTTTTCTCAGCTACACCTCGCAGGATGCGGAGGCGGCGCGGTGTTTATGTGAGGGGCTGCGTGCCGCGGGCCTGGAAGTGTGGTTCGACCAGAGCGAGCTGCGCGGCGGCGATGCCTGGGATGCCGCAATCCGCCGCCAGATCAAGACCTGTGCGCTGTTCGTTCCAATCATCTCGGCCAGTGTGCGTGAGCGTTCCGAAGGCTATTTCAGGCTGGAATGGAAGCTCGCCGTGGACCGCTCGCACCTGATGGCGGCTGAGAAGACTTTTCTGCTGCCGGTTGCGATAGATGCCACCAGCGAACTGGATTCGGCGGTGCCCGAACGCTTCCGGGAAGTGCAGTGGACGCGTCTGCCGGGCGGTGAGCCCACCGCTGCTTTTGTAGAGCGCGTGGCCCGGCTGCTGGCGCTCGCTGGCCCGGCCGAAAGCGCTGGCGGCGCGCGAGTGGCAGCGCCTGTGATCCCCGCAACGCGCGAGCGATCGATACCCGCGACAGGGAGCGAGCCTGCGATACCGCCGCAGCACAAGGCTGCGCGGAAATGGCCGTGGCTGGTGGGGGCGGCCGTGGTGGCGCTGATCGCCGTGGCAGGCTGGATCGCCGAGCGGCGGCTGGCTGTACCGGCGAGCGCCGTGCCCTATTCAGTAGAGGATCGGCGCATGACCTTCGCCCTGCTGCCGATCCAAAGCGCCTCTGAGGATCCGACCGCGGTCAAGATCGCAAATGCGACGAGCGATGTGCTGGTCACGCAACTCGAGGAAGAGAGCATATGGGGGCAGTTGGCATCGCAGGCCAGCATGTCACGTGCGCTGGCCAAGTCCGCGGAGCCGCGCGATGTGGCCAAGGCGCTCAATGTACATTTCCTGATTCGCGGCAGCGTCGCTCGCGCCGGCGCCGGCTACGAGGTCAAGCTCTATACGCTCGATGGCACGACTGAACGGGTGCTCGGGACTCATACGCTAAAGATTCCGCCCAACGCGCTGGTACCGCGCTGGAGCGAGGATGTCATGCTGACAGCGTGGAACCTGATGTTCGACGGCATGCAATCCGAAGTGGCAGCGGCCCGCAAAAAACCCGATGAGGCGCTCGATGTCCGCGACTTGACGTTCCGCGCCTTTGTGGACTGGGTTCCGGAACACGAGGGTAAGAATGGAAAGGTGGCCTATATCAGTGCTGCCGATCTGCTCAAGAGAGCACTGACGCTGGCGCCGGATGACGCGCTGGCCATTCGCGCTACCGCGGACATCAATCTGTGCGACTGCGTCGAGGGATGGTCGACCAACGTGGCCGAACAGCAGAGCATCGGCGCGGCAGCGGTCGATAAATATCTGTCGAATCATCCGAATGATTTCTTCATGCTGGAGCACAAGGCCGAGGTCTACCAGCTGCGCGGGCGTTATCAGGAATCGCTGCTGCTGCTCGATGCATTGCTGGCGCGCAATGCCGAAGAGTCTGATGTGATTTCCTTGAAGGCCAGCGCACTACTGCACCTTGGGCGCCCCAAAGATGCACTCCCTCTGGCCAAGGCTGTGGCCGATCGCTACGGGGAGGTGTGGCCAGACACGCTCGGATCGCTGGCCGCAGTCGACTACGAACTTGCGGACTATGCTGGCGCCGAGCAGCTGGCGCAGCGGGCCGCGACCCGACTGACGGCGGTGCAGCTGCGAAATCCCAATGTCGGGGCCGTGCAGCTGACCCTGATTGCGGCGGCAGGTCATCTAAAGGACGAGGCCGTGGCCAAAGCCGCCATCAGTGACTTGGGCGCCGCAGTGCCGGGGCTGGACTCGATTGCCGCCATCCGCAAGTGGCTGTATCCGCACGCCGATTTGTATGGTTTTGAGCCGCTGTTCGAGGGCTTAAAGCTCGCCGGTGTGCACGACTAGCCCGCCTGGGCGGCGGCCGGCCCTTGGGCTTAGGCCGTATAGGCGAAGCCTCGCCATGACCCTACAATCGGCAGCCGATAGCTGCCAGCCAGGCAGTTGGGGTCACAATAACGGGGGCTGATCACTATGGCCGCAACGGGGGACGCCATCCTCGAAACGCGGGGTCTTGCAAAGGACTTCAAGGGCTTCGTTGCCGTCGACGGCGTGTCGCTGAGCGTGCGCCGTGGCGAGATTCACGCGCTGATCGGTCCCAACGGCGCCGGCAAGACAACCTTCTTTAATCTGCTAACCAAGTTTCTGCAGCCGAGCGCCGGCGCCATCCTCTATCGGGGCACCGACATCACGCGCGAGCAACCCGCCGATATCGCTGCCCGCGGCATCGTGCGCTCGTTTCAGATCTCGGCCGTGTTTCCCAACCTGACCGTGCTCGAGAACGTGCGCATCGCCCTGCAGCGGCCGCTCGGCGTCTCCTTTTATTTCTGGCGCGCGGCGGAAAGCCTGTCCCGGCTCAATGCCCGGGCGATGGCGCTGCTGGCGCAGGTCGGACTGGAGGCCTGGGCCGAGACGCTGGCGGGGGATCTGGCCTACGGCCGCAAGCGCGCCCTGGAGCTTGCGACCACGCTCGCGCTCGAGCCGGAGCTGATGCTGCTCGATGAGCCCACCCAGGGCATGGGCCACGAGGATGTCTCCCGCGTGACGCAGCTGATCAAGACCGTGGCGGCGAACCGGACGGTGCTGATGGTTGAGCACAACATGAGTGTCGTCGCCTCGATCGCCGATACAATCTCGGTGCTGCAGCGTGGCCACCTGATTGCGAGCGGGCCGTATGCGAAGGTCTCCCGCGATCCGCTGGTCATCGAAGCCTACATGGGCACGACGGCCACCTCCCTGGCAGGCGCCCACTGATGGGCCAGGCGATGCTCAGCGTCGAGGGATTACAAGCCTGGTACGGGCAGTCTCACATTCTGCATGGGGTCGACTTTAGCGTGCAGGCAGGCGAAGTGGTGACGCTGCTCGGGCGTAATGGCGCCGGGCGCACCACGACACTGCGCGCGGTCATGGGGCTGGTCGGCACGCGGCGCGGATCGATTCAGGTCAATGGGGTCGAGACCGTTGGCCTGGCGCCGCACCGGATCGCGCGCACCGGCATCGGCTACTGCCCCGAGGAGCGCGGTATCTTTGCGGCACTGTCGGCCGAGGAGAACCTGCTGCTGCCACCGCGCCTCGGCGATGGGCAGTGCATGGCCCTCGAGCAGATCTATGCGATGTTCCCCAACCTCAAGGAGCGTGCCGCCAGTCCCGGCACGCGCCTTTCGGGTGGGGAGCAGCAGATGCTGGCCGTGGCGCGCATACTTCGCACCGGCGCGCGCCTGTTACTGCTCGATGAGATTTCCGAGGGCCTGGCGCCGGTAATCGTCGAGCGGCTGGGCGAGATCATCCGCCAGCTCAAAGCCCAGGGCTTCACCGTGGTGCTGGTCGAGCAGAACTTCCGCTTCGCGGCCCCGTTGGCCGATCGTTTCTACGTCATGGAGCATGGGCGCATCGTCGAGCAGTTCGAGCAGGCACAACTCCCCGCCAAGATGGGGATGCTCCACGAGTTTCTGGGTGTTTGAAACATAAATCATCAAGAGGGTGGGACCATGATACTCAGATCAACAACTGCAGCATTCAGTGTGCTGCTGACAGCTCTTGTCTCCACCGCGGTATTTGCCGCGCCGGAGCCCGTGGTCATCGGCGATATCGATGATCTCTCGGGTGTCTACGCCGATGCCTCGGGTCCCGGCGGGATCGAGGCGACCAAAATGGCGATTGCAGATTTTGGCGGCACGGTGCTCGGCCGCAAGATCGAACTGCTCACGGCCGATCATCTGAACAAGCCCGACATCGGCGCCTCCAAGTTCCTTGAATGGGCCGACCAGAACGGCGTGAACATGGTGCTCGGTGGCTCCAACACCGGCGTCTCGATCGCGATGTCCAAGATGGCACTCAAAAAGAAGGTACCTTTTCTTGAGATTGGCGCCGGCGGCTCATCGCTAAGCGGCGCCGATTGCACGCCGTATTCGATCCATTACGCCTACGATGTCACCGGCTTGGCCAACGGTACGGCAAGTGCCATTGTCAAGGGCGGGGGCAAGAGCTGGTTCTTTCTGACCGCCGACTATGCCTTCGGCACCCAGCTGCAGGATGCCGCGACGAAGGTAGTGACCGCCAACGGGGGCAAGGTAGTCGGTTCTGTGCGCGTGCCACTGGGCGCCGCCGACTTCTCCTCGTTCCTGCTGCAGGCTCAGAGCTCGGGTGCCCAGGTGCTGGGACTTGCCAACGCCGGCAATGATTTTTCCAATTCGCTCAAGGCCGCCAACGAGTTTGGCATCACCGCAACGATGAAACCGGCGGCGCTGCTGGCCTTCATCAGTGACATCAACAGCTTGGGACTTCAGACCGCCCAAGGCCTCTACCTGACAACCAGCTGGTACTGGGATCTGAACGATGACACTCGTGCCTTTGCCAAGCGCTACTTTGCCATCATGAAGAAAGAACCGACGATGGATCATGCTGGCTTCTATTCGGCCACGCTCTCCTATCTCAAGGCGGTGAAGGCGGTCGGCTCAACCGACCCGGATCTGGTGATGGCGCAGCTGAAGAAGACCAAGATCAGCGATATGTTCACGAGTGACGGCCATGTCCGCGCCGACGGCCTGATGGTGCACTCGATGTACGTGATGCAGGTGAAGACTCCGGCCGAGTCGAAGTACCCGTGGGACTATTACAAAGTGATCAAGATCATGCCGGGCGATGAGGCCTTCGGCACGCAACCGGATCCAACCTGTCCGTTCCTCAAGAATTAGGCGATGAGTCTGTGGACCTCCACTGCGGGCCGCGGCCCGGCTGCTTGCGGGTGAGGTCCAACGACACGTGACCCATCTATTGGGTATTCCGTTGCCGGCAATCCTGGGCCAGCTGATGCTGGGCCTGGTCAATGGCTCGTTCTACGCGCTGCTGAGCCTGGGGTTGGCGGTGATCTTCGGGCTGCTGGGTGTCGTCAACTTCGCGCACGGCGCCTTCTACATGCTGGGCGCGTTCGCCGCCTACATCGGTCTGCAGGTGTTCGGAGTGAGCTACTGGTGGGCGCTGCTGCTGGCGCCACTGGCGGTCGGCTTGCTGGGGATCGTTACCGAGCGTCTGTTCCTGCGCCACCTCTATCGCCTCGATCCGCTCTACGGTCTGCTGCTGACTTTCGGTCTGGCGCTGATTGCCGAGGGTGTCATGCGCAGTCAGTTCGGCTCCTCGGGCAATTCCTATCCGGTGCCTGAGCAGCTGCGCGGCGGCTTGAACCTGGGGTTCATGGTCTTGCCGGTGTACCGCGCCTGGGTCGTGCTCGCTTCACTTGGCGTGTGCACGCTCACCTGGTTTGTCATCGAGCGCACGCGCCTTGGCGCCACGTTGCGCGCCGCGACCGAGAATGCCCGTCTGGTGCAGGCTTTCGGAATCAACGTGCCGATGCTGGTGATGTTCACCTATGCCGGAGGTGTTGCGCTCGCCGCGTTTGCTGGCGTGCTGGCGGCGCCAATCGTGCAGGTACGGCCGCTGATGGGCTCTTCGCTGGTCATCGTGGTGTTTGCGGTAGTCGTCATTGGCGGCATGGGCTCCATCCTCGGGGCGATCGTCACGGGTCTGGCACTCGGGGTGATCGAGGGGCTGACCAAGGTGGTCTATCCGGAAGCCTCGAATATCGTGGTGTTCGTCATCATGGCGATCGTGCTGGTGTGGCGGCCGGCCGGATTGTTTGGACGGGAATGAAGCCGTCGCGTGCCGCAATCGGGGTCTATGCAGTGCTGGCGGTGCTGGCGCTGGCGGCACCGCTGATTGGCCTGTATCCGGTGTTCGTGATGAAGATGCTGTGTTATGCACTCTTCGCCTGCGCCTTCAACCTGCTGCTCGGCTACACCCGCATGTTGTCCTTCGGACACGCGGCCTTCTTTGGTGCCGCCGCCTACGTCACCGGCTGGCTCATCAGCACGCGCGGCTGGAGCACCTTGAGCGGAATCGCAGGGGGGGTGGTCGTGGCGCTGCTACTCGGCGCCGTGATCGGCGCGATCGCGGTGCGCCGGCGCGGCATCTACTTTGCCATGATCACCCTGGCGCTGGCGCAACTGGTTTATTTCATCTGCCTGGAGTCGAGCTTCACCGGCGGTGAAAATGGCCTGCAGGCAATTCCGCGCGGCAACCTGTTCGGATTCATCGATCTGGGGCGCGATGGCACGATGTACTACTTTGTGCTGGCAATCTTCGTCGCCGCCTATCTACTGATCCGGCGCATCGTGCAATCCCCGTTTGGTCAGGTGCTCAAGGCGATCCGCGAGAATGAGCCGCGGGCAATCTCACTGGGTTATCGCGTCGATCGCTACAAGCTGCTCGCCTTCGTGCTTTCGGCGGGTTTGGCCGGCCTGGCTGGCGCGCTCAAGGCGCTGGTGCTCGGGTTCGCGACGCTCTCGGATGTCAGTCAGGGCACTTCGGGCGATGTCATCCTGATGACGATGCTCGGTGGCAGCGGCACGTTCCTGGGTCCGCTGGTGGGCTCGGGGCTGGTACTGACACTGGAGGAATATCTCTCGGATCACATCGGCGCCTGGGCCACCGTGGTGATCGGCGTGATCTTTGTTGTGTGCGTGATGGTGTTCCGGCGCGGATTTGTCGGCGAGATCGAGCGCCGTTTTGGGCGCACTTCCAGCTCTGAAACCAAAGCGGGCTAGTGGCGCTGGGGCTGCTTGAGCATCAGCTCGCGGCTGGTCGAATGCAGAATCAGGTGCAGTGTGTCCTCACCGCGCTGGATGGTCAGCGGCACCTCGACGCCGGCATCGCCGCGACTCCAGATCGCCCGGTAGAACTCGGCCAGTGAAGTCACCTCATCGCCGGCTACTTCCAGGATCTGATCATCCGGAACGACGCCGGCCCGGTGGGCCGGGCCCTGCGGCATCACGCCGCCGACCAGCAGGTTGCCCTGCTGCTCACCGGTGTAGAGGCCAAGCCAGGGCCGTGGTGCGCGGTTCACGCGGCCGAAACTCACCAGTGGCTCGAGGATCGGGCGCAGCAACTCCACTGGAACGAACAGGTTCACATCGAAGCGCTCGCCATCGATCGTTTCCTGGATCAGCAGCGAGCCGATGCCGGCCACGTGGCCTGCGGCATCGAGCAGGGCGCTCCCGCCCCAGAGCGGATACGCGGGCGCCGTGAACAGCGCCTCATCGAGCAGGTATTCCCAGTAGCCGGCGAACTCGCGCCGCGCGATCAGGCGCGTGGCGAGCGCGTGCTCGGAACCCCCAAATCCGATGACCGTGAGCTCATCGCCCGGATTGAGCGTTGCGCTCGAGCCGAGCGCCAGAGAGGGTGCGTTCAGGGCTCCGAGCGGCATGACCAGACCAAAGCCGGTCACCTGGTCGTAGGCCAGCGCGTGGCCAGGCACGACCTGGCCGCCCGCGGCGGTCAGCCAGATCCCCTGGGCCTCGGTGATCAGGTAGCCAATCGTCAGCACCACCTGGCGGCCCTCGTGCGTGATGATGACGCCATTGCCGACGCGCTGCGTGCCCAGCACGCTCGCCGTAAAGGCATCCTCGGGGACATCAGCGTGCACCAGCACCATGGAATTGAGCCGGGAATCGAGCTCAAAGGCCAGCGTTTCCGGCTTCGGCCGCAGCTGCGGGGGCAAGGCCCATTCTTTGGTATCTACCATGCGTACTTCGCATGGTGCCCCAAGTTCGCTGCCGTTGCAGCCCGGGACCCAGTCGCTATAGTTGCCGCCGTGAACACCGCGACGCATCAGGAAGGCGGACACGCCCGCTACGCTCCCCCACAGCCTGGGTCGGCGGCGTGAGCAGTGAGGACGCCTTGGCCGCCCAGGCGGCGCGCGTCGGAGCGATGCTTCAGCAGGTCGGCTGGCGCCTGACGCTCGCTGAATCCTGCACCGGGGGGTGGGTCGCCAAGTCGATTACCGATATTGCCGGCAGTTCGGCCTGGTTCGAGCGCGGCTTCGTCACTTATTCGAACGCGGCCAAGGAGCAGCTGCTCGGTGTGAGTCCGGCGTTGCTGGCTGAGCAGGGGGCTGTCAGCGCGGGTGTCGTGGAAGCGATGGCCCAGGGCGCACTTGAGGCCTCGCCAGCCGACTTGGCACTGGCCATCAGCGGCATCGCCGGTCCTGACGGTGGTACGACCGAGAAACCCGTCGGCCTGGTCTGGTTTGCCATCGCGGTACGCGACGGACATACCTGCAGCCAGTCGCATGTTTTTCAAGGCAATCGCGATGCGGTGCGGCGCGCTGCGGTGGCGCAGGGTCTCGCGCTGATCGCTGAGGCCGTCAGCCGGAGCTGAAGCGCAATGAGTGCCCGCACGGCGCGGCGGCGCCTGTTCTTTGCGCTCTGGCCCGAGCCCATCGCTGCCGAGCAACTGGCAGCTGCCCGCCCAGCCATCGAGGCCAGTCTTGGGCGCCTCGATGATCTGCACCTGACGGTCCTGTTCCTGGGACAGGTTCCTGAATCCCAGATCAACACGCTGGCCACGGCCGCTGGCGAGATTCACCTGCCGCCCATCCATCAGCCGCTGGTAAGGCTCGAAGTGTGGCCACAGTCCGGCGTGTTGTGTCTTGTCGGAGACCCGGTAGATCCCCTCGAACGGTTGCGACATGCGCTCGAGCGGGCTGCCGAGGCGGCCGGGCTCGATCGGCCGCCGGAGCGGCTGGAGTTTCGGGCCCACGTAACGCTCGGCCGCGGGTTCACTCCGGAGGCAGGCTTCGTTCCGCCCCCGGTGGCGCCAGTGCTGCTGGTCGCCCGGCGCTTCACGCTCGCCGAGTCAGTGCCGCGCAGGGATGGTCGGCGCTACGAGGCACTGGCAAGCTGGCCCTTGAGTTAGTTAGTAGCGGCTCGTGTCGACGAGCCCTTTTTAGGTGTCATTTGTGTTCGTTCAGACTCATTATTCCGTCCGCAACGAAGAGACATTGTGGCATACTGTATATATACCCACTACGGAGGTTTTACCGGTATGGACGACAATCGCAACAAGGCGCTCGCTGCAGCACTGGGCCAGATTGAGAAGCAGTTCGGCAAGGGCTCGGTCATGCGACTGGGCGATGCTCCTGCGATCTGGGATGTAGAGGCCGTACCTACCGGTTCACTCGGTCTCGATATCGCACTCGGCATTGGTGGCTTGCCACGCGGCCGCGTCGTAGAGATCTTTGGACCTGAATCCTCGGGCAAAACCACACTGACACTGCAAGTAGTCGCCGAAGTGCAAAAGCGCGGCGGCACGGCTGCATTCGTCGATGCCGAGCACGCTCTGGATCCTGCCTACGCTGAGAAACTCGGCGTGAACATCAAGGATCTGCTGGTATCGCAGCCCGATACCGGTGAACAGGCCCTTGAGATCACCGACATGCTGGTGCGCTCCAGTGCCATCGACCTCGTGGTCATCGACTCGGTTGCGGCGCTGACGCCGCGCGCTGAGATCGAAGGCGAAATGGGCGAGTTGCAGGTGGGCTTGCATGCCCGCCTGATGAGCCAGGCAATGCGCAAGCTCGCTGGCAATATCAAGCGCTCCAACACGATCGTGATCTTCATCAACCAGATCCGCATGAAGATCGGGGTGATGTTCGGTAACCCGGAGACGACCACCGGCGGTAATGCGCTCAAGTTCTACGCCTCGGTGCGCCTGGATATCCGCCGCATCGGTGCGCTGAAAAACGGCGAAGAAGTGGTGGGCAACCAGACCCGCGTCAAAGTCGTCAAGAACAAGGTCGCGCCGCCATTCCGCGAGGCGGAATTTGAAATCATGTATGGCCAGGGCATCTCTCACGAGGGTGAGTTGATCGAGATCGGCTCGAACAACGGCATCGTCGAGAAATCCGGCGCCTGGTACAGCTACAAGGGCGAGCGCATTGGCCAGGGCAAGGACAACACGCGTCTGTTCCTGCAGGCCCATCCCGAAATTGCCAACGACATCGAGGCGCAGATTCGCGCCAAGCTGCTGCCTGTCAAACGTGTTGAGCAGGAAAAGAGCGCCTGAGGCAGCCGGGGGCCAAGGCGGGAGCGCATCGGCCTACGCGGCCGCCGTCTCGCTGCTTGCGCGTCGGGACTACGCCAGCGGTGAACTGACGGACAAGCTGCGCGAGCGCGGCTTTCCCGCCGAGGAAATCTCCGAAGCCGTCGTGGATCTGCGCGATCGTCGCCTCCTCGATGATCAGCGCTACGCCGGCAATTTCCTCAGCTACCGCGCGGCGCGCGGCCAGGGGCCGGCACGGATCCGGCGTGATCTGGAGGCTGCCGGTGTAGCGCCGGAACTGATCAGCGCCACTCTGGCCGCGGGTCCTGATTGGGTAGCGCTCGCCCGCAAGGTGCGTGCCAGCCGTTTTGGCGCCGATCCCCCCATCGCCTGGCGCGAGAAGGCCCAGCAGAGCCGTTTTTTGCATTCCCGGGGCTTTTCCACCGATCATATCCGTTCTGCCCTCGGGCCCGATTTCGATCCAGATTCATGACTTCGAACCAACCGCCTTACATGAGTGCGGCGCAAGTGCGTCGCGCCTTCCTCGAATATTTCCGCGAACGTGGGCACACGATTGTGCCGTCCTCCTCGCTGGTGCCGGGCAATGATCCGACCCTGCTGTTCACCAATGCCGGCATGGTGCAGTTCAAGGACGTGTTCCTCGGCAAGGAGCAGCGCGACTATCGGCGTGCGACCACGAGCCAGCGCTGCGTGCGTGCGGGCGGTAAACACAATGACCTGGAGAACGTCGGCTATACCGCCCGGCACCATACATTCTTCGAGATGCTGGGCAACTTCTCGTTTGGGGATTACTTCAAGAGCGAGGCGATCCGCTTTGCCTGGGAATTCGTGACCGAGCGCCTCGGGCTCGATCCCGAGCGGCTCTGGGTGACGGTCTACAAGGACGATGAGGAAGCGGCGCGGATCTGGGCTGAGGAGATCCGCATCCGACCCGAGCGCATCGGCCGGCTCGGCGAGGGCTCCAACTTCTGGGCAATGGGCGATACCGGCCCGTGCGGCCCGTGCTCAGAGATTTTCTACGATCATGGCCCCGGCATTGCCGGAGGTCCGCCAGGATCGCCCGATGAAGATGGCGATCGCTACGTCGAGATCTGGAATCTGGTGTTCATGCAATATGAGCGCTCGGGTGACGGTGCGATGGTGCCGCTGCCCAAGCCCTCGGTCGACACCGGAGCCGGACTTGAGCGCCTCGCGGCCGTGATGCAGGGCGTCCACTCAAACTACGACATTGATCTGTTCAAGAGTCTGATCGCCGCCGCAGCCGAAGTGACCGGCACGCGCGAGATGGGATCGCCCTCATTGCGTGTCATTGCTGATCACATTCGCGCCTGCACGTTTCTGGTGGCCGATGGGATTGTGCCTTCGAATGAGGGCCGGGGTTATGTGCTGCGCCGTATCGTGCGACGCGCCGTACGCCACGGCTACAAGCTCGGTCAGTCCGGGCTGTTCTTCTACAAGCTCGTGCCGGTGGTCGTGGCAGTCATGGGCGAGGCCTACCCTGAGCTGCTGGCCAAGTCCGATCAGGTCGCACGGGTGCTCAAGGCTGAGGAGGAGCGTTTCGCCGAGACGCTGGCTGCAGGCATGCTGCAGTTTGAGCAGCGCATGGGCCAAGCGGGCGGCACGATCGTTCCGGGATCGCTCCTGTTCCTGCTGCACGATACCTACGGGTTTCCACCTGATCTGACCGCCGACATCGCGCGCGAGCGTGGCCTCGAGGTGGACCTGCGGGGCTACGAGCGCGAAATGGACACGCAGCGCGAGCGCGCCCGCGCGGCCAGCCGCTTCGGCGTCGACTTGCGTGGCGGCCCGCAGATCGAGGAGCACACGCAGTTCCTGGGCTACGAGCAGCTCGAGGGCACAAGCGCTGTTGCCGTGCTGTTGCGTGAGGGTGCGCCAGTTAACCTGCTCAACGAAGGCGAGGAGGGCGAAGTCGTGCTCGAGCGCACGCCCTTCTACGCTGAATCGGGCGGCCAGGTGGGCGACCAGGGCGAGCTGGTGGCCGCCGGCAAGCGCTTCATGGTCAGCGATACCCAGAAGCGCGGCCACGCCTACAGTCATATCGGCCGCCTGGTCAGTGGCACGCTGCGCATCGGCGATCAGCTGCAGGCGCACGTGGACGCCGAGCGCCGCGCCGCGGTGCGTCTCAACCACTCGGCCACGCACCTGCTGCACGCCGCGCTGCGCCAGGTGCTGGGCGCCCATGTCACGCAGAAGGGCTCACTGGTGGCGCCCGATCGGCTGCGCTTTGACTTCAGCCACTTTCAGCCCGTTACAGCCAAGGAACTCGCGACGATCGAGCAGCTGGTCAACGCTGAGATCCGTGCCAATGCGGCCGCCGAGACGCGCCTGATGGATTTTGATGAGGCGGTCGCCTCCGGTGCGATGGCGCTGTTTGGCGAAAAGTACGATCGCCAGGTGCGTGTGCTGCGGATCGGTGACTTTTCCGCCGAGCTGTGTGGCGGAACGCACGTCAGCCGAGCCGGCGACATCGGCCTGTTTCGCATCACCAGCGAGTCGGGCGTGGCAGCGGGCGTGCGCCGTATAGAGGCGGTCACCGGCCAAGCGGCGCTCGATTACGTCATGCGCACCGATGCGGCGCTGCGCGAGGTCGCACAGCTGGTGCGCGGCTCGCGCGAGGATGTGCTCGACAAAGTGCGTGAATCCCTGGAGCGCACGCGTCAGCTAGAAAAGGAACTCCGTGCGCTCAAGGATAAGCTCGCCTCCGGCCAGGGCAGTGATCTTGGTGCAGGCGCTGTAGATATCCAGGGCGTCAAGGTGCTCGCCGCGCGCGTCGACGGCGCAGACGCCGGCGCCCTGCGCGCCGCCGTCGACCAGCTCAAGAGCCGCCTCGGCAGTGCAGTGATTGTGTTGGCTTCGGTCGAGTCAGCAACAAAACTCATTCTTGTGGCCGGAGTCACGGCCGATCAGGTACAGCGCCTCAAAGCCGGCGAGTTAATTGCGGCGGTAGCGGCGCAGGTCGGCGGCAAGGGCGGCGGTCGCGCGGATTTTGCGCAGGCCGGCGGTAACGACCCGGAAGCACTCGCTGGCGCGTTGGCGAGCGTTGTGCCTTGGGTGCAGTCGCGCGTGAGGGGTTCCTGAGGCAATGTCGACTACAATCTGGCAGTATTACTTGGCCGGTCGAAGGA